>Ga0315281_10011328_pt1 | contig 12224 bp, 12 predicted proteins | sample YL17G07_0_MG_FD_204540 | JGI IMG/M metagenome (GOLD analysis project Ga0315281, IMG submission 204540) | Sediment microbial communities from Yellowstone Lake, YNP, Wyoming, USA - YL17G07_0 | ecosystem: Environmental > Aquatic > Freshwater > Lake > Sediment | place: USA: Wyoming | collected... | reverse complement strand
GCCCTCGATCCGGAACACCCCCTGCAACCACTCCGGCGAAGGCAGCTGCTGCGGATCGCCGGTCCATAGCAACAGGCAGCCGTCGGCAATGATGAAGGCGATGCCGAGGGTGGCCAGCACCTGCGCCAGGGGATTGCCCGCGAACCGGCGCAGGATGAAGCGCTCGATCAGGCCTCCGAGCAGGGCAACTGCGAGCCCGGCTGCGAGCATTGCCAGGCCGAAGGGGTAGCCGGCGCGCAGGACCGACAAGCCGATATAGGCGCCGAGCATGAAATAGGCGCCGTGCGAAAGGTTGGCAATGCGCATCAGGCCGAAAATGAGGGAGAACCCGGCCGAGAGCAGGAACAGCAGCCCCCCGAGCGACAGGCTGTTCAGGCTCTGGATGAGCCAGAACGCGAGCGGTTTGTCGAACATCGGGGCGGAACGCGGGAATGAAATGGCGCCGGAGCGGCTGCGCATTGCGCGCAGGCCGGGCGGCGCCGGCGCGGTTCAGGGTTCTATGTTCTTCGCGGGTGGCACATCGCGTGAATAGACCGGGGCGGCGAGGAAGGCTTTCGGATCGTAAGTCCAGAACTGGCTGGTGTTGGGATAGGTTTTCACCACCGCGTTCACCAGCTTGCCGTCCTTGCGCTCGACCTTGCGGATGAACATGGTCATGACCGGGTTGCCGTACTCGTCTATTTTCCAGTCGCCGCGGGGGTCGCGCACCGTGCCAGGGTTGCGCAGCGCTTTCATGAACGCCTCCTTGTCCTCGACCTTGCCGTTTACCGCCTTGGCGGCCGCTTCGACCAGCACGCCGGCGGAATAGGCGCCCAGCGTGTAGTAGCCCGGGTCGGCGCCGTACTCCTTGTTCACCGCGGCGACGAAGCGCTTGTTCTCGGGCGAGTCGACCCCGGCGGCGTACCAGCCGCCGGTGACCACACCGATCGCCTCGTCGCCCATCTGCTTCAGGATGCCCTCGTCGGCCGTGGTCATGCTGCCCAGGACCGGCACCTTCATGCCGTACTCCTTATACTGCTTGAGAAAGCGCAGCCCGTTGGCGCCGGCAAAGCCGGCGTACACCGCGTCCACGTTTTGCTTCAGTTGACCGATGTAGGAGCCATAGTCGGCGACATTCAGCGGCGGCCACAGCTTTTGCACCACCTTGCCGCCGTTGTCCTCGAATACACGCTGAAACCCGGCCGCGGATTCGTGCCCGTAGGCGAAATCGTCGGCGATGATGGCGATCCGTTTGTAGCCGAGTATCCTCGCAGCATACTCCCCGAGCGCCTGGTTCGACTGTGCCGAGCTGCCTACCGCGCGCACGAACCACGGGTTGACCTTGCGCTGCGTGAGGTCTTCCGCCGCGGCCGAGTCTGCCACCGTGGGTGTTTTGGTCTGGCGAATGTAGTCGTCGATCGCGATCGCTTCAAACGCGGCGAGCGGGCCGATGATGACGTGCACCTTGTTGCGCTCGACCAGCTCCTGCGTCTTGTTCTTGGCCCCTGCGGGGTTGCCGCCGGTGTCGGCGATGATGAGTTCGACCTTGCGCCCGGCGATCATATTGTTCCGCTCTTTGAGGAACAGCTGGATGCCTTCCTCCAGCTGCCGTCCGCCGGCGGCGAGCGCGCCCGATCGTACCGTCAGGAAGCCGATACGCAAGGGTTCGGTCTGGGCTTGTACTGATTGCGCCAATAACAAAGATGCGGCTGCCGCGGCCAGAGTGCGTGCCAGCGCCCGATACGGTATCCCGAACATGAAGATTCTCCCAATTTGGTCCAGCGATGAAGTTTGCGTTGCGCCGGATATTATTGTCGTTATTGCGGCGGCGAAAAGATAGTAGCATGTGCCAAAGGCATGTCAACCATACTATGGCCCACGGCCAACAGATCTCGCCAGGGTCCAGCTTGCGGTAGACAGTAAGCGCTCAGATTCAGACACCGTCGGAATCACGGCTTCCGCTCATGCTCAAACCCCATTGGACAAGGCTCCCTCTTGCCTGAATGGGGTAATTTGGTGCAGGATTGCGGTAATGAGAGTTGTTCGCGTCCGATGCGTTACACCAAAAAAGAACAGCGTCCGGAATAACACACCAGGAGGAGTGACACATGAGCATGCTACGGCACTACTTTATCAGCAACAACCTCGACGACCTGGAGGTGTTTGAAGAGCAGCTCGAGGCCGCCGGAGTTTCCACGCCGCAGATCCATGTACTTAGCCGGAAGGACGCGGAGGTGCAGAATCACCGTCATCTCCACGAGGTCCAGTCAGTCATGAAGCTGGACATCGTCCGCTCAACGGAGCGTGGCGCTGTGGTCGGGTTGTGCGCTTTTGCGCTGGTTCTTTCCGGCGTCTATCTTTCCGGCTGGACGGAAACTGCGGCCGGTTGGATGCCTTTTATTTTCCTCGCGTTCGTGCTGCTCGGTTTTTCCGCGTGGATGGGCGGGCTGATCGGAATCGAAAAACCCAATCACAAATTCATTCGCTTCGAAAAAGCCCTGAGCGAAGGCAAGCACGTCTTTTTTGTGGATCTCGAGCCGCGCCAGGAAGCGATACTGGAGAAGCTGCTGAAAACTCATCCCCAGGTCGAACTGGCGGGGACCGGATCATCTGCCCCGCATTGGCTAATTGCGCTGCAGCAGAGAGCGGGAATAATTCGACATACCTGAGCCCGGACGGCTGTTCGGGGGGCCATTCCGGTCTCGATTGGGGGGCGCGGCACGCGACGCCGGTTATGCGCCCGAAACCATGACAAGCACAGCGTCGAACACGAAGAACCGGCTAATTCTGCTTTGGCGCAAAATCTTTCTGGCCCGGTCTAATGATGTTTCGCCGGCGCCGCAGACACCGGCGCGAAGAATTTGCCGCGTGTAAGGAATGTATAGTCCGCTTCCAGCGCGCCTATGCCCAGCAGCACGATCAACAACAGCGGCGGGATCACGATCGCGTACACCAAAGCCATCCGCTCCCAGACCATATGCATGAAGACGGCAACGATCAGCCCCGCCTTCAAGAACATGAAGACGATGATCAGGGACCACCTGAGTAAGCCCTGAAAGTGGAAATAGTCGACGAGGTAGGATGCGGTGCTAAGAACGAACAGCAATCCCCAGATCTTGAGATAGACGCCGATCGGATGTTGTTGCCCCTGTGCGTGTGCCATGATTTCTCTTACCAAAGATAGAAGAAAGCGAAAATGAAGACCCATACCAGATCGACGAAGTGCCAGTACAAACCCATGATTTCGACGATCTCGTAGTTACCCTTCCTGCCGGTCATAAAGCCTGGCCTCTCGTGATCGAGGTCTCCGCGCAGGACCTTGATCGCCACGATGATAAGAAAGATCACGCCGATCGACACGTGCGTGCCGTGGAAACCCGTGATCATGAAAAAAGCTGCGCCAAATTGTGCCGCGCCCATCGGGTTGGCCCAGGGACGTACGCCCTCTTCCACGATCAGCTTGGTCCACTCGAAGGCCTGCATCCCGACAAACGTGGCGCCCAATGCGGCGGTGATCAGCAACAAAATGAAGGTCATCCTTCTGTTCTTTTCGTAACCGAACTTGACGGCCATGGCCATCGTCCCGCTGCTGCTGATCAGGACAAAAGTCATGATCGCGATCAGAATGAGCGGAATTTTGTGGCCCCAGAGCGTCAGGGCGAAAACCTCGCTGGGGTTGGGCCAGGGTTCGGTCGTGGACATCCGCACCCACATATACGAAATCAGGAAACAACTAAAGATAAAGGTGTCGCTGAGAAGGAAGATCCACATCATCGCCTTGCCCCAGGGCACATTCTTAAATGCCCGCTGGTCCGAGGACCAGTCGGCAACGATGCCCTGCAGACCTTCATGCAGCGGGAGAGATCCGGCCGAACTCGTGGTTACGGGTTGCGTCATGTTCTTTGATCCCCTTTCCTTAGCGACACTGTTTCCATCAACCCACGCTCCGGCGGCAGCGCCGGGCTACGCCCGAGTCTGCTATCGCTTGACCGCAGTGCGCCATTGGCTTACCTCGGCGGCCCGCAGATTGCAGCCGTATCCGGCGTACAACTATTCTGACGCGGAGGCGTCGACAACAGCAGGCCGAACAAGACCAGCCAAACCAGCAGCAGATAATGCCAGTATGCGGTGCACAGCTCCACGCTCAGGCGGACCGCGCCCGCCTCAGCGCCGCGCGCCACCTTGGCGGTCGTTCGGGCCCAGACCCACAAGCCGCCAAGCAGGTGCAGACCATGCAGCGCGGTAAGCAGGTAAAAGAAAGCGTTGGCTGGATTGGCCGCCACGAAATAACCCGAAGCGATCAGCTGTTGCCAGACCCAGAGCTGCCCGCCCAGAAAACAGAAAGTGAAAATGCCGCCGGCAATCAGGCCGGTTCGCACGCCGTCTGTCCGTCCCTTTCGCGCGGCAACCAGCGTCCATTGCATGGCGGCACTGCTCAGGATCAGCGCAACCGTGTTTAGCCACAGCCCTTTTGGAACCTCCAGAGTCGTCCAGTCCGCCCCTGCCATGCGCATGTAGTAGGCACTGATCAGCAGTGCAAACAGGGAGGTCGCGACCGCAAGAAACACCCCGAGACCCACTTTCAGCGGCGGCAGGGACAAGGCGCCATCGCCGTGACCGCTGTCCAGCGGATGCTGCTCGATCCAGGGGCTGACGTTGATGGTTTGTCGAAACAGCCACCACACGACCGTAGCCATGATCGCGACCATGACCAACAATACCGTCGTCATGACGATGTTTGCCCGGAGCTTCCGGTTTTGTCAGCCGGCGCCTGGTTTTGCGGTATGAAGTCCGCCTCGACGCCCGGCACGCTGTAATCGTAGGCCCAGCGATAGACAATCGGCAACGTCTCGCCAAAGTTGCCATGCGTCGGTGGCGTATGGGCGGTTTGCCACTCCAGCGTGGTGGCCTGCCAAGGGTTGTCACCCGATGGCTTGCCTTTGAAATAACTCCAGATCAGGTTGAACAGGAACACCAGTTGAACGCTGCCCACGATCAAGGTCGCTATGGTGATGCCGGCATTCAAGGACTGGGCCGATTGCGGGATGAAGTCCGTGCCTTCAACTGCATAATACCGGCGCGGTACGCCGAGGAAACCCAGATAGTGCATCGGATAGTAGATGGCATAGGTTCCGAGGAAGGTGACCCAGAAGTGAAATTTGCCTATGGTATCGTTCAGCATGCGCCCGGTGATCTTGGGGTACCAGTGGTAGATCGCCCCGAACACAACCAGGATGGGCGACACGGCCATGACCATATGGAAATGGGCAACCACAAACATGGTGTCGGAAAGCGGCAGATCCACCGTGACGTTACCCAGGAACAGGCCCGTCAACCCGCCGTTGATAAAGGTGAAGATGAAGCCGATCGCGAACATCATCGGGACGGTGAAATGGATGTTTCCCCGCCACAAGGTCAGCACCCAGTTGTAGACCTTGAGCGCGGTGGGGACAGCGATGATCAGCGTGGTCGTGGCGAAAAAGAAACCGAAGTACGGATTCATGCCGCTTACGTACATGTGGTGTGCCCAAACTACGAAGCTGAGTCCGCCTATCGCCAGAATCGCCCAGACCATCATGCGATAGCCGAAGATGTTCTTTCTTGCATGCACGGCGATAAGATCGGAGACGATGCCGAAGGCCGGCAGGGCGACGATGTAGACCTCGGGATGCCCAAAAAACCAGAACAGATGCTGGAACAGCACCGGGCTCCCCCCGTTGTAGTCGAGATGTTGCCCCTTCGAGACGAGGGCGGGCATGAAGAAACTCGTGCCTAGTGCATGGTCCAGGGTCATCATGATGGCGCTGACGAACAGTGCGGGAAAGGCCAGCAGCGCCAGGATCGTGGCCATGAAGATGCCCCATATCGTCAGAGGCAAACGCATCAACGTCATTCCCCGCGTGCGCGCCTGCAGTACGGTCACTACATAATTCAATCCGCCCATGGTGAATCCGATGATGAAGAAAGCCAGGGAAACGAGCATCAGGATGATTCCCCAGTGCGCCCCCGGCGTGCCGTCCAGAATGGCTTGGGGCGGATACAGGGTCCAGCCGGCGCCGGTGGAGCCGCCTGGCACGAAAAAGCTTGCCATCAGCAACAGTACGGCGAACAGATAGATCCAGTAACTCACCATGTTCACATAGGGGAACACCATATCGCGGGCGCCGATCATCAGCGGGATAAGGTAGTTGCCGAACCCCCCCAGAAACAGCGCCGTTAGCAGATAGATCACCATGATCATGCCGTGCATGGTCACAAACTGAAGGTAATTGCTCGGATTGATAAAGGAAAAGGTGTGCGGGAACCCAAGTTGCAACCGCATCAATCCGGACAATACCAACGCCACCAGCCCGACCGCGATCGCCGTGATCGCGTACTGGACGCCGATCACTTTTGCGTCCTGGCTCCAGATGTACTTCCCGATGAAAGTCTTCGGATGGTAGAGTTCCATCTCTTCGATTTCTGCAGGTCGGGCGAACGCCGACTCATCATGCGCAACGTAGCTCATTGACATTTCCTCTTCGCTGTTTCTCGATCACGCTCGATGCGCGTGAGCCCCATTATTTGAAGGTATTGATATACGCAACCAGATCGTTGGCTGCCTGGTCATCGGCCAGGATGGCGGCCATGGATGCCATCTGCGGACCGTACAGGTCTTTCGGATGGGCACCGCGAATACCCTGTTTGAAGTTCTTCAGTTGCGTGACCATATACCAATCGCTCATGCCCGTCAGCCGCGGGCCGTTCGTCGCCTGGATGCCCCGGCCATCGGCGCCGTGACAGCTTCCGCAGGTTACGTACAGATTTCGGCCATTGGTGGAAATGTTCTTCAGCGTGGGCTGAGCGGGCTTATCGTCCAAGGTCTTGATATAGGCGACCACATTATCCACGGCGGCATCATCGACCAGCGTCGCAGCCATCGGCGCCATCTGCTTGCCGTATACGTCTTTCTCATGCGCGCCCCTGGCACCCTGTTTGAAATGAATCAATTGCCGCTTCAGGTACCAGTCTCCCTGCCCGCTCAACTTGGGAGCATTCATCGCAATGTTGCCCTCCCCCTGCGCGCCGTGACAAGCGCCGCATACTGCATAGAGCGGCTTGCCGGCTTCAGCGTCGCCGGCTATTTTAGCCATGGACTGCGCGAATGTCGGATAGCTGCTCAACCACTCCTGAAACGCGCGCTCTTCGTCCACCACGACTTTGCCGCGCATGGTGAAATGCGCGGTGCCGCACAATTCTTCGCACAGGAGGTCGAATTTCCCGGTCCGCGTGGGCGTGAACCAGACGTAGGTGACCAGCCCCGGCACCAGGTCCATCTTGACCCGAAACTGCGGCACCGCGAAGTCATGCAGGACGTCTACGGAGCGGAGCAGCGCCTTGACCGGCTTGCCGATGGGGAGATGCACCTCCGGGCTCGAAATCAAGATGTCGTCGCGCCCGAAGGGATCGTCCGGATTGATACCAAACGGGTTCTTGTCGCTGATATACCGGGCATCGACGGTGCCCAGCACGCCGTCCTTCCCGGGAAAACGATAGCTCCAGTGCCACTGCTTGCCGACAGCCTCGAACACCGCCGCGTCTTTCGGGACGTCGACGAATTTCGCCCATACGAGCAGGCCCGGGGCCAACATGCCGACGATTCCAAGCGTGGTCAGGCCAATCAGCCATCCCTCGAGCTTCTTGTTCTCCGGTTCGTAGTCGGCCCGTCTTCCTTTCTGGTGACGGTAGCGTACCACGCAGTAGGCCATGAACAGATTGACGGCGACAAAGACCGACCCGGTGACCCAGAATGTGATCGATATGGTGTCGTCGATCGTAGTCCAATTGGAGGCGATCGGCGTGAAGTACCATGGACTCAGGAAGTGAAACAGAACGGAGCCAACGACCAACAAAACCAATACGATTGCTAAGACCATAGCGGCGGCCCCGGTTAATTGACAGAATTTCTCAGGCTATCCCGGTCGAATGGCTTCGGCCGGGCCTCCCTTTATCTTGCTGCTCGTCTCTTTTCCAACAGAGCTTCTTGCAGTACGCCCCGCCTGAGCGGGACTAGCCGCCGAAATGGGGTACAAACAGGCGGCCATTGCTGGCAGGATGAAATCTCCACAAACACCTCATCCGCGCCCGAAATGGATATTACCTGCGGCTCGCGGATAATGCAACGGCGGCAATGGGTACTGGCGCGGGTGAATAACAGTGTCCGGTTCTCATAGTCTTTGCCCGTAAAAGGCGGAATTGTGATTTGACCGTGCTCCGGAAATGCCGCTATAATTTCGCCGATTTGCAGCGAGGATAGCGGCGCGTGTGGCGAAAGTTCCGCCCGGTAATCGGGTCGCAAGTTCTGGCCACGATCATCGCCGCATCAACCGCGGCTTGGCTCGCGGGCGTTCATGGCGCGATTTCGGCGGCCTTGGGCGGCCTGATCAGCATTGCTTCCGGACTGGTGTTTGTGCTGCTGGCTGCAAAAAGCGCAGAAAGCAAAGGGAGATCCGCGGGGGAGGTCGTCTTCGCCGCTCTCAAGGCTGAGGCGGCCAAGCTTTTGCTGGCAATGGTGCTGCTTTGGCTTGTGCTGGCGACCTATCAGGATGTCGTCGTGGTCGGGCTGATCGGGTCGTTTGTCGTTTCGATCCTGATTTTCAGTATGGCGCTGTTTGCCGGCGACAAGGCTTGAGCGATTTTTTGCGCCGAGACGCGCGTTTAACGTGGACATAGCAGGCTAGATACAATGGCTGCCGGGCAAGAACTCAACGCAACGAGCTATATACAACACCACCTGAGCTTCAAGGCCGAGTCGGTCGGCGACGGCGCTTTCTGGACCCTGCACGTCGATTCGCTGGTGACCGGTCTGATTCTCGGCGCTGTCGCCACCCTGCTCATGTGGCTGGTGACGCGAGCCGCGACCACCGGCGTGCCGAGCAGGCGCCAGGCCTTCATCGAGCTGCTGTTCGGGTTCGTCGACGATCAGGTGAAGGGCATATTCCATGGCAAGCGCGACTTCGTCGCCCCGACCGCCCTCACGGTATTCGTGTGGATCGTGCTCATGAACTCCATGGACTTCCTGCCGGTGGACATCATCGCCTGGGTGCTGACGAACGTTTTCCACCAACACGAATTCCGTATCGTCCCCACCGCCGACGTCAATACCACTTTCGCCCTGTCGCTGTCGGTATTCCTGCTGATGATCTATTTCTCCATCGCGGTCAAGGGCCTGAGCGGCTGGATTCACGAACTGTTCTGCGCGCCCTTCGGCGGCAATCCGATCCTTTGGCCGTTCAACTTCCTGTTCAACCTGGTCGAATACGTGTCCAAACCGCTGTCGCACTCGCTGCGGTTGTACGGCAACATGTACGCGGGCGAGATCATTTTTCTCCTTTTGTGGATGTGGGCGGCGACCAGCCTGAGCGGCGTGTTTTTCGGCGCCGTGCTAGGCGTCGGCTGGTCGATATTCCACATACTGATCGTGGTGCTGCAGGCCTATATCTTCATGATGTTGACCATCGTCTACCTATCGATGGCGCACGAGAGCCACTAAGAACTTCCCTTTAACCCCCGGCAACGTTCTGTTCTAGAAAGGAAATTACGATGGATAAAATTCAAGCTCTGGCCATGATTCAGGCCTACACCGGCATCGGCATCGGCCTGATTGTGGGCCTCGGCGCCATGGGCGCCTGTATCGGCGTGGCCCTGATGTGCAGCCGCTTCCTTGAAGGTGCCGCGCGCCAGCCCGAATTGATCCCGCAGCTGCAGGCGAAGGTGTTCCTGCTGCTCGGCCTGATCGACGCGTCGTTCATCATCGGTGTGGGTATCGCGATGCTGTTCGCGTTCGGCAACCCGCTGATCGCCGTCATCCCTAAGTAATTTGAACGCACTGCCGGTCCCGGCAGTCCGGGGCCGCAAGGGGATTCGAACATGAACATCAACCTAACACTGATCGCGCAGGCGATTTCGTTCGCGGTCTTCATCCTGTTTACGGTCAAGTTCGTGTGGCCGCCGCTGATGAAGGCGATCGAAGAGCGCCAAAAGCAGATCGCCGACGGACTGGCGGCCGGCGACCAGGGCAAGCAGCAGCTGGAGGCCTCCGGCAAGCTCGCAACCGAGGAACTGGGCAAGGCGCGCGCGCGCGCCGCCGAGATCATCGCCCATGCCGAAAAGCGGGGGCTGCAGATGATCGAGGAAGCCAAAGGCTCGGCCAAGGCCGAGGGCGAGCGCATGATCGCCGGCGCCAAGTCCGAGATCCAGCAGGAGGTGTCGAGCGCCAAGGAGGTCCTGCGCGAGCAGGTCGCAGCCCTGGTGGTCAGCGGCGCCGAGAAAATCCTGCAGCGCGAAATCAACGTCCAGGCTCACGCCGAGTTGCTCAATCAGTTGAAGCGGGAGCTCTGAGGCACCATGGCCGAGACTGCTACTCTCGCGCGTCCCTACGCCGAGGCGGTGTTCCGTCTCGCCGACGCCGGCGGCGCGCTCGCCGCCTGGTCGGAGACGCTGCGCGTCCTGGCGCAGACGGCCGCGCACCCCGACGTGCAGGTGTGCATGTCCAAATACGACCTGACGCACGCGCAGTTGCAGGAACTATTCCTGTCGCTCGCCCATGGCGAAATGCCGCCCGAGGCGAAGAATTTCGTTCACTTGCTCATCGAAAACGACCGCCTCGCGGCGCTGCCGGAGATCTACGCCTTGTTCGAGGAACTCAAGAACGAACGTGAAGGCGTGGTCGATGCGCAGATCGGCACTGCGTTCGAGCTGGACGCGGCGCAGCTCGCCGGCCTCGTGGCCGACCTTGAAAGACGCTTCAAACGCAAAATCAATCCGCAGGTGAGCATCGACCGCGACCTCATCGGCGGCGTGCGCGTGGTCGTCGGCGACGAAGTCATCGACGGCTCGGTGCGCGGCAAGCTGAACGCGATGGCCGTGGGGCTGCTCGCCAGCTAGAACACTTAAAGGTTCAGGAGAAATCATGCAACAGTTGAATCCATCCGAGATCAGCGAACTGATCAAGAGCAAGATCCAGAATCTTGCGCTGTCAGCCGATGTCCGCACCCAGGGCACGGTGGTGTCGGTGACCGACGGCATCTGCCGCATCCACGGCCTCTCAGACGTGATGGCGGGCGAGATGCTTGAATTTCCCAAGAACACCTTCGGCCTCGCATTGAACCTCGAGCGCGACTCGGTTGGTGCGGTAGTGTTGGGACCCTACGAACACATCTCCGAGGGCGACACGGTCAAATGCACCAGCCGCATCCTGGACGTGCCGGTGGGCCCGGAACTCATCGGCCGCGTGGTCAATTCCCTCGGCCAGCCGATCGACGGCAAGGGGCCGGTCAACGCCAAGCTGACCGACGTCATCGAAAAGGTGGCGCCGGGCGTGATCGAGCGCATTTCGGTATCGCAACCGGTGCAAACCGGCCTGAAGTCGATCGACTCCATGGTGCCGATCGGGCGCGGCCAGCGCGAGCTGATCATCGGCGACCGCCAGACCGGCAAGACCGCGGTGGCGATCGACACCATCATTAACCAGAAGGGCAAGGACCTGATCTGCGTCTACGTCGCGATCGGGCAGAAGGCCTCCTCGGTGGTCAACGTCGTGCGCAGGCTCGAGGAGCACGGCGCCATGGCCTACACCATCGTGGTCGCGGCCACCGCGTCGGAGTCCGCCGCGATGCAGTACATTGCGCCCTACTCCGGCTGCACCATGGGCGAATATTTCCGCGACCGCGGCCAGGATGCGCTGATCATTTATGACGACCTGACCAAGCAGGCCTGGGCCTACCGCCAGGTGTCGCTGCTGTTGCGCCGCCCGCCGGGCCGCGAAGCCTATCCGGGCGATGTGTTCTACCTGCACTCGCGCCTGCTCGAGCGTGCCGCGCGCGTAAATGAGGCGTATGTCGTGAAATTCACCAAGGGCGCGGTCAAGGGCAAGACCGGCTCCCTCACTGCCCTGCCGGTGATCGAAACCCAGGCCGGCGACGTCACGGCGTTCGTGCCGACCAACGTAATTTCGATTACCGACGGCCAGATCTTTCTCGAAACCGATCTATTCAACGCGGGCATCCGCCCCGCGATCAATGCCGGCATCTCGGTGTCGCGCGTGGGTGGCGCCGCCCAGACCAAGGTGATCAAGAAGCTGGGCGGCGGCGTGCGCCTGGCCCTCGCCCAGTACCGCGAACTGGCGGCTTTCGCGCAGTTCGCCTCAGACCTGGACGAAGCAACGCGGAAGCAATTGGACCGCGGGCGCCTGGTGACCGAACTGA
>Ga0315281_10011327_pt1 | contig 12224 bp, 12 predicted proteins | sample YL17G07_0_MG_FD_204540 | JGI IMG/M metagenome (GOLD analysis project Ga0315281, IMG submission 204540) | Sediment microbial communities from Yellowstone Lake, YNP, Wyoming, USA - YL17G07_0 | ecosystem: Environmental > Aquatic > Freshwater > Lake > Sediment | place: USA: Wyoming | collected... | reverse complement strand
GCAGAATCTCGGCTTTATGTTCCTGCCGAATTATCGAGCCTGGGTGATTGTGTTCTCGCTCATCGTGTGTTTCGTCACCTGGTTCGTGATCGAGCGCACCCGGCTCGGTGCTAATCTGCGCGCCGCCACCGAGAACCCGACTTTGGTGCGCGCCTTTGGCATCAACGTGCCGCGCATGGTCACGCTGACCTACGGTTTCGGCGTCGGGCTGGCCGCACTCGCCGGCGTCATGGCGGCGCCGATCTACAACGTCAATCCGCAGATGGGGGCCAATCTCATCATCGTGGTGTTTGCCGTGGTGGTGATCGGCGGCATGGGCTCGATTATGGGTGCGATCGTCACCGGATTCGCGCTCGGCATCATCGAAGGGTTGACCAAGGTGTTTTTCCCCGAGGCCTCAAACACGGTGATCTTCGTCATTATGGCGATCGTGCTGCTGTTCCGGCCGGCCGGCCTGTTCGGGCGGAGGGCCTGACATGGAAGGCGTCGCCAATCCGACCACCGTGCCGTCGCGGCCGACCACCTCGCGCAGCGAAGTGATCGCCTTCGTGGTGATGGTCGGCGTGCTGATCGTGGCGCCGTCCCTAGTCTATCCGCTGTCGCTGATGAAGTCGCTGTGCTTCGCGTTGTTCGCCTGCGCCTTCAACCTGTTGATCGGCTATGTCGGGTTGTTGTCGTTCGGCCATGCGCTGTTCTTCGGCTGGGCCAGCTATGTCAGCGCCTACACGGCGAAGGTGTGGGGGCTGCCGCCGGAACTCGCCATCCTCTCCGGCACCGCGATTGCCGCCGTACTCGGGCTGGTGTCCGGCGCCGTCGCGATCCGCCGGCAAGGCATCTATTTCGCCATGATCACCTTGGCGCTGGCGCAGATGATGTTCTTTTTCGCGCTGCAGGTGAAGTTCACCGGCGGCGAGGACGGCATCCAGTCGGTACCGCGGGGAAAACTGTTCGGATTGATCAACCTCACCGACCAGACCAACATGTATTTCACCGTGCTGGTCATCTTCCTCGCCGGATTCCTGCTGATCTACCGCATCATCCATTCGCCATTCGGCGAAGTGCTGAAGGCGATCCGCGAGAACGAGCCGCGCGCGATTTCGCTCGGCTACAAGACCGATCGCTACAAGCTGGCGGCGTTCGTGCTGTCGGCGACGCTGGCGGGGACCGCCGGCGCCACCAAGGCGATCGTATTTCAACTGGCTTCCCTCACCGACGTCGACTGGCCGATGTCCGGCGAGGTGGTGCTGATGACGCTGGTCGGCGGATTGGGCACGGTGTACGGACCGGTTATCGGAGCCTTCACCATCATCACCATGCAGGACAATCTGGCCGAAATCGGCCAGTGGGTCATGGTGGCCCAGGGCGCGATCTTCGTCGTCTGTGTGCTGTTGTTCCGCCGCGGCATTATCGGCGAAATCGCCAATATTCTGCGCATCCGGCTCTAGCCGCCGGCCGCGAAGGCCCTCGCTAGGCTATTCAAAACTATAGCGAATCAGCGTACACCCAGCGCGTTCTGCACAGCTGTGCGTACCCCCAATAGTTCAATAGCCGGTCATGACCGATCGCGGAGCGATCGATCGGTTGCGATTGCGGCGCTCGCTACGGGCCACGCATGTCGGCAGCGCATCCTGCTCGTCCACTCGACGCGATCGCCCAACAATGGTGCGATCTGGCGGAGCGGCGGCGCGACTATTTCTTCGAACTGTTTCATAGCGGCCGTTATCGGCACTATTACGATGAGGCGCAGTTCCTCGATCGCCTGCGCGACGTGATGGCGGCGGCCAATGCTTGGAGCAAATTGGCGGGCCGGCGGTCATCCGGAAAACAAGCGCATCCCATGCCATGAGGGCGCCTTTTGCAGTCTTGGCTATGTCGCTCACTCTGTTAACGGCGGCCGGGACCGCGACCAAGGGCGATGAGGCTCAATTGAAGCGCGGCGAGGCGCTGCTCACCCGCGATTGCGCCCGCTGCCACGCCGTCGGCGGCTCCGGGGTGAGCCCGAGCCCGCAAGCCCCGGCGTTTCGCGCTTTGGGCAGCCGCTATCCGGTCGACTCCCTGGAAGAGGCGCTGGGCGAGGGCATGATTTCCGGCCACCCGGATATGCCGGAATTTCAGTTTGACGGGCCCGATGTCGGTGCCATCATTGCTTTTCTGAAGTCCATCCAATCGCGCTAAGCCGCGTCCGGCCGCCCGGCCACAGCCCAGAGTGTCATCCTATGAGCAGTGCATTGTTTTCGCCCTACCGGCTTGCCGGTCTCGATCTCGCCAACCGCATCGTTGTCGCGCCCATGTGCCAGTACAGCGCCAACGATGGCTGCGCCACCGACTGGCACCTGATGCATTACGGCATGCTGGCGAATTCCGGCGCCGCCTTGCTGGTGGTGGAGGCGACCGCGGTCGAGCGGATTGGACGCATCACGCATGGCTGTCTGGGGCTGTACTCCGACGATTGCGAAGCCGCGCTCGATCGCGTCATCAAGCAATGCCGGCGCGCCGGCAGCGCGAAATTCGGCATCCAGCTCTCCCATGCGGCGCGCAAAGGCTCGGCGCAATTGCAGTGGGACGGCGGCCAGTCGCTCAAACCCGGCGAAGATCCCTGGCCGACCCTGTCGGCATCCGCCATTCCCTTCGGACCGAACTGGCACACGCCGGCGATGGTGACCGAAGCCGACATGGCGCGCGTGCGCGCGGCCTTTATCAATGCGGCCAAGCGCGCCGTGCGCATCGGCTTCGACGCCATCGAATTGCACATGGCGCACGGCTATCTGCTCCATGGCTTCATGTCGCCGATCTCCAACACCCGCAACGACGCTTTCGGCGGCCCGCTGGCCAATCGTTTGAAATTCCCGCTCGAAGTTGCGCGGGCGGTGCGTGCGGTGGTGCCGAAGGCAACGCCGCTCGGTGCGCGCATCACCGGCAGCGACTGGCGCGAGGGCGGGCTCACGCCCGATGACGCCGTCGCCCTCGCCAAAGCGCTCAAGACCGAGGGCCTCGATTTCGTTTGCGTATCGTCGGGCGGCATCACCGCCGATACCCGCAACCCGACCGAGCCCGGCTTTAACGTCGCGATCGCCGAGCGGGTGCGGCGCGAGACCGGCATCGCCACCCGCACGGTCGGGCTGATCGTGAAACCGGCGCAGGCCGAGGCGATCGTCGCCGAGGGCAAGGCCGATATGGTGTCGCTGGCGCGCGCCTTTCTCGACGATCCGCACTGGGGTTGGCACGCCGCGCAGGCGCTCGGCGCCGAAGTCACCCGCCCGCCGCAATATTTTCGTGCCGGGCCAAAGCTTTGGGCGCCGGCCGCTACGCGCGCCTGAGGTATGGTGCGGCAGGCCTATCTCGGCGTGGCCGGCCCATTGTTGCGGCCGGAGTAACTTATGGAAAGTTTTGTCTTCGCCCCGTTCTGTTCGCCGCCGCGGTCCTGATCGTCGGCGGACTGGTGCTGATCCGGATCCAGTGAATCGGTAAAGCCCGCGATCAAAGCGCGAACTCGGGGTGCTCGCGCTCGAGCCGCGCCAGCTCGGCCGGCTCGTCCACGTCCCACAGCACACCAAGTTCGCGCGCGCGCAGTCCAAGCGCGGCGACGCGCCGGCGGGTCTCTCCCATCACGCCCGGCGTGCTCCAGGGCATGGTTGTGAACAGCGCGGCGACCGGCGCGCGCGCGCCGATCAGGACATAGCCGCCGTCCTCGGCCGGGATCGTCACGATATCGGCGTCGTCACGCAAGGCGTCGGCGGCGGATTGCAGATGCGCCGCCGTCAGCGCCGGACAATCGCTGCCGATCACCAGCGCCGGACCGCCGGCCGCGGCCATCGCCGCCAGCATGCGGGCGCCGAGATCGCCGTCCGGCTGCCGGGCGAGGGTGACAGGAAAGCGCGCCGCCAGCTCGCTAAACGCGGCGTGGGTCGCATCGGGCGCCGCCCACAGTACCACCGGTCCGACCCCGGCGGCGACGGCGGTTGCGACCGTGCGTTCGGTCAGGCGCTCCTGCAGCACCGCGGCGGCGTGGGCGCCCAGCACGGGAATAAGACGGGTCTTGGCAAAACCGGCGACCGGCGCCTTGGCCAGAATGGCGATCGCGATGTCAGCGTTCGCGCGGGGCATAGCCGTACTGTTGGGCGAGCGTTGCTGGATCGGCGCCGAAGAAAAAAGCCAACCGCAACCGCCACATCAGCATGATGGTGCGCACCAGGCCGTGCCGCCGCCAGCGCCGGGCCGAGGCGGTCACGCGTGCCCGCAGGCAGAGCGGGCGGCTGCTGCGCCGCAGCCGCGCCGACAGCGCCACATCTTCCATCAGCGCAATCGGCGGAAAGCCGCCGGCAGCTTGGAAGGTTTCGCGGCGCACGAACATCGCCTGGTCGCCGGTGGCGATGCCGGTCAGCCGCGAGCGAAGATTCATCATCAGGGCAATGAGCGCGAGGACCAGGCCGCCGGGAATGCGCACGTCAAAGCGGCCCCAGGTCCGGCCCGACTCGGCCAGCCCGTCGCCGATGAGACGGTCGGCATCGGCCGGCAGCCGGGTGTCGGCGTGCAAGAACAGCAAGACGTCGCCTTGGGCGAGCGCAGCGCCGGCATTCATCTGGGCGGCGCGGCCGCGCGGGGCTGAGTGGGTGCGGTCGGCGAAGGGGTGGGCGAGCGCCAGCGTGCCGTCGCGGCTGCCGCCATCGACCACGATCAGTTCGGCGCCGCGCCGGCGATAGGGCGAAAGCGCTTCCAGCGCCGGGCCGATCCCGGCGGCTTCGTCCAGCACCGGCATGATGATGGAAAGCCTCATTCCGCCGCCTCTTGCAGCGCGCCGCCGCAGCTCGATCCCTGGCCGGCGCTGCAGCCGTAACAATGACCGGCGACGCGGATCGGATTGCCGGCGATCGTGTCGCCGATCAGATCGACGAGATGCGCGCGCGCGTGGCCGGTCCGTTCCAGCGGCAGATCCAGCATCTGGTTGAAGTCACAGTCATAGACGAAGCCGCGCCAATCGACCGAGATCAGATTGCGGCACATGACGCCGTCGAGATTGGCGTCGCGATGCGCCGCGCGCAGCAAATCGAGATAGCGGTCGAACTCGCCCGTGCTGACCAGCGTCGAGCCGAAACGCTGGATCGGCATGTTGGCGAGCACATAGAGCTTGTTGAACACGATGCCGTATTGTTCGCCGAGCACGCGCTTGTAGTCGGCTTCGAGCCCGGCCTGCGGCGGCGGCAGCGCGGCCCCTTGCGGATTGTAAACCAGATTGAGTGCCAGCGTTTCGTACCGTCCGTAGCCGAGCGCGTTGAGGCATTTGAGCCCGCGCAGGGAGGCGTCGAACACGCCCTTGCCGCGCTGGCGCTCGACATTGTCTGCAAGATAACACGGCAGCGAAGCGACGATTTCGACCTGCTCGGCGGCCAGGAATTCGGCCAGATCCTCCTGACCTTCGACTTCGAGAATGGTCAGGTTGCAGCGGTCGATCACCCGCACGCCGATGGCGCGCGCCGCGCGCACCAGGCGGCGGAACTGTGGGTTGAGCTCCGGCGCGCCGCCGGTGATGTCGAGCGTGGCGGTGCGGTTGCATGCAAGAAATTCCAGCACCGTGTCGGCAACCGCGCCGGACATTTCCTCAGCTCGCGTCGGCCCGGCGTTCACATGGCAATGGAAGCAGGACTGGTTGCAGCGGTAGCCGACATTGACCTGCAACGTGTCGAGCCGCCCGCGGCGGAGCGCGGGAAAGGCAATCTTGTCGAGCAGCGGCAAGGTAGCGCGCATCGCGGGGTCCGGATGATGTTCGGGGCCAATCTGCCACGCGGTCGGCGGTCGCGTCACCCCGCCGAAGGTCGTATTAAAACAATTCGGCGTAACGGATGTGGGCCCAGACTAGCGGGCGAGCGCCGCAGCCACCGGCTGATCGATGCCGATACGCCCGAAACCGGGCAGCTTGACGCCTGGATGGCGCAGATCGAGCCCGGCCACCAGCCCGAACAGATTGACTTCGGCGCCCTCGACCCAGCCCAGCTTGACGGCGAACAGGCCCCACAGATTGAGCTCAACGCCGGTGCGGCTATCGGTTAGTCCGGCATAGAAAGTGGCGCGGAAATCGCGGCCGACGGCGTTCGGCGGCAAGGCCACGCCAAGCTCCGGCACCGCGCGCAATACCGCGGCGGTGAAGGTGTTGCTGTTGGGCCCCGGCCAGATGCGATAGTCGCCGTCGCGGTTGAACGGATAGCTGCGCACCGCTTGCTCGATCTTCGGGATCAATGCGGTGGCCTCGGCGCCTTGGGCATCGGCAATCGCCACCGGCCGGTTGCCGAACCAGCGCCCGTCCGGCGCCCAGCCGTTGACCCGCAGCGGATTGCCCCAGCCGACCACGTCGTAGCGCGTCCAGGCGGTGGCATTTTCGCGCTTGAACACGATCCAGCTGTGCACCGACAGCACGCCCTTCCAGCCGCCGGTGGTGCCGGTGAACACCAGCAAGCGCGCTTGCGGCTCCCGTGCGGCCGGCGGCAGGCTGCCGGTGCTCGACCAGTCGGCGTCGCGCCAACTGCGCGGGGCGTCGCTCAGCGCATAGAACGAGGCGCGCGCCAGGACCGGCAACAGGAACAAGGCGATAATCGTGAACATGACGGGCTTCCGGAACCGGTGGAATTTGGCGAAACCATCCATGGCGCGGACTTATAAGTGATTTCTGGCCGAACCAAGGCCGGCGGACATTGCGACCAATAGCGCCGCGCCGGCGCGGATGAGGTCAGCGAGCGTCAGCGCATGAGGCTTTCGACGTCGGCGTGGCCGCGGGTTGCGTCGGATCGGCGGCACATGCACAAAGGCCGCCAACCGCGGCCCACCGGTCTTGGCCGCCGCCGCCGCCGCCCGCCAGCAGAGATAGTTGCAGAGATAGCTGCCGGCATCGCGCGACAGTGCCACCGGCACTCCGGCCAATCGGGCGGCGGCCAGCAGTCGGCGCGCCGGAACCGGCAGCAGCAATCGCGCCGGGCGTCTAAGGGCGATGGCGCGGCCGGCCGGGACACTCCCGCCGGCGTCGGGACGGCGGGCGAGGCTGTTGCGCGCTTGCGTCTCGATCCGCACCGTCTTGGCTCGCGCCGCCAGACCGAACATCAGCAGTGCATCCGGCTTATGCCGGGCGATCAGCGCCGGCAATTCGCGATCGACCGCGGCGTAGCCGGTCGGAAAAATGTGCGGGATAATTTCCATCTTCGCCAAGGCTGGCCGCCGCAACCGCGCCAGCCGGCGCACCAGCGCTATCGTCGGATTGAACGGCGCGCCGGGGAACGGTCCGAATCCGGTGATCAGAATTGTGCCGCCGCTAACTTGCTTGCGCATGATCCTTTCCGAAAACCGGTTCCTACTTTTCGGGATCATGCGCTAGGATTCGAGCAGTTGCGCGATCTGCTCGGCCGCCAGCGTCGGGGCCAGTTTGCCTGCGGCCACCGCCGCCTCGGCTTGCCGCAATTTGGCGCGCACCGCCGGGTCGCCGCGCAAGCGCGCGGTCAGCCGCTCTTCCAGCAGCGTCCACATCCATTTCACCTGCTGTTCGCGCCGGCGCGCGGTCAGTTCGCCGGCGGCCGTCATCTTGTCGCGATGGGCGAGCACCTCGCGCCAGAGCGCCGGGATGCCGTCGCCGGTCAGCGCCGAAAAAGTCACCACCGGCGGCGACCAGGTCGGCGAGCGCGGCGCCAGAATATTGAGCGCGGCGCGGTACTCGCCGGCGGCGACTTTGGCGCGCGCGATATTGTCGCCGTCCGCCTTGTTGACCGCGATCATGTCGGCCAATTCGACCACGCCTTTTTTCAAGCCCTGCAATTCGTCGCCGGCGCCCGGCAGCATCAGCGCCAGGAAAAAATCGGTCATGTCGGCGACCGTGGTCTCCGATTGGCCGATGCCGACGGTCTCCACCACCACCACGTCGTAGCCGGCCGCCTCGCAGATCAGCATGGTCTCGCGCGTCTTGGCGGCGACGCCGCCGAGCGTGCCGGAGGTGGGCGAGGGGCGGATGAAGGCATTCGGGTCGCTGGCCAGCCGCGCCATTCGCGTCTTATCGCCGAGGATCGAGCCGCCGGTGCGGGTCGAGGACGGATCGACCGCCAGCACCGCCACCTTGCGGCCTTGGCCGGTGAGATAAGTCCCGAGCGCGTCGATGGTGGTGGATTTTCCCGAGCCGGGCGCGCCGGTGATGCCGAGCCGCACCGCCTTACTGGTCGCCGGCAACAGTTCCTGCACCAGCAGATGCGCCGATTGGCGATGATCCGCGCGTTTGCTCTCGATCAAGGTGATGGCGCGCGCCAAAGTCGCGCGGTCGCCGGAACGGATGCCGCGGGCGAGCGTGGCGACGGTCGAATCGCGGGAAGCGGGCGCAGCCATGACGCCCGTTTACACCGAAGTTGCTGGCCGGGCGAGGGCCGGGGCAACGGCGGCGGCCGTCGCTTGGCCGCTAAAATCCCGGCTAGGCTGCCACCCGGCCGGCCTCGCTCGCCGCCTTGACTTCGTTAAGCCGCCCGTTCGCCACGTCATAGATGAAGCCGAAAATCGGGATGTGACGCGGCACCAGCGGATGGCTGCGAATGCGCCGCACGTCGGCGGTCACGCTCTTGGCCTGATCCTCGATCGTATGCCAATGGACGAAACGGCCGGCAACCGAGCCGCCGCCGTGCTTGGGATTGGACCAGGTTTTGCCGTCGAAAGTCGCGGTTTCCAGACTGTCCTCAAGCAACGTGCCCATGGTTTCGTTGGAAAACAATTCCATGCCGCAATTGGTGTGATGGATGACAAACCATTCGCGCGTTCCGAGCAGCTTGTGGGAGATGACCAGCGAGCGGATGGCGTCGTCGCTCGCCCGCCCTCCGGCATTGCGGATCACGTGTGCGTCGCCTTCGGCGAGGCCGGCATATTTGGCGGGATCGAGTCGCGCGTCCATGCAGGTCAGAATGGCGAAGTGACGTGCAGGCGGCAAAGCGAGATTGCCCTTGTCGCCAAAATTTGCGGCGTATTGGCCATTGGCGTTCAAGATCGCGTCGTAGGTTTTTGATGACATGACTTTCGTCCTTTGCGCTCTGAAAAATTGCGGCGTGCGTGGACGAACTATCGCGGCGGCGAGCGTGCGAAGTCAACAGAATGAGATTGTTTTCTCGATTGACGTTGGGGGTGGAAGTTCCAATGCGGCGGCGGTGTGGAAAATATTGTGCCGCGCGCGTCAGCGCGGCGGTGGCGTGCGCCGGGGCGACGGCTCCCGCTGCGAGCCGTCCGGCAACCGGATCACCAGCCCGCCATCGTCTTTCTGCCGCGCCGCCGTCGCGCGCGCGAAGGCCAGCAATTGCGCGCGCGTCTCGATCCGGCAGGCGGTCTTGTCGGCCTTGCTGCAATAGGCGGTGCGGGTGGCCTCGTCGGCGTCGTTCTCGTCGAGGGCGCTGACCAGATAGACGCCCTCGGCGAGTTTGCGCATCAGCGCATATTCGGTCACCCGCACGCGCTTGGCCGGCACGCTCTGGATGATGAAATCGCCGGCTTCGAAGGGATGAATGGAAAACGCGCTGACATCGCCCATGCCGCCGCCGGCATGGGTGTAGAGCGCGCCGTTCCAGGTAAAGGTCGCCTGCGCCGGCTCGTAGCCGAAGCCCTTGCGCAGGGAATAGAACTGCAGCCGCAGCCGCTGCCCGAGCACCGGCTGGGAGTCGGGCAGGATCGGTCCGGAGGAATCGATGCAGCCGGCCAGCGCCAAGGCGGCGAGCGCGATCAGGGCCGCGCGAAAAATAATGCGTCTCACTCCGCCGCCTCTTTGTCGTGGCCGAGCCGCTTGTTGAGCGTCTTCAGCAGGTTTTCGGCGGCTTCGGCGATCACCGTGCCGGGCGGGAAGATCGCCTCGGCGCCGGCTTGTTTCAGCGTCTCATAGTCCTGCAGCGGCACCACGCCGCCGACTACGACCATGATGTCGTCGCGGCCTTGCTTGGCCAGTTCCACTTTGAGTTCCGGCACCAGCGTCAGGTGCGCCGCCGCCAGCGACGAAACGCCGAGGATGTGCACGTCGTTTTCCACCGCCTGGCGCGCCGCCTCGGCCGGGGTGGCAAACAGCGGCCCGATATCGACGTCGAAGCCGAGATCGGCGAAGGCGGAGGCGATGACTTTCTGGCCGCGGTCATGGCCGTCCTGGCCGATCTTGGCGACCAGCAGCCGCGGCCGGCGGCCTTCCGCCGCCTCGAATAGCTCGACCTGCTTGCGGACCCGTTCGACGGCCTCGGTCATGCCGACCTCCCGCTTGTAAACGCCGGTGATGGTCTTGATCGAGGCGACATGACGGCCGAACACCTTTTCCAGCGCCAGGGAGATTTCGCCGACCGTAGCCTTGGCGCGGGCGGCGTCAATGGCCAGCGCTAGCAGATTGCCGTTGCCGCGGTCGGCGGCGCGGGTGAGGGCGTCGAGCGCGTCCTTCAGCGCCGCCGGATCGCGCTCGGCTTTCAGCCGCTTGAGCTTGGCGATCTGCTGCTCAAGTACCGCGCTATTGTCGACCTTGAGCACATCGATCGGCGCTTCGTCGTCGGGCTGGTATTTGTTGACGCCGATCACCGACTGCAGGCCGGCGTCGATGCGCGCCTGGGTCTTGGCGGAGGCTTCCTCGATCCGCAGCTTGGGGATGCCGGCCTCGATCGCCTTGGCCATGCCGCCGAGCGCCTCGACCTCCTCGATATGCTGCCAGGCCTTGTGCGCCAGATCGTAAGTCAGCCGCTCGACATAGAACGAGCCGCCCCAGGGATCGACCATGCGGGTGGCGCCGGCTTCCTGCTGCAGCACGATCTGGGTGTTGCGGGCGATGCGGGCGGAAAAATCGGTCGGCAGCGCCAGCGCCTCGTCGAGCGAATTGGTGTGCAGCGACTGGGTCTGGCCCTGCACCGCCGCCATCGCCTCGATCATGGTGCGCGCCACATTGCTGAACACGTCCTGCGAGGTCAGCGACCAGCCGGAGGTTTGCGTGTGCGCGCGCAAGATCAGCGATTTCTCCGACTCCGGATTGAACGGCTTCATCAGCTTCGCCCACAGCATGCGGGCGGCGCGCTGCTTGGCGATTTCCATGAAATAGTTCATGCCGGAATTCCAGAAGAACGAAATTCTCGGCGCGAACTGATCGACGGTCAGCCCGGCCTTGATGCCGGCGCGGATATATTCGACGCCGTCGGCCAGCGTATAGGCGAGCTCGAGATCGAGCGTCGCGCCGGCCTCCTGCATGTGATAGCCGGACACCGAGATCGAATTGAATTTCGGCATATGGGCGGCGGTGTGGGAAAAAATATCGGAGATGATGCGCAGCGAGGCGGCGGGCGGGTAGATATAGGTGTTGCGCACCATGAATTCTTTGAGGATGTCGTTCTGGATGGTGCCGGAGAGTTTCGCCTGCGGCACGCCCTGTTCCTCGGCGGCAACCACATAGAGCGCCAGAACGGGGAGCACCGCGCCGTTCATGGTCATCGACACGCTCATCTTGTCGAGCGGGATGCCGGAGAACAGCGTGCGCATGTCGTAGATCGAATCGATCGCCACCCCGGCCATGCCGACGTCGCCGGAAACGCGCGGATGATCGCTGTCATAGCCGCGATGGGTGGCGAGATCGAAGGCGATCGACAGGCCCTTTTGCCCGGCGGCGAGATTGCGCCGGTAGAAGGCGTTGGAATCCTCCGCGGTGGAGAAGCCGGCATATTGCCGGATGGTCCAGGGCTGTGCCGCGTACATCGCGAGGTAGGGCCCGCGCAGATAAGGCGGCTTGCCGGGATAGCTGGCGAGGAAATCGAGGCCCGCCATGTCGGCCTCGCCATAGGTCGGTTTGACCGCGATGCCTTCCGGCGTCAGCCACGGTGTCGCCGTGCCGGGTGCCGCCGGAGCATCGACGGCGGTGAATTCGACGGTGGCGAAATCTGGAATCTGACTCATTTGAGCCTCAGACTATCATGCGCGGCCTGCAAGGTCGCCAGCACATCGCACCCGGTAAAGATGAACGATTTCACACCGGCCTGCCGCCACGCCGCCTCCTGCGCGCCCGGCCGGCCGGCGAGATACACAAGGGCGCCGGCGGCGGCAAGCGCCTTGGCGGCGGCGGCCGCCTCATTGGCATAGACCGCATCGGACCCGCACAGGCAGGCGAGCCTGGCGCCGCTGGCTTTGAAGGCGGCCAGCATCTGCTCGCGGCTCTTGAAGCCGTCATTGCTGACGGGCTCGATGCCGCCGGCGGCGAAAAAATTATTGGCGAACATCGC
>Ga0315281_10011324_pt1 | contig 12226 bp, 7 predicted proteins | sample YL17G07_0_MG_FD_204540 | JGI IMG/M metagenome (GOLD analysis project Ga0315281, IMG submission 204540) | Sediment microbial communities from Yellowstone Lake, YNP, Wyoming, USA - YL17G07_0 | ecosystem: Environmental > Aquatic > Freshwater > Lake > Sediment | place: USA: Wyoming | collected... | reverse complement strand
GCTGCGCTGACTGTTATTGTGTTTGATACTGAGTTGAATGCGTATGGGTTTGTTGTGCCGGTATCTGCTGCGATAACGTTGTAGCTTTGGCTGCCGACAGGAGGTGTTATCGCACCGAATGTCAGGGTGCCTGCGGATACTCCTGTAAGTGTATTTACGACCATGCCGTTTGATGCTACAAGATTCGCAGTGAACGGTCCTGTGCCTCCTGTGAGGATTGTGTTGTATGTCACAGACTGGCCGAGATCAAGCAACACATTACTTGGAAGCGGGGTTGAGAGTGTTGGTGCTGCGCTGACTGTTATCATGTTTGATACTGAGTTGAATGCGTATGGGTTTGTTGTGCCGGTATCTGCTGCGATAACGTTGTAGCTCTGTGATCCGAGAGGAGGTGCTATCGCACCGAAGGTCAGAGTGCCCGCTGACACCCCTGAAAGTGTATTTACGACCATGCCGTTTGATGCTACAAGATTCGCAGTGAACGGTCCTGTGCCTCCTGTGAGGATTGTGTTGTATGTTATAGACTGGCCGAGATCAAGCAACACATTACTTGGAAGCGGGGTTGAGAGTGTGGGTGCTGCGCTGACGGTGACCAAATCAGTTACAGAATTAGCTGAGGAGGAGCTGTCTAGGAATGTTGTAGCTCCGTTAGCTCCGTCCATGTGCAGGAGCAGTACTGTGTTAGCATCAGTGGTGTAGGCTGTTGTTGGTGGAATGAAGTTGCCCGTCCAATGGGCTATGCCTTTGCTTACGTGATACTCATCAAGCCAACCATTAAGATATCCCCAACTATCGTAGTTTTCAACGCCGATCGTTAGTTGAACGGCTAAATCCGGCATTGTAAAAGATTTACTGTTGGTCGCCTGCTGCACACCATTTACGAACATGTACCAATTGTTCGCATTACGAACGATAGCTATATGATACCAGACCCCAGCAGTTGGTGTCCAAGGGCTGTAGTAGAGACTTACTTGTTGAACAGAGGCGACACTAACTTCGAAACTTAGAACATTAACTGGTAGGTAGTAATACAGTTCTATTACATTGTTACCATCAGTTACTTGAGAGTACAGCACACTTGAAGTTACGGTGTTCCATTTTACCCAAAGATCAATCGTGAAGTCGCTCGTGCCGAAGTACCAATCATTCGAATCGGGAATGGAAAGGTATTGGCTTGAGCTGGCTACGAAGTTGCCGCTTGCACCTCCAAATTCAGAGGTTGAGGTGTCGATAGAAGCGCCATTATGAGACGTGAGTGTCTTGGTGAGCGCAGAGCTGTCTGATACAGCATAGCAGTAGTAGGTGTTTGAGGTTGGAGATGCGAGGTAGGTGTTTGAGGTTGCGCCTGAGATTGCGTTATCAGTTGTGCATATTGAATTTGTCCCTGAATACCACTGATATGTATATGGGGTGGTGCCTCCTGATGGGTTTGCCGTAAGGGTTATGCTCTGTCCATTATCAATTGTTGGAGTTGATGGCGTTACCGCACCCGCGGCCAAGGTAGGATTTATAGTGAGAGTTTCTGTATATACTGAATTTGCTGAGACGGGGGTTGTTGCACTGTCCGTTATTATGACATTTGCCTTGATGGTGTTGCCTGCGTATGATGCACTTGGAGTCCAGACAAAGGTGTTTGAGGTTCCTGAAATTCCAGTGTATAATTGTGATGTTAATACTATGCCTGTGACGGTGTTTGTGATTATGTAGTTTGCACTGTAAGTTGACATTCCACCAGACCAGGATGCCGCAAGTGTCAACGATTGGCCTATATCTATCGATGCAGGAAGTGATGGGGTTGGAGTTAGAGTTGGAGTTCCTAGTGCCTGGTTGATTGTTATTGTGTTTGTAAGTGCGGGGCTTGGGCTATAATCACCGTTTGCATCGCCAGCAAATGCATTGAATGTCCATGTTCCATAGATTGTGTTTGTGCCTATCGCATTTGCGTAATAGTTTATGCCGTTGAATGTCATCTTGAGGCTTGTTGGTGAAACTGCATTGATTGTAAGTGTCAGTGCATTGTTTGTTGTTGGCAGTGCGGCTATGATTGTGTTGCCTGCTACTATGTTTGAGGAAGCAGGTGGAATCCATAGCCAGTTGCCTGTATAGGATGTTGTTCCAGCACTTCCTCCAGAAATGACAGTATTTGCTAATGAAACCTGCCCTACATCTATTGTTTTGTTTGTTAGAGTATATGGATTGGGAGTTGCTGTAAGTAGTGTTCCAACTATTATCGTGTTTGATACTGAGTTGAATACATATGGAGTTGTTGTGCCAGTGTCTGTTGCGATAATGTTATAGCTCTGGCTACCGACAGGAGGTGTTATCGCACCGAATGTTAGGGTGCCTGCCGATACCCCAGCAAGCGTGTTTACGACCATGCCGTTTGATGCTACAAGATTCACTGTGAACGGTCCTGTGCCTCCTGTGAGGATTGTGTTGTATGTCACAGACTGGCCGAGATTAAGCACTGCACTGCTCGGAATCGGTGCTGTGAGAGTTGGTGTTGAAGAGACCGTAAGAGAAGGTGGGAGAGCGATTACGCTGACTGTGTTACTAAAATAGTTGGTGACGTAGGCGAGGGTGCCGGAGGGGTTGATGGCGACGTCATATGGGTTGCTGCCTACGGTGATTGTGTTTATGACTGTGTTTGTTGCTACATTGATTACGCTTACTGTGCCGCTAGTGACATAGTTGGTGATGTAGGCGAGGGTGCCGGAGGGAGTGAAGGCGACGCCTTCTGGGTTGCTGCCTACGGTGATTGTGTTCACGACGGTGTTTGATGCTACGTTGATTACGCTTACTGTGTTACTGCCAGAGTTGGTGACGTAGGCGAGGGAGCCGAAGGGGGTGATGGCGACGCCCCGTGGGCTACTGCCTACGGTGATTGTGTTTATGACGGTGTTTGATGCTACATTGATTACGTTTACTGTGCCACCGTTAGGGTTGGTGACGTAGGCGAGGGTGCCGTCGGGGGTGATGGCGACGCCACGTGGGTGGTCGCCTACGGTGATTGTGTTCACGACGGTGTTTGATGATACTTTGATTACTTTTACTGCACCTGCTCCACCAGCATTGGTGGAGCTGGTGACGTAGGCGAGGGTGCCGTCGGGGGTGAAGGCGACGTCATATGAGCTGTAGGTGGTAAGGATTGCGTTCACGACAGAGTTTGATGCTACATTGATTACGTTTACTGTGCTTCCTCCGCCAACAATAGAGATGGTGATGTAGGCGAGGGTGCCGGAGGGGTTGATGGCGACGTCATATGGGCTACTGCCTACGGTGATTGTGTTTATGACAGTGCTTGATGCTACATCGATTACGCTTACTGTGTCACCGCCGGTGTTGGTGACGTAGGCAAGGGAGCCGGAGGGGGTGAAGGCGTCGCCTTCTGGGCCGCTGCCTACGGTGATTGTGCTGACTACCTTATTATTAGATATTGATGTGGTTTGGGATGCAGAATCGGTTATGCTTAATATGATATTATAAGTTCCTGCTGCTAAAGACCCCCCAGCTATGCTGAATGAGTTTGTTGTTGATGATATGCCGGAGTAAAGCGCATTTGCATATATGGTTGAGCCCTGGCTTATGATCCAGTTTGCGGTGTAGGTGGGCATTCCGCCTGACCAGGTTCCTGTTAATGTTATTGACTGCGCGGCGTCTATTATTGGGCTCGATGGCGATACTGATGGAGTTGCTAAAAGGGTTGCTTTTGTAACTGATATTGTGTTTGTAAGCTGGGGGGATGGGCTTGCATCACCGTTCGCATCGCCAGCAAACGCATTGAATGTCCATGTTCCGTAGATTGTGTTTGTGCCTATCGCATTTGCGTAATATGTTATGCCGTTGAAGGTCATCTTTAGAATTTGATTGGAGATTGCGTTTATGGTAAGAGTCAATGCATTGTTTGTTGTAGGCAATGCGGCTATGATTGTGTTGCCTGCAACTATGTTTGAGGAAGAGGGTGGAACCCACAGCCAGTTGCCCGTATATGAGGTTGTTCCAGCACTCCCTCCAACAATGACTGTGTTAGCTATTGGAACCTGTCCTGGGTTTATGGCTTCAATTGTAAGAGTATATGGGTTGGGAATTGCGGCAAGATTCGAGCTAACTGATATTGTGTTTGTAAGTGCAGGGCTTGGGCTTGCATCACCGTTCGCATCGCCAGCAAACGCATTGAATGTCCATGTTCCAAAAATCGTGTTCGTACCTATCGCATTTGCGTAATATACAATTCCGTTGAATGTCATCTTTAGGCTCTTTGATGATACCGCATTGATTGTAAGTGTCAGTGCATTGTTTGTTGTTGGCAGTGCGGCTATGATTGTGTTGCCTGCAACTATGTTTGAGGAAGCGGGTGGAACCCAGAACCAGTTGCCTGTATAGGATGTTGTTCCAGCACTTCCTCTAGAAATGACAGTATTTGCTATTGAAATCTGCCCGTAGCTTATGGTTGTGTTTGTTAGTGTATATGGATTAGGGGTTGCTACGAGAGGCAAATAAGTAGCCGTGAGCGTGCCCGTGCCTTCTACTGTAAGTGTCGTTGGGTTTGCGAGCGTGTTAGCTATTATTATATTAGCCGTACTGCTAGGGATCCAGCTATTAAATGTGTATCCGTTTGGTGGATTTGCTGTTATGGTATTACTTCCGATAACGGTTATTGTGTTTCCGTTTATTTGTGTTCTGCCGTTTGTTGTGATTGTACCTGTTGTGGGATTGTCATTAAGAGTAACAGTATAGGGAGGAAAAACATAGGCAGCAATTGCATAAACTCCTTTGGCACCTGCACTAGCTGGTGTAACTATATTCGCTGTGTAAGTTCCTGATGCTTCCCCCGGACAAACCATTATTGCTACGGAAGCCCATGTGCTACTGGATGCGTACTGTGCAAGTGAGCAACCGATAGCATTAGTTGCTGGGCTAGTGGAAGGGATACTACCACCTAGTGAGTAAAGAATAAACACAAAACTGTTTGATGTGGCAACTGGGAATGTCAGCGTATAAGTAGTAGAAGCTGCTGTTGCACCATTTTTTCGGTAGAAATTCCCATTTACTGTATTGCTCGTATAGATAACAGTTGCCTCCATACTGGCAATTGCTGTATAGCAAGTAGCACTACAGCTGCCATATAAAATGCCTCCTGTTTTAAAGGTATTATGGCCTATGACTGAGGTGTTGATATATTGAGTTCCTGCGCCGCCAGTACTCTTCAGGAGAGTATTTGATATATCAACTGTGAAATTTAGGATTGTGTTGGTTACAGGGCTGATGGTACCGTGTGAATCGCCTGCTATGACAAAGAAGTTGGTTGTGTAAATACCGTAATTAGTAGAGGTTGAAAGGAGCATGTAATTTGCGGTCGTACCTGACGCCCAATAGGCATATGCTGTGCTGTTTCCGACCGTATATGAAGCTGCATTTATAAGGGGAATTAGATTAACAAGTATAATGATTGGTAAGACGATCGTGAGCAGGGTTAGTTGGATTGGGGCTTTAAAGTGTAAACTAACACGCACTCTATCGAAGCGCGGTCGTGCGACCTTCATATCATCACAGTATACCGTACGTTTTCGTTATTGTATGTTAAGTCTTTAAAGATTGTTATGGCGACTGTAGTACTAATACATTGTTCAAAAAGCAGCAGTTACTTTTATTTGCGCTACCTTATCTTGCTTCTCTAACGTTATCCTCTATGATCTTAGGCACTGTAAACCGACATAGGTAACATCTTTGATATTTTTATCGTTGATATTCGCATCGTTTTTACCCCATAAATTTCATGCGAATATCCGTTTCTCTCGTCAAAAAGATTAGGGGGCAGGAGACCCACGTGTTTTAATCGAATATTTTTGGAATGTTTTTTGTTTATGCGAATATTGTGCTATCTTAATTTGCCCTGTTTTTCCAGTATGCCCGGATATGGCTTGAGCTTGACTGCCCTGTATGCGCTTCCTACGTGCTTTCTATTATTAAAAGGTTCAACGGCAAGTCCAGGCAAAGCCACAAGGGCTTGAAAAAGCAAACCCAATCCAATAGCCATTTATTTGAGGCCGGGCTAATAATTGCTTTCAAGCTTGCCGGAATCGGCAAGTGGTTTGTACCTTTTTACAAATTTTAGGACAGAAGCTATGGTGTGTTTATCATACCTCTTTAGATATCTGTCCAACTTGCTTTTGCTTAATGCCCTTAGCAAACCATCATAGTTCTGAATTGCTAGTCTCGTCCTGTAATAAAAGAGGTCGATGATTGTCTTTTCCGGGTCAGATACCGGAAGCATTAGCTTGCCGTATTTGATTACATCAAACCCAAAGAAATATCTTGCGGGGATATGGTGAATGAATATTATATCATTAGCGTCATCGAAGATCTGCACCCTTGATGCCCTTACCCTCTTCATCGTCATTACCTCTGGCCTTGAGTTCTGGGTCCATAGCTCTCTTATCGTCAATGCGGATAACAGGCCGTAGTAAAATGGGCTGTAAGCAAATCCGGAAACCATGTCATCCTTATTGAAAGTATAAACTCCCTTTGTAACAGCATATATCCTGCCGGTGCTTTTCATGTATGATATTATCCTTGCCAGGTTCCTTGCGGATTTCTCCCTGCCCTTGAAATACAGCTTGACGTCCCTGTAGGTGAAAACCGGGTAACCTGAGAATTTTTCCGTTATCTCCCTATTGATCGCCATTTACCCATTCCTTTAATTTTTCAATCATGAATTCGAATGTAGGGGGCAACCCGTTCAGTATAAGATGTCCAAGGCCGCGAACATTTGGCGGAGGGTTCTTTTCAACATCCTTTATCAATTCCCTCAATTTTTTTACTATACCTGCGTTCTTTTGCTTTATCAGCGTGGTAAGGTAGTATATGTCGTAGAGATCCTGCACCTCTGGCTGGCTTGGCCCATTGAGGCTACGCAACTTGTCATTGTAGGCTTCTATTTTCTCATTTAGCAGTCCTTCTGGGGTAAGCGACAGTATTATTATTTTGCTGCCATCCACCTTCGTGTACTCTACTGGCACGCCATCCTTGTACCTGAAATTGATGTCTATCTTCATCTTGGTGTTTGACTCCACTAGAAAATGCATAGTTTCTGTCGCATTATTGTAACCCTTCTCTTTTATTGAAAAGCCGTAATCGCTTAGAAGCTTTGCCATCTCCTTGTAATACGAATCTCTTTTCTTTCCAGGCGCCATAAGATAGAAGTCTATGTCCCTTGAGAATCTGTTCCCAGAATAACATCGCCATATTGCCGTGCCTCCATGAAATACCAAATCCTTGTATTTGCCATACAGCAGCTCTATAAGCGTGTCCTCAAGCTTCGCCTTTTCAAGCTGCTCCTCGCTCTTGATGTCCATGTAAGCACTTATAAATGCATATTATTACATTTTATTGTAATAATATGAACTTATATACATATATAAAGGCATCGGAGGCGCCACAGTCCTCAAAGAAGGAAGTAGAAGTGATATCGCCTTATCTGAGATACCGCTTATTATCCTTTATATACTTTCTGAAAAACCACCTCAAAAATATATTCTGGTTGTCTTTAAGCTGTGACCTCTCCAAGGAGGTATAATAACCGCGTCTATTGGCATAGTGGATGTTAAGCATGGGGTAGCCGTTTCTATTCAGGATAAAATTCATGAGAAGTCTCGATATCCTGCCGTTTCCGTCTCCAAATGGATGAATGGTTACGAACTTGAGGTGCACAAGAGCCGCAAGTTCCACAGGCTGCAATTTTTCTTTATTGCTATCGTACCATGCAAAAAAGTTGCCTAGCATACTTTCCATATAAACATAGCGAGGCGGGACGAATCGCGAGCTTGTAACTCTTACGTCAAAGTCCCTTATTTTACCGGCGAATGCCTCTTTGGTTTCTTGGAATAATTCTCTGTGCCACTTCAGAACGATATCTAGTGAAATATCGCCTTTGTAATCAAGCATCTCGTAAAATACTGCCTTATGCGCCTCTGCTTCTTTTATATCCTTTAGTTGTGCGCCCTTCGGTGCTGTTTGCTCTAATAGAATCTGGTCGGTATCCCTAAATGACAGCTTAGATCCCTCAATTCTTTGGGTGTCATAGGTGAATTCAACCATGAAAGCTTCTATCGTCTTGGCTCTTGCTTCTTTTGGCATTCGCTTGAGTTCCACCAGATATCCTTTTTTGATTTTGTCAAATAGGGGATACCATTCTTCGGCATAGGTTTCTTCTATAAATTCCTCTTTCAACTTGTTTATGTTTTTGGGTAAGTTTTTCCCCAGATACTTGCGTTTTTTACGTATAGTGCCGCCTATCCTTACGCTTTGCTCTAAGTAATAGTACGTGCTTTTGCCTGCCTTTCTTCTTCTTATCTCAGTCATGCATATAGTTTGTGACTACATATTTAAATATTTAACTGTTTTTGATTAAAAGTAGCCATATGTTATCTGAGCAGAATCTTTCTAGGCTCTCAATCCATCTCGTGCCTTCAATCCCATTTTATATTCGGATTGTCCTTACCTTATAAATTTTATCCGAATATCCGTTTCTCTCATCAAAAAGATTGGGGGGAGGGGGCTCACATAGTTTAACCGAATATTTTTGGTGTGTTTTTTGTTTATCCGAATATTGTGCTATCTTAGTTTGTCTTGTTTTCCAGTATGCTTTGATATGGCTTGAGCTTTTCTATTTAATCAAAATGTGGCTTTATTTAATCTAAATGCAGTTGTATTTAATCTAATAATCGAGTAGTTGTATCTAGGAGTTACCTTATTCTGCTTCCGGGCTTGACCTCGCTGTTAGGTTACAAGAGCGTTATCTTTGAATTATCTTGCGCTGCGAGCAGCATGCCCCCGAGGTAAAGTTTGCAATTTTCTTTGGATCCATCATTGTTTTGCTCTATAAAATATTATAATGACAAATAATGTGTAATATTGCTCATTATGTTGAGTATTATACAAGGATTTAAGTATCTAGGTTGTTAGGTCTTTTAATAATCATAATAAGTATAACTATGGTTATACTTATGAGCATTGCAGTTTAGCAATCTAAATGTAAGGCTTTGAATGAAACGGTTTGTATGAAAATTCTGATATATAAGTTCCTAAATTGGCTATCTTATCTTGCTTCCTGGCTTTACCTCTCTATCAGGCTGCAGAAGCGTTATCTTTGAATTATCTTGCGTTGCGAGCAGCATGCCCTCCGAAGTGAAGTTCGCGATCTTCTTCGGATCCATGTTTGCAACAACGACCACATATTTTCCAAGAAGCTCTTCTTTTTTATAGTGGTTCTTTATTCCCGCTATCATGTTCCTTATGCCGAGCTCTCCAAGATCCACTTTTAGCCTGTACATAGGGCCTTTGGCTCCTTCTAAATCAGCAACTTCTACTATCTTGCCCACCCTTAAATCAAGCATTGCAAAGGTGTCCATCGAAACCATACTATCACTAAACCCGTTTTGCGAGAGATTTAATAAACGTTTTGATAATATATAATGGGTTGGCATGTCTGAGCTCTTTCCCGTGAATGCAGGCATAACAGAGCTAAGGGGCATTATAAAGATAATCCAGGAGCATGGAGGCACGATAAACATTTCTGGTCTTGCAGAAGACGCTAGGGAGCAGATCGATTACCTGCTGCCTTTGATAGACGCGTGCGAAATGCTTGGATTTGCGCACGTCGACAGTGGGGTTATAACACTAGCCAATAAAAAAATGCAAATAGGTGTAACTAGCTTTTTGCGAGAAACAAGGAATAGGCTCGCCGGTGTTGAACCTTTCAAAAGCGTCATGGCGCTGCTTAAACAGCATCTTGCCAGCACCACGCCAGAAATTGTCGCACAGTTGAAGGAGAAAGGGATACAGTTGCATGGGGATCCCGTCACAAACGAAGAGACGCTAAAGAACCTAATGCTCAGGTGGGGCGTAAGGACCAAGCTTTTAAGTTATAACCCTAGAAATGACGAGTGGCACATAACTGGAAGAAGCTAGCAAATTGTTATTGGCTGGTCAATGCGGTGTATACGCTATCCACAGAATCCATGAATTCCTCGCTGCGTCTACTTCTCGGATACTTTATATCTATGTTCATTATTTTCTTGATTACGGCTGGTTTGTCGGAGAGAACAACGATTTTGTCTGAAAGCTCGACCGCCTCTTCTACGTTATGAGTCACCATTATCACGCTGCTGACAGAGATCTTCTTGCTTTTAAGCATCTCAACAACATCACTTCTTAGGGCGGCAGCCGTAAGCTCGTCCAGCGAACTGAATGGCTCATCCATCAACAGCACTTGGGGGTCTGACACGATGGCTCTTGCTATGCCCACTCTTTGCTTCATGCCGCCGCTGAGCACGTTCGGGTAAGAATCTTCAAAACCATGCAATCCGATTTTGTCGAGCAACAGTCTGGCACACCTGTCCTTCCTTTCCTCGCTTATTGCTGTTAAAGACAGTCCGAGCTTTACATTCTCTGTAGAGGTCAGCCATGGTAGCAAGCCAAAATCCTGGAACACAAATGATATGCCATTAACGGGCCGGGTCACCTCCCTGCCCTGATAGAGAACCTTTCCTGAAGTTGGTTTGATAAGCCCCGCCATTATCCTTAGTAAGGTGCTTTTGCCGCAACCAGATGGGCCTATTATTGATACGAACTCTGATTTATCTGCCGAAAATGAGATGTCATTTATAATTGTGGCGTTGCTGCCGTAAACGAATACGATGTTTTCAACATCTACAACAGCCATGCCATTTACCCGTATATTTTAGACAGCCTGCTATACAGCCTTTTCCACACAAACGTGTTGACCACTATGATCATTACTGTTAGATTAACTAATCCTATAAACATTAACGTGAGGTTGCCTGAAGAGAGTGCTGTATCTAGGAGCTTGCCCATCCCCGCATTCACGGAGCTTATCAAAGCGCCGTTTCCTATTGCAGATGTCGTGAAATACTCTGCCACGATGCTTGCGTTCCATTCAGCGCCTATTGCGGTTACAGCACCGGTTACCAAGCCCGGTAAGATGGCTTTCAGGTATATTTTTCTAAATGCCGTACCGCCCCTTACGTGGAATAGCCCCTTTATATCAAAGATGTCGCTCGGAAGCGATCTGGCGCTTGCTATCACGCTGAAAACGATGTACCATATGCCACTGAGAAAGAACACAACAAAGGCCACGAGCTCGTCACTAAACGGGTATGGGCGGAGGGCTAGAACTATTACGGGCAGTAGTATTGTTGCTGGTATGGATGCTATGATCTGGAAAAGGAGCATGTAGCTTTCACTGTGCCTCGAGATGAAAATGAGGTATATGCACAATGGCACCGCAATTATGATTATTATGGCGAATGCAAACCATACGCGCGCAAGTGATGCAAGAAGCGATGTCAAAGCCTCGTATTCGTATGCGGCAAGCGTTGGGTAGAGCACTACAAAATATGCTATTAGTGCTATTACCATGATGGATGCTCCAATCCCTAAGTACTTATAATTTCTTTTGTGGGTTATATTTGCATCTGTGCTTTCGTGCTTTACCTTTTTTATCTCAGGCTTTGGCTGGGTGCCTGATCTGTGGTGCGACCTTAAGATGCGGTTGTATGTGTCAAAATCAAGCATCTTTTTGAATATGGTGAGCCTTTCCGAGCTCTTGCGTGTGCCAGCTTTGTTGAAGCGCCTTTCAAAAGGCCTAAAAAACAGAAATCTTGTTGCTATAACAAATGCTACAAATATTACAATGCCTGCCAAATAGGCACCAAAATTATTGCTGAATGCGAGCTTTGTGAGTGCAACTCCTATACCGTGATTTACGGTGTACTGTGCCGAGCCTGTTGAGAATATCTCGCTGGTGACCAAGTAGAAAAGCCCTATAGACCATGAGAGCACGGACTGCTCGGCAACGCGCGGCATGCTTGCTGGTATTAGGATTTTTGTAAGTTGCTGCCATCTCGTCAGGTGATAGAGCCCCGCGACCTCTATAAACTCGTTCGGTATTGTGCGGATAGCCTCGTAAACTCCAAAGCTTATGTTCCATATCATGCTTGTTGTTATAAGAAATATCACTGCTGCATTTATGCCTGTGTAGCCCGGCAGTGTTGCAACAACGATGAATATCACAAATGGGAAAAAGGCCAGTATGGGTAGTGTTTGGAAAACATCAAGAATTGGCACTATTATTCTTCCAGAAGTCTCTGAACGCGCCGCGTATATACCTATGGCAAGGCTCACCACAATTGAGAAAAACAGTGCA
>Ga0315281_10011323_pt1 | contig 12226 bp, 10 predicted proteins | sample YL17G07_0_MG_FD_204540 | JGI IMG/M metagenome (GOLD analysis project Ga0315281, IMG submission 204540) | Sediment microbial communities from Yellowstone Lake, YNP, Wyoming, USA - YL17G07_0 | ecosystem: Environmental > Aquatic > Freshwater > Lake > Sediment | place: USA: Wyoming | collected... | reverse complement strand
AGACCAAATTCATGGCGGAGAATCTGATCGTAGAAAAGCACAACCTGGTCGCGATAGTCACGCTCAACCGTCCCGAGGTGCGCAACGCTTTCGACGATGTCTTGATTTCGAATTTGACCAAGGCATTCTTGGAATTGGACAAAGATGAAACCGTTCGAGCGGTGGTGCTGGCCGGCGCGGGTTCGGCGTTCTGCGCCGGCGCGGACCTGAACTGGATGAAGCGCATGGCAGGCTATGGCTACGAAGAAAACCTGAAGGACGCCAAAGCGCTTGCCGCGATGCTCAAGACGCTCGACCGGATGTCCAAGCCCACCATCGCGCGCGTGCACGGCGCCGCCTATGCCGGGGGCGTCGGACTGGTCGCCGCGTGCGACATTGCGATCGGCTCGCCTGAGGCCGAGTTCTGCCTCACCGAAGTGAAGCTGGGGCTCTCCCCCGCCACCATCAGCCCCTACGTCGTGCGGGCTATGGGCGAGCGGCTCGCGCGGCGCTATTTCCTCACCGGAGAAGTGATCGATGCGGGCGAGGCGTACCGCCTGCGCCTGTTGTCGGACGTTGCGCCCAAGGAAGAGCTCGACGGCGCAGTGAACGCGATCCTCGACCGCCTTGTCATCGGCGGGCGCGCGGCGCACGCGAAGATCAAGGATTTGATCCGCACGGTTGCCGCGGGTCCCGTGGACGAGGCAATGATCGCCGACACTGCGAAGCGCATCGCCGAGATCCGCGTCTCGCCCGAGGGCCGGGAAGGTATCGCCTCGTTCCTGGAAAAGCGTAAACCAAACTGGGTAAGGAAGACCTAGCATGTTCCGCAAGATCCTGATCGCCAATCGCGGCGAAATCGCCTGCCGGGTGATCACGGCCGCGCGCCACATCGGCGTGCGCACCGTGGCGGTGTACTCGGATGCCGACCGCGACGCGAGGCACGTCGGGCTCGCCGACGAAGCGCGGCGCATCGGGCCGCCCGAAGCGCGCGCGAGCTACCTGAACATGGAAGCGATCCTTGCGGCGGCGCGCGACACCGGCGCCGAAGCGATCCATCCGGGCTACGGCTTTCTGTCGGAGAGCGGGGCCTTCGCCGCGGCCTGCGCCAAGGCGGGCATCGTCTTCATCGGCCCGACGCCGGAGGCGATCGCCGCGATGGGCGACAAGTCCGCCGCCAAACGCCTGATGGAAAAAGCCGGGGTGCCGCTGGTGCCCGGCTACCACGGCGAGAACCAGGATCCCGCTTTCCTGCACAAGGAAGCCGGCAAGATCGGCTACCCGGTGCTGATCAAGGCATCGGGGGGGGGCGGCGGCAAGGGCATGCGGATCGTCCAGAACGCCAAGGGCTTCGCCGCCGCGCTGGAATCGGCAAAGCGTGAGGCGAAATCGTTCTTTGGCGACGACCGGGTGCTGATCGAGAAATATCTCGAGCGCCCGCGCCACATCGAAGTCCAGGTGTTCGGCGATTCGCAGGGCAGCGTCGTCTACCTTTTCGAGCGCGATTGCTCGGTGCAGCGCCGCCACCAGAAGGTGCTGGAAGAGGCGCCCGCGCCGGGGCTGAGCGACAAGCGCCGCAGGGAGATGGGCGAGACCGCGGTCGCCGCCGCGAAATCCATCAACTACACCGGCGCCGGAACCGTGGAGTTCATTGCCGGGCAGGACGGGGCTTTCTACTTCATGGAGATGAACACGCGCCTGCAGGTGGAGCACCCGGTGACCGAGATGATCACCGGCCTCGATCTGGTTCAATGGCAGCTGGCGATTGCCGCTGGCGAACCGTTGCCGCTGAAGCAGAAGGAGCTCGGTTTCCGCGGCCATGCCATCGAAGCGCGCATCTATGCCGAAAATCCGGCCAAGGATTTCCTGCCGTCCACTGGCACCCTGCGGCACCTGCGCGCCCCGGAGGGGGTCGAGTTCCGGGTTTCGCCGGCGGGAATGCGCGATCCGGTGCGCGTGGATTCCGGCGTGCGCCAGGGCGACACGGTCACGCCGCACTACGATCCGATGCTCGCCAAACTCGTCGTCTGGGGAGAGAACCGCGGTATCGCGCTCGGCCGGATGCGCGCCGCACTGGCCGCTTACGAGATCGTCGGTGTTTCCACGAACATCGAATTTCTCTGGCGTACCGTCGCCGGCAAGGCTTTCTCGGCCGCCGATCTGGACACAGGCTTGATCGAGCGCTCGCGTGCCGAACTGTTTCCGGCCGACGCAGGCGCGAGCGACGAAGATCTCGCCGCCGCCGCCTTCGCCGAGTTGCTGGCCGAACAGGCGCAAGCCGCCGCGAACGCGAAGCACTCGGCCGATTCCTGCTCGCCTTGGGATATCGTCGACGGCTGGCGCTTGAACCTCGGCTCCCACCACGAACTGCTGTTCGCGCAGGGGGAGATGACCCACCCGGTGCAGATTCATTTCGTGCCAGAAGGGTATCGCCTGACCGTGAGCGGCCGTGAATACGCGCTCGCCGGCACCCAGGAGGACGGCGCGCTGCAGGTCACGCTGGAAGGCGTTTCGTTCCGCGTCCGTGCAGTAAGGGACGGCGCCCAATGGCACCTGTTCCGGGATGGGACGCACCGCATTTTGACGCTGCGAAGCGCACAGGCTGCGCCCGCGCCCGACGCCATCATCGGCTCGCTGGAAGCGCCGATGCCCGGAAAGGTGCTGCAGGTGCTGGTGCGGCCGGGAGATACGGTTGCCAAGGGGGCGCCGCTGGTGATCCTGGAGGCGATGAAGATGGAGCACACCATTGCCGCACCGCACGATGGCCGCGTCGCGGAAATCCATTTCAAGGCCGGAGAGCAGGTGAACGAAGGCGTCGAACTGCTCAGGCTGGAGCGGTAGAATCTTTACCTGCCGGTAACTGTCCGGTTAATCGAGGGGCAAACATGCATAGTTTGATCAAGTTCGCGGCTGTCCTTGCCGCATTCACTGTAGGCGCCGCGCAGGCGCAATATCCGCAACGCCCGATCCAGCTGATCGTGCCTTGGGGCGCGGGCGGCGGCACCGATGCCACGGCGCGCATCGTCGCGAGCCTGATGGAAAAGGAACTCAAGCAGCCGATCAACGTCGTCAACCGGACCGGCGGCTCGGGTGTGGTCGGCCATGACGCCATCGCGAGAGCGCCGGCCGACGGCTACACCATCGGCATGATCACGGTGGAAATCACGATGATGCACCACGTCGGGCTCACCGCGCTCGGGCCGGGCGACTACGCGCCCATCGGCCTGGTAAACGCGGATCCCGCCGGGATCCACGTGCGCGTCGACTCACCCTACAAGAACACCAAGGACCTGATCGCGGCCATCAAGGCCAACCCCGGCAAAATGAAAGCATCGGGCACCGGTCAGGGCGGCATCTGGCACCTGGCGATCGCCGGGCTGCTCAAGGATCAGGGCGTGGACCCCGGCGCGCTGCCGTGGGTGCCCTCGAACGGCGCGGCCCCTGGATTGCAGGACATGGTGGCTGGCGGCGTCGACGTGGTGCCTTGCTCGATTCCCGAGGCGCGCTCGATGATCGATGCCGGCAAGGTGCGGGCGCTGTCGATCATGGATGCAAACCCGCCGCCCCTCTACCCGAACGTGCCGACGTTGCAGAAGGAACTCGGCAGCAACTGGTCGATGGCCGCCTGGCGCGTGATCGCGGCGCCCAAGGGCATTCCGGCCGATGTGCAAAAAACGCTCGGCGGGGCCCTGAAGAAGGTCTACGACTCCAAGGAGTACAAGGACTTCATGGCGAGCCGCGGTTTCGGCGTGGTCTGGGCCGACGCAGATGGCACGGCGAAGTTCATGGCCAAGTCCGACGCCGACATGGGCGCGACGCTTAAAGCCGTAGGACTGGCCAAGTAAGAACCTTCGGGAAATGAAGGTCAACGACGCGCTCAGCGGCGCGGCGCTGTTCGCGCTCGGCGCGGTTCTGCTCTGGCACATCCAGGACTTTCCGCCGATGCCGGGCCAGCGATACGGGCCGGCCTGGTTTCCCGGCCTGATCGCGGGCGGCCTGATCGCCTGCGGCGCGCTGCTCGTGGCCTCGCGCCTGCGCGCGGCCACGCCGGAACCGCTGCTCGCGCTACCGGAATGGTTGCGACGCGCGCGGCCGGTGGCCAGCGTCGCGTCGGTCATCGCCGGGCTGCTGCTTTATATTTTCGTCGTCGACACCCTGGGCTTTCACATCACGGCGTCCGCACTGCTGCTTGCCTGGTCGCGCCTGCTGGGCGCCTCGTGGCGGCTTGCGCTGCCGGTCGCGCTCATCGCGACACTGGTCATCCACCTCGCGTTCTACAAGCTGCTCAAGGTACCGCTGCCCTGGGGCCTGCTCGAGCGGGTCGTCTTCTGACATGACGCTCGCGGTCCTGTCGCAGGCGTTCGCGCTGGTATTCGATCCCTACGTGCTGTGGGTGATCGTCGCCTCGGCCGCGTTCGGCCTGTTCGTCGGCGCCATCCCGGGGCTCACCGCCACCATGGCGACCGCGCTGCTGGTACCGGTCACGTTTTTCATGCCGCCGGTGCCTGCGATAGCCTCGATCGTCACTGCGACTGCGATGGCGATCTTCGCCGGCGACATCCCGAGCTGCCTGCTGCGCATGCCGGGGACGCCCGCCTCCGCCGCGTACACCGACGAAGCCTACGCGATGACCAAGAAGGGCCAGGGCGAAATCGCGCTCGGCGCCGGGCTCGTGTTCTCGGTGATCGGCGGCCTCTTTGGTACCGCCGTGCTGATCGTGGCGGCGCCGGCGCTGGCCGAGATCGCGCTCAAATTCTCCTCCTTCGAATACTTCTGGCTGGTGATCCTGGGCCTGTCGAGCGCCGTGTTCCTCGCCATCGGCAATCCGCTGAAGGGCGTGGTGTCGCTGCTGCTGGGGCTGCTGGTCGCCTCGGCGGGCCTGGACAATCCGGCGGCATTTCCGCGCTTCACTTTCGGCAACGCGGAGTTGGCCGGGGGATTGACGCTGATCCCGATCATGATCGGCATGTTCGCGATCTCCGAGATCATCCGCAATGTCGCCACCATGGACCAGCCCTGGGAGATAGCGCAGAGCAAGATCGGCAACGTGTTCCACGGCATGTGGGGGCTGACCAAGCGCTACCCGCTGCAGATCCTGCGCGGCTCGACGCTCGGCACCGCGATCGGCGCGCTGCCCGGCGCCGGCGCCGACATCGCCGCCTGGATGTCGTACGCCATGTCGAAAAAGTTTTCGAAGGAGCCGGAGAAATTCGGCACCGGGCACGTCGAGGGCATCGTCGAAGCGGGAGCTTCGAACAACTCGGCGCTTGCCGGCGCCTGGATTCCGGCGCTCGTGTTCGGGATTCCCGGCGATTCAATCACCGCGATCGTGATCGGCGTGCTCTACATCAAGGGCCTCAACCCGGGCCCGACCATCTTCCTGGAAAAGGCGCCGGAGATGTACGCCATCTTCCTCGTCTTCATTCTCGCCAACCTGCTGATGGTTCCGCTCGGCGTCGCGGCAATCAGGGGCGCCAGCCAATTGCTGCGCGCGCCGCGCGAGGTGCTGATGCCGGTAATCCTGCTGTTCTGCGTCGTTGGCTCGTTCGCCATCAACAATTCGCTGTTCGGAGTCGTCCTGATGCTGGTATTCGGCATCATCGCCTTCATCATGGAAGAGAACGGCTTTCCGGTGGCGCCCGCGATCCTCGGCATGGTGCTGGGCGCGATGCTGGAGGAGCATTTCATCAGCTCGATGATCAAGGCCGACGGGCGCCTGCTCGCCTTCTTCGAGCGGCCGATCGCCGGCGGCCTGGGGGCACTGACGATATTGGTCATCGCCTGGCCGCTCGCCCGCGCTTGGCTGCAACGCAATGGGAACCGGAAATGAATCAATCGCTCGCAACGCTTCGGCAACGCCTCTTTACCGCCGTGCGGCCGGGCGCGCACCGCGCTCTACACGGATGTCTACGACGCTCCCGAGGGCGAGAATCCCTACGAACTGGAGATCCGTCTGGTAGACGACCTGAAGGCGGATGAAGTACCGGTTTTCGCTTGCGGCGCGTCAGGATGCATTGCGCCCTGTGGCGAAAAGCTGGCCGATGTCTTCAGGCGCCACGGCATCCTGTAGCATTCCTGCATGAACCAGCTGCCGCGGACTTTACCGACACGGGTGCGCATCGTCGAAGTCGGCCCGCGCGATGGGCTGCAGAACGAAAAGGGCGAAGTGCCGACCGCGGTAAAGCTCGAACTCATCGAGCGCCTCGCCGATGCCGGGCTCCAGGCGGTCGAGGCGACGGCATTCGTCTCGCCGAAGTGGGTCCCGCAGATGGCGGACCACACCGAAGTGCTGGAGCGCATCCGCCGCAGGCCCGGCGTCTCCTACCCGGTGCTGACGCCAAACCTGAAGGGCTTCGAGGCGGCGAAAGCTGCGGGCGCGACCGAAGTCGCGGTATTCGGCGCCGCGTCGGAAGCCTTTTCGAAGAAGAACATCAACTGCTCCATCGCGGAATCCCTGGATCGCTTCCGGCCGGTGGTTGAAAATGCCTTGAAGTTCAAGATCAAGGTCAGAGGCTACGTCTCCTGCGTTCTGGGCTGTCCCTACGAAGGCGACGTCACGCCGCAGAAAGTGGCGGACGTTGCCGCTGCGCTCTATGACATGGGCTGCTACGAGGTATCACTTGGCGACACCATTGGCGCCGGCACGCCGGGGAAGACCCAGGCGATGATCGAGGCCTGCATGAAGCGCGTGCCCGCGGCGCAGCTCGCCGGCCACTATCACGACACCTACGGCCAGGCGCTGGCCAACATCTATGCCTCGATGGAGCTCGGCGTCGCGACCTTCGATGCGTCGGTGTCGGGCCTGGGCGGCTGTCCCTATGCCAAGGGGGCCTCGGGCAACGTCGCCACCGAGGACGTGCTCTACATGCTGCACGGCCTGGGCATTGAGACCGGCATCGATCTGGACAAAGTGGTCGACACGGGAATCTGGATTTCTTCGATTTTGAAAAGAGAGCCCGGATCAAAAGCCGGCCGCGCGATCGCGGCGAAGAAAGCGACGGCAGCTTGATCGCCTCGCCCTGCGTCAAGGTGTGCGTGATGGACGCCGGGCGGCGCTACTGCGCGGGTTGCCTGCGCACGCTCGCGGAAATCGCGCACTGGGGCGAGATGAGCGACGCCGGGCGCCAGCGCGTAATGGCGCGGCTTCCGGCGCGCCGTTCAGATGTCGCCGAAGTTTCCGCCTCGCCCCTTGCCTGAGGCGAAGCGCGCCGCGCCTGCCGCCCCCTCGGCGTGGAAGGCCGGGACGCCGTTGTACCACTCCTTGCGCATCGCCTCGCGGACAGAAAGCCCCTGCTGCATGTAGACCGAACGCCGGTCGGCACGGGTGCAGGTCTGCGGAAATCTGGCGATCTCCCGTGCCATTGTTTCCGCACTCGCGCGCGACTCGCCCTCCGGCACGACCTGCTCGCACAGGTTGATGCGCAGCGCCTCGTCGGCCGGAACCTTCCGTCCCGTGAGGATGATCTCCAGAGCACGGCCGGTGCCGACGATGCGCGGCAATCGTACGGTGCCGCCGTCGATCAGCGGCACGCCCCAGCGCCGGCAGTAGACGCCGAAATAGGCGGATTCCTCCATCACGCGCACGTCGCACCACAGCGCGAGCTCGAAACCTCCGGCCACCGCCGGCCCGGCGATCGCGGCGATGACGGGTTTGTCGAGCTCCAGCCGCGTCGGCCCCATCGGACCGCGCGGCAGTTGCCCGTTGGGCTCCACGCGCTCATCGAACGGATAAGCGATGTCGTTGAGCGCACTGCTGTTGTTGGCGGCGTGCTTGAGATCGAAGCCCGCGCAGAATGCGCCGCCCTCGCCCCACAGCACCGCCACCGCCGCTTCCTGGTCGCGGTCGAAGGCCACGAAAGCCTCGACCAGCGCTTGGGCGCTGGCCGGGTCCATGGCGTTGCGCGCCGGCGCACGCGAGTGAATGACGGTCCAGACGCTGCCTTTTTTCTCGATGCGCACGCTCATTTGCGTTTCCTTGCCGAAGGAATCGGTTTGCCGTTGTCGCGCCACTTCACGGCCTCGTGAAAGCCATGCTGTTGCGCGTAGTCCTTGAACCAGGTTCCCTCGGGAGAGTGGCGGGTGATGCCATCGAAGATCGTCGCAATCATCTGCGTGCCGGCAAGGCCCATGTTCTCGTAGGCCTGGTTGATCATCATCTTTTGCATCATCAGCTGGTTCTTCGGCACGCCGGCCATGCGCCTGGCAAGCGCATCGACTGTCTTGTCGAGGATTTTCAATGGCACTGCCTGGTAGACCAGCCCCATCTTCTCAGCGGTCTTGCCATCCACCGTATCGCCCGTCAGGAGCATGCGTTTCGCCTTCTCCGCGCCCAGCCGGTACACCCACATCGCGGTGGTGGGGCAGCCCCAGACGCGCGCCGGCATGTAGCCGATCTTCGCATCCTCGGCCATGATCACGATGTCGGCGCAGAGCGCGATGTCACTGCCGCCGGCCACCGCGTAGCCGTGCACCTTGCAGATCACCGGCTTGTAGCTGCGCCAGATGGAGAAAAAATCGTCCGTGTTCGCCTTCATGCCCTTGTAGTCGCGCATCGGATCCCAGGGCATGTCCTGGGTCCAGCGGTTGGTCGCGTCGCCCTCGGCGAACTGTTTCAGGTCGTAGCCGGCACAAAACGCGCCCCCCGCGCCCGCCAGCACGATGACATGGACGCGGTCATCCTCATTGGCCGCCTCCACCGCGCGCCGGATCTCGCGCGGCATCTTGTCGTCGATGGCGTTCAGCCGCGCCGGGCGGTTCAGGGTGATGCGGGCGATGCGCCCGGCTACCGCATACTTCAAGGTCGTGTATCGCATGTCTCCTCCCTGGGGCTAGGATAGCAACCCATGCGCATCGCCACCTGGTATTTCGATTTCATCTCGCCGTTCGCCTATATCGGCCTGCACCGGCTGAAGGAGCTGCCTCCAGACCTGTCGATCGAATACCGGCCGGTGCTGTTCGCCGGACTGCTCAACCACTGGGGGCAGAAAGGACCGGCCGAGCTGCCGACCAAGCGGCGCTACACCTACCGCTGGAGCCACTGGTGGGCGAACCACCTCGGTATTCCTCTGCGCTTTCCCGCGGCGCACCCGTTCAACCCGCTGCACCACCTGCGCCTCGCGATTGCCTGCGGCTTGAAGCCGGAAGCCGTGCGGATGATCTTTGATTCGATCTGGACCACTGGCGAAGACGCGTCGGATCAGAGAATGTTTGCGGTCTTGTGCGCAGATCTGGGGGTAACGGCCGACGCGCTCGCCGCCCCGGAGGTGAAGGAAGCTCTGAAGAAAAACACCGAGGCCGCGGTCCAAACCGGCGTATTCGGCGTGCCGACCATCGAGGTCGATGGAGAACTCTTCTGGGGCGCGGACTCGATGGATTTCCTGCGCGCGTTCCTCGCCGATCCGGCCATCTTGAAAAACGCAGAAATGAAGCGCCTCGACGGACTGCCTATTTCCGCGGCTAGACGTACTTCCTGAGGTCCTCGATCACCTTGCCGTCGTTCGGCAAGGCCCCCGGCGCGACGAGCTCGACGTCGCCGCGCAGCTTGGTGACGTCGCGGATCGAGGCCACCAGCGCGTCCGCGAGGCCGGCCGGGGTGCCGGCCACCTCGCATTTGAGCGTCATGCGCTCCGCGCCGGTCTCGCCGTCGATGACCAGCCGCGCCCGCTTGACCTCCGCGTGGCGGCGCGCGATCTCGTTCACTTGCTTGGGGCTCACGAACATCGCGCGTACTTTGGTCGTCTGGTCGGCGCGGCCCATCCAGCCCTTGATGCGCACGTTGGTGCGGCCGCAGGGGCTGGCCACATCGAGCACCGCCGAAAGATCGCCGGTGGCGAAGCGGATGAGCGGGTAGTCCGGGTTGAACGTGGTGATCACGACCTCGCCCACCTCGCCCGGCGCCACCAGGTCGCCGGTGCCGGGCCGCACGATCTCCAGGATCAGCGCCTCTTCGAGGATCATGCCGTCGTTCACCGTGCCGTCGCGCGCGTGCGTCTCGTAGGCGATCAGCCCGAGGTCCGCGGTGCCGTACATCTGCAGCACCTGGATGCCGCGCGCATGCATCGCGCTACGTAGCGCCGGCGGCAGGTATTCCGCGCCGACCAGCGCCTTTTTCAGGCACGAGATGTCCGCCTTCATCTCGTCGGCCTTCTCGACGATGAGCTTGAGGAACGAAGGCGTGCCGACGTAGCTCGAGATGCGCAGGTCGCGGATCGTCGACACCTGCATCTCGGTCTGCCCCGTGCCGGCCGGCACCACGGTGCAGCCGATCGCCTTCGCCCCGCTCTCGAACATCGAACCTGCCGGCACGAAGTGATAGGCGAGCGTATTGACGACCAGGTCGCCCGCGCGCAGCCCCGCCGCGTGCAGGGCGCGGGCCGTGCGCCACCAATCGAGGGCGGACCCTTCGGGCTCGTAGATCGGTCCGGGCGAAACGAACAGCTTCGCCATCTTCGCCACCGGCGTGGCGTTCAACCCTCCCAGCGGCGGCAGCGCCTTCTGCAGATCGCCGAGGTCGGACTTGCGCGTCACGGGCAGCTTCGCGAGCGCCTGCCGCGAGCTGACGCCAGCGGGGTCCACGCCCGCGAGGATGCGGGCGAACGCCGGGGCGTTCAGCTTGGCGTGCGCGATCTGGGCGGGCAGCGCCGCCATCAGCGCCGCTTCGCGTGCCTGAGGCGCGCGGGTCTCCGACAAATCGAAGCAATCCACCGGCGCATTCCTTTGTTGCATGCGGCGCATTGTATCGGCATCATGGGGATCGAGTTTCTGGAGGGGGACTTCTGATGGCGGCTGGCCAGGTACAGCTTCGCGTCGAGGGCGTCGCCAAGCAGTTTGGCGGGGTCACGGCGGTCGACGAAGTAAGCCTGGAGGTACGCGACGGCGAGATCCTTTCGGTGATCGGACCCAACGGCGCCGGCAAGACCTCGCTCCTCAACATGGTGAGCGGCTTTTACCGTCCGGATCGCGGACGCATCACGTTCGAAGGCGAAGACATCACCAAGCTGCCGCCAAGCCGCATCGCCGAGCGCGGCATCGCGCGCACCTTCCAGAACATCGCTCTCTTCAAGGGCATGACAGTGCTCGACAACCTGATGCTCGGCCGCCACGTGCGCATGAAGGCCGGCGTGCTCGCCTCTTTCATCTACTGGGGCCTCGCGCAGAAGGAAGAGATCGCGCACCGAGAAAAGGTCGAGGACCTGCTCGAGTTCCTCAAGCTCGAGGATCTGAGGAAGATGCCCACCGGCGCGCTCTCCTACGGGCTGCAGAAGCGCGTCGAGCTTGGCCGCGCGCTCGCCCTGGAGCCCAAAGTGCTGCTGCTCGATGAGCCCATGGGCGGCATGAACCAGGAAGAAAAGGAAGACATGGCGCGCTACGTGCTCGACGTCAACGAGGAGCGCGGCACCACCATCATCCTCATCGAGCACGACATGGGCGTGGTGATGGACATCTCCAAGCGCGTGGTGGTCCTCGACCGCGGCCGCGTCATCGCCGAAGGCGGCCCAGGTTTCGTGCAGGCGAACCCGGACGTAATCCGCGCCTACCTGGGCGCCAAGCCCTTCGCGCAAAAAGCCGCATGACGCGAGCACCCGTCGCCGCGGACGCCACCATCCCGCGCCTGCTCAAGCGTAATGCGGAGGTGCGCGGCGGCGCGCCCGCGATGCGCGAGAAGTCGATGGGCATCTGGCGCACGCTTACCTGGTCGGAATACTACGGGCTGGTGCGCGATTTCGCGCTCGGCCTGGCGGCGCTCGGTTTCAAGCGCGGCGACGTGCTCGCGGTGATCGGCGACAACCGCCCGCGGCTCTACGCCGCGCAACTCGCCTCGCAGTGTCTCGGCGCAACACCGGTCCCGCTCTATCAGGATGCGGCAGCCGAGGAACTCCTCTATGTGCTGGAACACGCAGAAGCGAGCGTGGTGATCGCCGAGGACCAGGAGCAGGCGGACAAGATCCTCTCGATCCGGGCGCGGCTGCCGAAGCTGCGCCTGGTCGTCTTCGAGGACGCGCGTGGCATGTTCCATTACCGCGACGAAGCCCTGCGCTCGTTCGAATCCGTCGTGGGACTAGGCCGCGAATTCGGTGCGCAGCATCCCGGCTTCGTAGAGACCGAGATCGCCAAAGGGCAGCCCGCAGACGTGGCGCTCCTCTGCTACACCTCAGGGACGACCGGCAGGCCCAAGGGCGCCATGCTTTCGCACGCGAACCTGATCGCCAGCGCGGCGGCCTTCCTCGCCGAGACCGACATCGAGCCC
>Ga0315281_10011321_pt1 | contig 12227 bp, 10 predicted proteins | sample YL17G07_0_MG_FD_204540 | JGI IMG/M metagenome (GOLD analysis project Ga0315281, IMG submission 204540) | Sediment microbial communities from Yellowstone Lake, YNP, Wyoming, USA - YL17G07_0 | ecosystem: Environmental > Aquatic > Freshwater > Lake > Sediment | place: USA: Wyoming | collected... | reverse complement strand
CTGGAGCAGATAATCGGCCACGATGGGGTCGCTATTCTTCATCTTCAGCTCAAGCCTCTGGACGCCGATATTATGGCTCAATCGTGCAAGACGCAGTGGTTCTAAAAAATGAAAGCGAAGGTTACTCTTGGAACATTGCCGCCTCGCTGGAACGACCCCTTAGCGAAGGACTATATGCGAAGGCCGGTTACAGCTATGGCGAATCGAGGAATACAGTAGACCCTGGTTCAATTGCATTCGGCTCTTGGAGCAGCAATGCCCAACGAAGCAACCCTAACACTCCCGGTGTCGGCTTGTCCTCTTACTCCCCCGGTAACCGATTGTTCGCAACTGCCTCCTATCGTTTTGACTACTTTGATATGGGCGCGACAACTGTAACACTCTTCTGTGAGGCCAAAAACAATTTGTGGAATGGTTTCGCCACAAACTACAGCTATACGCTCACGGGAGATCTGAACAACGATGGAATTTCCAACAACGATTTGGTTTACATTCCACGAGATAGATCAGAGATGAGTTTTCAACAATACACACAGACAGTGACCGGTGTGGGAACACGCACTTTTACCGCTCAGGAACAATCCGACGCTTGGGATGGGTTCATCACCCAAGACCCATATCTGAGTAAGCATCGAGGAGAATATGCGGTAAGGAATGCAGCATTCGCTCCGTTTGTATACAGAGCCGATTTGAGCATCATCCAAGAGGTTTACACAGAGTTTATGGGAAAGCGCAACTCGCTACAGCTCAGAGCGGATTTCCTGAACATCACAAACTTGATCAACAAGAATTGGGGCGTCGGCCAACGGCCAGTAAATAATGCTCAACCATTGGCAACAGGCACGCCGGCAGTTGACGCCGCAACTGGCAACGCGCTCTATAGAATGAGGACCAAGCCCGGCACGAACGATTTGATGAACGAGACATTCGAGTACACCAATTTCATCGGCGACGTTTTCCAAATCCAGATTGGGCTTCGATACACATTCAACTAATATTTGATTCAGGGAGTTGAATATTCAAAAACCCGCTCTCACCGAGCGGGTTTTTTTGTCTCCTCAAAAACATCTTGCATAGCGGGTCAATTGCTCGTAAATTTGTTTTGCAAAGGGGTCGTAGCTCAGCTTGGTTAGAGCGTCTGCCTGTCACGCAGAAGGTCGCGGGTTCGAGTCCCGTCGGCCCCGCAAAAGAGTCCAGGAAATGGACTCTTGTCGTTTATGGTGCATTTTCTTTACATCATCCAATCTGAAACTAGTGGAAGGTACTATGTCGGTTCATCGCACGACCCTTCCCTGCGAGTTCAACACCACAACGACGGTTGGACTCGTTCAACAAAGAGCGGACGTCCGTGGAAATTGATCTACATAAAACGATACTCGTCGAAGATACAAGCTTTGCGACGAGAGCGAGAAATCAAAGCGATGAAGAGTCGTAAGTACATTGAACGGCTTTTAGCAGACACAGAAGGTCGTCCCGATCTATAGGATCGGGAAGTCCCGTCGGCCCCGCCTCAAAGCCCGAACATCGTTTCGGGCTTTTTTCTTGTCTCTCATTTTTGAATCTCTGAACGAATGCGTATATTGTAGACGTTTGCAGAGATAATTTGCTAAATCAAATGACTACTTCAACAGCTCCAGTGCCAACCAAAAAGACCTTGTCAAGATTCGAAGGGATTCCAAAGGATACGCTTCTTCACTGGTACGACGACATGCTCCTCGTCCGCCGCTTCGAGGAAAAAGCCGCCCAGCTCTATGGAATGGGCAAGATTGGAGGATTCTGTCACCTCTACAATGGTCAGGAAGCTGTCGGAACAGGCTCTATTGCAGCAATTTCGTCGGAAGATTACGTCATCACCGGCTACCGAGACCACGGACTGGCAATTTCCAAGGGGGTCGATCCAAGGAGGTGCATGGCCGAACTCCTCGGCAAGCAAACTGGCACCACCAAAGGCAAGGGTGGCTCAATGCATTTCTTTGACAAGCAGAAGAATTTCTTAGGCGGCCACGCAATCGTTGGCGGACACCTCCCCATCGCCGCTGGGGTAGCCTTTGCAATTCAATACAGGGCTGAGAAGAGGGTCATACTTTGCTTCATGGGAGATGGTGCAACAAATATCGGCGAATTCCACGAGGCGCTTAATCTCGCTGCTCTTTGGAAGCTCCCTGTGGTCTACATCATCGAAAACAATCGGTATAGCATGGGCACAGCTGTGGGGCGATCGTCGGCAGTCGAAGACTTGCATAAAAAGGCACTTGCATTCGACATGCATTGGGCTGTAGTGGATGGTATGAATGTGCTCGACGTGTACCGCCAAGTTAAAATTGCTGCTGATCGTGCAAAGACAACCTACGAGCCATCCCTTCTCGAGATTCGAACATATCGTTATCGCGGCCATTCCATGTCCGACCCAATACATGGCCATTATCGCACGAAAGAGGAAGTCGAGGAATTGAAGAAGAGCGATCCGCTAGCGTTGTTTGCCGACCTGCTCAAATTGGAAAAGGTTGTCGCGGATGCGTACTTCGAGAGCACTGAAAAACGCGTGAAAAAAATCGTTGAAGAGTGCGTCGAGTTTGCCGAAAGCAGTCCAGAACCAATGCTTGGTGAGCTTTGGAAAGATGTTTACGCGGAATAGCAGAGAACGATAAAATGCCAGTTATCAGCCTACGAGAAGCCCTAAACCAAGCGATGGATGAGGAAATGGCTCGCGACGACGGCGTCTTTCTGATGGGGGAAGAAGTCGCTCAGTACAACGGCGCGTACAAAGTTAGCCAAGGAATGCTCGCAAAATGGGGACCTAAGAGAATCATTGACACACCTATTGCTGAATCAGGGTTTGCCGGAATCGGCATTGGCGCTGCGATGGTGGGCCTACGACCTATCGTGGAATTTATGACATGGAATTTTTCTCTCGTGGCGTATGACCAGATCGTCAACAATGCGGCAAAGATGCATTCGATGACAGGCGGACAATTCAACGTGCCGATTGTTTTTCGAGGACCCGGCGGCGCGGCGCATAATCTCGGCGCGACACATTCACAATCACTCGAAGCGATTTATGCTCACATTCCCGGCCTGAAAGTCGTGATGCCCTCTACGCCCAAAGATGCAAAAGGACTTTTGAAATCCTCCATTCGCGACAACAACCCAGTGATTTTCATCGAAAGCGAACTGATGTACGGCGAGAAGGGTGAAATCCCTGAGGGAGAGTACACAATTCCGATTGGTTCTGGCAGCATCGTTCAGGAAGGAACAGACGTCACCATCGTATCGTGGTCGAGGATTCTTCAACATATCACCGTCAAGGCAGTCAGCAAGTTGCAGGACGAAGGAATTAGCGTTGAACTCATCGATCCACGCACCATCAAGCCGATGGACTATGAGATGATTTTCAACTCAGTTCGAAAAACCAATCGGCTCGTAATTGTGGAAGAGGGTTGGCCCTTCGCTGGCGTCGGTGCTCAGATTGCTTATGAAGTTTCGCGAAGTGCTTTCGATTACCTTGATGCCCCCGTCGAGCGAGTGACCCAAGAGGACGTTCCAATCCCCTATGCCTCGGTCTTGGAAAAAAACTCCTTGCCGACTGTCGAAAAAATTCTGGCCGCTGTGAATAAAGTTCTTTACCGAAAGTAGGGCTCCGTCGAATGGCCACACAAGTTGCAATGCCCAAACTGAGCGATACGATGACCGAAGGAGTCATCCTCAAGTGGCGGTTCAAGGAAGGCGACAATGTAAAGCAGGGCGAAACGCTGGTCGAAATCGAGTCTGATAAGGCCGATATGGAGCTTGAGGCATACGATTCCGGCATTCTTCGGAAGATATTCGTGCCTGAGGGGGGAAAAGCGGCTATCGGCACGCCAATCGCTGTTATTGCCGAAGCGAATGAAGACATTTCAAAATTTCTTTCCCAGGCGACCCTAGCATCGATTCCATCCAAAGTGGAGGGTCACTTGCCACCGGATCCAAATCCTGCAATAGCGATGAGTTCCACCAAACTTGCATCTATTCCGGCCGCAAGTTCTGGTGACGGAAAAATCAAAGCCTCCCCGCTCGCCAGGCGAATTGCCGCGGACCGTAGCGTTGATCTTCAATCGATGACTGGCACAGGACCCAACGGACGCATTATAAAGACCGATGTCGAATCCGCTTCCGGGCCGGGGCCTCATCTTGCAACTACCTTTTCTGCAATCGCACCGGGGACGACAAAGGATGTTCCTCTCTCACCCATTCGAAAAACAATCGCAATTCGTATGGTGCAAAGCAAACAGCAAATCCCACATTTCTATGTGACGATCGAAGCCGATATGGATCCGGCCATTTCGTTCCGCGACCAGCTGAATACCGTCGGCGAATCGAAAATTAGCTTCACGGACATCTTGGTCAAAGTTTGTGCTACTACATTAATGCGTCATCCATCCGTGAACGCAACTTTTCAGGAAGACTCGATGAAGCAGTTCGGGTTTGCCCATATTGCAGTGGCTGTTGCTCTTGAAGATGGATTGGTGACCCCCGTTCTTCGCAACTGTGAACAAAAGGGAATCGCTCGAATCAACTCTGAGTTACGTGGTCTCGTTGAACGCGCCCGGAATCGAAAACTCAAGCCTGATGAATATCAGGGCGGCACATTCACAATTAGCAATTTGGGAATGTTCGGCGTGGAGGTTTTTTCCGCCATCGTCAACCCACCGGAAGGCGCGATTCTTGCTGTCGGGGCCATCGTGGAGAAACCTGTCGTGAAGCATGGCCACATCGTCATCGGCCACACGATGAAGTTAACGCTTTCTTCTGACCATCGTATTATCGATGGTGCGATTGCAGCGCGATTTATGCAAGACCTACAGAACACTTTGCAAAATCCCGTCACCCTTCTGCTATAAAACATGAAGTTCACAATTCTCCAGACCCGGCTTTTTCATGTCGGGTTTTTTGTTTACCCTATTTTTGGATGAAACAGCGAATTCAGAAGGAACTCTCTGGGCCGGGATTGCCCCTTGCGGCGTTTTGTGTTGCGTTGAATTTGTCAGCCGGACAACTCGCCGCAGCAGTCAAACTTCCTCTCTATCTCGATTCCATTGGAACGATTCTCAGTGCCGTTCTTGTTGGACCTTGGGTGGGTAGTCTCGTCGGAATCCTTTCGAATGTCCTCGCGGCCGGACTTGGAAACCCGACGTTGCTGTTTTTTACCCCCGTCATGGTTGCGATTGGATCTTTTTCGGCCCTCGCGGGTCGATTGGGATTGTTTGCAACTCGTTATTCGTGTGTATTGGGAGGCATTCTGCAGGGCCTGCTCTGCGCGGCTGTCTCGGCACCGATTGCCGCCTTCGTCTTCGGCGGAACAATGCTCGCCGGAACGGACGCGCTTGTCATCTTCTTTCGATCCATTGGCAACAACATACTGCAAAGCGTATTCTATCAAGGTCTCTCGTCCGATCCGATTGACAAAACGATTTCCTATCTAATCGTTTATGCTCTCCTTCATCGCCTTCCTGAACGAATCATCAACAGATTCCCAAATAGTCCACGCCTTTCCAAAAGGATGCCACTCGATGATTGACCAGCGCGTCAAGCTCGTGGTTTCTCTTTTCTTTGCTTGCGTGGCCCTAACTTGCCCCGTTGCGGTTCGTGTAGGATCGATCTTCTTGACGTTCGGCCTTTTTGCGTTCGCCGCTCCGTTTGGCCCACATTCTGCCGGTGCTCGCTTGTTTCTAAAGAGATTCATTCTCTACTCACTCGCTCTTACATTGGCCGTGCTCTTGTTGAATTCACTGTTGATCCCCAATGGCGCCGTGTTATTCGCCCTCGGACCGGTGAAGCTCTTTTCAGAGGGGCTCTGGTTTGGCATCGAATTACTGAGCAGGCTCTTACTACTCTCGTTTGGATTCCTTCTCTATTTCGCCTCCACACCATTGCGCGATTTTGCCACGCTTCTCCAGTCATCCAAAATACCCCCTCAAGTGGCATCGATAGTATTGCTATCTCTCTACTTTATCGAGGAAATCCCGGGCCGTATTGAAATGATTCACGCTGCCCAGGAATCCCGTGGCGCGGCGCTGCGAGGATCGGTAGTCGCGCGCGCGCGCGCATTCATCTCTCTGCTCTCGCCGCTCATCGTATCATCACTCATCGAAAGCATCCAGCGCGGAACCACGCTTGAACTGCGAGGCTCGTTGCTCGACCCCATTCACAGAAGTCAGATAATGCCCTTGGACCTATTCTCCCGCTTTCTGCTGCTGATCTTTGTAGTTGCCGCTGTGATTCTCGTGATGTGGAGACTCTTCTATGCCACATAGCCTCCAAATAGCAAAATTGACTTTTCGTTATCCTCGTAGCATTCGGGCAGCTATTCACGAATTCTCTCTCGATGTCTCTGCAGGGCATTGCTGCGCACTCCTCGGCTCTACCGGTTCAGGAAAGTCGACCCTTCTGCACGGTATTGCCGGAACTCTTCTACGGGATTATCCCGGCGCAACAGTTCTGGGGGAAATGAGTTTGAACGGAAATCGATTTGACCCTCTACCTCCCACGGTGCTTTTTCCCGCTGTGGGACTTGTCCATCAGGAAGCCTCACTGATGATATCAGGCATGTTCGAATCCGTTGTCGACGAAATCAGTTTGTCGCTTCAGAATCTCTCACTCAGCCACGAGGAAGAGGAGTATCGAAAGCGTTGGGTGCTCCACTTGTTGAATATCGAACACCTCGAACAGCGCAATCCCTCCCAACTTTCCGGCGGTGAGCTGAGAAAAGTGGCACTTGCGACCATTCTCGTTGCGAAGCCGAAGATTCTGTTACTCGACGCGCCAAGCGTCGGACTTGACCAGCGCTCACAATTTGAATTGGCACGATTGATCCAGCGATTAAAGGGAACGACAACAGTTATTTTCACTGAGTCAACAGTTGAGCTTGCACTGCTTGCTGCGGAGACTATCGTAGTTCTAGATCAAGGAAGGTGCCTGTTTTTGGGAGGGCGCAAGAGCTTCTTGAGTCACCTCGGAGATTTTCAGCACATCTTGCCGACGGAGAAATGGCAAAACCTATTTCGCCTACTGCAAACACCCTCTTCCATTCCCTTAACAAAGTTCGTACGATGATTTATCCGATACAATTTCAATCCGTGACGTATCAATACAGTCCTAACGCGGACGTTCTGCGCGAGATATCCCTTCAAATTGCCGAGGGCTCAGTATCCCTTTTGATTGGTCAGAACGGAGCAGGAAAGAGTACGCTTCTGAGATTGCTGAACGGAATCCTACGTCCAACCGTAGGAGAAGTCTTCGCGAACGGCTTACGCACTTCGGAATTCTCAACAGCACGACTTGCGCGCGAAGTATCTGTCACTTTTCAAAATCCCGGCAACCAAATTTTTGAATCAACCGTTGAGAAAGAAATCGCTTTCGGGCCCAGGAATCTGAGATTGGCAAACAAGGACACGATTGTGCGTCAGGCGGCGGCAATGTTCGGATTGACAGACGCTCTGGCTTCGAACCCCTACGATCTCTCTCCCTCGGCCAGAAAGTTACTTACCATTGCCTCGGCGGTTGCAATGCAGACGCATACGCTTGCGTTCGATGAACCAAGCGCCGGGCTTTCGCATCCCGAACGAATCAAGTTGATTCAGGCGTTGTCTGAGCTCCGAAGAATAGGCCGGACACTCATCATTATTACGCACGATGTTGACCTCTTCTTCCCTCTCGTTGACCGGGTGTTGTTGCTTGCGCGAGGCACGATTGGTTTCGACGGATCTGTAGAGGAATTCATAAGTCATCAGCGATCGCTCCGCAGATTAGGCGCGGAACTACCGCTCGCGATGCGGGTAGAACGGATGTTAAAGGAGTATAATGCTTCTTAGAGGTTGGTGGAGAGTTTTATGCAGATGGCCTGGTTGAGGAAGTGAAGACAACTTCGCGAATCTGTCAGGACACACGGAAATCTCCGTCCCTTAGGACGAGGGTCGGCCGGAACACGCTACCGACGAGTGATCTGGGAGGTGGATTCAGAGGGAATGCGCAACGTTTGGCCAACGCGAATTCTCGATCCCCGAAGACCATTGAACCCCTTGAGGCGTTGCGTAGTTAGCTGATACAGTCTCGCAATGACGGAAAGGGTCTCCCCCTTCTTTACCTTGTGCAATCGCCCTTGGTTCGCGGCAACAGGGGCCGGTGGATTCTGTTTTACTGACGGTTTGGTAGCTGATGTTGCTGAGGACTTCGAACGATCATCTGGCTTGTCGTAAATGTCGAGCGATTGGCCTGCCCTAATATTACTACCGTTGAGATTATTCCAGCTGCGCAATTCTGCAACGCTAACGTTGTAGTTGCGTGCAATCTTCTCCAACGATTCACCCGATTCAACAGTATGTTGTATCCAATCTGTCGGATTTAGTCTCCGCGGCAGCAAAGATGCCTGATTCACGCCGACCCCATTGCTGCCATTCTCTTTGGACATCCGTTGCTTCTCATCGAAGGAGAGTAGATTGATCTTCGCAAGAGCAGCCACCTTTTCAGGGAATACCCAAACCTTCAATTCTTCGCCGGGGTAAATGGGTGTGCCGTATGATATATCATTCCAATTTCGGATATCGCTCGCTCGTACTTCATACCATTCTGCGACGTGGCCGAGCGTGTCGCCCAACTTCACTTTATAAACGAGCTTTGATTTTCCTTTTGGTTCGCTAACGCTTCGCGAAGCCAATCGTGCAGCACTTTTTTCAGGGCGTGCAGCATATGCTCGTGCCGCACCAAAAGAAATTCCTTTCGGCTGTGATGTATAGTCAAATTGAGCTTTTTCCATATTCCCACCGTTTCTTGGCAACGGAATAGCCAGCGCTTTGCCAATGGAGAGGCGTCGATCGCTTGAAATGTTGTTGACCTCTTTTAAGATGGCCGTGGTGAGATTGTAATGCTGCGCAATAGATGAGACTGTTTCACCTCGCTTTACGTTATGGATCGCCCAATCACGTTTTTGCGACTCTGGAATTTGAGCATAGGCTACACTAAATGAGTCCTTTGCGGCTAGCGGAATCCTCATCCTGTACCCTTTAACCCCGGGCGGGGTGCACCATCGGAGCAATTCCGGGTTCAAGCTCTGAAGCGTTGACACGTCTGTCTTCGCGCAGGAGGCCAGTATGCGCAAGTCGATGCAATCGTTCACTTCAACGACATCGAAACTGAGCGAATCTTCCGTGGTGTATCCCGTGAAGCCGTGTTTCTCTGGAAACATCGAAATACGCGCGACTGCAATATATTGTGGGATGTAATTTCTTGTCTGCCGCGGAAGGAATTTTCGCATTATCCAGAAGTCGGTCGAGCCGCTTCGTCGGATCCCACGGAAGATCCTCCCCGCGCCGGCATTGTAAGCACCGAGGACGAGATACCAATCGCCAAATTCAGCATACAAGTCTTTAAGATGTCTTGCTCCTGCCCTAGTTGATTTTTCAAAATCTCTTCGTTCATCGTACCACCAATTTGAACGCAGGCCGTACAGCGAACCCGTTCCCTTCATGAATTGCCATAAACCTACTGCTCCAACCCAAGAGTGAGCATCCGGTCGTAAACCACTTTCAGGCATCGAAAGGTACGCCAACTCCTCGGGCACACCTTCTTCTCGGAAAATGCGCTTCATCATGGGCATGAATCTGCCGGCAACAGATAGCCATCGTTCTATATGATGTCTCCCGCGCCCCGTAAAGAACATCAAGTTCCGCTCGACATACTCGTTGTAGGTCAGCGGAACTTGTGCGCCTTTGATTTCATCGATCGGGAAGGATGTCGGGCCGATCGAAGAAGAGTCTTGCTCGACCACTTGGGAGAGTTTTTCCCTGAGCGCGAAGAGACTAGCGTATGGGCTCAGATTATTAACTTGAGCGATGTATCTTTCATAATCCTCAAGAACGCTTCTGCCGAGGTCTACGAAGTCTCTGTTGTTCTCAATGCCTGGCATTTCACTGAGCTCGTTTATCAGTTGAATTGAGGCCTCGAATTCTTGTTCAGAAACTGCAGTATCGCCACTTTCTTGTGAAGCCAAAGCTAAAACATAGTGTTGGCGGGCTTTTTCGAGCTTTTCTGCAACTGCCGCGTCTTCACTTGTATCCTGAACCGCAAATCCTGTCAAAGTATCAGCGGCAACCATCTCAGTGAATGTGGGTAAATTGGGTGCAAGAGAGTCCGAGAGCGTATCAGCAAAGGGAGGAGCCTGAATGGACTGAGTTTTTTGTTGTGCTGGTAAGTTTGAATCTGGCGGGGAAAACGAGGTAACTTGATTCTTGGTTGCTTCCTTGTTCGTGCAACTTATGGCAATAACGGCAACGCTGAAAACGAAGTAGCGGTATTTCAATAGTTTATCCAGGTCTTTTCTCTGATTCCTTTCAAAGATAACGGAATGTTCGTGTTGAAACAAGAACACATTGATCAGATTGACCAACTGTTCTGAATCCTCGATTCAACCTGGTCACGACGGTTCCAACTAAAGAGTTTGTTCACAAAGGAATGTTTCCATGTTTCTTCCGCGGATTCGTGTCCACTTTCGTTTCCAAGAAATTGAGTGCGCTGATCAATTTCGATCTAGTTTCGTGCGGCAGAATAACCTCGTCAACATATCCACGTTCCGCTGCTACGTAAGGGCTTGCAAATTTTTCGCGGTATTCGCTCACCTTTTTGTCGAGCGAGGCTTCGGGATCTTTTGATGCGGAGATTTCTTTCTTGAAGATGATTTCGACTGCACCCTTAGGCCCCATCACGGCGATCTCTGCGGTTGGCCAGGCATAATTCACGTCTCCACGAACGTGCTTGGAATTCATGACATCATATGCACCCCCATATGCCTTTCGAGTGATGACGGTGATCTTCGGAACTGTTGCTTCGCAGAACGCATACAGAAGCTTCGCACCGTGCTTAATGATGCCCCGCCATTCCTGCTCAGTTCCTGGCAAAAAACCGGGGACGTCTTCCAATACAATCAAGGGAATATTGAACGCATCGCAAAACCTGACAAACCTTGCCCCTTTCAGTGATGAATCAATGTCGAGAACTCCTGCCAATACCGACGGTTGATTCGCAACGATACCGACGGAGAATCCTCCCATACGGGCAAACCCAACAACGATGTTTGCCGCGTAGAGTCCCTGTACCTCAAAGAAATCTCCCTCGTCAACAATTTTTCGTATAACCTCCTTGATATCGTAAGGTTTGTTGGGATTTTCAGGGACGAGCGTGTCAAGCAAGGGATCAGCGCGGTCAGCGGGATCGGACGGTGCTTTTCGCGGAGTATCGTCGGTGTTGTTTTGGGGTATGAAACTCAGCAATCGTTTGATGCCGTCGAGACACTCTATTTCATTCTCAAACGCGAAATGCGCAACACCGCTTTTCGTCGCGTGTGTAAGAGCGCCACCGAGGTCTTCGAATGAAACATCTTCGTGGGTAACGGTCTTCACCACGTTGGGCCCGGTAACAAACATGTAGCTGGTGTTTTTCACCATCAACACGAAATCAGTTATTGCGGGAGAATAGACTGCACCACCAGCGCATGGGCCGAGGATTGCAGATATTTGCGGAACAACGCCGGAAGCAAGTGTGTTCCGAAGAAAGATATCCGCATAGCCGCCGAGGCTTACGACACCTTCCTGAATTCGTGCTCCGCCAGAATCGTTGAGTCCGATTACAGGGACTCCTAGCTTCAACGCCAAATCCATTACACGACAAATCTTTTCAGCGTGAGCTTCAGAAAGCGATCCACCAAGTACAGTGAAATCCTGGCTGAACACAACGACTTGTCGCCCGCCAATGGTGCCGCGACCAGTGATTACCCCATCGCCGAGAACTCTCTGTTTGTCGAGCCCAAAATCGGTGGAACGGTGTTGCACAAACATTCCAATCTCTTCAAAACTCCCCTCATCCATCAACAAGTCAATTCGTTCACGCGCAGTGAGTTTCCCTTTCTTGTGCTGGTCTGAGATTCTTTGCTCGCCGCCACCTTGTAACGCGCGGAGGCGCATTTCTTTCAGCTGTCGAATTCGATCTGTGCTCATTGTCATTGCTCGTTCGTTACTCGAAATATATCGAATGAATATCCCAGAAACACAATCGGCGAATCAATTTTGATTCGCCGACTATTCAGAACATGAAGCCTTTGAAGGATGGCGGGAAATTGAATTCCCGGCCGTGAAGTCCTAGAAACGGTTGGCCGATTCGTTCACCAAGGAAGGGTTGGGAAGTTCCCGCCCACCTATTCCATT
>Ga0315281_10011320_pt1 | contig 12228 bp, 9 predicted proteins | sample YL17G07_0_MG_FD_204540 | JGI IMG/M metagenome (GOLD analysis project Ga0315281, IMG submission 204540) | Sediment microbial communities from Yellowstone Lake, YNP, Wyoming, USA - YL17G07_0 | ecosystem: Environmental > Aquatic > Freshwater > Lake > Sediment | place: USA: Wyoming | collected... | reverse complement strand
AAGCGTGAGAAGGGACTACTACGAGTCATACTGCTACTGCTGCAAGTCGAGCAAGGAAGGATGTGAGGAAACATGTTGCTACTGCAAATTCTCCAGCAGCGATGTGGATACGGACCAGGCCAATCCGCGCAGCTCCATCGACAGGAAAGTCTACAACTTTGAAGCAGTTCCCAATATAACAATGCGGCAATGCCCGAACGGCAGCACATCTGCAGCATCCGGCAACCTCTCATTGAACACCAGCGTCCCTGTACAAGCCGTCTCAATATCTTTTGGTGAAGCCAGTTCCACGGTTTATGCATACGGGCTGGATATTATGACAATTCTTGAACCGCATAATGCGCTTGAGGCGCGTTCTTTTGACCTCTGCAGCCACTCGCCGCAGACATTCATAAGCGGCTACAGCATCTCGCCGAACTTAATACTGGTTAACTTCACCGGCATACGCCCGGAATACGTGAAGTCCCCTTATGCTGGCATCATAGTGGCCGATTTGTTCGGGATACAGCACAACCTCACGAGTCGCGCATCCATAACATGCCCCATCAACCCGCAGATAAAACTCACCATACCCTGGCTTGTGGAAAACGGCTCCAACTTCCAGGCGCTTGTAACCTTATCCGAAGGCGGCAGAGGCATCCCAAACAAGAAAGTCAACCTCTACTACTCGGGGGAGGAATTCACAGGAGCTACCAACTCTGCGGGAGAGGTTGGCTTCAACCTCAAGGCAAACCAGAGCATAGTTAAGGTGGAGTCTGACTACGATGGAAAGTATGCCGAAGCAAGCGCAGTAGATATTCTTGTCGTATACGAGCAATCGATTATAACCTACCTTTTATCTCTTTTGGCATTGCTTTTTATCCTAGCTCTGAGCTATATTGCAGTTAGATTAGTGGGTGGTGGACTATGAAGCTGAATGTTCTGTTACTTTCAATTCTCGTCATTTGCATAGTTATACACGGGGCATCGCAGCAAAACTCGACATCACCGCAGAATGCAACACAAGAAAGCATGCCCTGGATACAGGATATGATTGAAAAAGCAATTATGAATGCAATCAACTCAACTTTACTGTCTGGATTTAATAGAGGGTTGGAACTAATGAATTTCCTTCTTGCATACGATGTCCCCCCGGAGTTAGCCAATATGCTCTCTTCCGTTCATATAGAGATCATAAAAATGCTTGCCCCCCTATACCTGCTTGTCCTGTCATGGAACGCAATTGAGGTAATGACCAGCGAGGTTATAATAAACCAGGCCAAAGCGCGCATAACCATCCAGAATTCAGTAGTGAGCATGGTGCTCGTTGCCTCTTCCCTTCAAATCTACAAATTGCTTCTCTCCCTGTCCCAGGGAATTTCAAAATATCTTCTCTACATACAATTCGATTCAAAGCTAGCTAATACAATAAGTGCTGTTGAAGTGGCGGGGGCCTTGGGAGCCTTTGCCGTCATTCTACTGCCGGCTGTGGAAATTCTAATAATACTGGTAATCCTATTCTTATTGATTAGGATATACATACTAGCAGTTGGGGTACTGCTCTTCCCAATTGGCATATTCATGTATTTCTTCTCACCCTTGAAAAAATACGGCAAGTTGATAACGTCGGTTATACTATACTTCATGTTCATACAGGTAATAATAGCGCTTATGGTATACGTTATGAATGCACTTATGGCCGCGCCTCCCCAGTCTTTTGGCCCCATCCCAGCAGAAGATCTCATGAAACTAAGAGTTTTATTATATATAGGTGGCATATTCCTAATCATGATTGTTCCACTGGGCATATTGCTGCAACTGGTGCTCATAGTTGCATTCCCGGAGATAATGATTCCCATGTATGTCACATCTCTGGCGGGTGTTGCGGCGGGTACGACAGCAGCGGCTGGAAGCGCAGTGTCATCAAAACTAAGCGTGAGAGAATGACAAAATACTTTGGAACATACGGGATAAGAGGGAAGCTTGACATGTTTACTCCTGAGTTTGCCCTGCGGATGAGCTCTGCATTCGGGGAGTACATAAAAAGAGGCAAGGTTCTCCTGGGGAGGGATGCGCGCCTCAGCGGTGAGATGCTGGAGCATGCGGTCATTGCAGGTCTGCTGAGCTCTGGCTGCAAGGTTACAAATCTGGGGATGGTGCCACTTCCAACACTGGAGTTTGAGATAAAAAAGCTTTCGGCAGCAGGAGGAGTTATGATAACTGCATCCCACAACCCACCTGAATGGAACGGCCTGAAGTTCGTAGACAAGAACGGCATAGGCGTCTCAAGGGAGGAGGGGGAGGGAATTGAGAGAATTTTTGAGAGTGGTAAATGCAGGAAAGTCGAGTGGAACAATCTCAAGAAAGTCGAGGATTACCCAACTGCGCTGGAAGAGCATATGGATGCGCTGAGAAAGACCATAGATAGGTGGCACATCCTGAAGGAATCACCAAGGGTTGTGCTGGACTGCGGAAACGGTGTTGCGAGCCTGATTGCGCCGAAACTTTTCAAGGAGTTCGGCTGCAGAGTCACAACCCTCAATGCACAGCTTGACGGCTCCTTCCCGGGCAGGAACTCCGAGCCCACTCCGCAGAACCTCCAGGAGCTCATGAAAGCAGTTGTTGCTCTGAAAGCTGACATGGGAATCGCATGGGATGGGGATGCGGACAGAGTTATATTTATAGATGAAAAGGGCGGCTACATCTACGGTGACAAGAGCTTTGCGCTTTCCGTGGATATTGCCCTGAGGCAGAGAAAAGGTCCTGTTGTCACAACCGTTGCTACGAGCAACGCAGTTGTGGATGTTGCAAATGAGAGAGGAGGCTCCATAGAGTATGTGAAGGTTGGCGGCCCCTACCTCTCCAGAAGGGCCAAGGAGCTCAATGCAGTGATAGCAGGCGAGGAGGCGGGAGGCGTCATCTGGCCGGAAGTGCACCTTGGGAAGGATGGTTTCATAACTTCTTTGAGGATTCTTGAGAGGATGTGCAAGGATGGAAGGCCGTTCTCATCCCTCATAGCAGAAATCCCGAGCTACTACAACTCGAAAACAAAGTTGGAGTGCCCTGCAGACAGGAAGCAGGCAGTCCTGAAGAAATTCAAGGAAAGAGTCAGGGGAGAAGGGAGAATAAATTGCATGGACGGCGTGAGGATTGATTTTGACGATTCATGGGTAATCCTTAGGGCATCGGGCACTGAGAACCTCATGAGAATATTTGCTGAGGCCAGGAGCCAGAAGAAGGCGGATGAGCTGCTGCGAAAGTATAAAAGAATGGTTGAATCATTAATCTAGTGGTGGTGAAATGAAAGCAATTGTATTGTGCGGGGGGAAGGGGACGAGGCTGAGGCCCTATACGTACTCCATACCAAAGCCAATGCTGCCGCTGGGCAACAAGCCCATACTGGAGTTCGTGATAAACAACCTCAGCGCGCATGGATTTGACGAAATATTCCTGACGGTCGGCTACCTGAAAGAAACCATAATGAAATACTTTGGTGACGGGAGCAAGTTTGGCGTCAAAATAAGTTACTTCACCGAGGACAAGGAGATGAACACCGCAGGTTCCATACTCCCCTGCAAGAAGAACATCGAAGATTCTTTTGTGGTTGTGATGGGGGACCACCTCAGCTCTGCCAACCCCCAGAAGCTCATGGAGTTCCACAAAAAGAAGGATGCAATGGCAACGCTGGCCCTGAAGAGAACTGGAGTCCCCCTGGAGTACGGAGTAGCCCATACTGACGGGGACGGCAGGATAGAGAAGTTTGAGGAGAAACCCATAGTCCAGAACCTTGTGAACGCCGGCATGTACTGCTTCGAGCCGGAGGTTTTCAACTACATAAAGGATGGCCATGACTTTGCTCAGGATGTCTTTCCAAGACTGCTCAAGGAGAAGAAGAAGATCTACGGCTACATATTCGATGAATACTGGATAGACATAGGAAGAGTTCCGGACTACGAGCAGCTCAACCAGATAATAAGCATAGTGGATTTGGTGACGAGAAAGTGATCACCAGTATATGCTCCAAACAGCAATAGCACCGCACAAAACCTGGAAAGCCAGCAGGATAATCACAAGCTGCTTCTCTGTTGGGTGAATTGTCTTCATTAGCAGGTGCGTCAGGGAGTATATTTTTCCGTTATAGTGCAGCCTGCCATTCTTGCCAACTCTCCCGAAGTTCTCAGCTGAGAAGCCGGGGCTCCTTGCCTTGAGCAGGAATTCAATTATCTGAGGGGTAAGGCATATCACGCCAATCCTCTCCATATTTCCGGTAACTACCGCAGAAACTACTGCCGCACCTATCATATAGGTTGTGATGTTACCTGGGAATACTCTTGCTGGGTACCAGTTAAAGAAGAGGAATGCGAGGCATGCCCCGAAAAGCGCAATCATGAGGAAGCTTGCTTCTGCAGTGTGCATTCCCATATTCCCAAGCAGGATGCTTGCAGTGAAAAGAGAAAATGAGATTATAGCGCCAGCCCCCGCCTCCAGTCCGTTAAAGCCCGCCAGCAGGTTCACGAGGTTTGAGCATGCAATTACTCCTATTGGGATGAGCAGAAGCGAGTATAGGTTGAAGTCCATTGGCCCCAGCATTGGAAGCGTGTAAACTCCCAAATCGAAGTTCAAGTTGAAGAAAATGAAGCTCATGATTGAAGTTCCTGCTTTTGTCACCATGAGGGGAATTGCCGCGAAGAGGGGGAGCAGAACCCTGTACCTGTCAGGAAGGTCAAGTATGTCATCAAGCAAGCCCATTACTGCTATAAGGGTTATGGAGCATATTGCGGCAAGCATGTACTCATGGTTGATGCCCTTGGAGTAGAGCTGCAGGGAGAGAAGAATTGCTATGGAGAAGCCCAGCAGAATTGCAACCCCGCCGATTTTAGGTATCATGGGCCTGTCCGCCTTGTTGGCATCCGCCCCGTTGATGCCCTGCTCCTTAACCTTTCTTGCAACTTTTGGTGTTATGAAAAATACTACTAGAAAGCTCACCAAAAAGACAATTGCGCATGCATCAATGAGGTTTATGTTCATTTCATTACCTCATACAATTTTATGCCCCCTTCCTCGGTTGTGTAGACGGGCTTCATGCCGTTTACCTGCCCGAAGAACAGCATGAAGAGGTTCACCTTGTAGTTGTCCTCTGGGTAGATGAGCCTGCCGCTGCCTAGCATAAGGAAGTTCGTAATGGGAATAAGCCTCATGTTGTTCTCCCTTGTAATCAGCCTCGCATTCCCCGAGACCGGGGCATCGCTAAACGGGTCAATCTGCACATAGAGGATATTCCCTTCCCCCGATAAGAATATTCCATACAGGTTGCTGCCGTCCGTTGCCTTCTGCCAGTACCTGAAAGACTCAATCCTAACTCTCGTGTTGTTCGCAAGAGTCTTGAGGGTTTCAATATTGTCAAAAAGGGATGTGTCAACCAATAGGTGCGTCACATTCCTCTCTTTCAAGAACTCTGCAGACTCATTGGAGAGAATGAAGCGTGCGAACTCGGTGTCGTTTGAATAGCTCTTCCTGCCAGTTGTGAACTCAAGCAGAGGTGAAACCCTGAAAGCCCACAGGCTCGCGTCGTCAGGCAGATTGTCAACACTCCAGCTTATTACTTCATCAGCTTCCGACCCCACAACATCCTGCCGCTGTGAAGCGCTGATTATTGCTGCGCTTACGGAAGAGAATAGGAAGAGAGCCATCACTGAGAATGTGATGTACGCTACAATCCTCCTTTCCCTGTAGAGGGCAGCCACGAAAACAGAAGTCAGTGCGATACCTACAGATGCAATGATAGACTGTGTCATGTCAAGGAAGTTTACTGCAAACAGGAAAGACACGAAGAAGAATGTGCCCGCGAATAGGAGAAGCGCAAGTTTCTCATTCCTCAGCTCCAGCAGCTCATTTATTGCGAATGCCGAGAAAAGCGCAATGCCAAATGCTGCCGGGAAATAGTGGAAGAGCAGAATGATTACCGATAGGACAAAGACAGATGCCGCAAACACGCCGAACTCGCTCCTGCGCTTGTGCTTTTCTATAACCCAAGAGATAAATGCGAATATTCCAACAATGGCAAAGGGTGCGCTGAAGATGTACATGCTGAGGTTTGCCGTCTTCATCTCACCGAGAAGATTGCCGTGGGGAGAAATGAAGTAGGCCAGCAGGAAGGTTATGAAAATTGCCGCAACTCCGTGCGCAAGCAACTCATCGAATTTCTTACTCCGGCCATAAACCAGCTGGGCTAGAAGCGAGAGTAAGATAACTCCTATCATGACCCAACCCATCTCCCAGCTCATAACGGATATGAGGAATATAACCGCTGAAGCAAGCAGGAAGAGGTAGTTCTTCCTGCTGTAAAACATAAAGAATGCAAAGCAGGCCATGGTGAGGAGGCACATTCCCAGTGCATCTGCGTAATACGACCCCGAGCCCATTATTATGACAAAAGGCTGGGAAGATGCCAGAAGGACTGCTCCACCTACAGCAGCTATTTCGGAGAACATGCTCCTGAGCATGAAGTAGAATGATGCAATGCATACAAGTGAGAAAATTATCGGAAGCACTTTTGCTATGTTGAGCATAAGATTTGCATTGAATTCCGTGCTGCCGGAACTCAGGGTCTGGTATACCCCGGCCGTGAGCATGTATAAAACAGGAGTCGGACTTGAGAGCTTCCCCTCCACTGCATTCTTTGCAAGCAGCAGCTCTGCATAGGAGTCAAGGCTCAGCAGGTGCGCGTTCATCGCACCGTAGGCTGACAGAGAGAAGGTGAGCAGTATAATGAAGGCTAGCGTGAGCTTCTCCTCATCTTTCATAAGAAACTACCCCTTGCCTCTCCCCAGCCTGTCGTGGGCTTTTGCAAGATGCCCCGCAGCCAGAGCGGATATGAGGCTTACCTCTCCTGCGAGGGCAGTTGCGCAGGCTATCTCGACAAACTTCCTGGCGTTGCTTCCAGCCGGGTTTCCTGGACCGTAGCACCCCATTATCTGCAGTGCCTCCTTCTGTGTCGGGAGGTTCATTCCCCCTCCAAGCACGCCGCTCTCAACGCTGGGCATAAATATTGAGAAGTAAGCATCCTCCCCCTCCCCTTCAACAGATGTTATTGCCATGGCGCTGTTCATTATCTGGGCAGGGTCCTGCCCGCATGCTATGTACAATGCGGCAATGGGATTCGCCACATGGGCGTTGAATCCCCCCAATACTCCTGCCATTGCGGAGCCGATGAAATTCTTGCCGTAGTTCACTTCCACCATCTTTTCAGAAGTCGTCTTGAGTATCTCCTTTGCAATTTTTTTCGGGATTACAACATCCGCAGTGACGCTCCTTCCCCTGCCAAGTATGAAGTTTACTGCAGATGGCTTCTTGTCTGTGCACATATTCCCGCTCAGGGCGATGCACCTTGCATCCTTATTCTCTTTCTCAATGAATTCGACAACCCTCTCCAAGCCAATAGTTATCATGTTCATTCCCATGGCATCTGAGGTGTCGCACACAAACCTCAGGAAGACGTGCCTGCCTGCTATGAAGGGCTGCACTTCCTTGAGCTTCAGGAATTTGTCCTGCTCCATGAGCTCCTTCAGCTTGTAGAAGTTCGTATTCGCCCAATCCCTGAATTTAACTGCCTCGGAAACATTCGTCACCTTGAAGAGAGGGGCTCTTGTCATGCCCTCGTGCAGCACTCTCGCGCTGCAGCCGCCGCTGAGGGTTATTGCCCTCATCCCCCTGTTGACTGATGCAACCAATGCGCCTTCAGTTGTTGCAAGCGGAACATAGAATTCGCCCTTTGCATACTCTCCGTTCACCTTCACTGGGCCGGCAACGCCAACCGGAACCTGCGTGACCCCTATCGGGTTGTCTATATTCCTATTCGTCGCAAAGCCCAAATCTATGGAGTACTTACCCATGTGCTCCAGCTTTGCCTTGGTGAGCTCCTCCAGTGCTCTTCTCCTCACCTCAACAGCATTCCCTGCGTCGGTGAACTTCTGAACATCGTGGAATCCTACCTCTCCCCTAACAACCTTTTTTACAAGCTCATCCATTAAAACACCACTATAGATTTGCTCATACATTTTTATTAATGTGCTTCCGCGGTTATCATGTTCGCCGTCAACTGTAATCAGCTTGTCGGCATCATCATCTTCTTGAAGCCAGGAGTCCACTCATCCGTTCTGAGTATGACGGAGTCAACAGTTTTAATAGTCTGTGGAAACTTCTCCTTCAGCTCATTTATGATATCGTAATATTCATTGTAATTCCTGACAACAAACTCTGGCTCTATCTGCCAGAGGTTCCTGATAAAGTATTGTATCTCGGGGAGTTGGCTGCAATACTCCAACAGCTTCTTCAGCTCCTCACTAGTGTGGCTCTCCAGTCTCACTATCGCCTTGTAATACTCCAGTCCAAGTCTGATCAAGTTGACACCTATTCTGTACTGTATTATCACCCCGAGCTTCTCCAGCTTCTTAAGTCTTGAAGAAACTGTGGGAGGCGTGGAGGATACCCTCTTTGCTATCTCCACTGTGGGGGCTCGTGCATTTCCAATTACATAATCCAGTATTCTGAAATCCAGAGAATCCAGCTTATTCTGAACTACCACGCCGCCAAACTCTACTGGCTTCTCGAGTTTACCCGTGAAGTACATCTTCGGGTATTGCTTAACATCCAGCAGATAGTCGCCGTAGAAATCAACTATAATATCCTTGAATGTAGAAAGAAGCTCGTTCTTCAGGCTGTAGAACATGTACTCATCCTTTGCATATATCGCAAAGATAATGTCCCAGGAGCCGTCGCACTCTCCCATCCAGTAGACATTCATCGACTGCCTCAGATATGAGATAAGCTCCTTCCTTCTTTTGGGTATGTTCCTGAACTTTAGGTATATTTTGAACAGCCTGTGCCCCATCTTATTTGGGTTGATTGCCGCGTAGAAGCCAGTGATTACTCCATCCTTTATGAGGCGGTTTATCCTGTAGGCCACGGTCTGCCTCGAGCGCTTTATCCTCTTGGCCAGCACCCCATCAGATACCCGGCAGTTTTTGTCAAGTTCTGCAAGAATCTTGCAGTCGAGCTTATCGATTTTTTGCTCCATAATGCCACTTATATTTGTCATTTTATTAATTCAAGTATTTAAACCTTTATTTTTGCCAAATAATTGATTGTATATTTAATATGCCCCATTCTCCCTAAGTATACCCCAAGGTGATGGGGGCATGAAGCAGATAAAATACCCGTTAGTGGAACCCATGTTCAATGGAAGGATGCCCGAGGGATTTGTGAATGACGTCCGCGGGTGGACCTTCACGAAGAGAGAGGTAGCTGATGCTGCCAAGGAGGGAAAGCTTCTCACAATGGACATAGACATGGATGGTTACGGCAGGTGCAGCCTCAACTGCGGGCACTGCTTCAGGAGAAATAAAGATTTCCACAATGAGAAAAGGATGGGAAGGGAGGAGTTATTCTTTCACCTCGCCGAAGCCAAAAAACTCGGCTTGAAGACGGTCAAACTAATAGGGCCTGGCGAGCCTCTTGAAGAGCCCGGTCTGATAAGCTTCTTGGAGAGGCTTAATGATACTAGGATAACTGCGCTGATATTCACGAAAGGCAGGATTATAGGTGACGACGCAGCCTGCTTGGAAATACATAAAAAGGAAGATGGAAGCGGGATGAACGGCAGTGAGCTTGCTGCAAAGCTTAAGGGGCTCGGAGTGAGCATATTGCTTGGTGCAACTTCCTTCGACCCAGAGACGGAAGATAAAACGGTTGGCAAGGTGGGTTACCATAAGGCAAGAAATGAAGCAATACTAAGACTTGTGGACGCAGGATTCAATGAGTACACGCCAGACCAGCCCACAAGACTCGCTTTCGTGTGCACCCCGGTTACACCAGTAAACATAGATGAGGTTTTTGAACTCTACAAATGGAGCAGGGAGAGGCATATACAGCCAGTCATAGCACCTACAATGATAGCAGGAAGGGCATTGGGCAAGCTTCAACAGTTAGTCCCCCCAAGGGATAAACTGCTTGAGTTATACACGAAAATAAACATCTGGGCGATAGAGCATGGTGTATGCACATTTGAGCAGCTCCTGGAACAGGGTATCGCAGCATATGCAGGTGGTGCACCATGCAATCAGGTAGCAGTAGGTGCCTTCCTGAGAGGGGATGGCAAAGTGCTCAGGTGTCCTGGCGACGATATAACGATAATTGGTGATCTAAAGGAGAAGAGTCTTACTGAGATATGGAGGGGAAGCGAAAACAGGAAGAAATACTCGGGAATGCACAACAATGGCTGCCCTGCAAAGGAAGGCAAATCTTTTCCGCAGGAGTTCTTCAAGGATGTTATGAAGAATGTAGTTGGGTTTGAAAGCAAGGCGTCAAAGATTCTCGGATAGCATAATACTCTCAGAATTGCTTCGCAACTCCGACAATTCTCAGCCCTTTTGCATTCAGGTCGCACAGAAGCAGGTTTTCCTCCTTCAGGAATGCAACCGGTTTTTCGGTTTTTATTGTTCCCCTTCCCTTTTCGCCAGGCTTTATCTCACTCAGAATCTCAAGCCTGCATGGCTCGAACTGCAAGCCCGCACTTAGGTGAAGCGCCTCATCATTTACAAGCGGTTCCTTTGCGAATTTCAAGGAAGCCAGCTCGCAGGTGAATCTCTCCTCCACGCAGATTTTCTCCTTTGAAAGCACAGTTCCCCGCGTTATCTCTCCAGGTTTAACATTCTTGAGCGCAAGCCCCACCCTGTCCCAGCAGACTGCAGAAGTGACATCCTCGTCATTCTTCTGGATACCCTTCACCTCAATCTCCTTCCCAGATGGGTAGGCGGTTATCCTGTCATGCACTGCTATGCCGCCCCGCTTGACAATGCCAAGGGCAACAGTTCCGACTCCCTTCACTTCAAAGCAGTGGTCTATATGCACAAGAGTGCTTCCCTCAACTCTCGGGCTCTCCTGCGCAAACAGGAACTCCCGCGCCTCATTAATTTCTGAGAAAATTCTGCTGTTTTTCAGCGATGTCTGCGCAAGCAGGGGCTTCAGGTCAAATGAGCTCAGGAAAACAGCCTTCATCCCAAGAACATCAAGGGCGACAATCATCTCCCCAAGCACGGAAGATGGTGTGTCTGCAACTACCAGTGTCATATCCGAGAGGCACAGCGTCTGGAGCAGAACTGGAAACTTTGCCGGGTAAGCCAGGGGGTCTATTGCCGTTATTATCTTTCCCTGGAAGACTGTGTGGTAGAATGAAATGTCGTCAGCAGTCCCCTTTTTGCCCAGCGCCTTGGCTGCAGTTGCGCGTCTTTCCGCATCCTCTCCCAGCACTGCAATGTTTAGACTTGACATTCAATCAACTGAAAGGCATAACTTGGGGCGCTCAAGGTTTAAAATCCTGCGCGAGCCTCAGGGGGCTGTGTTATTATACCAGCAGAAGCGGGGAAATCCACATTCTTCAGAGGTGTGATGAAAGCGAGCTATATAAAGAAAGTATATATCATTCCACTTTCACTGGAAAGTTACCCCCCTCCACGAGGTTTATAAGGAGAGAAATAGACCTAAATAACGTCTATGAGAGCTTACAAATTTAGAATATACCCCTCAAAGAAACAGGAGAAAGAGCTGAGAGAACACCTCTGGCTATCAAAAGAACTCTGGAATGAGATGCTTGCTTTTACAAAGGAGATTTACAACAACTACCAAAGATTCCCAACAAAGAGAACCTTAAGGGAAATGGTCAAACAATCAGGCCTTTTCTCCCAGGTTGGCCAGGAGCTTGTAGACAGGTTGATTGATGCCCTCCATAGGAAAATAAGTATGAAGAAAAAAGGAGACAAGGGAGGGTTTCCCCGCTTCAAGTCTTTTGAGAGAATGAAATCTCTGTATTATCCACAAGGTTATCCACATGGTGGGTTTTGGTTGGATAAGAAACTCAAGGTAACTCCTTTTGGAGAGGTTGCAATAAAGAAGCACAGGGAGATAAAAGGCAGAATCAAAACCCTTACTCTGAAAAGAGAATCTTCTGGTAAGTGGTTTGCTATTTTCTGTGTTGAAGAGGAGAAAGAGCAACAAAAAGAAAACAAGGGGGAGGCAGTTGGAATTGACTTGGGGCTGACGATATTTGCAACTCTCTCAAATGGAATGAGAATAAACAATCCAAGACACTTCAAGAGATATAAGGAGAGACTTGCCTTCATCCAGAGGAAGTTCTCAAAGAAAAAGAAAGGAAGCACCAGCAGAGAGAAGGCAAAGATAGGAATTGCCAGATTA
>Ga0315281_10011319_pt1 | contig 12228 bp, 11 predicted proteins | sample YL17G07_0_MG_FD_204540 | JGI IMG/M metagenome (GOLD analysis project Ga0315281, IMG submission 204540) | Sediment microbial communities from Yellowstone Lake, YNP, Wyoming, USA - YL17G07_0 | ecosystem: Environmental > Aquatic > Freshwater > Lake > Sediment | place: USA: Wyoming | collected... | reverse complement strand
GCCTCCCTCAGAACCTCGAAGTTGTCGATGGTCACCAGCCCGTCGATCTCCTCGTCGCGCAGGCCGGAGAGGCGCATGACATCGACCAGGTACTTGGCGTAATTGCGGAACGCCTGTCGTGCTGCGCGGCGCACCCGCCGGTGGGTGGAGGGCAGACCGAGGGGGTGGGCCAGATTCCCGCGGACCAGGCGCCGTTTCTCTCCGGCCAGGTCATGGGCCGCGTTGCCGGCCATCTCGGCCAGGGGCAGCACCACGCTGCGCGGCAGCGCGTTGATCAGGCGCTCAGCGAGCCGGTACGCCCAGTAGATGACCAGTTCGCGTCGTCGCTCTGTCCCCGAAGAGACCGGCTTCGCCCCTGCCATCGAATTGCCCGAAGCCGCGGTGTGCGCCATCTCGGACGTGGGCCCGGCCAACGGGCCTACTTGGCGCTCGCTGCGGCCCTGGGTCTGCTGCTCGCCAGCTTGCGCTGGACGGTCTTCTGCGGGGCCTCGGTGCCCACCAGCGTCTCGTTGTCGTCGCCACGGATGAAGGCCGCCACCCGCTCGCGCGCGACGTCGTCGTGGATCTGGTGCGGCGGGCTCTTCATGAAGTACGCGGACGGGGCCACCAGGGTCCCCTTCAGGCCCCGATCGAGGCCGAGCTTCAGGCAGCGGATCGCATCGGTGATCACGCCGGCGCTGTTCGGGGAATCCCAGACTTCGAGCTTGAGCTCCAGGTTGAGCGGCACGTCGCCGTAGGTGGTGCCTTCCATGCGGATATGGCACCACTTGCGGTCCTTGAGCCACGGAACGTAGTCGGACGGGCCGACGTGAATATTGTCCGCATCGATCTCGTAGTCGAGCATCGAGGTCACCGCGTTCGTCTTGCTGATCTTCTTGCTCTCGAGGCGCTCGCGCTCCAGCATGTTCAGGAAGTCGGTGTTGCCCCCGAAATTGAGCTGGTAGGTGCGATCGATGCGCACGCCCCGGTCCATGAACAGCCGCGTCAGCACGCGGTGCGTGATGGTCGCCCCGACCTGGCTCTTGATGTCGTCGCCGATGACCGGCAGGCCGCGCTCGGCGAACCGGCGCTGCCAATACGGCTCCCGGCCGATGAAGACCGGGATGGCGTTGATGAAGCCGACGCCGGCCTGCAGCGCCTGCTCGACATACCACTTGGTCGCCTCTTCGCTGCCGACCGGCAGGTACGAGACGACCATGTCGACGCCACGCTCCTTGAGAATGCCGACCACGTCGGCGGTGGGGCCGGGCGCCTTCTCGATCACCGCGGAGAGGTACTTGCCGAGCCCGTCGTGGGTCATGCCGCGGTCGACCGTCACGCCGGTGTGCGGCACCTCGGCGAACTTGAAGGTGTTGTTCTGCCCGGCGAAGACCGCCTCGGAAAGGTCCCTACCGACCTTGGTCTTGTCGATATCGAAGGCGGCAACGAATTCGATATCGCGGATCCGATAGCCACCGAGGTTGACGTGCATCAGGCCGGGCACGACGTCCCCGTCCTTGGCATTCTCGTAGTAGTAGCGCCCCTGGACCAGGCTCGAGGCGCAGTTGCCAACCCCCACGATTGCCACGCGAATTTTGCCATCCGCCGAGCGATGGCCGTTGGTCGAGATCTTGTCGGTCTTGGTAGCCACGCTCAGTTCTCCCTTGAGCTCTCAGCGCCGATCGTCGTGCGCTCCTGCGCCTCGACCAGTCGGCGTACATGCCAGATCCGTTGCAGGGTGGTCGCCACGGCGAGCAGGGCAATGATCGCGATCGCCCATACCAGGCCGATGTCGAAGCCGATGCCGGCCAGTGCGATGCCGGCCACGACGAGTGCCAGGCGTTCGGGGCGGGGGGCCAGCCCAACCGAGGCGTTCAGACCGATCCCTTCAGCCTTGGCCCGGGTGTAGCTCACCATGAACGACCCCGCCAGGGCGGCCAGCGCGAGCAGGACCGGGCCGATCGGGTCGGTTGAGACCCGCAGGTAGTAGGCCACGATGCCGCCGTAGACGATCGCCTCGGCGGCGCGATCGAGGGTCGAGTCAAGGAAGCTGCCAAACGCGCTGGTACCCCCGGTCGCGCGGGCCAGTGCACCGTCGACCGCGTCCAGCAACGACCCGGTGACCAGCAGCGCGGCGCCGGCCAGCAACTGGCCAACCGCCACCAGCGCCGCCGCCGCCAGCACGATGACGAACCCACCGACGGTCACTTCATTGGGTGTCAGTCGCAGCCAGATCGCCAGGCGCACCACCGGGGCCAGCACAGCCCGGCCCGCTGCCTTGACGCGATCCGACAGGATCGAGCTTCCGGTGCGCAGGTCGTGGACCTGTGGTCGACTAGCCGACATCGGCCACCCCCGGGGGAGTGCCCGCGCGCGCCATGCCGATCCCCGACGTCCCGCCCACCAGGCGCCCCTCCGTCTCATGCAGTTCCTCGAAGGCGGCGGTCCGCAGTCGGCAGATCCTTTCGCGACCGTGGCGCTGGGTGTCGAGCAGGCCGGCCAGGCGCAGGATGCGAAGGTGCCAGCTGATCAGCGGCTGGGAGAGGGCGACTCGGGCAGAGAGCTCGTTGACCGGCATCGGTCCGTGCTCGGCCAGAAGGCTGATCACCCGGAGCCGCGTCTCGTCGCCCAGCGCGCGGTACAGGGTGCGCAATCGGCGCAGGTCGCGTTCGCCGCTGGTCTCGGGGGCGAGGGTCATTCCGTCTCGATGTGCGGGGGGTTGATCCGCCGGGCCGAGGCCGCGACGCAGAACATATAAGCGAGAGTTGATGATATGGCACCGTGCCCGACCGGTCAAGAGCCGACCGCTGACAGGCTCAGGGGCGGTGCTAGACTGGCCGCCCGGCAGGCGCCTGAGACGACGAGGAGGTGCGATCTGACCAACTCCACCCCCGACGCGCTCTGGGCATCGGGCTCGGTCAGACTGCTGCAGCCCGCCGCGGTGATCTGTGATGGCCTGACGCGCTCCATGCGCGGCGTCCGGCTGCTCGACCAGCTTGACCTTTCGATCCGCGTGGGCGCGCGCGTGGCGATCGTCTCCCAGCCGCCCGAATCGGCGTCGCTGCTGCTGCGCATCCTGGCGGGCCTGGCCCGCCCTGGGTCGGGCAGGATCCGGATCGCCGGCGTGTCTCGGAGTGACGATTCACCAGCGGGCTGGGCGCGGCGCATCGGCTACGTTGGCCCCGAGGCGGGGATCTACCCGTGGATGTCGCCCGGCGAGGTGCTCGACCTGGCCGGGACCCTGGCGGGTTATGAGCCGGAGGAGCGTGAACGCCGCACGGCGGCGCTGGCGGATCGCTATCGGCTCGGCGTGCGGCTCGATCAGCCGGTTCGGCGGGGCGGCCCCGTCCTCGCGGAGCGCACAGCGCTCGCCTCTGCGATGCTTACCGACCCGGAAGTCGTGCTGCTCGACGAGCCGCTGCGCGGCGCCGAACCAGCGGAACGCCGACGGCTCCTCAATCTCCCGGGCCGGCGTCGCACAGTTCTGCTGGCGAGTCGTTTTCCCGCCAGTGAGGCAGGAATCGTTCACGAGGTGCTGCTGCTTCGCGAAGGCAAAATCGCGCTGCGGGCATCCACGCGTGACTTCGAGAAGCACGGGCTGGAGTTTTCGCTGCGCGGGATCGAGGTGCTCGCCGAATCCTGGGCCGCTGATCGATCGCCGGCAGGGGCTGCGGCCAGGTGAGTCGCCTCCCCGCTCTGACCCGGCTTGCATTGCGCGAGTTGTGGATCAGCTACCAGCTCATCCCGATCATCGGTCTGCCAATTCTTGCCGGCCTGGTCGTTTCGGTGGTGCCGCCCGAGCTTGCCGGCCTGGGCGCCGTGGCGGGCGCGGCCCACTGGCTGGCGATCGGATTGACCGTCGCGCTCCCGATGGCGGGGGCGATGGCGGCTGCGACGCTCGCCGCCGAGAGGGGCCGCGGCACGCTCGCCTGGATGGCGATCCGCGCAGTTCCCCGCTCCGCGGTGGTGATGGCCTGGTTCCTGGCTTTTGCCCTCCTGCTGGTGGTCGGCATCGCCCTCGGCGGAGTGGGCACCTGGCTGGCGGCGCTCGAGCGGGCGGAGGCATCCCCGGACGCTGGCCCGTTCATCGTGGCGGTCGCCGGAACGGTTGGGACCGGTCTTCTGATGGTGGCCGTCGGACTGGTGATCGGGTCGCTCCTGGGCCCACGTCGGGCCGCCGTGTTGACCGCGTTGCTGTGCGGCGGCGCGCTGGCGGCGACATTGGTGCTGCCGCGGGCTGACCACCAGCTGATCACCGGCGGACTGGCGGTGCTGAATGGACTCGACGGGTCCAATCGACCGATCAGCAGCGTGGTGATCTCGGCGGGGTTCAGCCTGGTGTGCGCCGCCGGCCTGCTGGTGATCGCCGCGGCCGCGATCGAGCACGCGGATCTGTGACGCGCAACGCGGGGGAGCTGCGGCCCGCTGCGGCCTGGGCGGTGCTGGTGGTGGCCTCGCTTGGAGTCTTCCTAGGTGGAGCCGAGCTGATGGTGGTGGCGATCGCGCTGCCCGCTGTAGTGGCCGACTTTGGTGGGTGGGGCGACCTGGCGCGCGCCAGCTGGATCGTGAACGGGTACCTGATTGCCTACGTGGTGGCCATGCCCCTGGCTGGGCGAGCTGCCGACCTTTGGGGAGCGCGTCGCCTCTACCTGGCGGCCCTGGTCCTGTTTGCGGCCGGCAGCCTGGGGGCCGGTCTTTCCCGATCGGCCGGCATCGATTGGCTGATCGCCGCCCGGGTGGTGCAGGGGTTCGGCGGCGGGGCGCTCGTCCCGCTGTCGATGGCCCTGGCCAGCCATCTGTTCAGGGGTCGTGCTCGGGCCGCCGCACTGGGGGTCGAGGGTGCCGCCACCTTCGTCGGGATGGCGGTGGGGCCCGCCTACGGGGCATGGGTGCTGCTCAACGTCTCGCTGCCGGTTCCCGGCCTGAACCTCGTAGGATGGCAGTGGATCTTCTTCCTCAACGTGCCGGTGGCGATCGTCACCCTGCTGCTCGTCTACCTGGTGGCCGGCGGGATCGAGACGCCGCGCACGGGTGGGCGGCTTGACCTGCCCGGTGCGGTCCTGGCGACCATCGGCCTGGTGGCCGCGGTGGCGGCGGTCAGCCTGGCCGGCGAGCGCGGGTGGGGTGACCCGCAGATCCTGATCGGCGTTGTCATCGGAGCACTGGCGCTGGCCGGATTCGTCGTCTTCGAGCTGCGGCGGCGAACTCCTCTGGTGGATCCGCGGCTCTTCGCGGATCGGCGCTTCTCGGCTGCCAATGTCGTCAGCCTGCTCACCGGATACACGCTGGCGACCGCCATCATCGGCGGGCCGGTCTTCGTCAACCGTGTCCTGAACGCCGGTCCCGACATCGCCGCGGGAGCACTCACTGCGCTCACCGCGGCGATCGCGATCGGAGCCGTGGCCGGCGGGGTGATCGCTGGGCGAGTCGGAGAACGGCTGACCATCGTCGTCGGCGTGCTGCTCACCGCGACCGGTCTTGCCCTTGCGCTTGGCTGGGACGTCGGCACCGACCTTGGACGGCTGCAACGCGATCTTGCGATCTATGGCGTCGGCTTCGGGCTGACCGTCTCGCCGCGCGCGGTGGCCGCCGTCGAGGCGGCCGGCGCCTCCGCCTACGGGGTTGCCAGCGCGATGCTGCAGATCACCCGCACCGTCGGGATGAGCATCGGCCTGGCGCTGCTGACCAGCATCGGGCAGAGCCGCATCGACGAGCTCAACAGCCTGGTGAACGACCCGGCGCGGCGCGACGCCCTGGTTGTGGGATTGGGGCATCCCGAATTCCTGGGGGTCGATCCCAACTCAAGCCTTGCCCTGGTCGCCCTCCTCGAAGATTGGTCGCGCGGCGAGTCCGCGGCCGTCCTGCGCCTGGTGCTGACCGTGGCGCTGGGGGTGGCGGTGGCGACCATCCTGCCCGCGCTGCTGGTCAGCGCACGACGCCCGGCGACCGGTCTGGCTCAGGGTATCGGCAGGGCCACCACGATCAACTCGCCGTAGTTGCGGTTGAATCCCTGGCTGGTCTGGAGGGTGAGGCGCTCGTGGTACGTCGCCTCCAGCCAGATCGACCCGGGGCACCCTGCTGGGGCCAGGAGCAGTGCCAGTGGCGGGCTCGGATCGGGAGCGTCCCCGGGGTCCGGGCAGCTTGCGTTGGGATGGATCTCGGTCACCCGATAGCGCAGCACCTGCCCATCGGCCATGAGGACCTTCACCTCGGCGCCGAGGCTCACGTTCCAGAGCCGCTTGAAGAGGTACAACTCGGCGTGCCCGAAGATGTAGCTGTTGGTGCCGCGTCCGGGCTGCGACCCGCCGTGCAGGACATAGGCGGCGTCGTGCGGCGGGAAGGCATTCTCGGCATCGGTGGTCGCCTGCATTACCCCGACATTCAGGCCGACGGTGGCCACTTCGATCTGGACCGCGACCCAGTCGGCGGGAATCGGCGTGCCGGTCGGGGTCGGGGCGAGGGTCACAACGATGCCGCTGCTGCCTGACGGGATCGGGCTGGCCGACGGGGTCGCGAGGGGCGGCGTGAGATCCGGGATGGTTGGCAGCGCGATGCCCGTCGCATCGAGCTTGAACTCGCCCGCCACGATCATTAGAGAGCCGGCCACCGCCAGCAGGAGCGGCACGAGGATCCCAGGGGTGGAGAGGCGTCTCATCTGGCGGGAGTCTAGCAAGGCCGGGCTGTCGCTCGGTCAGCGGAGGCTGGCGACCGCCTCGCGCACAAGTCGCAGGATCGGCTCCGGGAAGAGGCCGAGCAGCACCACGCCGGCCACCGACAGGCTCAGCGCCAGCGACCCGAACGTGGATCGTTCGATCGGGGCCGGCTCCGGCTCGGTGTCCCGCATGTACATGTAGACGATCACCCGCAGGTAGTAGAAGGCGGCCAGCGCCGCATTCAGCGCAACCGCCACCGCCAGCCAGGCCACCCCCGCGTCCACGGTGGCCACCAGCACATACAGCTTTGCGAAGAACCCGACCGTTGGCGGGATCCCCGTGAGCGACAGGAGCAGCACCGCCATGGCTCCGGCCAGCAGCGGGGCGCGTTCAGCGAGCCCGGCAAACGAGGCGAGCCCGCCGAAGCGCCGCACGTCGCGCTGCAGCATGCCCACCACGGCGAAGGCGGCCACGTTCATCGCGGCGTAGCCGAGCAGGTAGAACAGAACCGCCTCGATTCCCTGCTGCCGGATCGTCGGATCGGCCGCATGCGCAAACGCGGCCAGCCCGGCGAGGATGTAGCCGGTATGCGCAATGCTCGAATAGGCAAGCATCCGCTTCACGTTGGTCTGCAGCAGGGCCACGACGTTGCCGCCGGTCATGGTTAGCACCGCCAGGATGGCCATCACCCCGTACCAGTCGGCACCGCTTGCCCCCAGCCCGTCGGCGAAGATGCGCACCAGCAGGGCGAAGGCGCCGACCTTGGGTCCGACCGACAGGAACCCGGTGATCGGGGTGGGAGCGCCCTGGTAGGCGTCAGGAGTCCAGTAGTGGAACGGCACGGCTGCCGCCTTGAAGGTGGCGCCCACCGTCAGCAGGGCCACCGCCACCAGGCCGGCCGGTCCGCGGGAGCCATCCAGCACCGCGCCCATTTCGGCGATCCGGGTCGAGCCCGTCAGGCCGTAGGTCCAGCTGATGCCAAAGAGGAGGATGGCGCTGGCAAAGCTGCCGAGCAGGAAGTACTTCAGGCCGCCCTCGTTGCTGTAGCGATCGGTCTTGTGGAAGCCGGTCATCACGTAGGCCGGCATGACCATCAGCTCCAGGCCGATGAAGAGCGTGATCAGGTCGCTGCTCGAGGCCAGGACAAAGACCCCGATCACGCTGAACAGCAGGATCACGTTGAACTCGCCGAGCGGCAGCCGGCGCTGGGTGAGGTAGGCCGGCACGAAGAGAGCCGCCAGGACGGCGCCCACGATGGCCGTGAGCTTGAAGAAGACCGACAGGTCGTCGACCCGGTAGAAGCCCGCGAAGACCGTCTCGTTGACGCCCCAGGTCGGGAGCAGGGCGGCGCCGGCCAGCAGCATGACCACCGCGGTCAGGGGGGTGAGCAGCCACTTCTGGCCGCGCGCCAGGAAGAGGTCAACGCTGATCACCACCAGGACCCCGACCGTGAGGATCACCTCCGGCAGGATGCTGGAGAGGTCGTTCACCACGGCAGGCCCCATGACGCCAGGCCGCTCGAGGCGTTGACCGCGTCGAGGATCCGCTGCATCGGTCCGGCGATGGCGTCGAGGATCGGCGCCGGGAAGACTCCCAGCCCCACCACCAGCACGATCAGCGGCGCCAGGGCAAGCCATTCGTTGCGGGTCAGGTCGGTGAGCGACGGCCACCAGCGGCGCATCCAGTCCGACGGCACGGTGAAGAAGACGCGCTGGAACATCCACAGCATGTAGACCGCGCTCATGATCACCACCAACATGGTGGCGGCTGCCACCCAGCCGGAGTATTGGAAGGCTCCCAGCAGCACCAGGAACTCACCGACGAAGCCAGACAGCCCGGGCAGGCCGATACTGGCAAAGGTGAACAGCCCGAAGATCGCCGCATACTGCGGCAGACGGCCGTTCAGGCCTCCCATGTGGGCGATCTGACGATCGTGTGTCCTCTCGTAGATGACCCCCACCAACAGGAAGAGGGCCCCGGTGGTCACCCCGTGGCTGATCATCTGGAAGACAGCGCCCTGCAGGCCCTGGATGTTGAAGACGAACGCCCCCAGCATGACGAAGCCCATGTGGCTGACCGATGAATAGGCGATCAGCTTCTTGAGATCGGGCTGCACCATGCTCACCAGTGCGCCGTACAGCACCGCGATCACCGCCAGGCCGATCACGATCGGGGCAAACTCCCTGGCGGCATCGGGCAGCAGCGGCAGGGAGTAGCGCAGGAACCCGTAGCCGCCCAGCTTGAGCAGCACCCCGGCCAGGATGATGCTGCCCGCGGTCGGCGCCTCGACGTGCGCATCGGGCAGCCAGGTGTGGAACGGCCACATCGGCACCTTGATGGCAAACGCCAGGAAGAAGGCGACGAAGGCCAGCGCCTGGAGCGAGTCCGTATAGCCGAAACCGCGCAGCGCCTCGTAGCTGAAGGTGAACGGGTTGCCGGCACCTGCGTGGGCGATCGCCACCGCGAGGATGGCGACCAGCATCAGCAGCGAGCCGACCAGGGTGTAGATCACGAACTTGACCGTGGCGTAGATCCGACGCGGACCGCCCCAGATCCCGATGATCAGGTACATCGGGATCAGGCTGATCTCCCAGAAGACGTAGAACAGGAAGAGATCGAGGCTGACGAAGACCCCCAGCATGCCCACCATCAGCAGCAGCATGGTGGCGTAGTACTCCTTGACCCGCGTCTGGATCGGGTCCCAGGAGTAGAAGATGCTGACCACGCTGAGCACGGTGGTGAGCAGCACGAGCACGACGGAGAGCCCGTCGACCCCCAGCGTGTAGCGCATCCCGAAGGCGGGGATCCAGGAGAGATCCTCGCGGTATTGGAACTCGGCCCCGGAGGTCTGGTAGCCAAGCAGCGCCAGGCTGAAGCCGAAGCTGGCCAGCGCGGTCAGCAGCGCGATCCAGCGGATCGCCCGGTGGTTTCCGCCCGGCACGAAGAGGAGCGCCAGCACACCGAGCAGCGGGACGAAGACGACCAGGCTCAGGATCGGGAGTCCACTCATGGGCGGATCACCAGGTAGGCCACGATCACCAGCACCAGGCCAGCGGCCATCCCCAACCCGTAGTTCTGTATGCGGCCGGTCTGCGCCCTGCGGAGCAGGCCCCCGATCCGCTGCGCGAGCCAGCCGGCGCCGTTGACGGCTCCGTCGATCACCTTGACGTCGAACCACCACAGCGCGCTCGCAACGATCACCCCGCCGCGCGCCCAGACCAGCCCGTACAGGTCGTCCACGTAGTACTTGTTCAGGCTCGCGGCATACATCCCCGGGCCCAGGCCGAATGGGATGCGCGCGACGAAGCGGCCCGGCGCCTCCGGATCACGGACGTACCAGCGGTGGGCCATCCAGATGCCTGCCACCCCGACCGAGGCGCCGATCAGCAGCAGCATCCCTCCGATCCCGAATATGGCGAAGCCGCCGTGCTCGCCGGCTGCGATCGAGCCAGGCATGATGCCGGCGCCGGCCTCCTCGGCCCCGCGGAAGACCTTCTCCAGCCAGCCGTGGATCGCGCCGCCGTCCGGCGGGAGGCCAAGCAGCAGGCCAGCCAGGATGGTCGGCACGGCGAGGATCAGGAGCGGGGCGACCATGGTGGGCGCCGACTCGTGGACGTGGCGCCAGGCGTCGCGCGAGCCGCGCCATCGGCCATGGAAGGTCATGTAGATCATCCGGAAGCTGTAGAAGGCCGTCATGAAGGCGACCACCACACCGACCGCGTAGAACAGGTAGTAGCCGCGGTTGAAGGCCTCGCCCAGGATCTCGTCCTTGGAAAAGAAGCCGGCGAAGATCGGGATGCCGGCCAGCGCCAGCGAGCCGATCACCATGGTGCGGTAGGTCCACTTCATCCGGTCGCGAAGGCCGCCGAGATGGCGCATGTCCTGCTCGCCGGAGGCGCCGTGGATCACCGAGCCTGAGCCCATGAAGAGCAGCCCCTTGAAGAATCCATGGCTGACCAGGTGGAAGATGGCAGCCACCCAGGCGCCGATCCCCAGCGCGAAGAACATGTAGGCCAGCTGGCTCACCGTGGAATAGGCCAGCACCTTCTTGATGTCGTTCTGGGTGAGGGCGATGGCAGCCGCGAAGATGGCGGTGAAGACCCCGATCCCGGCCACCACCCACATGGCGGTCGGGGAGGCGGCGAAGATCGGGTTGGCGCGGGCCACCAGGTAGACGCCGGCGTTGACCATGGTCGCGGCATGGATCAGGGCGCTGACGGGGGTGGGGCCTTCCATCGCGTCCGGGAGCCAGACGTGGAGCGGGAACTGGGCGCTCTTGCCGACCGCCCCGGCGAACAGCAGCAGCCCGATGACGGTGATGGCAACCGGGCTGAGCGAGCCGATCCGGGCGAAGACTTCGCCGAAGTCGAGGGTTCCGAGCAGGGTCCAGATCATCATGATCCCCAGCCCGAAGCCGAAGTCACCGACCCGGTTGACGATGAAGGCCTTCTTGGCGGCACCTGCCGCGGAGGGCTTCTTGTACCAGAAGCCGATCAGTGCGTAGCTGCACAGGCCGACCGCCTCCCAGCCCACGTACAGCATCAGGAAGTTGTCGCCCAGGATCAGAAGCAGCATGCTGAACATGAACAGGTTCAGATAGGCGAAGAAGCGCCACAGGCCGCGGTCGCCGTTCATGTAGCCGATGCTGTAGACGTGGACCAGCAGCCCGACCGTGCTGACCACCAGCAGCAGCATGGCCGTCAGTCCGTCGACCAGGAAGGCGATCTGGATGTGGAACGAGCCCGACCCGATCCACTCGTAGATCCGCACGTGGTAGGTGTTGGCGCCGAAGACAACGTTGGCGAAGACGATCATCGAGAAGAGCCAGCCGATGGCCACCAGCGCGGTTGGCACCATCCACGACCGATAGACCGGCTGCGCGCCACCCTCGACCACGTGCCCGACCTGCCCGAGCCCGTCGTTCGACTCGACGGGGATCACCCCATCGGCGCCGTTGCTGTTGGCCAGGTCGTCGGCATGCCCGGCGTGCGGCGAGCTGTCGCGCTGCTCCTCCTCGGATGGAACGCCGCGGAACCCCGAATCGTCCGCCTCCGCGTGTGAGGTGTGCGTCTCGCCGCCATGTCCGGTGTGGCCGCCGTGGTCGTCGGCATGCCCGTTGGCATGCTCGCCATGTCCGTGGCTCGGCAGTTGGTCGAGCCGCGCCCCGGCCAGCACGGCGAACAAGAAGCCGACCAGCGGAAGGGCCGGGATCAGCGCGATCAGGGTGTCGATCGTCATCGCCCTAGCCCTTCAGGTCCGAGTATTCGTCGACTTCGGGCGTCTGACGAGTCCGGATGATGGCGATCACCAGGGCCAGGCCCACCGTCGCCTCGGCTGCCGCCACGGCCATCACCAGCAGGGCGAAGATCGCCCCGTTGTCATCGGGCGCGTAGTAGGCGTACGCGTTGAACGCGACCAGCGACAGGTTCACCGCGTTGAGCATCAACTCGATGCTGATCAGCATCAGGATCGCGTTGCGTCGGGCCAGGAAGCCGAACATCCCGATCCCGAACAGGATGGCAGACACCAGCAGATAGGCCTGAAGGCCCATCAGTTGGCCCCCTCGTCGTCTTCAGGACGGCGGGCGATGTAGATG
>Ga0315281_10011318_pt1 | contig 12228 bp, 13 predicted proteins | sample YL17G07_0_MG_FD_204540 | JGI IMG/M metagenome (GOLD analysis project Ga0315281, IMG submission 204540) | Sediment microbial communities from Yellowstone Lake, YNP, Wyoming, USA - YL17G07_0 | ecosystem: Environmental > Aquatic > Freshwater > Lake > Sediment | place: USA: Wyoming | collected... | reverse complement strand
TGAGAGGTCGTGAAAGGCTGTTGTCGATTCCCCAACAAAAGGCGGCAACCACAACTAGTACGTTACCAAGGAATGTGCCTTGAGAACCGATCTGCTGGAAGTTCAGGTCCGTCGTAAGTATGACCGCGCCTATAATGAGCAGAGTTATCGCAGCGTAGTCTTTTGGTCTTCCTCGTTCCCTGAGGAATACGAACGCGATCGCGATCGTGAACAAAGTCTCCGTGTTCCCGAGCAGCGAAGCAGAAACCGCCGTTGTGTTGTTGAGCCCCATCAGGTTGAGGGAAGGAGCTAGGACTCCCCCGAACAGTGCAATCAGCAGGAGCAAGACGCCATCCTTCCATGTCGGCTTCATTCGTGTGTTGCCCGGCAGCTTGAGCCAAGAAGTCAGTCTAGCTCTATGCGGGAGGAAGCTCATAGCTCCCAGAAACGCGCCTGCCACAATGTAGGTCACGGACGCGATCATGAGCGGGGACACGTACTCCAGCAGCATTTTGTTGACTGTGTTGGAGACGCCGAACAGAAAGGCTGCGCAGAGTATCGCCACGTAGCCATAATGATGTGACACGCTCGACCCCTTCCTTGCATCCTTAACGATGGTTTTTTGGGCAACCTACATACAAACGCTAGGTAGAGTGTGTTTCGGTCGATGGCTGAAGAAAAGCTGGAGCAGATTGGATCGATAGGGAATTACTACAGCAAGATCAGCGTCGCCGTAGTAGACTTGACCGGCAAACTAACCGTAGGCGACACCATACGCGTCAAAGGCGCCACCTCAGACTTTCGCCAGAAAGTTGACAGTATGCAGATCGAGCATGCAAACGTACAGAACGCAGGCTCCGGACAATCAATCGGACTGAAAGTCGCGGACAAGGTGCGAAAGGGAGACCTAGTCTACAAGGTTCTCGCATGAACGAAGGCGATTACGCGAGTGCGAGCTGTCCAGCGATAGACGTTACTCTCATCATCCGGACCTGAATCTGAGAGATCACTGATCCTTTCAACGGATCAGACCACAGCGGCCGCGCCGAGGGCACCGGCGACTATGAGAAAGCCTCCTCCTCTTCTTGACGGCTCAAATCCTGATGCCCGCACCATTATCTTCGAGTACATTCGTGATCTCTCTTGGTTCATCGCAGTGGAACCGGATCCTATGTTTCGGCGAAGAGAATACAATGACTTTCTTTCCGAACTCACAGCTGGCAAACTACGGCTGAATGGAATAGGGTTTAAACGGTGCTCGCATCGATAGCGGGCGAAAAGTGTGTATCCAATGAGAACGTGGGATGTCGCTGTCGTTGGAGCGGGCATAGTGGGTTGTTCAATTGCAAGGGAGATCAAGCTTCGCGAACCCAACAAGAGCGTGCTCGTTCTGGAGAAGGAGAGCAGAGCTGGAGCGCATGCTAGCTCAAGAAACAGCGGCGTGATACATTCCGGGATCAATCAAAAGCCGGGAAGCCTCAAGGCAGCCATGTGCGTCAGAGGAAGCGCCCTTCTGAAAGACTTCTGCAAGAAGTCATCAATCCCGGTTAAAGAGGTTGGGACTGTAGTCGTAGCACGTAATGATCTGGAAAGCGTAACGATCAGGGAACTCGAACGGAGAGCAAACGCGAACGGCGTACAGGGAGTCAGAATAGTGGACCAGAACGAGCTGAAGCGCATTGAGCCTTACGCTGTGGCCAGAGAGGCGCTCGTCTCACCAGCAGGCGCGATCGTCGACTCCGGTCAACTTGTGAGTGGCATGGCAACGGATGCCGCTAAGAATGGAGTTCTACCGGTCTTCGATGCCAAAGTCGAGGGAATTCTCGACAAGGGTGATGACCTAGTAATCAAAACGTCGAGGTCTGATTTTCATGCGAAGTTCCTGATTAACTGCGCGGGACTTTACGCTGATCAAGTAGCGTGGATGATGGATGTAGGACGTGACTACTTCGTGATTCCGTTCAGGGGAGACTACTACCATTTCAGACGAGAGAGCAGTCACTTGGTCAACTCCATGATTTATCCTGCGCCGAATTTGGAACTGCCATTCTTGGGCATACATCTGACGAAGCGAACGGACGGGTCTGTTATTGTGGGACCGAACGCTTCGCTCGCGTTGGGAAGAGAGAACTACAAGGATTCCGGAATCAACTGGGGCGAGGCACTGCGCATGATTTCTAATATTCGCTTCGCCCGACTGATTGCAGATTTCGATTTCCTACGAATCGCTGTTGGGGAACTGAAATTGTCGATCAGCAAGAAAGCGTTTCTCAAGGCTGCCAAGGTGCTTGTCCCAGCCATATCCGAGGATGATTTGCTGCAGGATCAAAGCGGCATGAGAGCGCAGTTGGTAGACGGAAAAGGGCACTTGGTCGACGACTTCCTCTTCGAAAGAACCGACAAATCCTTTCACATCTTGAATGCAGTATCCCCCGCGATGACCTGCGCCCTAAGCTTCGCGGAGCACGTAATCAGCCTAGCTTTCAAGTAAGCGAGACTGATCTAGGCTTCCGAGGGGCCAGATGCCACTTCCAAGAATATGCCTCTTGACGCAGAAGGTGATGTGTGCACACCATTGGTCTCTTGGTGCGGACATCAAGATTTGAACCGTTGATCTTGGGCGGTGTTCTCTGCGGAATAGTACCTATCTAGGGGGTGGTATTTTTCTGGGTGAATAGCCCGCTCTTTGGGTCTGTTCTTCTCTCTCTCTATCTCTCTGCCCTGTGTGTGCGCACCAAGAGACCCCCAGTGGGGTAGCGAATTTGCACTGCAACTCCCGCAAATGGGAAGGATTCTTCTTTTGAGACCCTCTTCCATATGAACGTGCGATCGAATGGAGGGAGGTGACATTGCATGCCCATAGTCATGGTTGAGATGTGGGAAGGAAGAACCTCTGAACAGAAGGAAACGCTCATCAAAGGCATAACGAAAGCTTTCGAAGAGATCGGCACAAAGGCTGAATCACTTCATATAGTGATCCACGATGTGCCAAAAAGCAATTGGGGATTGAGAGGACAACAAGCATCCAAACTGCAACCATAGAGCCACAAAATTCACGAGCAGATAGAGCGGACTTGCATTGGTGCAGGACATTGACCACCCCTTTCTCCTTTTTGTGTGTGCTTCTCTTGGTGCGAGCGCCTGGATTTGAACCGTCGTTCGTCGTCGTTCCGTTAATTGTGTGTGGGTCTCATCGAGCGAACATCGTAATTTGAACCATTCACGAGCACGAGAGCACACCTCTTCCGTCGTCGTGCGCCGAGGGCACGCTCACAACTTATTCATGTTTGTTGATCCAGCTTCACCAAATCGTCTGGATCTAGGTTCCAACCCACGGCTCCTGCATTCTCCGTGACTCTTTGCGGCCTTGAGGCTCTCGGTATCGGAAAGACAATTTTACTCTTGTTCACGAGCCAGTTGAGTGCTATCTGAGCAGGCGTCTTACCCTGATGCTTCTGCGAGATCTCATCAACGACCGCCTTCAGCTCGCCGGACGGGGTGGCTAGCGCTCCGTGAGCAACGGGCCTGTACGCCACTATAGCGATGCCGTTTCTGTCACAGTACGGTAGGAGATCCTTTTCTATGCTCCTAGCCTTCAAGCTGTATTCCATTTGGTTTGACGCAAGCTCATACTTCGACAGCGCTTCCTCTGCGCTTCTCATTCGTGAAAGCGAGAAGTTGCTGACGCCGATGTACCTTACCTTCCCCTCGTTGACCAGCTTCTCCATCGCCCTCATCGTCTCCTTGATCGGCACTAGCGGGTTTGGCCAGTGTATCTGGTAGAGGTCGATGTAGGAGCACTGGAGCTTCTCCAGGCTTCGCTGAGCGGCCTTCAGAACCTGGCTGTACTTGAGATGAGTGCTCCAGACTTTGGTAGCGATGAAAAGCGTGTCTCTCTTGTATCCTTGGATCGCCTCCGCGACGAGCGGTTCAGTGTCATACATTTCGGCTGTATCGATGAGGTTGATGCCCAGCTCGATTCCATTCTTCAGGGCTGCAATCTTGTCTTCTCTGCCTTGCCGCTCATTGAGGAGGCGGGATCTCATTATCCACGGAGTGTCGTAGTACGTACCCATGCCGATAACGGAGACTTTGACTTTGGTTCTTCCAAACTCGCGGTACTCCGTTTCCGATCCACCTTAATCTAAATGACTCACCCGTTCTATGCGTGCACGCCTGGGCCATTGTTACGGCTAGTCCTCATCCAGTTGAGGCTTATTCTGGAGAACTTGTTCAATCCGCTCCAGTACTTCGGAGGTGAGCTTAGGCGCAACCTCCACTGCCTTCATGTTTTCAGCGACTTGTTCTGGCTGGCTTGCGCCTGTGATGACTGTGCTCACGTGGGGGTTCTTCAGGCACCACGCCAGCGCGAGTTGCGCCGTCGAACAGCCCAGATCGTCAGCTATGGGTTGGAGTTGTTTCACTTTCTCAATTCTTTCGGGGGTGATCACGGATTCCCGTAACCATTCATACCCCTTGAGGGTTGCTCGGCTGTTTGCTGGGATGCCTTTGTTGTATTTCCCAGTCAGCACACCTGAGGCTAGTGGGCTCCAGATCGTAGTTCCTAGGCCAAGCTCCCGGAAGAGCGGCAGGTACTCTTTCTCGACTCTGTCGCGATGAAACATGTTGTACTGCGGCTGCTCCATCTGCGGTGGAGTCAGGCCGTATTCTCGGGCAATCGCATGGGCGCGCATGATCTCAGCGGCGCTCCATTCCGACGTCCCCCAGTACAGTATCCTGCCCTTGTGGATCAGATCGTCCATCGCGCGAACCGTCTCCTCGATGGGCGTGCTCGGGTCAGGCCTGTGGCAGAAGAAGAGATCCAAGTAGTCAAGTTGGAGGCGCCGTAGGGAGTTCTGGCATGCCTCGAAGATGTGCTTGCGCGAGAGGCCTAGGTCGTTGGGTCCTTCGCCGCCCCAGAAGACCTTGCTGGAGATTACGAGGCTCTCGCGTCGCCAGCCCATCTTCTTGATCACGTTACCCATTACGACCTCAGCGTTTCCTTGAGCGTAAGCCTCCGCGCTATCAAAGAAGTTCACCCCAGCGTCGTATGCTGCCGACATACACTTCAGCGCAACATCTTCGCCCACTTGCCCGCCGTAGGTGACCCAGGAACCCAGCGACAGCTCGCTAATCTTCAGACCAGCACTACCCAAACGACGATAATTCATAGGAACATCGTCAACGCGTTGCAGGCTTGGAGTAATAAATCAAGAACGTCTACGACCGCAAACATCCGACAGCGAGAATTCTGCGTTTGTTAGGGGAAGGGTCTTCTGACATACCTTTAACGCAATAATCTTGCCCGAATCAGGCACGAGATGGAGAGAGCTTCAGTTATCCCGTTTTTTCCATGGCGCAAGGGCGGCGAGTGTGACGGTTGCGGCGATCCCCAGCAGCGCCAAGTAGGGCACGGCGATCGAGAGCTTGTTCACGGACACCACGGCGCCGCCGACGGGGGCGGGTGGTTGGGTCCCGACCCTTAGTCTGCTATAAGTATTGATGTCGTCCGGGTCCAATCCTACGGGCCAGACGTTATCGTGCGTTGTTAATGAGTCGTATGGCATGCTGGCGAAATGTTTGCCGCTTAGTGGGGAACTAAAGTCGAGAGGTTGGCCCGGCTGAGCATTGATGAAACTGAATGGGATGCTGAACTCGTAGATCTTGTGAACCGTCGAGTTGTTCGGACTGGTGTAAAATCCTACGGCAGCGTCGAAGGTGCCACTTAACCGCGTGCCACTCAGGCCGATGATCTCGACGCTTACTCTGTTCTGGAAGCCGAACACCAAAAGGCATTCGTCAAGTAAGTCATTAGTGATGTCGCCAGCCGCATCAACCAGAACATACAGCCTCGAGTTGTCGTTCATGAAGTACACGAAGGTGGGTTTCACGTAGCTCTCGGGGTAGGCGGATCCTTGTATGGCGATCTGAAGGTTGAACCATTCCCCTGCAGTGAATCTCCCATCGATCGTGGGCGGGCTGCCCGTCCACTGGCTGCTGATGCTAGGTCCTTGCGCGTATGTTGGCACTACCAAGCAACCTGCTAAAGCGACCAGCGCCGTCAGCAGCAGTAGTGATACCAGCTTCCCGCTAACCAACTCTACCTCAAATCCAACGTGAAATCTCACGATCTACCGCTCAGAACATAAGAGTCTTCTGATCACACGCAGCTCCTGTACTTCAATAAGCCTGGATTCCCGTGGTGATGTGGCCTAATTGCCGTCGGATAGCAGGAGGAGTCCGTCTGGGCCGTCGGTTGGTTGAATCATCACCCTCCGCTGGTTCAGATCCTCCGACGTTTCCAGCTTTGTACCCATCAATGCGGGGATCGAGAACTCACGCGTCACGATCGCAAGATGCGATCCGAGCGCGCCTGAGGTGCAGACGACGCCAGCCAGTTTCGGTAGGACGGGTCCAAGCGTCGTGATTCCCGCGTCCTCAATCATCACGATTTTGCCGTCCGCGCCTTCCTTCCAGAGGTCGATCACGTCTTGGATCGATTTGATGACGAGCAGCTCTCCTTCAGCTGAGAGCTTGAGAGTGATCAGTCCTCGCCCAATCCTTCGCAAACCGGACACGTCGACGGCATCATCAAACTACCAGACGGCGACCGGGTGATCAGGGGGATGGGTCAACGTGACAAGAGTTGGGGTCACCGTGACTGGCATATCGAGAGCTGGTACGCGCTCCACGCACAGTTCGACTCATTCTCGATAGGTCTCAGACGCGACATCGTGAACGGCGTCGCCCACGTGTCAGGCGGCATAACCTCAGCCGGTCGACACGTGGATATATCCAAAGTGGATCTGGAGACAGGATTCACGGACTCCGCAGTCCACGTGCAGGTTCGCGCCACTACGCGCGTGCACGGCGTTGACGGAAGCCGCTACAAACTACACTCGTCACTGATCTCGCCTACGAGTTTCATGAGGTTCTCACGGCCCTTCCCAGGCGGTACGACTGAACTCTTTGAGGATATAGCCGTCCATGAATGCGAGGAACTGAAAGAGCGGAGCACCGGGCTGATGGAATGGCTATTCACCCATTCTGCAAAGTGACACTCCCGACAGGTTACGCGAACAGAATATCTCTCAAGTGGGCGCCTAGTTCTCACAGCCCGCACCGAAAGACTACACTCCGGCTGGTTCAAATCCGAGCACTCGCACCACGAGACTAGACTTCTCCGAACCTTCGCCAAAGTTAAACAGAACTGACGATCGAGAGCTTCGAAAACGAATACTCAGGCTTTCACAGTCGGAGGCGCGCAAGATGGGAATAGGGAAGAGCACCCTTCACTACTTGCGAAGGAATGCCAGCGGTGAAGGCTCGTTCAGGGTGTATCAGAAGGTTCGGAAGAAGCTCGAACGCAACACCGAAGACGCATCTGTGTCCTGATCTCGACACCATCTTGGAGAAACCGGTCTGCCGGCTCCGGCGCCTGCCTTACGGAATGCCTCAGGATTCGCCGCGAGACCCGTCCAATCTCTACTAGAAGCCATTGGGTTGACCATCTGTTAGATTTTCTCGGTTGCGCTGCATTTATTCCTCTTCTTTGACTAGGGCCCAGATTCTCTTTAATGGTAGTTCGGCTTGTAGGTCGTCCGGCAGTCGTTCGTAGCTGTTCAGCATAGCATCCACTAGGCTACCGAAATCCCAGAGTCTCACCTTGAAGAAACTTCGACGGGCCTCTTCCAGGGTCGCACGATTGAACCCGCCCCATGAGACAAGGAGGCCTTGGTCTGCGTGAAAAGACTGCATGGAACCTTGCAGACCTCGTAGAGCATTCACGTCCACTGGGGAGGAGGAAGATTTTACTTGAACGCACATGCGAGGGCTATCAAATCCCAAGGGTCCAGCACCAGCCAAGATGTCCACTCCGCCGTCGGGCCCGGGTTCAGACCGCTTTGTAACGTAGCCTTGCGCCTGAAGAACAGCCTCGACAACACGTGCCAAGTCATGTCCTTTGAACTTCTTGTCTAAGAAATCGAGCAGCTGGTCGCGCGCAACCTCTTCGATGTCAATATCTATCGTCTCAGGTTCTTCTGCCTCTTCTCTTCTGAATGGAGGTGCAATCTTCCCTTCCAAGATCGCACGGACTCTCTCCTCAGCTTGGTTTCTTCGTATTCTGCAAACCGTCCCGCAAAACGCGAATGAGTATAGCAGGTCTTGATCGAAGGCCGTTCGGGGGAGGTCCGTCTTGATCCATTGAACTGGTCGTGTATGGCGAATGGTTGGGGACAAGTCCGTCCGATACGCATATGGGCCTATAACTCGACCGACGGCAATGGCAGACTGCAACTTGAGAGGTAGGACGACGAGGTCATCCAATTGTATGCGGTTGATAAATGCCCATATCTCACCCACCCTCGCAGCAACCGTCCCCTTCTTCTCACTCGGGCGCGTCTGCTCGTAGAGATCCTTGAGGGCTTCTTTTGACGTGATCTTAGAGAGGTCTGGGAGATCGTTCCACCCAATGACAGCTACGTTGCGACCCAGCGCAGCTTGTTCCTGTTCCCCATGACGCCCAGCTCTAACCAACCACAAAGCCATGTCTCTGCTCACTTCTTGCTCTTCTTTTCAATCCGTGATGAGCTGACGTTATAGTGTAATCCTACAGCAAATAAAGAGAGCTTTGTGTGTGTGCGCACCAGCCTACCAGACACACAAAAAAGAGACTCCTCCTGACTCCTCCAATCGTTAGGGGAAGAATCCGCTAACAAACCCTCTTTCTTCTAGTAGAGAAGAGAACCATCGTCAGCGATACTGTTACCAAGAGGAAGGCGCTGTTCCTGAACTCAGGAATCACCATCGAGCCCCCGATCGTGACGTGATGCGCACTGTGCTGATATGTGAAATAGATGTACCAGAACGTCGCGTCCTCACTAACAGTCGGCTCAATCTGTGATCCATCAAAGTTGACAATCGGAGTCCCTTGAAGTAGAGATTTCTTGATTGTGGCATTGAAATAGCCAATTGTTCCAGGCAGTCCTGTTACTGTAAAGTTTAGGATTCCCCTATTCGAATCAAAGATGAGGTCAGAAACCAATGAATTGCTAACTATTTGTATGATGGTGTCCTGGACCTGAAGCTGAACGGTTGATGTCACTGTTGTTGCGACAGTGGAGACCGATGTTTGAGCAGCGGATGTCATCGATGTCGTGGTCGTAACTGGGTTCGCAATAATGATGTGGATTTCGTCATACCACCAACCGAACCAACCTAGGTCAGGATGGTACATCTTCATTTCAGCTCTGACCACATGCTGCCCGTTACTGTACTCAGTCGTGTAAAGCCTGTCTACGAAAGTCTGATTCGGATACACGCTGTCGCATGAGCCCACGACTGAACCCTCGTGAATTCTGTTTCCATCTATCATGAAGTCAGTAGATACTGCGCACGAACCGATGGCACGAGGAAATATTGGAGCATCATACCCGACCGGAACCTCTACCACCCCCGACACGATCGAGTTGTCATCAGGCGAGAGAATGTGAACTCTGGAGTGGTCACTTAGAGGCGCTGTTGGAGTGCTAGTAGTCGCCCCGCTTGCATAAGCAATGCTCAGGTGAGGTGGGTCGCCTGAATCTCTTGAGCTGAAATCGACAATCGCGCCAGGAGTCAGAACCCTCAGCACAATGGACAGTCGGCCAGATGAGATCGAATTCCGAACATCTGCCGTGATGTTCCAGCTGTACGACATTCCGACATACGGGATAGTTGCTTGATCACTTGCCGTCGAAGAGACCGAGCTAGGCTGATTGCTCCAAGTAATTGCAAATTCATTCCACGAGTTATCGGACGAATAGTAGACTGCAGTGAGAGCGGTCATCGGCAGGTAGTGCACATTTAGATACAGCAGCGCCGAAGTGATCGCCACACCAGCTAGGCTAGATGTATCGAACATCAACCAGATATTTGCGACATCGCTGCCATCGATGTCAGAGGCGTGCAGAAAGAGTTGTCCGCCGTAGTTAGCGTCAGGGTGAGACTGGCTTACATGCGCGTCAGCAATTGCGTAGAGTCTCGGCGGCAGCGAAGAGACACTTGCAGCAAGTGACGAAGCCAGCAAGAGAACGGTCGATACCAACAGAGCGAGTGCTCTCAAAAGCGACCGCCAATCGGTATTGAGTGAGAGGCAGCTTAAGACTGTTGGGACCATTAGTCGTTCTAGCCGGCCTTCACGAGACATGGCTCTGCCGGCTGCTGACAGTTCCAATTGGGAGAGCCGTTGTTAGGGGATTACTCCCCTAACGATTGGAGGACTCAGGAGCTGGAGAGGAGTAGTTTTTTGTGTGTGTGAAAGGATGAAAAGTCTCAAGTGCCAGCGTGTGAGTCATTTCTCGTGGTTGGTAAGCCCGAAGTGACCCTGACCCAGTAGCGGCCGGGTGTGTGAATGGGCAGCCTTCCGGAGCGGCTCATTGAATGCGCCACGCGCGCGAATAGGTGAGTGCCGCGTTCAAGCCAACCATAAAGAATGGAGATGAAGTAGAGAACAGAACAAAACGCATAAGCGACTCGACGAGATAGTCAAAGCGGCTTGAGCGCCACGTGGAAGAACCACCCGAGAATCACGACGCAGGTCTAGAGCCTTTTCATAGGTGGGTCACTTGGTGCGGGGGATATAGGTAAGGAGGGCTTCCGGGCTGGGACGTGGCACTGGAAAATTCGACGTGTAACTCCCACGTGATACTCGGGCTGGAGAGGCAGGATATCACGTGGAAGTCTGAGAACATTTCGGGGAAGGAATTAATCAAATGTGCGAAAGGCCATGCAAACGATTAGCCCTCGTAGAACAAAATGGCCTTTCGCAAGCTAGAAACCTCGATCCTAGCTAGACGATATTACGTACGATAAGTAAGTGCGGTTCAAGCAACCTAGCGCAGTAGTGATCTGTACTTCTCCAGAACGGACTTGCCGAGCGCGATACGTCTTTGAAGCACAGTGTGGTCTATGTGTATCTCTTCTAATGCTTTCTCGAGCTTCTGGTCTTTGGTAAGCTTACCCACAAGATCTTCCACAGAGCCGATGCTGTCACTCAGGATGCAACAGTTATCCGAAGCCATGTCCTTGACTAGCTGATCCTTGGGGCTCCTTTTCAGCAGTCTGCCTAGAAGCATAATCTCGACCGCTTGCTTTAGTATTTGATCCAGATGGACTGCCAGTCGTAGTGTCTCAGTCAAGGTAGCTAGTTCGCCTCTTGGCGCCAGACGCTCCCTCGCGAAAAGTAGCAATACCGCCACAACTATCAATAGCAGAACAGCTGCTGTTTTGTAAAGATCAGCAAGCCCTTGGAGAAATGTTTGGAAAGCTGAACTATCTACCCACATGTGTCCCTCGATATGAGAGAGGCGAATAGTCGTGGAAGTCTGGGAGATGGGCATGATTGGATCCTGTGCTGCGTCGAAGAAGATGGATTGTTCGTAGACGATTGGAAGGTTGGAAGATCAAAGACATCGCATACGCGCTGCGGATAGGCGAGAAGACTGTTGATCGGTGGTGTAGCGTCTACAGGAAGGATAGGTGGGAGGGTCTACGAGTCAAATCTAGAAGACCGCACCGATACTACAAGACCCCTCAATCAGCCGTCGACCTCATCGTAGAGTTGAGACGTAGCAAACATTGGGGACCAAACAAGATCGAAGGGTACCTGCGTAACTACAGGCTTGAAGGCATCAGGCCGGTCAGTCACGAAACCATTCATCGAATCCTAGTCGAGGCTGGATTGAACAATCCCATCTCAAAGCCTAGAAAGGTTTGGGGTAAGCGTAGGTTCGAGCGTGAGCACAGCAACAGCCTCTGGCAAGCAGATTTCAAGCTCACCGAGCAGGATGAGTGGATGATCAGCTACCTGGACGATCATTCACGCTTCGTTCCAGGTTCGAGGGTTCATCATAACCCGACGGCGGAGCATGCGATCAAGCTTCTGGAAGAGTCGATGAGGCAGTACGGTAAGCCTGATCAGATTCTGACGGATCGTGGTTCGCAGTTCTATCCGGCACGAGGAGGCGTGTCGGAGTTCACGGAGTTCTGCAGTGGAAGCGGGATTGAGCATATTGTTGCGAGTGTGAGGAGGCCGTCTACGATCGGTAAGATTGAGGCTTTCCATAAGGCGTACGTCTGTGAGTCATGGATGTTTCCCACCCACGGGAGCTTTGTGAGTTACTGGAACTATGAGCGTCCGCATCAGGGGATCGGTTATCTCTATCCGGCTCACGTATACTTCCGGGACAGATGTGGGTAGTTAGAACA
>Ga0315281_10011317_pt1 | contig 12228 bp, 12 predicted proteins | sample YL17G07_0_MG_FD_204540 | JGI IMG/M metagenome (GOLD analysis project Ga0315281, IMG submission 204540) | Sediment microbial communities from Yellowstone Lake, YNP, Wyoming, USA - YL17G07_0 | ecosystem: Environmental > Aquatic > Freshwater > Lake > Sediment | place: USA: Wyoming | collected... | reverse complement strand
CTGGCCGATGTGATCTGCGCGATTTCGCGTTCCAGGCGCGCCTCGAGTTCGGCGAAGCGCGGCAGCTCGTGGTCGGCGATCTCCTCGCCCATGCGCTGCAGCGCGCGCATGCAGCCCATGCCGGCAAGACGTTCGGGCTCGACGCCTGCTGCCTGCGCGCCTTCGGCGAGCTCGATGAAGCGGCCGAGCAGGCGCATCATCGCGGCCTGGCGCGCCGGGCTGCAGACGCGGTCGATCTCGGAGAACGCCGACTGGCGCAGGAACGCTTCATTCACGAGTTCGGCGCACAGCAGCGTCAGCTGCTGGCGCGCGGGCAACGCATCCTTGCCGATGATGCGCGCCATGCGCTCCAACTGCGCCTGTTCGTCGAGCAGCGTCAGGAAGCGCCGGCGCAGCGCGAGCCACTGGCCGTTGCCCTGCGCCGCCCACCAGGGCGCGAACTCGCGCGCGTCTTCGGCGTACGACTGCAGCGGGTGGATCGCTGGGTAGAAGCGCGCCTGCGCGCGCTTCACGTCGAGCGCCCAGAACGCCTTCACGTAGCGCTTCGTGTGGCTCGTCACCGGTTCCGAAAAGTCACCCGAAGGCGGGCTGATCGCGCCCATCACGGTCACCGAGCCGGTGCCGCCGCCGAGCGTTTCGACGAGCGCGGCGCGTTCGTAGAAGTCGGCCAGGCGGCTGCTCAGGTAGGCCGGGTAGCCGCCTTCGCCGGGTAGCTCGCCGAAGCGCCCCGACACCTCGCGCAGCGCTTCCGCCCAGCGGCTGGTCGAGTCGGCCATCAGCGCCACGTGCAGGCCCTGGTCGCGAAAGTATTCCGCCACCGTAATCGCGCAGTAGATGCTCGCTTCACGCGCCGCCACCGGCATGTTCGAGGTGTTGGCGATGATCACGGTGCGCTCCATCAGCGGCCGGCCGCTGCGCGGGTCGGTGAGCGTGGGGAACTCGTCGAGCACGCCGGCCATCTCGTTGCCGCGCTCGCCGCAGCCGAGGTAGACGATGACGTCGGCGTTGCAGCCCTTCGCGAGTGCTTCAAGCAGCACCGTCTTGCCGGTGCCGAAGCCGCCCGGAATCGCCGCCTTGCCGCCCTGCGCCACCGGGAACAGACAGTCGAGGATGCGCTGGCCGGTGACGAGCGGCGCCAGCGCCGGCACGCGCCGCAGCACCGGCCGGGGCATGCGCACCGGCCAGACATGGCTCATCGCGACCTGGCGCAGCCGGCCGTCGCCCTGGCGCACCACGCACACGCTCTCGTCGTCGGCGTATTCACCCGGCGCTGCGACCGATTCGACGACGCCGCTGACGTCGGGTGGCGCCAGGCAAAGCTGGGCGCGGAGGGTGGAGCCGGCGGCACTGCCGGCCTCGCCAATCACCGCGCCCGGCGCCAGCAGCGCACCCGCGCCGATGCGCGGCTCGAAGCGGCGGTGTCCGGCAGCGGCCGAGCGCATGCCTGGTTGCACGAAGTCGCTGCCGGTACCTGACAGCGGCCGCAGCAGGCCGTCGAAGATGTTGCCCAGCAAGCCGGGCCCGAGGCGAATTGCCAGCGGCTGCCCGTCGCCGTGGACCTCGATGCCGGGGCGCAGGCCGCTCGTGTCTTCATAGACCTGAACCACGATCTGGTCGTCGTGGATGCGCACCACCTCGCCGAGCAGCGCCTGCGGCCCGACGCGCACCGATTCGCGCAGCGAGAACGGCCCCTGTTTCACGGCGTGAAGCACCGGGCCGGCGATCCAGCTCACGATGGCCAGGCTCACTGGGTAACCTCCGTGCTTCGCACTGCGGTGCGAGCCCCCTTCGGAACGGCCGGGCGGGTGACCTGGGTAACCTCCGTGCTTCGCACTGCGGTGCGAGCCCCCTTCGGAACGGCCGGGCGGGTGACCTGGGTAACCTCCGTGCTTCGCACTGCGGTGCGAGCCCCCTTCGGAACGGCCGGGCGGGGGCTCATGCCGCGCCCTCCAGTTGGCGCAGCAGCCGGGCTTCGATCACCGCGCGGTCGGCGAGCAGGCCGGCGAGCGTGCCGTCGATGACGTTGCCGTTGGCGACGATCTTCAGCCCGGCGCTGATGGCCGGGTCGGCTTCGAAGGAGTGCTGCGCACTTGGTTCGGTGCCGAGCTGCTGCGCCAACGCCTGCTGCTCCGGCGCAGGCCAGTCGGGCGCGTGCACGATGCGCCAGCGCGCGCGCGGCATGCACGCCCGGGCCGATTGCAGCACCATCGCGACCCAGGCCGCGCGCGCGTCGGGCCGCTGCCACAGCGCGAGCAGTTCGCCCGGCAACTGCTGCCAGGCCAGCCCCAGCAGCGCCGCGCTGCGCTGCTGTTGGTGCAGGCGGCGCTGCGTGGCCAGGCGCGCCTGCGCCGCAGCGATGCGCTCGCGCCGCCGTAGCCGCTGCTCCGCGAACGCCTGGCGCATGCGCACGCGAGCGTCGGCTTGTGCCTGCGACAGAAGCGCCGAGGCGCGGCCGTTCTCGTCGCCCAGAATCTGCGCGCAGCGCAGCGCGCGATCGGTTTCGACCAGCTCGAGAAATGCGCGCATTTGCGGTTCGACGCTCATCGATCCTGCGCGGAAATTGCGCTCATGCCTCGAGCCCCAGCTGCGCACGCAGCCGAGCCGCAAGATCGGGCAGCGGCACCTCGCCGTGCAGCTCGGGAACGATCAGCACCAGTGGCGCGAGCGCCGACAGCGCCGCGCGCAGTGCACCGGCGCCGATGCCGGCGGCGACGGCCGCAGACACCAGCACCAGCGGCGAGCGCGCACGCGCCCACGCCAGCGCCGCGGTCTCCTCGCCCGCCTGTGGCGAGCGCACCAGCGCGCCGGCGAGCCGGTAGCCCGCAGCGCTCACTTCATCGCCCAGATAGACCGGCGTGCTCATTGGTGCACCCTAAGGCCTTCGGCCGGCCTGACCCGCAGAGGGGTCAGGCCTTCGCCAGGCACAGACCGTCCACTGGGACGGTCTGTGTCCGGGCTCAGTCCCGCCGAGCGGGAGCATGAGCACGCGGGGCTGAGACCGGACGATGAACCGTCCTGAGGACGGTTCATCGCCTGTCGAAGGACAGCGGCCTCAGGCCGCTGGCGGCCCGGCGTGCTCATTGGTGCACCCTACGGCCTTCGGCCGGTCCCGCCAAGCGGGAGCGTGAGCACTTGGGGCGGCCCGGCGTGCTCATCATGCAAGCCGGTTCAGGATCAGGATCGACACGATCAGGCCGTAGATCGCGATGCCCTCGGCCAGGCCGATGAAGATCAGCAGGCGGCCGAACAGTTCGGGCTTTTCGGCGAGTGCACCGACGGCCGCGGTGCCGACCTTGGCCACCGCGAAACCGGCGCCGAGCGACGACAGCCCGGTGGCGAGCGCGGCGCCGATCAGCCCCCAACTGCTGTCGAGCGCTGCTGCCTTGGCGCTGATCGCCGTCGCATCGGCAGCGGCCAAGGCTTGCGGCGCCGCCATCAGCAGCAAGCTGGCAGCCAGGCCGACGAACAGGGTCAGCGCGACCGCTGCGGCCGCAGCGCCAAGCGTATTTTTCATCTAGTTCTCCTGGGTGGTGAAGGGGGGAGCGGGCAGCGGGCGGAAGGCGCGCCCGGTGCCTCGCATGAAGCGGGTGAAGAATTCGAACAGCACGAGCCGGGTGGTCTGGATCGATACCACCATCGCCTCGAGCACGATCACGACCACGTTGCCCAGCACCAGCACCAGTGCCTTGGCGACGCTGCTGTCGGCGGCGTCCATGAGCGCGACGATCGCCGACGACAGGCCGGCATGGGCGAGCGCGAATGCGCCGACACGCGCGAACGACAGCGTGTTGATCAGGATCTGCAGCGTCTTCTCGACCAGCTCGCCGATCGCACTCAAACCTGCTTTCAGGCGGCCGTCAAGCAGCGCATGCCCGACGCAGAAGAACAGCCCAGCCGCGGCGGCCAGCAGCAGGGCGACCGGCGCGACGAATGCCGCCAGCAGCGCAAGGTAGACGACGATCAACGCGGCGTCGGTCAGCAACCAGCGCCGCATCTCGCCGCGCCACCAGGCGGCGAGCGCGTCGAGCCCCAGCCCCATCGTCAGCAACACGGCGCCACCGAGCAGCGGCGCGAGCAGCACCGCAAGCGGCGCGTCGAGCGGATGCACCCACAGTGCCGGAATCAGCGCGTGCAGGCTGAACACGCCGCCGAACAGCAGCCCGAACAGGCAGGCCGACAAGCCGCCGACCATCAGCAAGCGGGCGATCGGAAACCGCTTGCGATACCACCAGCCCGCGGCCGCGAGGAGCAGGCCCTGGCCGACGTCGCCGAACATGTAGCCGAACATCAACGGCACGACGATCGCCAGCAGCGGCGTCGGGTCGGCCTCGGCGGAGGACGGCATGCCCAGTGCGCGGCTGAAGATCTCGAACGGGCGCGCCCAGGGCGGGTTGCTCAGCAGCAACGGCGCGCGCAGACCCGCAGGCGGCGCCGTGTAATGCAGCAGCGCGCGCGCCGAGCAATGCTGCAGTGCCTCGGCGAGAGCGTCGCCGCGCGCGTCGCTGGACCAGCCGGTGATCCAGCAGAACAGCTCGCCGGCTTCGAGCGCGTTCACGTTGTGCATCACCCATTGCAGGCGATTCGCGTCGCCGAGCGCGCACGGCAGGCCGTGGCGCAGGCTGAACGATGCCAGTGCGGCGTTCAGGTCGGCCTGCTCGCGCTCCAGCAGCAGCAGGCGCTGCTGCACGAACGACCGGTTCGCGCGCGGATCGGCATGCAGCCAGCCCGGCACTTCGTGGACGCTGCCCTTGAGCGTGGTCACGCGCAGCGCCAGCGCCTGCAGCGCATCGGGCGGCCCTGCCACCAGCAGGTGCGGCGCGGCGTCGATCTGCCGCGTGCTGGCCAGCAGTTCCAGGCCTGGAGTGCCCAGCGGCGCTGTCGCTTCGGCATCGGTGCCTGCGGGCAACACGAACAGCCGCGCCTGCACCAACGGCCCGGCTGCGGCGAAGTGGCTCGGGTCGAGCCCGCTCGACGCCCATTCGTCGAGAACGAGCTGCCAGAGTTGCAGCTCGCTTCGTTCGCCCGCGGCGCGTTGCAAAGCTCGCACCACCGGCTCGGCGTCCTGGGCCCAGGCCCGGATCGTGGCCAGGCAGCGCTGCAGCGTCGCGGCCGGTGCCTCGGGGAAGGGCGAGGGCCGACAGTCCTGCGGCGCGGGCCAGTAGGCGCGATAGCGCGACGCGAGTTCGAGGAACTGCGCCAGCAGCGGCATCACTGCGCCGAGTTCGGCCGGCATTGCGGCGCCGCTGCGGGCCTCGAGTTCGACCGCGCCGGTGCGGGCCAACGCCTCGAGCACCAGCGTCGCGTCGTCGCGCGCGGCGAGAACTTCGAACCAGCGGGCAGGGCGGGGCCGCAACATCAGGCCACCCTCGCGCGCCGAAACAGCAGGCAGCTCAGCAGTTCACCGCGCAGGCGTTCGAGATCGAGCGCGCACAGCGCGACATGGATGAACGCGGCGGCGGGCTCGAGCGTGGCGCGGCGCAGCAGCAGCGACAGCCGTGCCTGCAGCGATCGGCGCAGCAATCCGCCGGAGCCGGGCGCGGCGGCGGCGAACGCAGCGCCGTGCTGGAGCAGCGCAGCCGTGAGCTGGTGCAACGTGTCGTGCTCATCATCATCGGGCCGCTCGGGCAGGCGGCGCTGCCACTCGGCGCGCCAAGCGCGCGCCAGCAGCGCCGGCTCAAGCCACGCGCTGGCCAGTGCGCCAAACTTGCCGCCGGCCAGCGCGGCGCGGCGCTCGCTCCGCGCCACCGCGCACAGCGAGCGGTAGTCAGGATCGTCGTGCATCCAGGCGCTGGGTTCACCGCCGCGCGCCAGGTGCTGCAGCAGCGGCAGGTCGGGCAGTGACGCGCACCAGGCGACCGAGGCCTGCCACGCCGCGGGCATCCAGCCGGCGACCTCGGCCACGAGCGCGCGCCAATGCGATCGCAACACGGCCTCGATCTGGTGCGACGTGCTCGCAGGCGTGATGCCGGCGAGCCAGGGGTGCAGGGCCGAACTGCGCGCAACTTCGAGCAGTGCGCCGAATTCGCGTGTCGTCTCAAGACGTTGCCAGGCGGCTGCGCTCGCACGCTGTGCGTGGCGCGCCTGCAGCCGCGCCTGGGCGAATTCGAGGCTGCCGCATTCGATCACGGCCTTGCTCCCGTCAGCTCCCGGGCGATTGCGCGCACCGCGCGGTCGAGTGCAGACAACTCGTCGCCGCTCAGCTCGTGCGGCGCGGCGATCAGCGCGGCTTCGGCGTCGATCTCGCCCAGCCGCTGCGCGAGTTCACGCTCGAATGCGCTGACCGCGGCGCGAATGCGCCGCTCGGTGCGTTCAGCCACTGCGCGCGCGCCCGAACGCGATGCCTCGGCGAGTTGGCTCGCCTCGACCTTGCTGCGTTCGATCGCCTCGCGCGCCTCGCGCTCGGCGCGCAGCACCGTGGCCATGGCGTCTTCGGCGGGGTCGTTGCGCGCGCTTCCTGGAGCGTTCAGCTTTGCCATTTTTCTTGCCGCGCGGACCTCGCTGTCGCCGCGTCGATTCGCGCAGCGTCTCCAAGATGCACCGGGCTTTGAGTATCACGACCCCGGTGGGCGAAGCGCTTTGACCTGCCTCAACCGACGGCGCGATGGGCGCCGCGCCCATCGACGCGGAACGAGAAAATGCGGCAAGGCGCGCCTTCAACCTGCAAACCGCAGTTGCACGCGCCCGAGCGCGCCGTGATGCGGTGCGCTGGCAATGCGCGGCGCTGCGATGGGCTGCTGCGTGCGAGCTGGAACAACGCGGCGAGCGTGCCGCAGCCCGGCTCGAGCCAGCGCGTAGCGCGCTGAGGCACCAGCCTCGACCGGGCCGATGAGCGCAAGCTATATTTGCGCGCATGGCTTACGAACTCTATTACTGGCCGACGATTCAAGGTCGCGGCGAATTCGTGCGCCTGGCGCTCGAAGCCGCGGGAGCGCCCTACATCGACGTCGCGCGCGGCGCGGCCAACGCGGGCCAAGGCGTGCCGGCGATGCAGCGCGAGCTGCGCAGCCGCACCCAGACGCAGCCGCCCTTCGCACCGCCGTTCCTGAAAGATGGCGATGTGCTGATCGGCCAGACCGCAGCCATCCTGAATCACATCGCGCCGCCGCTCAAGCTCGTGGCGCGAAATCACCGCATGCAGGTCTGGACGCAGCAGATCCAGCTCACCATCGCCGACATGGTGACCGAGGCACACGACACCCATCACCCGATCGACAGCGGCTTGTTCTACGTGGAGCAGAAGGCCGAAGCGCTGCGCCGCGCGAAAGGCTTTTGCAGCACGCGCATGCCCAAGTACCTGCAGTGGTTCGAGTCCATCATCGTGCGCAATCCGGGTGGCTCGCGGCATTTGGTGGGAGGCAGGCTGAGTTATGCAGACCTGTCGCTGTTCCAAGTGGTCGAGGGCTTGCGCTATGCCTTCCCGAAAGCCGCGCAACAGGCCCTTGCCGGCACGCCTGCGGTGGTGCAATTGCATCAGCGCGTGGCAGCGCTGCCCAAGGTGGCTGCTTATCTGCGAAGCGAGCGGCGCATCGCATTCAACGAGCAAGGTATCTTTCGCCGCTATCCCGAGCTGGATCTGGCGGGGTGACGCGAACCCACCGCAAACCGACACGCAGACCATGACATGAAACGACGCATTGCGATCAGCCTGCTGGCCCTGGCCACCTGCGGCTCGGCCCTGGCCGACGACGCCCTGAAAGCGGCGATCGCCAGTGCCCAGCGCACGCCGGCCTTCGTCGCCCGCGACAGCTGGCGCCACCCCTACGAGACGCTGACCTTCTTCGGCATCCGCAATCACATGACGGTGGTCGAGATCAGCCCGGGCGCGCTCTGGTACACCGAGATCCTCGCGCCCTACCTGCGCGAGCACGGCAAACTGATCCTGGCTGCCGACGACCCGCAGTCCAGCTGGCCCTACTACCGGCGCAGCGCCGAGCGCCTGCAGGCCAGGCTGCTGGCCAATCCCGCGGCCTTCGACCGTGTCCAGGTCGGCGCGTTCGAGCCGCCGCGCCTGGTGCAGATCGCCCCCGCAGGCAGCGTCGACATGGTGTTGACATTCCGCAACGTGCACAACTGGGCGGCTGAGGGTGAAGCTGCGGTCAACGCCGTGTTCAAGAGCGTGCACGACAGCCTCAAGCCCGGCGGCATCTTCGGCGTCGTCGACCATCGCCTGCCGGCTGACAAGGTGCAGGACGCCAAGGCCAGCAGCGGCTATGTGCACACGGCCTATGTCACGCGCATCGCCGAAAGCGTCGGCTTCACGCTGTCTGCGTCAAGCGAGATCAACGCCAACCCGAAGGACAGTGCCGATCACGACGAAGGCGTGTGGGCGCTGCCGCCCTCCTACGCCAACAAGGACAAGGACCGTGCGCGCTACGCCGGCATCGGCGAGAGCGACCGCATGACGTTGAGGTTCGTGAAGCGCTGAAGGCTTGCGCTTGCCCACAGCGTGGGCGCAGGCTCAACGCGTTGCCGGCATCGTGCCGCGCAGCCCGGCACGTTCGGCGGCCTGGTGCACCAGCCCGGAACTCTTCACCTGCTCGGCGAAGTCGCGCACGTACGCCATGCCGGCCTCGCGCCCTTTGGGAATCGCAATCGCCAGCTGTTCGAGTCCCCAGTTTCCGTCGAGGACCCTGGAACCGCGGAGTTGATCGGACATCTCGAACAGGATCGCCTTGTTCGTCGCGAACGTGTCGAGCTGGCCGGCGCCAAGCATCGCGGTCGCCGCTTTGAGCGAGGGCGCAGTGACCAGCGTTGCCTGCTTCAACTCGCGCGAGAGCGTGGTCTGCGAAGTGCTGCCTTCGCTCACGCCGACCTTGATGCCGGGCCGGTCGACTTCGGCGATCGAGGCCACGCGCGCACCCTGGAGCACGAGGTAGCCGAGTTCGAGTTGCAGCAGCGGCTCGGTGAAGTTCATGTCGCGTGCGCGTGCCGGCGTGGCGTTCGTCACCGTGAAGTCCACCTGCCCGGCCTTGAGCGCATCGAGCACCGCCGCCACGCGCGGGAACTCGACCTGTTCGTAGGGCACGCCGAGCCGACTGGCAAGTTCCCTGCCGATCTCGACGCTGACACCGCGGTCTTCGCCCGAGGTGTGCTTCACCCACGAGGTCGGGCTGCCGAGGTAGACCCCGACCCGCAGCTTGCCCGTGGGTGCCAAGGCCTGCCTCTGCGTGGCGCCGGGAACGCTGGGCGAGTTCGCGCAGCCCGCCGTCAAGCCGAGCGCGAGCGCGAGCGCGAGAGCAAGAGCAAGCGCGGTCGACAGGGTGCGACGCAGCATCATGATTCAGCTCCTCGGCGCGGCGTCAAATCAGAACAACAGCGCAACCCCCGGCTCGGCGACGAGCACCTTGATCGGTGAGGCGCCCATCGCGTCGACGAACTCCTTCGCCGTGCCCTTGGCCAGCGGGTTCGTGCCGTAGTGCATCGGGATCACGGCCTTGGGCCGGATCAGCTCGCGCACCGCGTAGGCCGCGTCGGCCGGGTCCATCGTGAAATTGCCGCCGATCGGCACCAGCGCCAGGTCGGGCTGGTAGCGCTCGCCGATGTACTTCATGTCGCCGAAGACCGCGGTGTCACCGGCGTGGTAGATGATGAAGCCGTTTTCGAGCTCGATGATGTAGCCCAGCGGCTCGCCGCCGAAATGCACCTCGTCCTTCTCGGTCGCCGGGTTGCGCCAGTTGATCGCCGAAGAGTGCTCGGCGCGCACCGCGGTCACCTTGATTCCCGGCGCCACCTCGACCGTGCCGCCCTTGTTGAAGCGCGGGGCCAGGGCCGCAGGCAGGATGCCGAGCGCCACCAGCGTCGCATTCATGTCGCCCGGCGCGCGCAGCGGCACGTTGTGCATCTTCGCCAGCGCCGGCGCGTCGGCGAAGTGGTCGCCGTGGCCATGGGTCACGAGCAGCGCGTCGATCTTGCCCAGCGCCTCGAGCTTCTTGTACGCGGGCGGTGCCTTCGGGTTCTGCAGCAGCCAGGGGTCGGTGACGATCACCTTGCCCGAAGGCGTGGTGATGCGAAAGCACGACTGGCCCAGCCACAGCACTTCGACCTTGCCCGCCGGCGCCTGCGCCAGCGCAGCGCCGGGAAGCAGCAGCGCAGCGCCGGCAAGCACCAGCGCAGCGCCGGCAAGCGCCCTCGCGATCAGACCGCAGACGTTGGAACGAATCATGGGAACTCCTTCGGTGGCATGGAACCTGGAAACCGCAGTTGACCGCTTCCCTGCGCTGGCCACACCGCATGAACACTAAGATCTGTATCCACGACCACCCTCACCATATGCGTGAGAGCGCTACGCACCCGACTGAGCCGCGCTGCGGCACGCTGGCCGCGTTGCTCCTCCTCGCGGGCATGAGCCCGCAGCGTCGTCGCGCCTTGCCAGCGCACCGCATCACGGCCCACTCGGGCGCGTCCAACTGCGGTTTCCAGGTTGAACCAGGTGCGGCGGCGCCGTTGAGGCAGATCATCAGTCGGGCTTCATGTTGGCGGCGCGAACCACTTCCCTCCAGCGTGCAATCTCGGCCGCGATCAGATCGCCGAAGGCCTTCGCCGTGGTCTGCATCGGCAGCGCGCCCTCGGCAGCGAGTTGTTGCGCAACCTCGGGTGATCCGAGTGCGTCGTTGATCGCGGCGTTGAGCCGCGCCACCACGTCCGCCGGCGTTGCGGCAGGGGCGACGATGCCGTACCACTGGTCGGCCTCGAAGTCCGGGAAGCCGCTTTCGGCGACTGTCCGCACCTCGGGCAGCGCCGCGATGCGCGCCGGGCTCGAGACCGCGAGCGCGCGCAGCCGCCCGCTGCGGATGTGCGGCAGCAGCGCGGGTGCGCCGGTGAAGGTGGCGTCGACCTGGCCGCCGAGCAGGTCGGTGACCGAAGGCACCGTGCCGCGGTACGGAATGTGCAACATCGAGATGCCGGCGCGCAGCTTCAAGTACTCGAAGCTGAGGTGGGCCGCGCTGCCGTTGCCTCCCGACGAGTAGGTGAGCTTGCCGGGGCTCGCCTTGGCGCGGGCGATCAGTTCCTTCAGGCTCGTGATGCCGGAGGCCGCGTTCACGACCAGCACGTTCGGCACCCGCGCCACCCAGGCCACCGGCGCGAAGCTGCGCAGCGGGTCATAGGGCAGCTTCGGGTAAAGCGAGACGTTGACCGCGAGCGTGCCGATGTGGCCCATCAGCAGCGTGTTGCCGTCGGGCTCGGCGCGCGCCGCAAGGTCGGCGCCGAGCGAGCCGCCGGCGCCGGGCTTGTTGTCGATGATGACGTTCTGGCCCAGCGCCTGCTGTAGCTTCGGCGCGAGCACGCGCGCCAGGATGTCGGTCGTGCCGCCCGGCGTGAACGGTACGACGAGCCGGATCGTCTTGCCGGCCGTGCCCTGGGCGCGCAGCAGCGGCGCCGGCGCCAGCACCCCGAGCGCGATGCGCGGCAGCGCATCTCGACGCCGCAAAAGCGGCGAGCCACGCGCGCTGCCGGAAGCGGCAGTTTCAAATGGCTCGTGGTGCGGCTGGTGCATCGTTCAATCGGGCTTGATGTTGGCCTCGCGAATCAGCTTCGCGTAGCGCAGCCGCTCCGACTCGAGCATGGCCGCGAACTGTTCCGTGCTCGCAGGAATCACCTCTCCGCCTGCGGCGGCCAGGCGCTCGCGCACGTCGGTCGACGCTAGCGCCTTTTGCACCTCGGCGTGCAGCCTGGCGATCACAGGCTTGGGCGTCGCGGCCGGTGCCACGAACCCGTACCACACCGAAGCCTCGAAGCCTGGGTAGCCCGACTCGGCGATGGTCGGCACCTCGGGCCAGATCGGCGAGCGCTTCGCGCTCAGCACCGCCAGCACCCGCAACTTGCCACCTTTCACCTGCGGCTGCACCTCGAGCGCATTGACAGCGATGACCTGGACATGGCCGCCGATCACGTCGGTGATCGCCGGTGCGCCGCCCTTGTACGGAACGTGCGTCAGCGACACCGCCGCGGCGCGCTCGAAGAGTTCGAACGCCAGATGCGGCGTCGAGCCGTTGCCCGGCGACGCGTAGGTGATCGACTGTGGGCGCGCCTTCGCCGACTCGACGAGCTGCGCGATCGTGGTCAGGCCGGATGCGGCGCTGACGGCGATGACGACCGGGACACTGCCGACCAGCGACACGGGAGCGATGTCGCGAGCAAGGTCGAAAGGCGGCGGCTGGAACAGCGACGGATTCGCCGCGAGCGCGTTCGCCGCGAGCAGCAGCGTGTAGCCATCGGCCGGGCTCTCGA
>Ga0315281_10011316_pt1 | contig 12229 bp, 12 predicted proteins | sample YL17G07_0_MG_FD_204540 | JGI IMG/M metagenome (GOLD analysis project Ga0315281, IMG submission 204540) | Sediment microbial communities from Yellowstone Lake, YNP, Wyoming, USA - YL17G07_0 | ecosystem: Environmental > Aquatic > Freshwater > Lake > Sediment | place: USA: Wyoming | collected... | reverse complement strand
AAGTTTTTTGTTTTTTTAAATATGAATTTAAGAATATTTTTGGTATGATGTGTGTGTCATACTTACTATGTTAAGCCAGGAAGCGTATCAAAATTTGTTAGGGATTCGTGAGCGAGTCCCCCTCGCACCGCTAGAGATGGCTGATAAGTTGAACGTAACCTTTTTCCCTCATGTGGGGAATGATGCAAGCAAAGGTTCGATCGCTTTTGGTAATCGGTTGAAGAAAGTACTGAAAGACCTAAAGGCAAATATCGTTCCTTATGACAAGGCACTTGAGCATATAAGTTTACAAAAAGCACTTTCTCGTGGAGTTAAGGCTCTTGCGAATAATGTTCTCTACGGAGTTGACCTTTTGGTAAAAAAAGAATCGCCAAGGCATTTTTTCCCCCTCGCTGTTTTTAAAAATATTCTTTTCAAAAGAGACCGGGTAAAAAAAGGAATATCTATAATTTCTATCGGAGAACAAAAGACTGGTTCGTTGCCGATGGACTATACTCTTTCGTTCCGAGAGAGCTCGGTAATCACGATTGTTGACGTTCCTCCGCATATTAACGAGAAAAGTGAATTTAGTGAGCATTTTGAAACCGCCATGGGGCTTTTTGCTCATCATATGACGAACATTATTCTTGCAATCGATAAGAAAAGTTGGCTACTCTACAATTTTAACGCATCACACCCTAGGTATCCCCTATACGATGATTTTAAGGAACATATACTGAACGCTCTTATCCCCAAGATTGTTGCCCCTATCCGACCACTTCGGTTTTCTGATTTTAATGTTACCACTGGAGCTTTTGATGTCGGCGAAGAAAAGTATGCTCACGCAGTCTCGCAACTGAAAGACAGCGGGGTTCTTTTTGAGCGTGCGGGAGTATATCCACAAGGAAAAACAATTAACAGCCTACCTTTTAGAAATAACTTTTACCGATGGATTGGGAGACTGCACCTTGATCAGAGGAATGGAATGAGTTACGGTTTCCTTGCGTGGCAATTGCCGGTAAAAATTGAAAAACTTTTGTCGGTAGAGGATTTTTCCGCTCACTATCATTATGATAAAAAAGTTTTTCTTGAGAAAGATTACTTCCAACAAGACAAACAAAATACTTTTTTGTTGATTCACTTACCGTCAGGGGATTTTGTTCTGCGAGTTCCTGAAGTTTGGGTTATGACACAAAGGTCAGGTTCAAACAAAACACAGATCAACCCAGCCCAAGATATTATCAAGCTCGGCTTAGTAAATGGACAGCTCTATTTGCATACGCCAACAGGGGCGAGAATTGATGAAGGGTACAAGCCCTCATTTGATACGCAAGTCATCCTCGCTCATGCGCTGGGGAATGCCATCATTGCGTCAATCTTGAGTACCTTCCCCGATATCTTTGGTAAGGCCAGTTTTGTCGAATCAATAGAAAAATTTGGATTTGGAATTGCTCATTGGCACGGCTATATTCACTCTGAAAAGATTCCTCCGGGGTGGTATGCTCATGGGGCTTCGAATCCACATGTTTCCTGTTCGTCCCCACAGTCGGCGGTGTACGCCATAGAAGGTAAACTGAGGGTTTTTCTTGGTGCAATGAACGAAAAGACTCAATATAAGGGGGACATACACATTGAACCTCACCATGGGACAAATATTACTTTTACTTCGTTGACCGATTTGGCGAATCTGTTTTTAAATGAAAAAGACTTTGTTTCACTAGGAAATAAGTATCTTTCTTTGTATTATAAAGAAGGGAAAAACTCTCTATGAATTCGTTGCTATTTTACTATTACAGCGGGTCCCTCCTTCTCGGGGGGTTCATTGCGCTTATTTCAGGCATTATCGTTTATTTAAATAATAAACAACGATTTGAAAATATCTCATGGCTCGCGTTAAGTGTCGGCACCAGTTTGTGGAGCTTCGGTTATTTCTCGATGATTACCACTAATGATCACAATGTTGCTTTGTTCAGCAACTGGGCGCTACATTTTGGCGCTATTTTTATTCCTATTTGTTACCTTATGTTTGCGCTTGCGGTTACTGACACATATGAGCGTTATAAGTTTTTTTTCTATTCCTTGCTTCCTGTAACCGCCGTGTTCCTCGCCTTGAACACCAGCGCCTTTTTTGTTAGGGATGTTTTTCAAAAATTTATTTTTAATTTTGCCCCAGACGCAGGACCAGCGTACATATTTTTCGCAGTATACTTTTTCGCAGTCGTCTTTTTTGCCATCTATATTCTCGCAAAATCAATGTTTGAAAAAACTGACCCTATAGAAAAAATGCGCTTAAAATATATCCTTCTTTCGTCTTCCGCTGGTTTTACTGGCGGGGGTGGTGTCTTTTTCCTGACGTTTAATGTTAATTTCCCCCCATACTTTCTATTGCTTTTTACTTTTTATCCGGTAATCATTACCATTGCAATTCTTCGATATAAACTATTCAGCCTAAAGATCCTTACCACAGAATTGCTTGTTTTTGTGTTCTGGAGTATTTTACTTCTTCAAGTACTGTTTGCAAATGGAATGTCCTATCAAATGGTGAGCGTGGTAGTCCTGGTGGTCTCTATTATTTTTGGGGTTCTGCTTATTCGCAGTGTAACCAAAGAAGTTAAATTAAAAGAACATCTGCTTGAGCTCGCCGTGGAGGTGTCGCGTGCCAACCAGCGGCTGCGGAGGTCGGAGGAGCAGAAGTCGGAGTTTATTTCTATTGCGTCACATCAGTTGCGCACGCCGCTTACCGTTATCAAAGGATACGCTTCGATGGTGATGGAGGGTTCATTTGGTAAACTGGAGGGGGAGGTGCCGGCTGCGGTAAGTAAGCTTTTTCAGGCGACGCAAAAGGTTGTGGGACTCGTCGATGACCTGCTGACACTCTCGCGCATCGAGCGCGGGAAGAATGCGTTTACGTTCACTCCGGTGAACATTCATGAGGTGGCAACCGAGGTGGTGAACGAAATGCAAGCGATGGCGGAGGAGGCGGGACTCACTCTGACACTCTCTCTCGACAGTGTCGACGGCGGGCATATGGTCGAGGGGGACCGCGAAAAGTTGAAACAGGTACTGCGTAATCTGGTGAATAACGCTTTCCGATTTACGCGTGCGGGGTTTGTCCGCGTGGGGCTTTCGTGCGATGACTATGCGCGACGTCTGCGCATCTCGGTCTCGGATACGGGCATAGGGATCGCGGAAGACAAGCTCAGCAAGATCTTTGACAGTTTCACCACGGCAGTGCCACAAAAAAAAGGAGAGGAAGCGATGCATGGCTCAAATCTCGGACTGTATCTGGTGAAGGAGATCATCAAGGCGCACCAAGGGAGCGTGCATGCGGAGTCGGCGGGGGTAGGGCAGGGCTCGACGATCATTGTCGAGCTGCCCTTTAAAGGCGATGAGTCACAAGTAACATCATCAATATGACCGAAGCAATTACCCACATTTCATTTTTGAGCGGAGGTGTTACGGCGCTTGCCGTGTTTGGCGTGATCGTCAGTTTTGTGGTCTTTTGGCAGGATTGTCGTCGAAGGAGCAGCGCCGCCCTTTTATTCTTTGCTGTTACGGTCGCAGCATGGGTGACGGTGTGCGGTATTTTTGAAAGCGCGCAAGGTCCGCTTTTTGCCACACAGGTGCTGGCGGTGACGTACGGCATCGCGGCACTCACCCCGCTTGCATTCTTTCTCTTTGCGCGGTTTTTTACGACCGAGGAAGCTTCTGTTCCGTGGGCACCTTTTATCGCCCTTTCTCTTTGGTGTGCGTGGATCATGGGGGTCGCTGTTTTTGCTCCAGCGCATATTGTTTCGTACGATATGCCCGCAGACCGCATCATCTTTGGTGGATACTACTGGCTCTATGCCAGCTATATCGTTGTTTCGATCACTGCATGTCTTTTGGTTATTGTGCAAAAATACCTGCAAGGTGCGGGAATCTTTAAAGCGCATATGCGCTCGCTCCTCGTCTCTCTGTGTGTGGTTATCCTTATTGTCATGGCGGTCATGGTCATCGCTCCGCTTTGGGGCGCCTCACACCGGTTCTTTTTTATAGGACACCTGGGCGTTATCTTCCTGGTGTTGAGTACGAGTATGGCAACCATACGTTACAACCTCTTTGATATTCGATTGGTGACGGTGGAGATATTTACGGCAACGCTGGTGTCATCGCTGGTAGCCGAAGTATTTTTTGCGACATCACCGACCGATTTTGCGATCAAGGCTGTAATTATCGCCTTGGTTGTCCCCGCCAGTTTTTTCCTCGTGAGGAGCGTGCGCAGCGAAATAGAGTCAAAGCAAAAGATTGAGAGCCTTCTTGGGGACCTTTCCGTCGTGAATGAAGAGCTGAAATTGCTGGATACGCAAAAATCAGAATTCTTGTATTTGGTGGCGCATCAATTGCGCGAACCGCTGACGTTCATCAACGGCGTCGCCTCGATGATCCTCGAAGGTTCATTTGGTCCAATCGTTCCCGCGACCAAGGGTGCGATGGAGCGCATCTTTGAATCTGGTCGTCGCCTCGTCACTATCATCAACGACTTTTTGGATGTTACGCGTATCGAGAGCGGTGAAATGAAATACGATTTTGCAAAGACCGATATTCGCGCAATGGTTACCGAGCTCGCAACCGATATGCAACTCAATGCAAAAAGTGCCGGGCTTGAACTCGAGCTGCACGTCGAGGACGGCAGTACCTCCGCGCACGACCCTGAAAAGTACGATCCCCGCTTTACGGCAACGGTCGACCCGGGAAAGATTCGCCAAGTACTCACGAACCTTATTGATAATGCCATCAAGTACACCCCCGCGGGACGCGTGGATATTTATTTGTCGCACGATGATGCGGCAAAAAAGATCGTCGTGCGTGCTACCGACACTGGCATCGGCATGGGGAGTGAAACCCTCACCAAGATCTTTAGCAAATTCAGTCGCGCCGAAGGCGTAAGCAAGGTCTACACCGAAGGCTCAGGTCTCGGGCTCTACGTCGCCCGCGAGATCATGAAAAAGCACAAGGGTCGCATCTTTGCCGAGTCGGAAGGCGTCGGCAAGGGTTCGTCGTTTGTCCTGGAGCTCTACCGCGAGGGGAAGTAGGGGGTGGTACTTCAGGGTTGAATTCAAGCGAACACGAATACAGTTTGTTGAAATTATGGTATACTTCCATGCAATGGATACAAAAATAAAGGTTGGCGTAATCGTAGAAGGGGATAATAATCGAGTTCTTCTTATTAAAGAAAAGCTCGCAAAAAAGCCGGTTCCTCTCTGGAATATCATCAAAGGGTCATATGATGGTGGTGAAACTATATTTGAAGCGGCAATAAGGGAATGTAGAGAAGAAGCTTCTATAGAAATATCACTTGTCCGCTCTCTGGGCGTGTATGTTTCGGAAGAAGCTGAAAAAATAAGAGCCCAGTTTAATTTTTTAGCTCGCACAGAAGACACGTCAGCAGAGCTAGCTTCAGTTGAGGAACAAGAATCACGAGATGAAAACATTGAGGAATTGCGTTGGTTCACAAAAGAAGAGATACTGAAAATGAAGGCAGAAGATTTTGTCTCCCTAAGAACCTACGAGCTTCTTCACGATTGGATCTCAGGTAAAGAATTTCCACTTGAGGTATACAAGCAAGTAGTGATGTAGGCGCAAAAAAAAGGAGCCGTTGCCGACTCCTTTTAAGTCTTCGAATGAATCTCTCGGTTCATTTCGAGGGTAAGTACCTCGTGATAGTAGTTTCCGCGGTTGTCTCTTTGAAACGAGTACCATGGATGTACTTTTTTTATCCAATCAATATTTTCTTCAGTTTTACCTCCTTTTCTAATTATTCGACTGTGTCGAGAAAGAACTTTGGTTTTGAGCCCGTTTTCTTCAGCAACCCCAATAATTGTTGCTTGGTCTCCAGATTTTTCAATCCCCAGAAAATCAAAGCAAAGTAAAATCAGTTTCCCTTTAGGACTAAGTAGGTATTTTGATTTTTCAATTATTCGAACAATCGAACTTCTCCCATCCACCCCACCGTAATCGTGAGAGTGCCCTTTGTGAGGCATAGGCATTTGCGGCGGGTTGCTCACGATAATGTCAAAGCAGTCATCATCGCTGTTAACTAACGGGAATAAATCACAATTATGCCAGGTGATACTCGAACTTGTACTTGATGCTTTTTGTGCCCATCGGATAGCCTCTGGGTCAATGTCTGAAGCAGAAACTTCTGACGCGCCTAGTGCAAGAAGGCAGTTTGCCAGTATTCCTGTTTCTCCCGTCCCGATGTCAAGAGCCCTCCCTCTTATTTTTAATTTGCGAAATTGCTCAGCCATCAAGAGCCCGCTTTTTGGAACATAACCACCATCCCGAATTTGCATCGCAACCCCGACTTTCTCTGACAAGAGGGTTTTCTCCCCATCTTTATTAGTAACAAGGAAAAAACTTTTAGAAAGCCTCTGCACGTCTTTTGAGTTCCGAAAATCTCGCAAGTTCCCCAAGGCTTCTGATTGCCATAACGGCGTTAACATACTCATTTGGACCTCCTTTGCTTCCGATTCGATCGAGTGATTCCATCGGGAAGAATAAAACTTCGTTTACGCGGAAGGGTGTTGCAATAAAAACCATAATGTCTTCCGCCCGACGAAGTTGTGCTATTGAATAGCAATCTTTCTCCCCAAACAGATTTTTTAAGAGCACCTTTTTTCTTTTGGAAGCAACCAAGCTCGTTGGAACCGAGCAAGCGGAGCACTCATCAAGAAAGTCACGGAAGACAATAGATTGTTCTCTCCGACTAAGGAAACAAGAAAACTCTTCTCTGGAATAATTACGAACATATCGATTGAATACTTCTTGTTCAGCGGGGCAATCTTTCAGATGGAGATCTCTTTCAAAATCAACAAGCCAAAGAGTTTTTTGAGACCAATCCCAAATCATATTTCGTGGGGCAAAATCTCCCCAAAGGAAACCATTTGATTTGAATATACCGAATATTTTTCTTAAGATTTCTATCCAGTCAACTCGCTCTTTTCCAAAGGAGTTTTTCAATATTCCTTCAAAATTATCACCATGACAAAAGAAAGTAGAAAGTATCCCCAATTCTTGGTTCCAACTAGATACTCCCGCAACAGAGACAGAGAAATTCTGCCCCATTGCGAAGTCCAGAACGAGCCGATGTTTAAGAAGGTGCTGCCTTGCTAGGGTAATATTCAAGTACTCCTTTTGGGTCGTTTGTTTCTTAACGATAGTTTCTCCGTTAATATCCAGTGAGATTTCCACTTTTTTTGAGTCAAAAGATAAAACGTGGAACATGACAGCTCTCCTTTTATGAATCTTTTGTTAAATCATATCCAAGATGGGCATATGCTCGCGAAATGTCTTCTCTCTCAAACAATCTTTTTTCCTCAGTGCTCAGTTTTTTCTGCCAGCTGATGTCTTCTACTATTTCTTGATTTGCGTCATACATCATGTGGTTACCCATAAGTAGGTGACCCTTATGTTCTTTAAATCGAAGCATTACTGCATCAAAAGGAACATCCACGAAGCCGCAGATCCTCCCGAGTGTTTCAATAGTATTTCTGCAAAGGTCTTCATATTGCACCAACAAAACTTTATCTCGGCGAGTTAATGAAGTAGCTCTTTCAGCAAAAGAAAGATATAAATCAATCTTATCTTTCACCGGTCGAGGTACACCTTTGCGTTCCCCTGCTTCTTTATTGCAAGATGCTATTCCTCTTGGGTCTCTGCTGATAACGAGGACTTTCCAGTGGTCGCTACTGCTCAATAGAGCTTCTGCGATGGAAAGATATTTCGAGTTCTCAACAATAACATCTTTCCCAGATACCTCCCTCGCAATATCTGCAACTTTATCAAGCCCAGCACAGCATTTTTGAATCAATGACCCAAAATCATGACTGGAATTATTTACGCAAGCAGAAAGACTTAGTGAGTGACGAATTTTGTTCGGTTCTTCATTCAAGTCAATCGCCCCGCAAGCGGTATGTATTGCTTCTATCTCATCAGGGAAGAATGACAAGCTTTTTGAAAACTCAATGAGTTTCCTGCACCCGACCACCCCACAACAGCATTTCGTTGTGCAAACATTCAATTTTGACCAATAAGCAGATTCGCCGACGTGGCAGATTTGTGAGTTGGCACCAAGCATCATCCCAATGAGCGTTGTTCCAGACCTCGGAAGTGCGGCAATAAAAACATTAGTTGTTTTCATTTTGATGTCTCCTGAAGTTAAGTTTTTGATTGTAAATGAACGACTAAAATTCTGGACCAATAATGACATACTTTTAATAAAAAATCAACTCGGGGTGTTGATTTTTATATAATTTTATGTTATTCTTTTTTTAGAAGAATCGCACTTTCCAAATTAAACAATGAAGGAGAAATGATATGGGTACAGCCTTTGGTCTTGATTTTGGCACCACAAACTCCGCCCTAGCTGTTTCTCAAAACGGTAAAGTGGAAATAATAGACATTAATTTCCCTGCTAGTTTGCAAAAAACTCTCAAGTCAGTCATTTTTTTTGATGAAGAGAGAAATGTGAGTGTTGGACAGGAAGCAATCGACGAATATGTTGAGCATGATGGAGCACATGGACGTTTCATGCAGTCCATTAAGGCGTTCTTGCCAAATCGAAACTTCACAGAAACTTATGTTTTCGGCAAACGTTTCGAAATTGAAGACCTGATTGCGCTAATCCTTAAAGAGATTAAGCGTCGTGGGGAAATTCATGTTGGGCATACCGTTGATACTGTTGTACTTGGTCGACCAGTTATCTTTTCTGAAAACAAAGATGATGATCGTCTCGCTGAAGAAAGATTGCGTGCAGCAGCCTTTCGTTCCGGTTTCACTAACGTTCACTTTATTTATGAACCAATTGCGGCAACCTTAGCCTACGAGGCACAACTTCCCAAGAATAAAGAGGAACTCGTTTTTATGGGTGACTTCGGTGGAGGAACATCAGACTTTGTCGTAATGCGTCTGTGTGGAGGAGGGTATGTCCCGAGAGAAGACAGGGAGAAAGATGTACTAGCAGTGGGTGGTGTGTATGTTGCTGGTGATTCTTTTGATGCTTCTATTATGTGGCATAAGCTTGCTTACCATTTTGGTAAAGGAGCAAAGATTTTGGAGTCAACAAAGAAGATGCTCGATGTCCCTGTTTGGATTCCTCAAACACTTTGTCAGTGGCATATGATTCCGCAATTAAGAGAAAAGAGGAACATTCAAATCATACGCAACCTTCGTGGAGCAACTGATGATGATCGTCAAGCTTTGAGCAACCTCAACGGTTTGGTTAGTGGGAATCTGGGTTATGCGCTCTTTCGAGCAATCGAAGAGACAAAGTGTGAGCTTTCTATTAATCAAAACTCCTCGGTTAGTTTCGTTGAAAACAATATTGTGATACGGGAGGATATTTCAAGGGGGGAATTTGAGCTAATAGCGGATGATAAGTTTGAGCAAATCCGTGCCTGTATTGATGACACTTTGTGTCGAGCAAAAGTTTCTCCCCAAGAGATTGATTCTGTTCTTCTTACTGGTGGCTCGTCGTTTATTCCAGGGATCCAAAAGATTTTTTTGGATAAATTTGGGGATAAGAAATTATTACCCATCGATGCATTTACCAGTGTTGCTTATGGTCTTGGAATAATTGCTTCAAAATATTGATGTGTACGCTTTCGGTCCTGGCTGTTTTTGACAGTCAGGACTTTTTTATATGGGGAGGATGAGTGCGTGTACTGCGTTACACACACCTTTTTTATTTATTATTGTATACTGTATCAATGAAACAATCTGATCTAATGCCTTACGCTGAGTACAGCTCAAAAGAGTACTCATTCCCTTACGCGTACCATCTTTCAAAGGGAGCCCAACATCTTTATTTTTTTGGGTCTCGTCATACGTATAATCCCGACGATGAACAAATTCAAAAACTAGAAGTGCTCTGGAGTGAATTCGTATCTTCCACTTCGGGTGCATCAAGGGTAACACTTGTCGAAGGGGGGAAGCGGGCTATCCTTAGTTCAAAAAAAGAGGCAATAGAAACGGGGGGTGAAATTCAATACACGGCGCTACTTTCCGCACAGAGCAATATCCCCACTGAATCGCCAGAACCCCCAGCTTCATATTGGTTTCAAACGCTCGCAAGCCAATTTTCAAAAGATGCAGTCGCATATTATGATTTTGCCCGTATTTGTTATCAGTGGAATCAAAAAGATGTTCGTCCGTCTTTTAATGTATATGTTTCAAATTTTCTTGAGGCCAATGTTAAAAACAGTGGATGGGATGGTTATGATTTTTCACTAGAGCATATGAAAAAAATACACTATGAGCTTTTCCGCACAACATTCAGAGAAGATGATAAGCAATTTTTCTACGATATCATAAACCCAACTACTTCTTTTTCGATTATAAACGAGGTGTCGCGCGCAGATGATGAAGGGATTCGTGATGTGTATATACTTTCGGAAATCGAACGATATTGGAAAGAGGGGAAGAGCCTGTTTATTATTTACGGACAGCAGCATGCAGTAATTTTAGAAGGAGCACTTAGAAAATTGGTGGCATAAATGCGCCGAAGGCGTAAGCAAGGTCTACACCGAAGGCTCAGGTCTCGGGCTCTACGTCGCCCGCGAGATCATGAAAAAGCACAAGGGTCGCATCTTTGCCGAGTCGGAAGGCGTCGGCAAGGGTTCGTCGTTTGTCCTGGAGCTCTACCGCGAGGGGAAGTAGGGGGTGCTTGAACATTGAAATATCGCCTGAAAAAACGGGCAAAAATGGGCGAGTTTGAGTTGGGGTTTAGGTAAGATACAATAGAGGATATGCAGAAAACCGCCCGCAAAAAGAAAGAAACAACGATTGATGACCTGGCGACCATGATGGTCGCGGGGTTTAAAGATGTCAATAAAAAGATCGCCAAAGGGGCTGAAGACACCAATGCTCTGGTTATAATGGTTGCGAAGGGTTTTGCGAGTGTCGACAAAAGGTTTGATGAAGTTGATAAAAGATTTGAGGCGGTCGACAAAAGGTTTGATCGACTGGAAAATACTGTTTTTAAAATTGACAGCAAGCTTGAGAGTGTCGACAAAAGACTGAAAAAAGTGGAGGAAGCAATCGAGCCGCTCTTAATGGGGTACAGTATTACTCGAAAAGAAAGCCAGGAGCTCAATTCGAGAGTATTCCGTCTCGAAAAGAAAGCCGGGGTTGTGAAGTAGTTATACCACGAGTCACCCCTCGGTGATTTTAGAAATAGTTGATGGCAGGGGTTGCGGGCTGCTCTCTTGTGTGGTAGCGTAAATGCAGTAACACCTGATCAAGGTGTTTTTGTTTTTTCAATTTTCGGCGGGGAGAGAGAAATGGCACAGATAACCGTTCGTATCGTTACCAGTACCTTGGAATGCTCGCATGTGTCGTTTATCAGCGGGACGCTCAAGATGATGACCATGAGGGAACTACCTCCAAATATCTGCGCAGAGATGGTGGAAGTTCTTAATTCGCTGGGGGACTTTAAGGTGATGGAAGTTGTATTTTCTGACGAAGCGGGGGAGTTTCTTTTTGAAACGCGCGGGGGCGAGTCGCTGCTTCTCGGAATGCTTCCTCGAGACATGCAGTCTGACGTGGTAGGGGCTTTCGAAGCGTTGCTCAAGCATCTTAAAGCAACGGAGGGGATTTCCTCCATGCCACATGTTCGGGGAAGTGAGGGTTTTGTGTGTACACTTCCCTCGTCCGCGCATGTTCATTAGTACTGACAGTGTTTCAACAGCAGTAAGGTATCCCCTTACTGCTGTTTTTGTTGTTTCACATTTGATATACTGATACATGAAAGATGTACACACATGGTCGTCAACAACCAACAACTAAAAGACTTCATCATCGACTCGGGTCTGGTGTCGCGTACGGAACTCGAAGCGGTAGAGAAGCGTGCCGCAGAAAAAAAGCAGTACCTGGGGGACATGCTTGTCTCTGAAGGCAAGATCACCGAGGACGACCTTCGTCGCACCGAGGCATACATTCTTGGTATTCCTTTTGTTGGACTCAAAGGACAAAAGATCGAGTTTGAAGTGCTCTCGCTCATTCCCGAGCCGATTGCGCGCAAGCACAACATTGTCGCTTTCAAAAAGACGCCGACCGAGCTCGAGGTCGCCATGCTTGATACCGACGACCTTGCTGCCATTGAGTTTGTAAAAAAGAAAGTTGGATTGAGAATCCTTCCTCGCCTCACGGACAAGGACTCGATGAAGAACGCACTCCTGCAATATCAAAAGAGCCTCAAGGCTGAGTTTGG
>Ga0315281_10011314_pt1 | contig 12229 bp, 6 predicted proteins | sample YL17G07_0_MG_FD_204540 | JGI IMG/M metagenome (GOLD analysis project Ga0315281, IMG submission 204540) | Sediment microbial communities from Yellowstone Lake, YNP, Wyoming, USA - YL17G07_0 | ecosystem: Environmental > Aquatic > Freshwater > Lake > Sediment | place: USA: Wyoming | collected... | reverse complement strand
CGGCGATCGCGTGCGCCCCCTGGACGGGGCACACGGCGAACGGCCGGATCCGCGAGATCGTGTACAGCACCTGCTCCTTCCGGGCGCCGAGCTTGTCGAGCAGCCGCTTCGACTGCGCAAGCTTGCGCTGCAGCTCCTTGCGATCGGTGTGCAGCTGCCCGAGCGCTGTCTTCCGCGTGTCGACGAACCGCCCGAACATCGCTCGGCGCGCGGCGAGTTCGGCCTGGGCTTCGCCTACCTCGCGCGCGAGGATCGCGTCCCGGCGGTTCATCTCGTCGAGGAGCGAGATCCGCTCCACGGCGTCCGTGACGGACGTCGCGGTGATGAGGTAGAGGATCGGGGTCCCCGGACCCAGGATGTACGCGGCCCGGGATCGGTCGTTGAGCTGCGCCCGCAGGCGCCGATACCGAACCGCGAGCGGCCGCATCTCGGCCTGGAGAGCGCGCATCTTCTCCTCGGTCTTCGCGATGAGCGCCCTGTTCGTCGAGATCCGCGTCGCCAAGCGGTTGAGGTCGTGCTGGAGGTCGCGGAGCGCGGCCGTGCGCGCGCGGATCCGAGCCTTCGTCTGCTGGAGCTCGTGGCGGGCGTGCTGAAGCCCCTCGTCCGCCGCGACGGGCGCGACGGAGAGCGCGAAGGAGAGCAGGCACACGACGGCGAACGCCGCCGCGACCCGCCGGGACGCGCGTATGCGGCTCATCGCACTAGGTGTCGACCCGCCGGGTGCGCTCCTGAAGCCATCCGTGCTCCGGGCCCGGGTAGAGCGGCTGATGGGCCATCGCCTCGCGCAGGCTCGGGTTGTGCCTATCGCGCTCGGCGAGGATCGGCTCGCTCACCGGCCACGCGATGCCGACGCCGGGGTCGTCCCAGGCCAGGCCGAGCTCGTCCTCACCGGTGTAGTAGGTGTCCACGAGGTATTGGAGCAGCACCTCGGTCTCGGCGTAGAAGCCGTGGGCGATGCCGGGCGGCAGGTAGAGGGCCGTCCGCTCGCCCTCGGCGTCGAGGCTCAGCTCCGCCTTGCGCCCCTCGGTGGGCGAGCCGGCGCGGAGGTCGAACAGCCCGACGAACGCCCGCCCGGCGAGCACGCACCAGTAGTCGGACTGGCGGCGGTGGAAATGCAGGCCCCGAAGCACGCCCGCGCGCGACCGCGAGAGGTTCGCCTGGACCATCCCCGCGACCATCCCCGCGACCTCGCCCAGCCACTCGTGACGGAAGACCTCGACGAGGAACCCGCGGTCGTCGGCGTGCGGCGTGAGGGGAACGAGGAACGCTCCCTCGATCCCGATGTCCACCCGGTTCGGCACGGCGGCGTGAGGCTACCCCGAAACAACCCGAGCGGTCACGACCCCCGTGCTAACCTTGGTGCGCAAGACAGCGGGGACTCAAGCCGAGACAACCTTGGTGCCGATTCCTTCGTTGACCTTGATGAGGGTGGATATTGGCCACAAGGCTTTCTGAGCTTCGGAGCGGCGCCGCCGACGGGCCGGGCCCCGGCGTGCTCGACGACCGCTCGCTCGTCCTCGACTTCCAGAGCGGCGTGGTCGACGCCTATCCCGAGATCTACCGGCGGTACCGGCCGCTCGCCCGCACGGTCTGCCTTCGGATCCTGGCGAACCCCGAGGACGCCGAGGAGGCCGCGCAAGAGGCGATGCTCCGCGTGCTCCAGGGGCTGCCGCGGTTCAACGGGCGGTACGCGCTCCAGCCGTGGGTGGCCCGCATCGCGACGAACGTCTCCCTCGACCGCATCCGGGCGTCGGCCCGCCGACCCCGGGGGTTCGAGTCGATCGACGTCGTCACCGAGCGCGACGGCGACCCCGGGCAGGACCCGGGCGCGCTCGTCGAGCGCCTGCTCGAGCAGGAGCAGGTCCGCACGGTGCTCCACGATCTGCCCGCTCGCCACCGGGACGCCTTGATGCTGCGGGAGTTCGAGGGCCGCTCCCACCGCGAGATCGCGGAGGCCCTCGACATCACGCCGTCCCAGGCGAAGGCGCTGATCCACCGGGCGAAGTCCACCTTCCGGCGGGCGTGGGGCTCGGACCGGGAGCGGGGACACCGCCTCGGAGGCCTCGCGCCGATCCTGCTCTGGCCACTGCGGCTCCCGAACCTGCTCCGGCGGCTCATCGAGCCGGCGCACGAGGCCGCGGGCGCCGTCGCCTCTTCGCCGACCCTGACGGCCGCCTCGACGACGGCCGCTCCCGTCGCGGAGCGCGTCACGGCGACCGCCATGGCGTTCCTGGTGGCGGGAACGGCGGCCGTGGGCGTGGTGACCATCCAGCGCGACCGCGCGGGGGGCGACCAGCCAACCGCGCCACCCTCGGTGACCCGGGTGGAGGCGCCGCCTCCCACGGTCGTGGTCCCGGTCGTCTCGGGCGTCCACGTGAAGGCGGACCGGAAGGGCGAGCGGGACCCGAGGGGCTCGGCGGCTCCCGGCCCGGTGGTCTCACCCGATCCGTCACCGACCTCCGACCCGTCACCGACGTCCGATCCGTCACCCTCGTCCGACCCGTCGCCATCGCCCGACCCCTCCGAGACGCCGGTGCCTCCGCCGGCGCCACAGTGGGCGATGCGCCTCGCGGCGATGGCTGCCGCCTATCAGTGCGGGTGCGGTCCGATGTCCCTCGTGGCCCAGTCAACGTGGGGGGAGGCGGGCAAGCAGGTCCGGTTCCAGCAGACGGTGGAGGGCCCGGCCCCGAACGCCTCGCTCAACGAGGCCTCCTGGCGCGTGCGGGTGACCTACTTCGGAGAGGCAGACGGCCAGAAGGGGACGGCGGGGTTCCTACTGGGCCTGTACGCAGACGATCACTACTACGAGTACGAGGCGGCAGGGCAGCTCGAGCGCGTGGAGCAGCCGGACGGAGGCGGCACGACCTACACGTACGCGGGAACGTACTCGCTGATCACCGACCCCGAGGGGGACGACATGCCGGCCCTTCAGGGGGGCACGTTCACCTTGGTCGTTGACTTCTGGAGCGACGGGACCAGGCTCTACCGGTCCGACCTCGCGCTCCAGGAGTGATGGGCCTCTCCGGAACGACAACCTTCGCGCCCGTCCGACGTTATGCAGGATAGGAACCCATCGGGGGGCGTGCGCCAGATTGACTCTGCGTGGCAAGGGCGGTAGGTTGACGCTCAGTGCCCGAGAGGAGGGTGGCGTCTTCTCTGTGGGTGCCCCGGTGGTCGACGTGACCGCCGGGTCGGGAAGGTAGCAGAGGGAAGAAAGGAGAAGGTATGAGAGCGAGAAGGTCTCCCAGCGGAGGGCGTCGGGTGCCCCGGCTCGTAGCCGGGCTCGTGACGTCCCTCACGCTGGGTGCATGGCTCGTGCTGTCGGCCGTCCCGGCGATGGCGGTGACCGGCCTCAGCGCCTGCACCATCGCCAGTCTTCCGATCACCGGGGTGACGGTGCAGGCCACGATGATCGTGGGTACGGAAGTCCTCGGTAGGACTGCCGCGGGCGTCATCACTGACAACGGGGCCCCGCTCGGCTTCAGCTGCGTGGGGGCGACCGTCATCAACATCGACACGATTACCGTGACCGGCACGGCCGGCATCGAGGTGCTCAACGTTGACCTCGCGAACGGCGGGTTCGTGGGCACCGACGGCAACGAGGTCGACATCAGGGCGGACCTGCTCGCTGGGGCGGGCAACGGCCTGGTCATCACCGGGACCTCCGGGGTCGACAACATCCGGTTCGGTACTCTCGGCATCAACCTGAACGGTGACGACGACGCCGACCTCACGTTTGTTGCCACCGGTGGCACGGTCACAACGGAGACCGTCAACGCAGGCGACGGCAACGACACCGTCAGCGGAGCCGGTGGGCTCGGGACCGGGCTCACGGCCACCGAAGCCCTCGTGCTGAACGGCGAGGGTGGCAACGACACCATCACCGGCGGCAGCGGCGCCGATACCATCGACGGCGGTGCCGGCAACGACGTGGTGGACGGCGCAGGCGGCAACGACGGCGCCACCGGCACCCCCGCCACGGCCGAGGTCCACGGTGGCACCGGTGACGACACCGTCTCCGGCGGCGCCGGCAACGACGACGTGTACGGCGACGAAGGCGACGACACGCTGAGCGGCGGGAGCGGCAACGACAACATCGACGGCGGGCCCGGTGCTGCGTGCGCCCTCTGTTGGGACTGGATCGACGAGGGCACGGGCGCGAGCGGTGCAGACGTCTTCCTCGAGACCGTCGGCTCCGGCACTGCCACGGTCGACTACAGCGGGCGGACCAACCCCGTGACCGTCACGATCGGTGTTGGTGCCAACGACGGTGAGACCGACGAGTTGGACACCGTGACCGACGACATCTACGAGGTCATCGGTGGGGCCGGCGACGACTCACTCACCGGCAGCACTACCGTAGCTAACGCTCTGGCCGGGGGTCCCGGTGCCGACACGCTCAACGCGAGCACCGGCGAGGCCGTCCTCGACTACTCGACCGACACGGCGGGAGTTAGCGTCGACCTCTCGACGGACTCCAACGCGACGGTCGGCGGCGTGCAGCCGACGGTCTCAGGTGGCGACGCCCAGGGCGACTTGGTGTCCGCGGGCTTCGATGACATCTGGGGCGGCGACGGCAACGACACGCTGACGGGTGACGCGAACGACAACGCGATCGACGGCGGGCCCGGCGACGACACCATCGCCGGCGGCGACGGCACCGACACGCTGACTGGCTGGACCGGCGACGACACCTTCGACGAGGGGGACGCTGAGAACGGCGACGACACCATCGACGGCGGCCTCGGCGTTGACTCCGTCGACTACAGCGCCCGCACGACGGACACGATCGTCGACCTCACCGGCCTTACTGATTCGGGTGAGGACGCCAACGGCAACGGCGTGGCGGAGGAAGGCGACGTTGTCACGGCCGAGAACGCCTCGACCGGCAGTGGTGACGACACCATCATCGGCAACGGCCTCGACAACGTGATCTCCGGCGGAGCCGGTGCGGACGACATGGACGGCGCCGCGGGCGTCGACACGCTCGACTACAGCGCCGACACGGTCGGTGTTGTGGTCAACCTGAGCAGCGGCGTGACCTCCGGCGGGGACGCCGAGGGCGACGTGATCGCGGACTTCGAGAACGCGACCGGCGGTGCCGGGAACGACAGCCTCACCGGATCCAACGACGAGAACGTGCTGATCGGCGGCGCGGGCGACGACACGTTCGTCGGCCGTGGCGACGACGACACGATCGACGGTGGCGCCGGTGTGGACACGGCGGTCTACTCCGCAGCCGGCTCCGGCGTGGTCGCGAACCTGAAGACCGGGTTCTCGGCCGGCATCACCGAGGGCAGCGACACCCTGACCGGGATCGAGAACCTGACGGGGACGCTGTTCAAGGACACGCTGATCGGCAGCCTCGAGGCCAACGTGCTGCGTGGCGGGGCCGGCAAGGACACCATCAAGGGTTCGGCCGGCGACGACTCGCTGTACGGCGGTAGCGGCAACGACTACCTGAACGGCGGCGCGGGTACCGACTTCTGCAAGGGCGGTGCCGGCGACGACACGATCAAGCACTGCGAGCTGCCCTAAGCTCGGAGACGCTTGACCGAAGGCAGTCTGGGACCGGCCCCCTTCGGGGGGCCGGTTCCGTTTCTCCCGCCGACCGTCGGGGTGTCGTGGGCTCGCCGGGCCTCGAGCGCAGGTGCTAGGGTTCTGCCGATCTGGGTTGCGCAGCCCGCCGCGACCCTGAGCTGCTCTGGTGTGCTCTGAGGGAAAGGGGACTGTAGATGCCCAGGGATCGTTCTACTCGTTTCGGGTCGCTCTCCCGCGGACGGTCGCTGCGCTCGCGGATCGGCGCGGTGGCGCTCTCTTCAGCGCTCGTTACGCTCTTCCTCGTCGCCGTGGCGGAGACGGCGTCGGCCGCGTCGACGTGCACGTACCTGGGGACCACGGTGACGGTGTTGATCGACCCGGGTGACAGCGTCTCGCTCGCGATCGGGAAGACGACGGCCGGGAACATCGACTTCAAGATCGGCGCCGGCGCGTACGCGCAGTGCGAGACGGCGACGGCCGCGAACACGACGACGATCCTCGTCAACGGCACGGCCGGCAGCGAAACCTTCACGATCGACCAGACGGGCTCCGCCATCTTCTCGTCTGCCACCGGCACCATCGCGACGTTCACGCTTGCCCTCGGCGGCGGCGGCGGATCCGACGCGCTGATCATCACAGGCACGTCGTCGGGGGTCGACACGATTACCTTCGGCGTGAACGGGGCCAGCTTGGACTCCGGAACCAGCCTGGACCTGGACGGCATCGGCACCGCCGAGTCCGTCACGGTCAACGCCGGAGCCGGCAACGACGTCATCTCAGGAGCGGGCGGCGGGGCCCTCGGGGCCGCGTTCGGCTCGGCCCTGACGCTGAACGGCGGCCTCGGTGACGACGCGCTGACCGGCGGGAGCGGCTCGGACACGGCGGACTACACAGGGGCCTCGGCCGGCGTGACCGTGAACCTGGCCACGGCGACCGCGCAGAACACGGTCGGGGCGGGCACCGACACGCTCTCCGGAATCGAGAACCTCCTCGGCTCGGCCTTCAACGACACGCTCACCGGCGCCGCGAGCGCCAACACGCTCGACGGTGCCGCGGGCGACGACGTTCTGCAGGGCGGGGCCGGCGGCGACACGCTGATCGGCGGCGCGAACGGCACCGGCGGCGACACGGCGAGCTACGCGGCTTCTTCCGCGGCCGTCACCGTCACGGTGAACGGTGCCGCTTCGGGCGGGGACGCCGCGGGTGACTCCCTGGCGACCATCGAGAACCTGATCGGCTCCAGCAGGAACGACACCCTGACCGGCGACGCGAGCAACAACGTCCTCGAGGGCCTGGCCGGGGACGACACGCTCACCGGCGCCGGGGGAACCGACACCGCGAGCTATGCGAGTTCCACGGCGGCTGTGACGGTGAACCTCGGTACGACGACCGCCCAGAACACGGTCGGCGCCGGGACCGACACGCTGGCGACCTTCGAGAACCTCACCGGGTCCGCGTTCAACGACACGCTGACCGGGGACGCGAACGCGAATGCGATCACGGGCGGCGACGGCAACGACGTGATAGCCGGGCTCGGGGGCAACGACACGCTCACCGGCGGTGTGGGCACCGACACCGTCACGTTCGCCACGGTCGCGACGGCCGTGACGGCGAACCTGGCGACCGGAACGGCGACCGGCGACGGCACAGACACGCTGGCGACCTTCGAGAACCTGAACGGCGGCTCGGGCAACGACACGCTCACCGGGGACGCGAGCGCGAATGCGATCACGGGCGGCGACGGCAACGATGTGATCGCCGGACTCGGGGGCAACGACACGCTCATCGGCGGTGTAGGCACCGACACCGTCACGTTCGCGGCGAACACGACCGGCGTGACGGCGAGCCTCGCGGCTGGCACGGCGACCGGCGACGGCACCGACACGCTGGCGACCTTCGAGAACCTCACCGGCGGCTCGGGCAACGACACCCTGACCGGGAACTCGAGCGCCAACGTGATCACGGGCGGCGCCGGAACCGACACCACCAGCTACGTGGGGGCGGCCTCGGCGGTCACCGTGGACCTCGCGACCGGAGTGGTCGCCGGCGGCGGCGGAGCCGACACGCTGGCCACGATCGAGAACCTCACCGGGTCCGCGTTCGCCGACACCCTGACCGGCGACGCCAACGCCAACGCGCTCGACGGCGGGGACGGCGACGACGTGGTCACCGGACTCGGGGGCAACGACACGCTGGTCGGCGGCGGCGGGACCGACACTGCGAGCTTCTCCACGGCGCCTGCCGGCGTCGTGGCGAGCCTCCTGACCGGGGCAGCGAGCGGCGACGGGACCGACACGCTGACGGGGTTCGAGAACATCACCGGCTCGGCCTTCAACGACACGCTCACCGGGGACGCGTCCATCAACGTGCTCCGCGGCGGCCTCGGCGTGGACGCGCTCGTCGGCGGATCCGGTAGCGATACCCTGTCCGGTGGCGACGGCAACGACACCGTGCAGGGCGGCGAGGGCGACGACGCCATGCGGGGCGGCCCGGGCAACGACACCATGCGCGGCGGCACCGGCAACGACGCGCTCCGCGGTGGTAGCGGCAACGACTACCTCAACGGCGGCTCGGGGACCGACACCTGCAAGGGCGGCCCCGGCGACGACACGATCAAGCACTGCGAGCTGCCCTAGGCTCGGCGGACGAGAAGGGGGACGGAGCCGTGACCTCCTACGAGCGACGCGTCGGCGGCCGCGGAGCTGCGGTCGGCGCCGTCACGGCCTCGCCTCTCCTTGGCCCGTCGGCCTCGGCATTCGCGGCTACATCGGAGATAGGCCACACTGGCGATGGAACGCCTTGTGCGGGTATCGGACGCGGGGGGCTGGTGCGGGAAAGGAGGGAGATACACCCGAGCCTTCGTGATGCCCGAGGGGTGCCACCGACCGATAGCTGAGCTGATCGGAAGGGGGAGCGGATGAGTCGGAAGGTTGTCATAGCGGCAAGGGTGGGGCTCGCGACGATGCTGGTCGCGGCCGTGCTCGTGGTCTCGTACCTGGGGGGCAGCCGGACGGCTTCAGCCACCCCCTACACGGGAGGTCTATCCCCGACGATATACGGTCACCTGGCCGACCTGAACGGTGACGGCGTTGTCGACGGTGCCGATGACTCGGGCGCCTTCTACGGCGACACCAGCATCATCGACGGTGCGCTCGACTGCGACGCCTGGCACCTAGGAACTCCGCCAGAAAACGATGGCACTGGCGGCGACCTAGGTATCGGCCCCGCCGACGACTGCACGCTCGTCGGGTACAACGGGACGCCGGGTGGGGTTACGATCGTGGTCACAAACGGCTTGTTCATGACGGCGAACGGGGTGTCCATCCCCGATGGGACGGCGCTGCCCACGGTCTTCAATGCTGCTCACCCGAACAACAACGACGTCGGTGATTCTGACTTCGCCTGGTCCACCATCAACGGGCGGGTGGACTCCAATGGCAACGAGGTGATCGACGGCGACGACTGTACCTGGGGGCTGATCGGCGAGACGGATGATGTCGGGTTGGGAGGCGTGACTGACGGGGCGGACGTCCTCGGGTCCGCCGCCGGGCCGGGGGGGTGCGGGTTCATAGTGCCCCCCGCCGCGGCGTTGAATGGCCTCGTGGACCTGAACAGCGACGAGGGCATAACCGCCGGGGACGACACGTGCCTCAACGGCTGCTTCCTCGGCCGCAACGTGGTCGGGGGTGTGGTGCAGGAAGAGGGCACCGCGGTTGGCGCGGTTGGCCCAGCAGGCCCAGCAGGGCCGGCAGGCGCGGCAGGTTCGCCAGGTCCGAGAGGTTCCCCTGGTCCGGCAGGTTCCCCAGGTCCGGCAGGGGTGAGTGGGCTGGCGACCGTCTCCAGTACCTCGGCGAGCGACTCGAGCGCCAAGTCGGAGTCGACTACATGCGCCACCGGGAAGAAGGTGCTCGGAGGCGGGTACTCGCTCGGGGGATCGGGGAGTGTCGTGAAGAAGCTGGTCGTCAAGGCCAGCTACGCCAGTGCCGTTGGCACGTGGACCGTCCGCGTGGTCGAGGGTAGGCGGACCTCGGCCTCCTGGTCGGTGACCGTTAGCGCTGTGTGCGCCACGGCCTGAGTCCGGCACGTGGGGCATGGAGCGGGGCGGCCCTTGGGCCGCCCCGCTTCTGCTTCCCGGGCGGGAGCGGTGACCGCGCGGGGGACGGCCGACTTGCCCTCCCTAGCGACGATGGAGTAGCGTCCAGCAGCAACCTGGATCCGAACGCGATCCAGAGAGGAGTGATGGGCATGAGCCGTTCCCGGCAACGGTCCGGTCTCCGGACGATCCCGATCCTCGCAACCGTCGCGCTGTTGCTCGGCGCTCTCGGATTGCCTGCGGCGCAAGCCGCTCTGCCTCCAGTGGTGACCGGCTTCTCGCCTGCCTGCGCCGCGGCGCTCGAGAGCGTCTCCATCGGCGGCTCGCACTTCCAGGGGGCGACGGCGGTGGAGTTCAACGGCGAGCCCGCCGCTTACGCGGTCAACTCGTCGAACCTCATCACGGCCACGGTGCCGACCGGCGCCACGACCGGCCCGATCACCGTGACGACACCTGTCGACTCCAGCGTCAGCACCGACTACTTCACTGTGATCCCCCCGGGCGACTGCGCGCCCACGATCTCGTCCATCTCGCCGACGAGCGGACCGGTGGGCACGAACGTTGTGATCACCGGCTCGAAGTTCGTCGGCGCCACCCTCGTGGAGTTCGGGGGCGTCGACCAGACCAGCTTCACCTGGTTGCCCGACGGCACGCAGATCACGGCGGCCGTCCCGACCGGGGCCGTCGACGGCAAGATCGCCGTGACGACGCCCGGCGGCGCGGTCACGAGCGCCCTGAGCTTCGACGTCACCCCGCCCCCGCCGGGACCAACGATCACGTCGTTCCTGCCGACGAGCGGCCCCGTGGGCACGTCGGTCGTGATCACGGGCACGAACCTCACCGGCGCGACCGAGGTGACGTTCAACGGGACCGCGGCGACGAGCTTCACGGTCAACTCGGCGACGCAGATCACGGCCGTCGTGCCGACCGGCGCGACGACCGGCCCGATCGGCGTGACGACGCCAGGTGGCACGGCCGCGAGCCCCTCGAACTTCACGGTCCCCTCGACGGCCCCGACGATAACCTCGTTCGTGCCGATCAGCGGGCCGGTGGGGACCACCGTGGTCATCACGGGAACGAACTTCACCGGTGCCACGGGCGTGACGTTCAGGCGCACCGCGGCGACGAGCTTCACGGTCAACTCGGCGACGCAGATCACGGCCGTCGTGCCGGTCGGCGCGACGAGCGGCACGATCAGCGTCACGACCCCGGAGGGCACCGCGGTGAGCGCCTCGAGCTTTACCGTGACGGCCGCCGGGTCTCCGACGATCACGTCCTTCTCGCCCACTAGCGGGAGGATCGGGTCGTCGGTCGTCATCACGGGAACGAACTTCACCGGCACGACGTCGGTGGAGTTCAACGCCGTGGTCGCCGAGTTCACCGTGAACTCGGCGACGCGGATCACGGCCGTCGTGCCGACCGACGCCACGACCGGCCCGATTACCGCGACGAACCCGAACGGCACCGGGACCAGCGCCACGGACTTCACCGTGATCGGAGCGCCGACGATCACGTCGTTCGATCCGACGAGTGGAACCGAGGGGACGCCCGTGACGATCACCGGCACGGAGTTCACCGGGGCCACCGAGGTGGACTTCCTGGACACCCCGGCGACGAGCTTCACGGTGGACTCGGCGACCCAGATCACGGCCGACGTGCCGACCGGTGCGGCGAGTGGGCCGATCACCGTCGTGACGCCGTTCGGGACCGGCACCAGCGCGGATGACTTCACCGTGGAGGCGACCGTCCACTCGAGGGCGGTCTCCCTGGCCCTCGCGCGGCATCTGGTCGCGCGCGGCCACGTGACGGCGGCCGACGGCTTCTCGGCGTGCTACGCGGGCGTGACGGTGATGATCCGGCACCGGGTGAGCGGCGTGTGGCGCACGATCGACAGCACGTTCACCGACGCGACCGGGTTCTACCGGATCCGGATCGCCGACAGGCCGGGAGCGTATCGGGCGAAGGCGAAGAAGCTCGTCATCGACAACGATGTCTGCGCTCGGGCGTTCTCGCCGGTCGCGTACAACTGACGGTCGCCTTCGGGCGACGTGGAAGGGGGCCCTGCGGGGCCCCCTTCCGTCCTCGGGGGGCCGCCCGCGTCCAGGGCTCAGCGCCGCGCGCGGAATAGGCGCGCGAGGTTCAGGAACTCCGCGGGAAGCGGCCCGCGGTAGCCGAACCCGCCGTGGGCGAGCGCGTCGAGCAGGCCGCCGGTCGACCCGGGGTCGAAGAGGGCGGCCCGCCCCGGTTCCACCGGACCGGCGGGAACGGTCGGGGTGGGCGCGGACGCGAACGGGCTCGAGAAGAGCTCGCCGGGGTCCGGGCCGGGCAGGACGACGATGGCCGAGCTCACCGAGCGCTCCACGCCGGAGGAGGGGCGGTTCACGACCGTCCCGTTCACGACCATCGTGCTCGAGCCGCCGCCGTCCAGGTTCATCGCGAACGTCGCGCCGAGGTGGAGGAAGAGGCGCGCGAACCGCCGCATCGTGAGGCCCTCCGAGTAGCGGGGCTGGCGGCCGTCGACGACGACCAGCAGCACCTGCCCGTCGGCGGTGACCCCGACGCCCGTCCGCGGGTGCCGGTAGCACACCGATCCGT
>Ga0315281_10011312_pt1 | contig 12231 bp, 10 predicted proteins | sample YL17G07_0_MG_FD_204540 | JGI IMG/M metagenome (GOLD analysis project Ga0315281, IMG submission 204540) | Sediment microbial communities from Yellowstone Lake, YNP, Wyoming, USA - YL17G07_0 | ecosystem: Environmental > Aquatic > Freshwater > Lake > Sediment | place: USA: Wyoming | collected... | reverse complement strand
TTGGGTCCATGAACAGAGAGACGCGTGGTGGCCAAACGGTAGAGACTGCGTCGATGATGGCGAGTCGAAACAGTCTGCTGCTCTTACGCTCCCGGCACGATGCCGCCCATCGGCGTCAGATCGAGCCCGTTTGCCCGCAGGACCCTGATGAACGCATTGAGTCCCACGGAATCGCAGGCCATGTGTCCGGCGACGATGAGTGTCCCCTTGACCTCTGACTGGCGGAGCTTCAGGATGTCGGCGACCTCCATATGCAGTGTCATCACCGTCCCGACGCCATGGCGCCAGTATGCCTCGACGACGGCAGCGCCGCCATTGGTCCCACCCGCAAAGGCAGTGACGACCTTGCCGGCCGGCGAAGAGGGCTGCCCGACGACGACCGCGGGGCGTGTCTTGGCGTGTGCATATTCCGGGAGTTCGAGCAGGATGTCGGTCAAGTCCTGGACGGTTGCTGCAGGGCCGGTCTCCGTCAGGCGCTGCTGCACGTGGACGTCCACGATGCGTTCCATCATCAGGTCACAGGGATAGTGGACGTTCATGAACGGCATCCCCATGAGGCGGGCGACGCTGGGCATGTAGTCCCAGTTGCGCATGTGGTTGTTTCGCTCGACACCGAACTGCCGGGGCCGCAGGGCCTCACGTGCCTCGTCCTCCGGTACACCTGCTTTCGTGAGGGTCTGCAGTTGCCGGTTCATGACGAGATGAAGGTTCAACATGGCCTCGTCTCCCTGCGGGTGGTGCACAATGACGCCATCGTAGCCAAGGTCGCGGGCGATCCCGAGCAGACCGGTGTCGGCGTCGATGCACACCAGTGCCTTCGTGATCTCGCCGGGCACGTACACCTGCGTGTCCTCCGGAACCTCCGTAAGTCCCGCCATGTCAAGTGCCAGTTGCATGATTCGGTCTGTATGCATCGTCTTCCCCTCTCATTCAGGATACCGTCCAACCCAGTATACGCACAGTCGAAGGCAATAGCAGGGCGCGCCTCCGCCGGCGTGGGGTTCTGGCGTTGATGAGCCGTCACAGAGTCGCGACGTGGTCGGTTGGGATGGCGGGAGCATATGACGTGCGATCAGACCATGTCCGGTGGGGAAAAGTAACCGTCCCGTAACCTACGTAGGGGATAATGAAATTACGTCTCAATTCGGCAGAACGGTTGAGAGTGTTGAATTGCGGCGACACTCATCAGAGGAGGACATTATGGTTACACGGAAATCGTCGTTGCACGCGATATCGGTCCTGTTGGCTGTGGTCCTGGTCTTGGCCTTAGCTCCGTCGGTCAATGCAGCAGACCGCGGTATGGTACGGGACAACGGTGTGGAATTGTACCGAGACGGTGACGGTGGCCTGCATCCGATCGTCGTGGTCGGAGGTATCCAATATGTGGAGTTTCCACTCGAGCTGATTCCACTGAAGGATTTGAAGGCCAATGAGAAGGTAGTCATTCCTCCACCAGCAGCAGGCAGTGTCTCTCCCCAGACGGCTGTGACGGCAGTCAGTTACTCGCAACTCTATTCTGGATGGAGTGGAACCACCTTAGGCAATGGCCCGAGCACAATTGGAACAGACGGATGCTACCTCGCCTCGGCCGCGATGATGGCGGCTACTTATGGATCGCAGTTGGAGGGAGCTACTACGACACCTCTTTCGTTGAATACCTGGATGAAGAATAATGGGGGATTCAGCGGGGACCTGCTGATCTTTGGAGCGCTGGTCAACCTGCCCGGAGGTGTTGTCTCCAGCGTCTCGTACTTCAACGACTGGTATTCTGCTCAGCTTTGCATGTACTACGGGTATGTCCCAATTATCAAGTTGACGAGGAACAGCTACACACATTTCTGTGCATTTGTGGAGACGAACGGGTCACAGAGCTCCTCGACTGACTACATCATTGACCCAAAACCTGCCGGCTGGTCCTCGTCGTACATCTATGGAAAGCGGCAGAGCATCCTGCAAGCTGGTTGCAGCTACGTTTCCTCAGAGATCTTCCGGGTAGGATCGAGAGGATAGGAGGACAAAGCCAACAAGAGGAGGAGTTCTATGCCACAGCGGTTTGCACTCCGTCGTCTGATGGCGGGGATCTTAGCGATAGTGCTCTTGCACCTTGCAGGATGTGCATCGGTTCACAGCGAGGTCCACGTCGGATTCAAGGCTGACCAATTGGGGACGACAAGTTGGAACGTTACGGGGCTGACGTTTGTTCCAACGCAGGAGGTGCTGCTGCAGGAGTGGCCCGCAGCCAACGATGTATTCGGAGACGGCTTCATGCTTTGGTATGGTGCCCCGGTCGTCTCCGAATCAGCGGTATTCGTTCCTGACAACGGCATCACCTGCCTGAGGCTGGACGGGCACCTGCTCTGGCACACGGAACTCGGTAATGTAGTAGAGGGACCCATTATCGCCGCAGCCCCGTTCCTGTACGTAGTGGTTGGTGAGAACAACCCTGTTGATCAAACCGACGAAGAGGAGCGCCTCTACTGCGTCGACATGGCCACGGGAGCTGTTCGCTGGAGGACGGGTCCCATTGGATACTCTAGTGGCATCCAGGCCGGACCTATCCCGGCGCTGGCGGATGGGAAGGTGTATCTTCCGGCATCAGAGTTCATGTGGGCAGACACACAAGTCGGTTGGACAGGCCCGGTGATGCGTGGCAAGACCTATATCGGCGTTTGGGACGCCAAGACGGGGATCGAACTACAGAGGATCATGCCTGATGGTTGGAGTGCGATCTGGAGTGGTGTTATATCAACCTGCACGGATGGGGAGACTATCTACTTCGCTGGATTGGGGGCTGTCCAAACACAACAGCAGACACTCCTGTTAGCGGTACGAGCTTCAGACAACAGCATTCTCTGGAGCCGGAGTATCCTTGCAGGCAGAATGGATGTCCGCCACGGTACCCTGGCACTCGCCGATGACACGCTGATTTTCCAGACGTCTGCGACGAAGAAGTCTTCTACCCCGGGAAGCGCAACGGGACCCGAACGTCTTCTGACAACAGCGTTCGACGTGGTGAATGGGGAAGCACGCTGGCAACACGAAATGCCGTCAAACAGCTTCCCCGTCAGTCAGTTTGCTCGACTCGTCGTGTCTGGAGGCACGGTTTGCATGCCCACGCAGGCTGGCAGCATCCTTGCGTTGGATGTTCTCACCGGAGTGCAGCAATGGGAGCATTCCTTTCAGGGGTTTACTGTCAAGGAATGGGACGAGATCACGGAGAAGAATGTCGAGACAAGATGGAACGACTCATTTCTGCTCGCTGCGTCTACCGATGTTCTCTATGTTGCGGGCGAAGCGACAGACATGGTACGGGGTTTGCGTCTGTCGGACGGGACACAGATTTGGCAGCGTTCTGCAACAAAGATCAGTGGAATCACCCCAATCATGTCCGGGTTGCTTGTTTTGTGTACCCCGATAGACGAACAGAGCCACGTCAGGGGACCGACGAGGCTGGAACAGTGGCGGTGACCATCACACCAACGCAACGTAAGAAATACGACTACGCCTGAGTCGCTCTGCAAAGATCATAGGGTGTGTGCTAGAATATAAGTTACTACTCTGCTGAAGGGGGTTGTCGGGGCGTGCGCATACTTGTTGTGGAGGACGAGCAGGACCTTGCGGAAGGGATCGCGGCTGGATTGCGCCGTGAGCTCTTTGCAGTAGACATCGCCCTCGACGGTCAGAGCGCCATCGGAAAGGTCCACGTTGAACAAGGGTACGATGTAATCATCCTTGACCTTTGTCTTCCGATGCTGTCTGGGATGACTGTCCTTGAGCGTCTGCGCGGGGAAGGAGTTCGGACGCCCGTGCTCGTCTTGACGGCGGTTGAAGGTGTGGATGCCAGACTGAAGGCATTCGACTCAGGTGCGGATGATTACCTGGCTAAACCATTCGCGTTCACCGAGCTTCTTGCACGAATTCGCGCCCTGCTTCGTCGTGGACCGCCATCACTGCCTGGTGTCGTGTGTGTTGAGGCCCTGCAACTTGATGTGTCTTCTCATTCGTGCACGGTTGCCGGCGTGACAATTTCGTTGACGTCCAAGGAAGAGCAATTGCTGGAGTATCTTCTGTGCAATGCCGGCCGTATGATCTCACAGGAAGAACTGGAGCAGCATATGTGGGATGACCGTTCTGCATTGTGGGCACAGACACTCAAGGTCCACATACACCGACTCAGAGCGAAAATAGGCGACAATGCTACTCGACCCATTATCACGACGATTCGCGGCAAGGGTTACGGTATCCTTACCGCGGTGTCCGTCATCCCACGTGTCAGTGTTGACCAGAAAACATAGCCGGTTTGACGGAGTGACACTTACCGTTGGCGGTGTCACGGTGGTTAGTGTTGCCGTGTTCCTCGCAGCAGGGCACCCATATCAAACGTGGATTCAGGCGCTACTGGTTGTCGGCGCCGTTATGGCCGTCCTCATGGTCGCTCGCCCACGACTGGAAGCGCCCCAACCAAGCGCAGTTGGGCGCCGAGCGCAGCGCACTCAGAGACGCGTGGCGTTCCGTCAGGTGGTGCTGACTTCGGCCATATTCCTCGTGCTTGCCAGTAGCGTGGTCTTCATGCCCGAGATGGCGGCTCAGCGAGCAGCTGATGAGTTGGCATCGCGTGTCCTCGTGCGTGAACAGGATCGACTGAGCGCAGATGTTCGTGCGATTGCTGGTCAGGCAAGCCTGGCTCAATCGAGCGCGGCAGGCCGGGACCTCCAACAGACGTACTGCATGACGGCGGGCGGATTTGTGTTGCTTCGGCAACGCGATGGAACCAGTGTTGCCTGGGGTAACGTGCCCTCCGTTGCCGACACGATTCGCTGGAAGACCGGGATTGTGCAGACCCTGCGACAGCCTCACAAAGAAGGTGTTGAACCCGGCGTATGGCTCATGATGACGGTGACGACAGCTGAGGGGGACATCATCCTCGGTGTGCCTGCCAGCGTCTCGCGCGTTGAATCGGCCAGAGCGCGACTGTCCGCAATCATTGCATTGGTTGCGGGAGCCGTCATTGTTGCGACGTCGACTTGGTTTCTGACGACCGTTGCTTTGAAGCCTGTCGTGAGTACTGTGGAACACCTAGAGCAGTTTGCGTCCGATGCTGGTCATGAACTCCGCGGTCCACTGGCGTCTATCCGTGTGAACGCGGAGGTGGCCCTTGGGTCATCGGAGCTGCCTGGTGAGGTGCGCGAGCGACTGGAAGCTGTGATGCGACAGGCTCAGCGCGCAACCAGCCTGTCGAATTCGTTCATTATGTTGGCTCGGCTCGACGAGGTCCGGCCTTCGACGACAGATCACGTCACGACCTCCGACGTTGCCGATGAGTTGCGTGCTCGCTTCCAATCCGAACTGAAGGCACGCAGCGTGACGCTGACAGCTACCGGCGAAAATCTGACCGTCGCAACGAACAGGGAGCTGTTGTTGCTGGCGTTGGACGGTCTCATGAGCAACGCTGTACGGTACGCGCCTGTCGGATCCGCCGTACGCCTGGATGCATGTCTGCTGCCTGATGGGAGGACGAGACTGACGGTGGCTGATAGTGGCCCCGGGCTTTCTTCGGATCAAGTTGCTCACGTGTTCGATCGGTTTTGGCGAGCAGACGTCAGCCGCAATCGTGACACCGGTGGTGTGGGACTTGGTCTTGCCATCGTCGCGAAGGCAGCGGAGGCTCTTGGGGGAAGTATTGCTGTGGAGCCCAACCTCGGACAAGGTGCGGTGTTTTGGCTGTTCCTGCCACGTTCAGCTACTCCGTAACCCTGGCGTAACCGTGAGGTGGTACGGTGGATGTTGCTCAGCAAGCCGATGGCTGTTCGTTTCGCGCAGGCCCGCTGAGACATTCTCACCAGGGAGGTACGCATGTATTGGAAACGCCATATTCTGAACGTGATTGCTGCCACTCTCGCAGCAGGACTGCTGGTGTCGTCATGGGGTTGCACGGGTAGTCCTGCGGGTGGCGACCAGCAGGTTGTACAGGTTGGTGATGTAGCGAGCCAGGAGGGTACTGGGCTGTGGGCCGTTACGGGGATGACATCCCTGCCGTCGGACATCACAAAACTGTTTGCCTGGTCCGGGAACGACGACATCTTTGACCCGAGGAACTCGTCATTCTCCTATGGTTCACCCGTGCAAGATGCTACGGGTACCATCTTCATTCCTGACTCCGGAGTGACAGCCCTCAACTCGGATGGAACACAGTTGTGGCATGCGACGGTGGGTGACGGAGTGGAGGGCCCCATTGTCGTTGCCGGCGCCCTCGTGTACGTGGTGGCGGGTGAGATGAACCTGGACAACCAGGGAGATCAGCAGGATCGGCTGTGGTGTCTTGAGGCTGCTTCCGGCCGTGTCGTGTGGAAAACCGAGCCCATCGGGCACTCGGCAGGCGTCGCCTCAGGCACGATGCCAGTAATAGCAGGAGGGAAGGTGTTCCTGCCCGTTTCCGAGTTGACCGAAACTGACATGCTGAAATATGGAGCTTGGACGTTGCCTCAGCTGAGAGGGAAAACGTATATTGGGATGTGGAATGCCACGTCTGGCAAGCTTCTTGGTAAGACCATTCCCGAACAGTGGGATGCTCTGTTGGCATACACAACGGCGACATGCAGCGATGGCAAAACCGTATTCTTCGCCGGTCCGGCAGCCCGAAATGGCAGAGAGGAGCCTCTTGTCCAGGCGGTGGACGTTCGGAGTGGCAAAGCTCTCTGGAGTCGCAGTGTACTGTCTGCAATGACAAGCGGGTACATCGCATTGGCGCTCGCAGGGGATACGTTGATATTCCAGACCAACGTTACGACCGTCTCGTCAGGACCGGATGGTCACCAGCTCCGAGAGGAAAATCTGTATGCCATGGCTCTCAGTGCCACGACGGGTGCAATGCTGTGGGAACAGGAACTGCCGACAGACAGTCTTCCGTCGGGCCAATCTGCTCGCATGGCGGTTGTGGGCAGGACAGCGTACATGCCGACACGATCCGGTCAGATCATGGCAGTGGACGTGGACACAGGGCATCGCGTATGGAAGAAGCAACTGCCCGGGGTTACATTGCACGACTTCGATGAAAGCACGCAGAAGGTACGAGACGTTCAGTGGAACGATTCGTTTCGGTTGGCCACCACCCCCGATGTTCTCTATGTGGTCAGTCAGACAAATGGCATGGTCAGAGCGTTGCGACTGACCGACGGAGCTACTCTCTGGGAACGTGATGCGAAGCTGGTCGATGGCATCTGGCCGGTCGAGAAAGGACTCCTCGTGTTGCATACGCCATATGACGATGCGTCAGGTCAGAAAGGACAGACTCGTCTCGAATTGTGGCATTAGGTAAGCAGACCGGCAGAGCACTTCCAGTGCTGGTGAGAGTGCGTGCTCGTCCTGTCGTAGACGTGTCCTCTCAGCAAATTCACCTCGACTTCGTTGTATGTACAGAGGCATCCAGATTGCCTCGTGGACAGTTGTTCACCATTCTAAACGTAGGAGGCATATGTGAAACGAGTATTGGCGTTGATCCTTGTATGTGCATTGCTTAGTGTTAGTGTCGCTGGACATCCACTGCCTACTGTCCAGGCCGCCGGAGAAGCGTTGTACGTGGAGATCCCTCAGGATTCGTACTGCCGGACACCGGCAACGACAGCCTATCTGCCTATCATGATGGGAAACCTCAGCGACCAGGGAACCATGACTATACGATCTGTCGAGATCGTTGGCAAGACAGGCAAATCGGTCGTTACAGAACCGGTGGACATTGCCCTTGAGAACTTGGCAGGGAGTGTGCGCTCGGGAGAGGAGATCCGGACAGCACTGGGAATCGTTCCTCCGACAGCGGCAGACATCACCACAGCACGGGCCTTCGTTGCTGAGGCAGCGAGTACTGTGGATGGGAAGCAGAAGAGCATCTTGGTCGAACGGGCGTTCTTCGCCTCACGGGCTAGGCAGTCCATGAAGAGTCCAGACGAGCTCACGGTGGATGAGGCCAAGATCCAGCACCTGCTGAAGACCACGACACTGGCAGTTGATCTCACCCAGTTCACGACCGATACCACATCAGAGACAGCCGTCCTCGTCACCATCCGTATCACCGGAGAATTGGCAGGACAATCCTTCACGATGGAACAGCAGACTACTGTGTTTCTCCTTGCCAGCCTTCCCAACGGTGGTATGTGGCACCCAGGAGATGGACACGTCCACACGCAGGGACTTTCCCAACCCGACACTGTCTCTCAATATACCGCTGGCTATGAGCAGTTCTATGGATTCAGTGATGCCACCGACCTGGCGACCGTCTTGGCGCGTCGTGACCAGGCAAACTCCAAGGGCATGCAGTGGATCGTCATCACGGACCATGCAGGAGATGATGCTCATCCCACGTCCCCGTCGGGCCAAGCACGCTTGGAGGTGGACGAATGGAATATCTACAAGACTGCGTGCACAAGGGCGACCACCCTGTATTCACCGACCGTCACGGTGTGTCCAGGAGAAGAGCTAGCTGTGCACGAAGGTTTCGATCTGGCAGGAGGGCACCTTCTCAGCTATGCGAACTCCTCCTATGCTGCCAGCTATGGGAACGGCACATGCCAGAGTCTGATTAACAATGTGATCGGAGCAGGAGGATATGGCGTCATAGCGCACCCGTACGGTTGGATTCCATGGTCAGATTTCCCCCTCAACTGGAGTGGAGTTGCATGGAGAGGGCTTGAAGTCATCAGTAACCAGACGGGGTGCTCATGGCAAGCTGTTGGCAGCTGGGATAACGCACTTGTCGCCAACCTCAGCGCTGAAATCGCAGGAAGCTACCGGTGTGTGGCTATGGCCAACAGCGATGTGCACAATTCCAGTAGCTGGCCTGCATGGGGCAGCAACATGAACTACATCTACACTGGCAGCTACTCGGTGCCTGGAACATCGCCTTCGGCTGTCTGGAATCCCATCAAGCAGGGCAGCCTGACAGCATCGTCCGATGGATCGTTTGCTGCAGCCACTGTCAACGGTGTCTACCCGGGATACACGACGACCGTACCTCGCAATAGCACAGTTTCGGTCTTCGTCACAGGTACTCCTGTCTCCACAACCTACACACAGGCGACCGTGACGGTCCTTCTCAACGGGCATGCACAGGCCCCGGAGATCGTCCCGCTTACTGGAGGAAACTTCACGAGAACCTACCCCGTAACTGTTTCTGCAGATTCCTACATTCGAGTAGAGGTCAGCTATGGCGTCGGGGGTAGCCGCTCAGGGTATTGCTTCGTCAATCCTGTCTTCATTGATACCTATTAGAGAGCTACTGGACGTAAATGAACGAATTGAGAACACATACTGAGGAGTTGATGCCGAGGAAACGACTAATGGTGCAGACAGCCGTTGGATCTCCGCGCTACCACCTTACTGTGTTCTCTCTTCGCCGTCTGCATGGCTTTCCGGGGACTGTTGTCACACAGTCCCCCGAGACACAACGGGAGGCTACTCATGAGTAATCAGGGAGACTGCTTGAGAACCACTACCAAACAGGTGCAACAATGGACGCCTGCGGATGGCGAGAACCCACAAAGACCCAGGATCGGAAAATGGCTCTTTGGGATCATGCTCGCGTGGCCCATCTTCGTTCTAATAATGCCACTTGCGGACTACCTGGTGTTCTTCGGTTCCCCGGTCGTCGCTGCGATCCTTGCTGGTATTGCGATACGCCACTACCTTGCCACATGGAAGTTCCTGAAAACGCTGGTTGGTCTCCTGCTAATCGTAACTATTCTGTGGGGAGGATTCTTCCAGTGTGCGTCACTCGCACACAAAGGGAAGCTTGTTAGCACCATGGAACACACTACGCCCCGCGTCACCTTCACTACATATCGCACCTTGGTTTCCCGGCCCCTATTCCCTGTCTCGGACGCAGATGCGAACGCGACCCTGCGTGGAGTGCTTGTTGGAGTGTTCGGCTATGCGTCCTTGTTCCTGTCTCCATACACCCCCATGCTCGGTCCCTATTACCTTCTCATCCTGCTCATCACTCCCCCATTTCTCGCCTTTCCCATCTTCTGGCTGTGGGTGGCCCTGAGCGTGTTGTACGTCGTGCTGCCTCAGCGAGCATGGGCGTGGATGAAGGCTACGTTGGTCCAGGGATGGAAGAAGATGGTGAAACACCGCCACTAGCCAGTGCGTTACCCGTCTTCTGATTTCCCGAATGCTTCCTAGTAGTTGAAGTAGCTGTTGCCGATGAACTCGCGGATGATGGAAGTGCTGGGAATGACGTCGATGTCCATCACTGGCAGAAAGTAGTCCAGGAACCGGATCAGCCGGCGCGCCTCGGAGTATTCGGGTACCGTGTTGTCGATCTGCAGCAGCAGCTGCATGGCATAGTTCTTGAGGAAGGCCAGCTCATACACGAGCGAGGAGTTGAACATGGCGTCGGCGTTTTCCTGGAAGGGGAAGATGTGCCGTTCCTCGCCCATGCGGACGGAATGCCAGATCTGAAGGGTCTGAAGGGCAGAGTAGCCGCGGAAGTTGTGGTCACGCACCATGCGCCGCAGGATGCGCACGTCAGTGGTCGGGATGCGGTTGTCGGCGTCTAGGTTGAGGAACGTGAGGGCCGAGACATAGATGCGGAACTTGTGGGAGTCTGGCACCTGAGCCGTCAGCTGCGGGTTCAACCCATGGATGCCTTCGACGACGAGCACGACGCGGTCGTTGGGCACAATGGTGTCGCCGGTGTCAGAAGAGGCCCCAGTCTTGAAGCTGTAGCGCGGCAGTGTAATAGCCTCCCCTGCCAGCACGCGGTTGAGGTCGCTGTTGAACCGTGCGGTGTTGAGTGACTCCAGACACTCGAAGTCGGGTTTACCCCCGGCGTCCAGAGGTGTCTTGTCACGGTCGACGAAATAGTTGTCCAGCGAGATGGCGTGAGGGTCGAAGCCGTTGACCCGGAGCTGCAGGGACAGGCGTTTGCTGAAGGTCGTCTTGCCAGACGAGGAAGGTCCTGCGATGAGAACCAGACGAGCGCCCGAAGCAGTGACCTGATCTGCCAGTTGAGCAATTCTCTTCTCGTGCAGCATCTCACTGACCATGATGAGTTCACGAGTACCCCCACGGGCCACGACGTTATTGAGGTCTCCTGCTGTCTCGACCCCGATAATGTGTCCCCATTCTTCCGCCTCGTCGAAGACGTCAGCCAGCTTGGTCTGGGGAACGTAGTTGGGCAGGGCGTTGGGGCTCGTGATGCCGGGGAAGACGAGCACCATACCGGTGCGATAGGGGATAAGGTCAAAGAGTGGCGTGTCGCCGGTGCTGCATGGCATGAAGCCATAGAAGTAGTTAGGGTGGTTGCCCAGGTAGTAGATGTTGACCGTGGATTTGCTGCGGAAGCGGAGCAGCTCGGCCTTGTCATGCATGCCCATGTCGTTCAGCATCTTCAGGGCATCCCATTTGTACAGTTCCTTCTTCTGGTAGTTCAAGTTCTCGTCGATGAGCTCACGCATGCGTTGCTTGATCCGGAGGATCTCGTCATCGGCCGCGCGCATCTCCCGAAAGTCGCAGAAGAGACCATGGCCAAGCGAGTGCAGGACCCGGAGCCTCCGGTCAGGAAACAGGTCGCGTGCCGCGGCATACAGGATGAACACGAGTCCGCGATGATAGATGAGTGCGCCGTCTTCCGTCGTCATATCAATGAAGTGGATGGTGGCGTCGTGGTTCAGCGTCTTGAACAGTTCACGGATGTCGTTGTCGACACTTGCCGCCATGATGCGCGACGTGTGATATGCCGCGTAGTCCCTTGCCAGCAAGTCCAGGCGTACCCCTCGTGGATACAGGACATCCTCACCGGTCTCCTCTATGTGCAGTTTGATCATCTCTGTCGCCATTGTGATGCCTCCTGGCTTCTCAGTCTACGCGCTACAGAGGTCTGAGCAAGCGTGTCAACTCATGAGAAAATGTACCCAAAGCATCAAGTCGTAGACTCATCTAATAAGTACGCGTAGTTTCCCCGTTTTTTGATGGCCAGGGGTTGTCTTCTCTTGGCAATCTCGTCCAGTTGTTCCTGGGATTTCAAGATCTCATGGCGCAGACTGGCCAGGTCCGGCTCTGCACGAGTGGCACGGAGGTGCCTCTTTGTCTCTTCGGGAACATCCATCCGTGCCAGCATTCGTGTGCAGGGGGTCTGTGCTGCATCATACACCTTGGTGATATGACTCCCCTCTCTCACTTTGTGGAGGAGCTTCTGGCTGGGAAGGAACCAGTTCACCAGGAGATGCAGGGAGCGGT
>Ga0315281_10011310_pt1 | contig 12231 bp, 9 predicted proteins | sample YL17G07_0_MG_FD_204540 | JGI IMG/M metagenome (GOLD analysis project Ga0315281, IMG submission 204540) | Sediment microbial communities from Yellowstone Lake, YNP, Wyoming, USA - YL17G07_0 | ecosystem: Environmental > Aquatic > Freshwater > Lake > Sediment | place: USA: Wyoming | collected... | reverse complement strand
CAATGCCCCCGAGATAGCGGTAGAGGGACATTTTTTTGGAGTCGGCGGCCGCCCGGGCCACCGCCAGGCTGACGCCAAGGATGGCGTTGGCCCCCAGCTTGCCCTTGTTGGGCGTGCCGTCCAGGGTGAGCATCGCCCGGTCGACCCGTGCCTGGTCCAAGACGTCCAGGTCCCTGATGATCTCGGCGATGTCGATGTTGACGTGCTCGACGGCCTTGAGAACGCCCTTCCCGAGATAACGGCCCTTGTCGCCATCCCTGAGCTCAAGGGCCTCGTAGATGCCCGTTGAGGCGCCCGACGGCACGGCCGCCCTGCCCCACGAGCCGTCCTCCAGCCAAATCTCGACCTCGACGGTCGGGTTGCCGCGGGAATCCAGGATCTCCCTCGCGTGCGTTTTTTTGATCAAAGTGGACATGGTTTCAGCTCCTTCCGAAAGAATTGTAGCACGAGCGCCGACGGCAGAGAAGAGGCCCTTTTTTCTCAACCGATAACATCGACTTCCCGTGATTCCCCGAATTCCGACTCACGCCCTATCGACAATCTTGGGTCACCCCTTCTCTCTTGTCCCCTTTTATGTTAATAATTGGGAACAATCGCGAGAATAAACCGGTATCATGGAAGAGGAACGGTTCGAGAGGATCACGGACAGCCGCGTCTTGCATTACATCGCGGCGTTCTTTCTTGACAAGTCCGGCCGGTGAGATCATGAGAGAAGGGGGCAACAGATGGACCTGATCGAGATTCTGCTCAAGCTCATCCTGGCCATAGCCCTCGGCGGGCTCATCGGCCTGGAGCGGGAGGCCAGCCAGAAGCCGGCCGGATTCCGGACCAACATCCTCGTCTGCGTCGGCTCGGCCATGATGATGAGCCTGGCCGTGGGGATCATCGGCGCCAAAGGCGGGACGGGCGACAGCCTGATCCGGATGGCGGCGGGGGTCATCACCGGCATCGGTTTCCTCGGCGCGGGGACGATCGTCCACGCCCGGGGCATGGTCGCCGGGCTGACGACAGCCTCGACGCTGTGGGTCGTGGCCGGGCTGGGACTGCTCATCGGAGCGGGCTACTACGTCCCGGCCGTCGTGCTCACGGCCCTCATCATGTTCACTCTCGTGCTCTTCCGAAAGATCGAGGAGGCCTACCTGAGGAAATCGTTCTTCCACTACCACTTCACGATCCATGAGGGCCCCGAAATCCTGTCCGGTCTCCGCAAGCTCAGTTTCCACCACGGCATCAAGCTTGAGAAGCTCAACTTGAAGAAGGAGCGGAACGCCTTCGTCATCAGCTTCTCCTTCTTCTCGACCGAGGAGAAGGAGCACGAGTTCAACCAGGGGCTCCTCAACCTGGGCGAGATCGAAGAGCTCAAGATTGACTAGGACGAAACTCCTTATCGCTACGACCAACGCCGGCAAGGTCCGGGAGATCCGGCAGGCCCTGGCCGGGCTCCCCTTCGAGGTCGTGAGCCTGGCGGAGTTCCTTCCCGGGACCTCGTTCCGGGAAAGGGGAAAGACCTTCCCCGAAAACGCCCGGGCCAAGAGCCTCCATTACAGCCGGAAGTCCGGGCTTCTGACCCTGGCCGAGGATTCCGGATTGGAGGTCGATGCTTTGGACGGCGCGCCCGGGGTCTATTCGGCCCGCTTCTCCCGGCCCGGCCCCACGGACGCAAAGAACAACCGGAGGGTCCTTCAGCTCCTCGCGGACGCGCCCTGGAAGGACCGGAAAGCGAAGTTTGTCTGCGCGATGGTCCTAGCACGGGACGGCCGGGTCATCCGGGAAATCCGCGGCGAGGTCCGCGGCGTCATCGACTTCGCGCCGAAGGGGGATAACGGCTTCGGCTACGACCCGGTCTTCTATTATCCGAAGCTCAGGAAGCATTTCGCCGAACTCTGTCCCGACGAAAAGAACGCGGTCAGCCACCGCGGCCGGGCATTGAAGAAATTGAAAACATTTCTCGCGCGGATGTCAACGCGTTCCGCGGCCGTTTGACAACTCCCGTTATCCGCAGGAGTATCTCTCGGTCAACCCCCATTGACGAATGGCGTTATCGACGATTCGATAACGCGCAGATTATAATGATATTGCACGTAACTTCCACCCTGGCCCGGAGCTTGCAATAGATAAGGGCGAAAGGAGGTTCCCATGAAGGATCTCATGACAAAAGGAGCGGCGCTGGGGACAATTCTGGCGCTCATCATTCTTTCGTTTTCCTTGGCTTACGCCGAGGCCCCGAAAGCGGCGGGTCCCAAGGTCAACATCAACACGGCCTCGCAGGCCGAGCTGGAGGGTCTTCCCCGGATCGGGCCCAAGATCGCCGGGCAGATCATCCAGTACCGGACCCAGAACGGCAACTTCAAGAAGATCGAGGAGATCATGAAGGTCAAGGGGATCGGCGAGAAGCTCTTCAACCAGCTCAAGGACCTGATCACGGTCAGCGCCGAAGTCAAATGAAAGGAGGGGGGCCTCCCCCCTCCCTCTTTTTCACGATCTCGGATGGCTCTTTTTATAGACGTCCAGCAGCCGTTTGAGGTCGAGGTGGGTGTACTTCTGCGTCGTGGCCAGGCTGGCGTGGCCCAAGAGCTCCTGGATCACCCGCAGGTCCGCTCCCCGGCTGAGGAGGTGCGAGGCGAAGGAGTGGCGGAGCGAATGGGGGCTGATCTTCCGGTTGACGGTTGTCCTCCGGATGTATCTCCCCACGATCCTCTCGACCGACCGCGAGGTCAGCCGCCCGCCCTTGTAGTTGAGGAAGAGCGCGTTCTGACCCAGCTTGTCCTTGAGGAGGTCGGGCCGGGCCCGAAGGTAGGTCCAAAGGCTCGCCTCGGCCTTCCTGCCGAAGGGGGCCAGCCTCTCCTTCTTGCCCTTGCCCTTGACCCGGACCAGACGCTCGTCGAAGCCCACGTCCTCGAGATCCACGGCTACCAGCTCGCCGACCCGGATCCCGGAAGCGTAGAGGAGCTCGAGCAGGGCCCTGTCCCTCAGGTCGAGGGACTTGTCCGATAACGGCAGGTCCAGAAACTCGGTCATCTCGTCCTCGGAGAGGAACGAGGGCACATTCCTGTCCTGCCTTGGAGTCGCCAGGACCTTGGCCGGATTCTCCTCGATCCACTTCCGCTTCAGGCAATAATCGTAGAACGAGCGCATGGCCGCCAGCTTGCGGGCGATGGTCGATTTTTTCAGCTTTTTCTCGTAGAGGCGGGCCAGGAAGCCGCGCAGGACGACGTTGTCGGCGGACCTCCAGTCGGCCTTCTTCTCGATGAGGTAGGCCTCGAGCTGGCCGAGGTCGCCTTTGTAGCTGGAGATCGTGTGGGGCGAGGCGTTTCGCTCGTGCTTCAGATGGGAAAGGAATTCCTCAACCGGTCTTATCATCTTTCGCAGGCCCGGACGGCGTTTCCCCGGCCATCTCCCAGAGCTTCTCCCTAGGAACGATCTCCTTGTAGACGCACTTCTCGTCCTGGCAATGAAGGGTGGGATCGCCTTTCAGAAGGTTCTTCTTCAGGACGAACTTCCGCCCACACAGCGGGCATGGCCTGGCCACCGGCTCGTCCCAGGTGGCGAACCGGCACTTGGGGAAGCTGCTGCAGCCGTAGAAGAACTTCCCCCGCCGGGTCTTCCTCTGGACGAGCGTACCGCCGCAGTCGTTGGGACAGGCGATGCCTGTGTCCTTTTTTTCCTTGTGGACGTATTTGCATTTGGGATAGTCGGAGCAGGCGATGAAGGAGCCATACTTCCCGAACTTGATGACCAGGGGCGCGCCGCACTGGGGGCACTTCTCGTCGAGGGGCTTGGTCTCCTTCTTGACGAGGCTCTCCTTGAACTTGCAGTCCGGGTAGCCCGAGCAGGCCTTGAAGCGGCCAAAACGCCCTGACTTGATGACCAGGTTCTTGCCGCACTGGGGACACTTCTCGTCGACGGGGATCCCGGACTGCTTCACGTCCTCGGCCTCGTTCCCCTTCTTCAGGTCCTTTTCGAGGCGGGCGTAATACTCCCGCAGGCTCTCGATCCGGCCCCTTCCGCCTTCGCTGATCTGGTCGAGTTCCTCCTCCATCTGAGCCGTGAAGGTCACGTCCAGCAGGTCGGCGAAGTTCTTGACCATGAATTCGGTGACGAAGATGCCCAGTTCCGTCGGGATGAACTTGCCCTTCTCCCGGACGACATAGACCCTGTCCTGGAGCGTGGAGATGATGGGCGCGTAGGTGCTCGGCCGGCCGATGCCCTTGGCCTCGAGCTCCTTGACCAGCGTGCCTTCCGTGTAGCGGGGCGGCGGCTGGGTGAAGCTCTGCTTGCCCTCCAGCCCGGCCTCGCCGCCGACGAGGGTCAGGACCTCGCCCTCGAAGGCCTTGGGCAGGATGTCCCCATTCTCGTTTCCGTTCGGGAAGACAGCCAGGAAGCCGTCGAACTTGATGACTTCGCCCTTGGCCTTGAAGAGATACTTTGAGGCGCTGATGTCGAAGTCCGTCTGCTCGACGACGGCCTGGGCCATCTGCGAGGCGACAAACCTGGTCCAGATGAGGCGGTAGAGGTCGTACTCCTCCTTTTTAAGGTATTGTTTGACACGCTCGGGCGGCAGGTCCAGGTGGGCCGGCCGGATGGCTTCGTGGGCGTCCTGGACCTTCTTCTTGCTTTTGTAAAAGTTCGGTTTGGCCGGGACGTAGGCCGGCGAAAACGTCCTCTCGATATAGGTCATGGCGGCGCCGCGCGCCTCGTCCGAGACGCGGAACGAATCCGTCCTCATGTAAGTGATGAGCCCCGTCTGTCCCAGATCTCCGATCTCCAGCCCCTCATAAAGCTTCTGGGCGACGAACATCGTCTTCTTGACCGAGAAATGGAGGAGGCGGAACCCGTCCTGCTGGAGGGTGCTCGTGATGTAGGGCGGGGCCGGGCTCTTCCTCTTCTCCTCGATCTTGATCTTTTCCAGAATGAACGGCGCCCGGCGGCAATCCGCCAGGATCGCGTCAGCCTGTTCCTTGTTCTCGACCTTGGCCTTCCTGCCGTCGATCTTGGCCAGGGCAGCCTTGAACTCCGGTGGATTGGAGGCCGCGAGCCGGGCTGTGATGTTCCAGAATTCCTCGGGAACGAAGGCCCGGATCTCCTTCTCGCGATCGCAGATGAGCCTCAAGGTGACGGACTGGACCCGGCCCGCGCTCAGGCCGCGGCCGATCTTCTTCCAGAGAAGCGGGCTGATGAGGTAGCCGACGAGCCGGTCCAGGATCCGCCGCGTCTGCTGGGCTTCGATCTTGGGCTCGTCCAGCCCGCCGAGGTGTTCGAACGCCTTCTTGACCCCCTCCTCGGTGATCTCGTGAAAGACCGCCCGGAAGATCTTGGGGTTCTCCTCCCCGATGAGCCGGCTCAGGTGCCAGGCGATGGCCTCGCCCTCCCGGTCCGGGTCGGCGGCCAGGATGACCGACGCGCTCTCCTTGGCCAGCTTCTTCAGCTCGGCCACGATCTTCTTCTTTTCGGGGATGACCTGGTAGGTGGGCTCGAAGTCGTGCTCCACGTCGACGCCGAGCTTGCTCTTGGGAAGATCGCAGACGTGTCCCATGGACGCTTTGACCAGGTAGCCCGGACCCAGGTAATGATTGACGGTCTTCGCCTTCGCGGGCGACTCCACGATGACCAACGATCGTGCCGATCTTGCCACTTATATTCTCCTCTGAAAATTCTTGCCCGGGTTCTGGACGACCAGGCCCTCGAGCTCCAGGCCCAACAGGACCCCGAGAAGCTCAGAGACTGAGAGGTCGGTCCCCTCCGCGATCTCGTCGATGTGGACCTGAGCGTCGACGGGAAGCGTCTTGAGGACCTTCTCCTCCGCTTCCGAGAGCGGCCGCCTTTCCTTCGCCTCCGCCTTGCGGGAGAGCAGGTCCTCGCGGAGCGGCGAGGGCAGGCCCTCCGCCACGTCCTCCCATCCTTCGACGAGCTTCGCCCCCGTCTGGATCAGCCAGTTCGTCCCCAGGCTGAGGTCTGAGGTGACGTTTCCCGGAACGGCCATGACCTCCCGGTTCTCGTCGAGGGCCAGCCGGGCCGTGATGAGCGACCCGCTGCGCCGGGTCGCCTCGACGACCACCAGCCCCAGGCTCAGCCCGCTGATGATGCGGTTTCTGAGCGGAAAGTGGTAGCCGAGTGCCGGCGCGTCAAGCGGATACTCGGTGACCACCGCGCCCCTCTCCCGGACCTTGGCGGCCAGTTTCCGGTTCTCGTCCGGGTAAACGACGTCCAATCCCGAACCCATCACCGCCACCGTCCGTCCTTCCTTCACCGCACCCCAGTGGGCGCAGGCGTCGATGCCGCGGGCGAGGCCGCTCACGATGACGACCCCCCGGGATGCCAGGTCGCCCGCCAGTTTCTCGGCCACCGCCCGGCCATACGGCGTGGGTTTCCTCGCGCCGACGATGGAGACCGCAGGCCCTTTCAACGCCTCCGGCCGTCCCGAAACGTACATAACGAGCGGAGGATCGAAGATCTCTCTCAGGAGGACGGGGTAATCGCCGTCCTCAAAAGTCAGGAGAGTATATGCCCTTTTTTCGAGCTTCTCAAGCTCTTTTTTCGCCTCGTCGAGCGCTCCCTTCGCGGCGATCTTCCGGGCGATGTCCTCGCGGACGCCGAGCGCCGCGAGCCGCTCCTCGCCCGCCCTGAAGACCTCCTCGACCGACGGAAAGGCCCGGAGGACGATCCTCGCGGCCCTGGGGCACTCACAGACACAGCTGTTGAGCGCGATCCAGGGAATACGCCGGTCTTCCACATCCACTCTTCACTCATTCATCTTCAAACCCATCTATTCTAGCACATTCGGTTCCCATCCCTTATATAAGACGCTCGAAGGCCCGCGTTTTTATCATTCCCTTTCATTCGTATTCGCCCCAGTGCTTGATCTTGAGGTCCCCGATCTTCTTCAAGGCGATGGCCTGAACGAAGAGATCGGCAACCTGGAGATTGGTCAGGAGGGGCACGGCGAAATCCACCGCCAGCCGCCGCATCCGGTAGTCGGAGTCGAACTCGACCTTCTTCTCCGGGTTGGGCACGGAGATCACGAAATCGATCTTCCGCCGGGCGATGAAATCCCGGATGTTGGGCCTCTTTTTTTCGTGGACTTTATAAAGGCGGGTGTTGGCGATGCCGTTCTTCCTGAGGAACGCCGACGTGTGTTCGGTCGCGTAGAGCGTAAAGCCCATGTCCCGCAGCTTCCGGGCCGGCTCGAGGAACCTGTGCTTGGAGGGCTCGCCGCCGATGCTGAGCAGGAGGCTCTTTTCGGGCAGGCTGAACCCGGCCGATAGGAGGGCCTTGAGGAAGGCCTCATGGACGTCCTCCCCCAGGCAGGCGACCTCGCCCGTAGAGGCCATCTCGACTCCGAGGGTGGGGTCGGCGCCCTTGAGCCTGGAGAACGAGAATTGCGGCGCCTTGACCCCGACGTAATCGAGATCTAGGGTGCTTTTCCGGTTCCGGACCGGAGCGCCCATCATGGCCCGGACCGCCAGCTCGATGAAGTTCGTCTTCGCCACTTTGCTGACGAAGGGAAACGATCTCGACGCCCGCAGATTGCATTCGATGACCTTGATGGCGTTGTCCTTGGCGATGAACTGGATGTTGAATGGCCCGGTGATGGTCAGGGTTCGGGCGATGGCGCTGCCGATCTCCCGGATGCGGCGGATGGTCTCGATGTAGAGCTTCTGGGGAGGCAGGACCATGGTCGCATCGCCGGAGTGGACGCCGGCATTCTCGACATGCTCGACGATGGCCGAAGCGAGGACCTTCCCCCTGTCGGCCACCGCGTCCAATTCGATCTCCTTGCCGTTCATGATAAACTTGGAAATGACGACCGGGTACTCCGGCGAGACTAGGGACGCTTTCCTGAGGTAGCGGTCAAGGGTGGGCTCGTTGAAGACGATGCTCATGGCCGCGCCGCTCAAAACGTAGGACGGCCGGATCAGGACCGGGTAGCCGATCGCCCGCGCGAACGCCGCGGCCTCCCTCGTGCTCCGCAGCTCCTTCCATTCCGGCTGGTCGACACCGATTTCATCCAGGAGTTTTGAGAACTTGAACCGATTCTCGGCCCGGTCGATGTCCTTCGGCGACGTCCCCAGGACCCGGACCCCTGCCCGGAGGCACTTCATGGCGATGTTGTTGGGGATCTGGCCGCCCATCGATAGGAGGACCCCGCGCGGGTCCTCCTTCTCGTAGATGTCGAGGACACGCTCGAAGCTCAGCTCGTCGAAGTAGAGCCGGTCGCAGATGTCATAGTCCGTGGACACGGTCTCCGGGTTGTAATTGACCATGATCGTCGAGCAGCCCATTTTCTTGAGGCTCTGGACGGCGTTGACGCAGCACCAGTCGAACTCAACCGACGAGCCGATGCTGTAAGAGCCCGAGCCGAGGACCATGATCTTGTTCTTCCCGGGGCGGAAGGCGACGTCGTCCTCGGCGCCGTTGTAGGTCAAATAGAGGTAATTCGTCTTCGCCGGATACTCGGCGGCCAAAGTGTCGATCTGTTTGACGCAGGGGACGATCCCGGCCTTCTTCCGGGCCCGGCGCACGGCCGCCTCGCTCGAGCGGACAAGAAGGCCGATCTGTTTGTCCGAGAACCCCTTCCGTTTGGCCTCGCGGAAAAGGTCCGACGGGAGGGTCGCCAGACGGTGCGCCCGGAGCTCCGCCCCCAGGTCGACGACCGATTCGATCTTACGGAGGAACCACTTGTCGATCCGGGTCAGTTCGTGGATCCGGTCGACGGACCAGCCTTTTCCGAGAGCCTCGGCGATCCCGAAAAGCCGCTCGTCGGTCGGCTGACGGAGCCCCTTCTCCAGGTTCTCGAAGGAATAGTTGGCGTTGGCGACGAGGCCGTACATGCCGATCTGGAGCATGCGGGCGGCCTTCTGAATGGCCTCCTCGAACGAACGGCCGATGGCCATGACTTCGCCCACCGACTTCATTTCCGAGCCGATCTTTTTCGAGACGCGGCCGAACTTCTTGAGGTCCCAGCGCGGGATCTTGACGACGAGGTAGTCGAGGGCCGGCTCAAAGCAGGCCGTCGTGGCCCGGGTGATGGAGTTCCGGAGGCCGGGCAGGGTGTGGCCCAGGATGAGCTTGGCCGCAACGAAGGCCAGGGGATAGCCGGTGGCCTTGGAGGCCAGGGCCGAGCTTCGCGACAGGCGGGCGTTGACCTCGATCGTCCGGTAATCGCCGTCGGCCGGATGAAGGGCGAACTGGATGTTGCACTCTCCTATGATACCCAAATGCCGAACGGCCCGGATGGCGATCTCGCGGAGGCCGTGGTACTCGGCGTTAGTCAGGGTCTGGGACGGGGCGACGACGATGCTTTCGCCCGTATGGATCCCCATCGGGTCGAAGTTCTCCATGTTGCAGACCGTGACACAGTTGTCAGCCCGGTCCCGGACGACCTCATATTCGATCTCTTTCCAGCCCTCGAGATACTCCTCGATGAGGACCTGGCCGGTGGAGACGAAGGCCTTGGCCAGGGCCCCGCGGAGTTCCCCGGCATCGTGGGAGATGCCGCTGCCTTTGCCTCCCAGGGCGTAGGCGACACGGGCCATCACGGGATAGCCGATCGTCTCCGCGGCCCGCAGTCCCTCTTCAACGCCGCTTACCGCCACCCCGCGCGGCGACTTGAGCCCGATCTCCGCCAGGGCGCGGTTGAAGAGCTCTCGGTCTTCCGTCCTCTCGACCGTTTCCATCGGCGTCCCGAGGACCTCCGTCCCGTGACGGGCGAAGGCGCCTGACTTCCAGAGGGAGATCCCGCAATTGAGCGCGGTCTGACCGCCGAAGGAGATGATGACACCGTCGGGCCTTTCGCGCTCGATGACCCCCTCGACGAAGTGCGGCGTCACCGGCAGGAAGTAAACGCGATCAGCCAGCGAGTCCGAGGTCTGGATCGTGGCAATATTGGGATTGATGAGGACGACCTCGACCCCCTCCTCCTTGAGGGCCTTGATGGCCTGGCTTCCGGAATAATCGAATTCGCCGGCCTCCCCGATTTTCAGGGCGCCGCTCCCAAGGAGAAGGACCTTCCGCGGCTTCGCCTTTTTCGCCGCGGTCACGGCAGTCTCTCCAGGAACTCATCGAAGAGGAACGCGGTATCGACCGGTCCGGGGCTCGCCTCGGGATGGAACTGGACGCTCAGAAAGGGCCGGCGCGAGTGGCGAATGCCCTCGTTCGTCCCGTCGTTGGCGTTCGTGAACCAGGGCCGCCAACCCCGGGGGAGGGTCCGCGGGTCGACGGCATAGCCGTGGTTCTGGCTCGTGATGTGGCAGCGCTCGGTGCCTTCCTCGAGGCAGGGCTGGTTCTGACTCCGGTGTCCGAACTTGAGCTTGTAGGTGTCGGCGCCCGCGGCCAGGGCCAGGACCTGGTTGCCGAGGCATATCCCGAAGACCGGGAGGTTCTCCCTGAGAAGCCTCCGGACCGTCCGGATGACGTCCGGGCACCGCTTGGGATCGCCGGGGCCATTCGAGAGGACGATACCTCGCGGGACGAAAGACATGATCTTGGCGAAGGGGGTGGCGGCCGGGACGCGGACGACACAAACGCCCCGCCGGACAAGGCTTCGGACGATGTTCTCTTTCGCGCCGCAGTCGATGAGGACGACGACCTTCCGGGAGTCCGGGTTCAGGATGTGGATGTCGCGCGTCGTGACCTCGGCCACGAGGTCCCGGCGGTTCGGGTCGGGCAGGCGCTTCGCCTCCCGGAGAAGCGACGCGGTCCTCACCTGGCCGTCCTGGACGGCCAGGAGGCCGGGCATCACCCCGTGGACGCGGAGCTTCTTGGTCAGGGCGCGGGTGTCGATCCCGGCGATGCCGGGAATACGGTTCTCCTGAAGCCAGGCATCGACGGTCATGCGCGAGGAGGCGTGGGATGGCGTCATGCAGATCTCCGAGACCGCATAACCCGAGATCTGGGGTCGCCCGGACTCGAAGCTCGCCGGATCGACGCCATAGTTGCCGATCAAGGGGTACGTCTGGACCAGGATCTGGCCGCGGTAGGAAGGGTCGGTGATGGATTCGGGGTAGCCGACCATGCCGGTATTGAAAACGACTTCCCCCCAGGCCTTGGCGCTCGCACCGAACCCCGTGCCCTCGTAGACGGTCCCGTCCGCGAGGGCCAGAACCGCGTGTTTCGTTATCGCATCTCCGGCTTCGTCTTCCGTAGTCGCCTGTCGTCGCAGCCTTTAGGCTGCGTCTTGCGGTGGCCTATTTCTTCTCCTCCAATATTTTCCCGTACTTCTTGAACAGTTCCTTGAGGGCTTCTTTAGTGATGACGTAACGGCTGATGTAGATGGACAGCGTGGACCTCACCGGGTCGTTGGACTTGATCAGAACGTAATCGCGGAGGGCCCCTATCTTGTTCAGCGACGGGAGCCGGACGTCCAGGCCGAGCTCCTTTCCGGCGGCGATCTTCAGGGGGAACGCGGCCGGCTTGCCCTTGACCAGGAACTTGAACTCCGGGTGGGCGATCTCGATCGAAAGCTCGAGCTCGCCGGTGTTCTTGATCGCGACGCGGGTCGACGCCTCTTCGCCTTCCAGGCTCAGCCCCAGGTCGATGTTGTAGGCGCTGAGCTCGATCCGCGGCTGGGGCGGAACTTCGATCTCGGCGGTGAGGCTGAGCTCCCGCCGGGAGGCGTCAGCGTCGTTCGATTCGACATAGACGTACTTGACGATCCTGCCCGAGTATCCCCTCGAGTCGAAGGAGGCCTTGATCCGGCCTTCCTTCCCCGGCCCGATCTTTTCCTCGGAGGCGAGGGCGGCCGTGCAGCCGCACGACGTGGAGACCTTCTCGATGGCGAGCGGGACATCGCCCTCGTTCGTAAAAACGAACTCGTGGGTCAAGATTTCGCCCTGCTTGATCTTGCCGAAGTCCCAGGCTACCTCCTTGAATTTGGCTCGGGCCTGCTTGCCGGCGGCGGACGCCGGGAAAACGATGCCGATAACGCCCAGGACGACAGCCGTCAGGACCAGAATTTTTTTATTCCTCATGCCTTCCTCCGTTGCCGCTTATAATGACACAACTCGCGGCCGCGATTCAAGCCGTGCTCGCATCATGGAAGCGTCTCTTTTTGTGTGATTGAGTCAATAAGGGCCAAATTCTTACCGAGCGGCACTGGATACCGCCCATAAGCCCCCGTAGCGGAGGGGGGACCCGAGTCCTATGAAGGCTATCTCGGCGACGCGCCCAAGACTCTGTTCATATTTCTTGCCACCCCCTACCCCCTCCGATAATCGGAGGGGGGCTCTGAAATCG
>Ga0315281_10011309_pt1 | contig 12231 bp, 9 predicted proteins | sample YL17G07_0_MG_FD_204540 | JGI IMG/M metagenome (GOLD analysis project Ga0315281, IMG submission 204540) | Sediment microbial communities from Yellowstone Lake, YNP, Wyoming, USA - YL17G07_0 | ecosystem: Environmental > Aquatic > Freshwater > Lake > Sediment | place: USA: Wyoming | collected... | reverse complement strand
TGATTCGCCTGGTCCGCGTGTTGCTGGCGTTCACTGCGCTGATCCTGACCGCTCCGATCGCGCGTGCGGCGGAGCCGGTGGATCTTCTCCTGGTGCTCGCCGCCGACGTCTCGCGCAGCGTCGATCTGCCAAAATTCAAGCTGCAACGCGACGGCTATGCCGCGGCGCTGGCCGACAAGCGCGTGCTCGACGCCATCAGCTCCGGCCGCCATCAGCGCATCGCCGTGTGCTTTGTTGAGTGGTCGGGCGCGAGCGCGCAGAAACTGGTGATCGACTGGATGGCGATCGATGGAGCGGATGCGGCGCGCAAGTTCGGCGATCATCTTCTGGAACTGCCGCGTTCGTTCGCCGAGCGCACGTCGATCAGCGGCGCCATCGATTTTTCCATGAGCTTGTTCGACCAGGCGCCTTACCGGGCCGCGCGCCGCACCATCGATGTGTCCGGCGACGGCACCAATAATGCCGGGCGCGATGTCGCGCTCGCGCGCGACGCCGCGGTCGCCAGGGGCATCACCATCAACGGCCTCGTCATCCTGAGCGACCGGCCGATGGCCTGGAATCCCGAACACACCAATCCGCCCGGCGGGCTCGCCAGCTACTACCGCGACAATGTGACCGGCGGGCCGGGCGCCTTTGTCGTCGTGGCGGAGGATTTCAACGCCTTCGGTCAGGCGATCGTCAAAAAATTGATCGCGGAGATTGCACAAGCGCCGCTGCCATTCAAAAGCAGCCCCCGTACCCCCGGCGGCTGAGCGGGGTTGCGTCGCAGTCCTAGCGCAACAAGTCGGGCAATCGAAAACCGCCGCTATGGCCCGAAAACAGACGGAGTGCGCGCCGTCGCGAAGTGCCAACAACAAACCTTTAGTCGTCGCGCGATTCCCGAGGAACGTAGACAGATTTACTCCGCCTTGATGTTGGCCGCCCGGATCACCTTGGCCCACTTCTCGGTTTCTTCGGCCATGAGCTTTCTGAAGTCGGTGGGCGAGCCCGCAAGCGCCGTGCCGCCTAGGTCGGCAAGACGCGCCTTGATGCTGGCATCGGCAAGGCCGGCGTTGGTCTCCCGGTTGAGCTTCTCAACGATCTCGGCCGGCGTACTCCTAGGTACTCCAATGCCGGTCCATCCACTTGTCTCATAGCCCAGCACGAACTCGCCCACGGTCGGGATGTCCGGCAGCGTTTCAGAGCGGGTCGCTGTCGTCACTGCCAGCGCGCGCAGCTTGCCGGCCCTGATGTGCTCAATCGACGAGAGCATGGGGTCAAAGGTGACCTGCACTTGTCCGCCAAGCAGATCGGTGAGCATGGGTGCCGAACCACGATAGTGAACATGCACCATGTTGACGCCCGCCATCGTCTTGAATAACTCGCCAGCCACATGTTGCGGACTGCCGATGCCCCCGGTCCCCGCATTGAGCTTGCCCGGATTGGCTTTGGCATAGGCGATGAACTCGGGAACACTCTTGGCCGGAACCGATGGATTGACCGCCATGACGAGGGGATTACGCATGATGCCCGCAACGGGCGCGATATCGCGGATGAAATTGAAATTGAGCTTGTCGTAGAGCGTCGCGTTGATCGCGTTGAACGATCCGGCCAGCAGAAGCGTATGGCCGTCCGGCGGTGATGTAACAACCACCTCGGTGCCGATGCTGCCGCCTGCCCCAGGCCGGTTCTCCACGATGAATGGCTGGCCGAGCCGCTCCGACAGCCACTGCCCTATCAGGCGCGCGCTGATGTCAGCCGGACCGCCCGGCGGAAATGGGACTACCCAGCGTACCGGCCGCGTGGGATAGGTTTGCGCCCGTGCGATGAGCGATACGGCTGGAAGCGCGGCAGCCCCCGCTGCGAGATGTAGAAATCGACGGCGCGGAAGTTTCATAGTGTTCTCCCCATGCGAGAGCAAAGTCGAACGATGCATCAAGCATTCCATGCGTTTGCATGATCGTGTTCCTCGGCTGGAAGAACACCATTGTTGGGTGCGCTCGTTCGATGTGATCGCGCTTGAGAGACTAAGCCGGCGCTGGTATAGGGGAATACCCTATTTTTCTTTATCCAATTAGGTTCGATCCTATGGTCAAGAGAAAGATCGATTGGGAAACTCACATTGGCCGGCGCCTGAAGCTGCGGGACCTTTACGTGTTTTCCACGGTCGTGCAGTGCGGCAGCATGGCCAAGGCGGCCGCGATGCTCGGAGTTGCTCAACCTACCGTGTCGGAAGTGATAGCAGGCCTCGAACACACGTTCGGCGTCCGCCTTCTCGATCGAAGCCCGCGTGGTACCGAGCCCACGATGTATGGCGATGCATTGCTTAAACGGAGTATTGCTGCCTTCGATGAATTGAAGCAAAGCAGCAGAGACATCGAATTCTTGGCCGATCCGACGGTTGGGGAGCTGCGGATCGGATGCGTGGAGACCCTTTCGGCGACGCTCGTTCCACAGGTCCTTCTGAGGTTTTCAAAGCAGTATCCGCGCGTGGTCGTACATTTGGACGATTGGACTGCTCCCGCAGTCGAATTGCCGGGGCTGCGTGAACGAAAATATGATCTGATTATGGTGCGATTGGTGGCGCCGCTAACTGACGAACACCTGACGGATGACCTGAATGTCGAATGTCTTTTCGACGATCAATTGGTCGTTGCGGCGGGAATGCACAATCGATGGGCGCGGCGTCGCAAGATTGATCTTGCTGAACTGATCAATGAGCCCTGGATTTTGGCGCCGCCCCGCACTTGGAATTACTCGCGTTTAGAAGAGGCGTTCCGAGCGCGAGGGCTCGACATGCCGAAGGCAAGTTTGGTGAGCGTTTCCGTGGCCGTTCGGACTCGTTTGCTTGCCAATGGCGAGTTCATCGCCGCGTTGCCGAGCTCGGTGCTCAGCCTCAACCGCGCCCATTACGCGCTTAAGGCGCTGGCTGTCGATCTCCCGAACCCACCATGGCCTGTCGTCATCGTAACACTGAAGAATAGAATGTTGAGCCCTGTAGTCGAACGCTTCATCGAATGCGCGCGAGAGGTTGCAAAATCTTTTGCCGGCCCGACGCGTACAAGACCATAAGTCATGTGAGACCGCGACATCATTTTGGAGAAGGTCAACAAACCCGAGGTCAGGTCCGGGTTAATCGCGTCGCTTCCACCAATGCCGGCTGGCTGCATTGGCCTGAAAGCGGACTTCGCGAGCGCGGCCGATCGCTGAACGGCGGTTTCCACCTTCCGGGATTATTTGCGGACCGGGACGCTTGATCACGCCGCAACACCTCGGCTACAGAACTATTGTTGCAGCACAGAGGTAGGGGCATGAAAAAAGTCTATCCCGACGCCAAGGCGGCGCTGGCCGGGCTGCTGAAGGACGGCATGCTGATCATGGCCGGCGGCTTCGGCCTGTGCGGCATTCCGGAAACCCTGATCCTGGCGATCCGCGATTCCGGCGTGAAGAATCTCACGGTGGTGTCGAACAATGCGGGCGTGGACGGCGCGGGCTTAGGCCTGCTGCTGGAGACCCGCCAAGTCAAAAAGATGATCTCGTCCTATGTGGGCGAGAACAAGCTGTTCGCCCAGCAATATCTCGCCGGCGAGCTGGAGATCGAATTCAATCCGCAGGGCACGCTGGCCGAGCGCATCCGCGCCGGCGGCGCCGGCATTCCCGCCTTCTTCACCCGCACCGGCGCCGGCACCGATATCGCCAAGGGCAAGGAAGAGCGCGTGTTCGACGGCGATCGCTACATCATGGAGCGCGGGCTGGTCGCCGATCTGTCGATCGTGCACGCCTGGAAGGGCGATACCGAGGGCAATCTGGTCTACCGGAAAACCGCGCGCAACTTTAATCCGATGATGGCGAGCGCCGGCAAAATGACGGTCGCCGAGGTCGAGCACCTGGTGCAGCCGGGCGACATCAATCCCGACCACATCATCACCCCGGGGGTGTACGTCAAACGCATCGTGCACGTGCCTAATGCGGAAAAGCACATCGAGCAGCGCACCGTGCGCAAGCGCGCGTGATTTCTGTTTTACCTCCCCCGCTGGCGGGGGAGGTCGCCCGGCGAAGCCGGGCGGGTGGGGGCTACAGCGTCGAGCAAGCGTACCCCCTCCCCAACCCTCCCCCGCAAGCGGGGAAGGGAGAAGAAAGAAAAAGGAGAATGAATATGCCCTGGACCCGCGAGCAAATGGCCGAACGCGCGGCACGCGAATTGCGCGACGGTTTTTACGTCAATCTCGGCATCGGCATCCCGACGCTGGTGTCGAACTACATCCCGGACGGCATGACCGTGCAGTTGCAGAGCGAGAACGGCATGCTCGGCTTCGGGCCGTTCCCTTATGAGGGCGAGGAAGACGCCGACCTGATCAATGCCGGCAAGCAGACCGTCACCGAGCTGCCGACCACCAGCTTTTTCTCCTCCGCCGATTCATTCGCCATGATCCGCGGCGGGCACATCGACATCGCGCTGCTCGGCGCGATGCAGGTGGCCGAGAACGGCGATCTCGCCAACTGGATGATTCCCGGCAAGATGGTGAAAGGCATGGGCGGCGCCATGGATCTGGTGGCCGGCGTCAAGAAGGTGGTGGTGATCATGGAGCACACCGCCAAGGACGAGCCGAAACTGCTGCACAAGTGCAACCTGCCGCTCACCGGCGCCGGCGTGGTCGACATGGTGATTACCGATCTCGGCGTTTTTAATATCGACCGCAAGGGCGGCGGGATGACGCTGATTGAGCTGGCGCCCGGTGTGACGGTGGACGAGATTACGAAAAAGACCGAAGCGAGCTATCGCGTGGCGGCAAATCTGCATTAAGCCGCGCGCCGCACTCGCCCCTCTTTTAACCATGCCATGACCATGGCACGCCTGCGCGGTTGGGAACCGCCCCTTTTTCGTTGCCGGCCGGTAGGGATATCGGTTGGATCGCCGCCGGCAAGGCGGCGGCCACGAAAGGGTCACAGAGCCATCGCAAGGTTGCAGCTGCAAGTTGCCTAGGTATAGTCCGCATTGTGGTGCGTAGCCCCCATTTATTGGAACGATCTGTGACCGCAGCCACCGGCTTCAAGCGTCTGGGATTTGCCGTTGCCGCCGTTCTCCTGGTGGGTGTCGGCGCGCTGGCCCTCATGTCGTTTCTGATCTCCACCGACCGCGTGCGCGACGCGGTCAAGGCCGAGATTCGCGATGTCACCGGCCTCGATTTGACGCTGCGCGGAGAAGCGGCGGTGTCCCTGTTCCCGACCGGCATCGTCAGCTTTGCCAATGTGGCGCTGGGCGATGACAGCACGCGCGCGCCGGCGCTGGCGGCCAAGCGGTTGACCGCGCGGCTGCGGCTCATCCCGCTCTTTGTTGGCCGCATCGAAATCGCCGACGTGGCGCTCGAACAACCGCGGATCGACATCACGCTCGGACCCGATGGCCGTTCGAACTGGTCGGGCCTGATGGTGTCGCTTGCGCGCGCGCTCGGACCAAAGGCCAACCGGGCCGACCGGGAGACATCCTTTTCAGAAATCCGCGTGCGCGACGGCATCATCGTCCTGCGCGACAGCGCGGGCGTGGTGGTCGAGACACTCACCGGCGTCGATCTCGCGCTCGCCTGGCCATCGATTTCCAAGAGCTTCGCCGCGACCGGTCACGTGGTCTGGCACGGCGAGCCGATCGATGCCAGCTTTAGCCTGAGCGATTTTGCCTCGGCGCTCGCCGGCGACCGTTCGGGATTGAAGCTTCGTCTCACTGGCGCCCTGCTCAAGCTTGCGTTCGAGGGCGCCATCAGCGTGCGGCCAACGTTGAATATCGAGGGTACGCTCGCCGCCGATTCCGTGTCGCTGCGCGACGCGTTGCGATGGGCCGGCCAGAAGCCATTACCAGGCGGCGGCTTAGGACGCTTCGCGCTCAAGGCCAAGACCAACGTCTCCGGGGGCACGATCGCGTTATCCGGAGTCAATGTCGAGCTTGACGGCAATACCGCCGAGGGCGTTCTCACCTTCGCCACCGACGGACGCCAGACGCTGCAAGGCACGCTTGCCGCCGATGACCTCGATCTGACGCCCTATATCTCAACCGTTCGCCTGCTCACGGCCAACGATCGCAATTGGAATGAGATTCCCATCGTTCTTGACGGCCTCGCCGGTTTCGATCTCGACCTGCGGCTGTCGGCCGCCAAGATCGCGATCGCGCGCGCCAAGCTTGGGCGCACGGCGATCGCCGCCAACTTGCGCGCCGGACGGCTGACGTTGACGGTCGGCGAGTCGCAGGCGTTCGGCGGCGTCATCAAGGGTTCAATCACGCTCGCCGTCATGGATCATGGCGCCGATGTCAAATCGCAATTGCAATTTACCGATGTCGATTTGGAAAGCTGCTTGGGCGAGATGTTCAACATCCGTCGGGTCGAAGGCAGGGGCAACATGGCGCTCGCCATCGAGGCTTCCGGCGGCAGCGTGCTCGCCTTGACCCAAAACATGAACGGGTCCGCCAGCCTGATCGGACGGGAGGGCGCGCTGCCGCGGATCAACGCCGAGCAGTTGTTGCAGCGACTCAACCGGCGGCCGCTGTCCGGCACCGGCGACTTCCGCAACGGACGCACGCCATTTGAGAAGCTGATCGTCACTCTCAAGATCGCGCAAGGCATGGCAACCATCGAGGACGCGCGTCTCGAAGCCGCGAAAGTGCGGATCACGCTGATCGGCTCCTCATCGATCCCAACGCGCGAGCTTGATCTGCGCGGAACCGCAAGCCTGTTCGCCAACGGACTGGACGACGCAGCGCCCGCCTTTGAGCTTCCATTCGTCGTGCAGGGATCGTGGGACGACCCGATGCCGCTGCCGGATACCCAGAGCCTGATCGAACGCTCGCCAGCCGCAACCCCATTGCTCGATGCCCTCAAGGGACGCGCCACGCGCGAAACCGTGCGTTCGGCCATCGAGCAACTGACCGGCGGAGGCGCCTCTGGCGCCGCCCCGGCGGTCCCTCCCGCCGCCAGCGAACCGGTCGCGACCGCCCCCCAAAAATAAGCCTACTAGAGTCTGATCCATTGAGAATGAAGCGGCTGCCGCAAGGGAGGCGGGCTCCCTCTCCCCACCCGAACTCGGGTTTACCCGAGTTCGGAACTATAGATTGGCCGAAGTCGGGTAAACCCGACTTCGGCTGGAGAGGGCTGGGGTGAGGGGATCTAGGATTCTCGATAGACTATAACCCCTCACCCGCCACGCCTTCGCCCTACGGGCTACGGCGGGCGACCTCTCCCCATGGGAGAGGTGAAGCGAGTGTGCGGCGCGGCCTGATTCAGTGTAGCTGAATCAGACTCTAGTACCCGCCGGCGCGTTGGGTGCGAGCGCGCAGGATTTCGCCGCGCTTGGAGATCAACGCCGCGGCGATGACGCCGACAGCAACAACGGCGATCATGACGGTGCAGATCGCGTTGATTTCCGGCTTCACCCCCAGCCGCACCTCGGAATAGATACGGATTGGCAATGTGGTCGCGCCGGGGCCGGTGGTGAAGCTGGCGATCACCAGATCGTCGAGCGAGAGCGTGAAGGCCAGCACCCAGCCGGCGGCGATGGCCGGGAAGATGAGCGGCAGCGTGATGGTGAGAAAGGCCTTGAGCGGAGGACAGCCAAGATCCATCGCCGCCTCCTCCAGGGCGATGTCGAAATCGAGCAGCCGCGCCTGCACCACAACGGTGACAAAGCACATGGTCACGGTCGTGTGCGCCATCGCGATGGTCCAAAACCCGCGATCGATGCCGACCGCCACAAACAACAGCAGCAACGACAGCCCGGTGATGACCTCCGGCATGACCAACGGCGCATAGACCATGGCCGAAAACAGCGTGCGCCCGCGGAAGCGCCCTGCCCGCACCAGCGCCACCGCCGCGAGCGTTCCGAGCACGGTTGCCGCGGTCGCGGACACAAATCCGACGCGCAGCGTGGTCCAGGCGGCATCCAGCATGGCCGCATCGCTGAGCAGTTCCACATACCAGCGCGTCGACCAGCCGCCCCAGACGGAGACAAGTCGTGAGGCGTTGAACGAATAGATCACCAGGATGGCGATCGGCAGGTAGAGAAACGCCAGCCCGAGCGCGATCGCAATGACATTGAAGGTGGACAAGCCCCGGCGCATGACTCAACGCCCCCGTTCGCGTTCGCGCAGCTGCAGATGCCGATGGAAGACGATCGGCGCCAGCAGGAGACAGAGCAGCGCGATGGCGACCGCGGACGCGACCGGCCAGTCGCGGTTGGCAAAGAATTCGGTCCACAGCGTCTGCCCGATCATCATCGCCTCCGAACCGCCGAGCAGGTCGGGGATGACGAATTCGCCGACAATCGGAATGAAACACAGCACCACGCCCGCACTCACGCCGGGCAGCGATAGCGGCGCGGTGACGAGCCAGAACGCCTTCCACCACGGACAACCGAGATCGGCGGCGGCTTCAAGCAGCGTCTCGTCCATTTTCTCGAGGCTGGCATAGAGCGGCAGCACCATGAACGGCAGATAGGAATAGACGATGCCGATATAGATCGCGCTGTCGGAGGCAAGCCACGCGATCGGCGCGCGCACGAGACCGAGCGCGAGCAGCACGTCGTTCAAAAGACCCTCGGGCTGCAGGATATTGATCCAGGCATAGATGCGGATCAGAAAGGCGGTAAGAAACGGCAACACGACCAGCATGACCAGGATCGATTGGGCGCGCCGTGGCGCGCGCGCGATGCTATAGGCGATCGGATAGCCGATCACGAGCAGCAGCAGCGTGGAAATGGCCGCGATTTCAAGGCTGCGCACATAAGAGGTCAGATAAAGCGTGTCTGAGAGCAGCGTGGCATAATTGCCAAATGACAGCACGGCCAGAAATTCCCGCACGCCCCGCCATCCGGCGGCGAGATCGAGCAGCGGCTGATAGGGCGGCTGCGCGATCACGCTCTCCGACAGGCTGATCTTGAGCACAATCAGAAAGGGCGCGAGAAAGAAGACCGCAAGCCAGAGCGCGGGAATAAGGACGACGAGCCTGACGCCCCAGTGGCGTCGTGGGTGAGCGATATCGTTCATCTTGTCAGCACCACGCCGGCTTCGGGCGCAAAGCTCAACCACACCCGCTCGTCCCAATTGATCGGCCGCGCCAGCAGCCTGCTCTGGTTCACGACCGCGGCTTGCATGACGAAGCCATTGTCAAGCCTGACCTTGTAGACCGAGGTGTCACCGAGATAGCCGATGTCCAGCACCTGCCCGACAAAACAATTCTCGTCCGTGGTTTCCGGCGGCGCGGATACGATCCGCACCTTTTCCGGACGCAAGGCGAGCCACACTGTCGCGCCAATCTTGGCGTCGACCATCTGCGCCACGCGCAGCCGGCGGCCGTCCGCGCTTTCGATCGTTGTTTGCGGGCCGGTCGCAGCGATGCGGCCCTCAATCAGATTGACGTTGCCAATGAAGTCGGCGACCCAGCGCGAATTCGGTTGTTCGTAAATCTCGGATGGCGTCGCGACTTGCGCCAGCTGGCCGCGGTCCATCACGCCGATGCGGTCAGCCATTGTCATGGCCTCCTCGCGATCGTGGGTCACGATGATAAAGGTCAGTCCGAGCTTGCGCTGCAAATCCATCAGTTCAAATCGCGTCTCCTCGCGCAATTTACGATCCAGCGCCGCCAGCGGCTCGTCCAACAGAAACACGCGCGGGCGCTTGACCAGTGCGCGCGCAAGCGCAACGCGCTGGCGCTGCCCGCCGGAGAGCTGATGCGGCTTGCGACTGGCGAAGGATTCGAGCTTGACGAGCGCGAGCATCTCGCCGACCTGCCGCGCAATCTCAGTCTTTGGCAGGCCTTCTTGCTTGAGCCCAAAGGCGACATTGCCGGCGACCGTTAAGTGCGGGAACAGCGCATAGTTCTGAAACATCATATTGACCGGGCGGCGGTGCGGCGGCACATCGGCGATATTCTCGCCGTCGAGCAGGATGCGCCCTTCGCTCGGCCGCTCGAAGCCCGCGAGCATGCGCAGCAGCGTGGTCTTGCCGCAGCCAGAGGGGCCGAGCAGCGCGAAGAATTCCCGCTCATAAATATCGAGGGATAGCCGGTCGACGGCGGCGGTGTCGTCAAACCGCTTGCTCACCGCCTCGAAACGCACGAGTGGCCGGAGCGTGGGATCCGCCCATGGCGCAAAGCCCCGCCGCGCGCCGCCAAAACCCCTGTTCGCCTCCACCGCCATGCCAATACGCTAAACGCAGCGGAGGGACGGCTCAACCCAGGAATTTTCGATAGTGGATAGCCGAGCGCGGTAAATAGGCGTGGCAGCGCATGCGCCGCCAGCGACAAATCTTCGTCATGGACGTCAGATCAGAACTACGTCCTCACGCGCTGTCTTGGCCTCTGGCTGAACGAGGCTGCCGGGCCCTGTGCGCGGCTGGGGACCGTAATAGTTCCCATGTTGCACCATCGGACGCGGATTGGTGAGAACCGACACCATCCGGTCGAACAGCGCCCTGGTCGAGACCGGCTTAAGCAGATACTCGTTGGCGCCAAGTTGCATAGCCCCGACCACGCATGAGCGTTCGCCATGGCCGGTCAAGACAATGATCGGAACATTGGGTACCGGGAAACTCTCAGGTGAGCGTACGGTGCGGATAAACTCCGCGCCGCCGACCTGCGGCATTTCCCAATCGAGAATCACGAGATCCGGAACGACGTCGCAGATCGCCTGCAGGCCAGTCATGCCGTCGCTCGCATCGTAGATTTCCCGCAAACCAAGGGCATTGAACATCGTGCGGACAACCTTGCGCATGTGATAGTCGTCATCGACGATCAAGACCTTGATCGATTTTAAAAGATGCTCCAAATGCGCCGGCACGAGCGATTGCGCGGGCGTTTGGGTGAACTGCGAATGCGATGACGATGACATGATGTTCGCCGCTATGTCCTGAGTGACGCGAAGCACGTTGCGCGTGCTTATGAATTCTGATCATTAGATCATTTCTTTACTTCAACGGCATGAAACCGGTCGCTCAATTTGTAACCTTTTGGGTTATTGAGCGTTAACGCTGCGCGTGCGGCGGATGGCGTCCTGCCAGCCCGCCCATTTCCGTGCGCGGTGGGCGGCGTCCAGGCTGGGCTCGAAACGGCGATTGAGCCGCCAGCTTGCGGCGAATGCCTGCGGGTCGGGACATACTCCCGATGCATAGCCGGCGAGGAATGCCGCGCCCAGCGCGGTCGTTTCCTGCACCACGGGGCGGTCGACCGGAACGGCGAGAATGTCGGCGAGAACCTGCATGGTGAGATCGCTCGCGCTCATGCCGCCGTCGACGCGCAGCACCGTGCGCGCGGCAGCCGCCGCGGGCCAATCGGCGCGCATCGCTTCGAGCAAATCGCGGGTCTGATAACCCACCGCTTCGATTGCGGCGCGGGCGATCTCGGCCGCCCCGGAGTTGCGCGTGAGGCCGAAGATGGCGCCGCGGGCATCGGCGTCCCAATAGGGCGCGCCCAGGCCCACGAAGGCCGGCACCAGATACACCTGCTCGGCCGGATTGGCTTGTTGCGCGAGCGTGTTGACGTCCGCCGCGCGCGCAATGATTTTCAGCCCGTCGCGCAGCCATTGCACCGCCGCGCCCGCGATAAAAATCGCGCCTTCGAGCGCATAGGCGCGCCGGCCGGCGAGCTGATAGGCTATGGTGGTCAAGAGCTTATGGCGCGAGCGCACGGGCGCCTCGCCAATGTTGAGCAGCGCGAAACAGCCGGTGCCATAAGTCGATTTCATCATGCCGGGGGTAAAGCAGCCCTGCCCGACCATCGCCGCCTGCTGGTCGCCGGCGATGCCGCGGATGGCGATCGGCGCGCCGAACAATTCCGGCAGCGTGTGGCCAAATTCTCCCGCGCAGTCACGCACCTCCGGCAGAAGCAGGGACGGTATTGCAAACATTTCCGCCAGTTGCGGATCCCACTTGCCGGTATTGATATCGAGCAGCAACGTGCGAGAGGCATTGGTGGCGTCGGTGGCGTGCACCGCACCGCCGGTGAGCCGCCACAAGAGAAAACTGTCAATGGCGCCGAACGCGAGCTTTCCCGCCTCGGCCGCCTTGCGCGCGCCGGAGACATGATCGAGCAGCCAAGCAATTTTGGTCGCTGAGAAATAGGGATCGAGCAGGAGTCCGGTCTTGGCCGAAATAGCCTCCTCGTGCCCTTGCCGCCGCAAAGCGGCGCACGCCTCCGCGGTGCGGCGGTCTTGCCAGACAATGGCGTTGTGGATCGGCTTTCCGCTCGCGCGCTCCCAAACGATCGTGGTCTCGCG
>Ga0315281_10011308_pt1 | contig 12231 bp, 9 predicted proteins | sample YL17G07_0_MG_FD_204540 | JGI IMG/M metagenome (GOLD analysis project Ga0315281, IMG submission 204540) | Sediment microbial communities from Yellowstone Lake, YNP, Wyoming, USA - YL17G07_0 | ecosystem: Environmental > Aquatic > Freshwater > Lake > Sediment | place: USA: Wyoming | collected... | reverse complement strand
TTGAACTTGAGGCGCGTCAAGACGATGTAATCTGATAACACGAGTGATGTTGTTGTTGTTGGTATCCACTGAGTCATTCTGCAGAATTGCCCGTATGGTTATATTGAATGAATCATTGACGCTTATCTGGTGAGGTTGGGCAATGACTCGAAGACGATCAGGAGGGGGCTGGGGCTGGTTGTAGACTACAATTACACTATCTCCAGTCAGGGTGCGGGCTGAGGAATCAAACGTCGAATCATTGAGGCCTGTGTTAGCAGCACTGGGATAGGTCAAATCAAACTGTTCGATGTCGTTTGTTATGTTATTAATAATCGTATTAGGTTCCGGTAGATGAGCAAAGAGCTGGAATGTGTATCTGCCTTCAAGCCCAATGGGGATACCCTGGGGGTTGGTTGATTTATTGAAAATCGTATAGCATTCCAAAGGAGAGCGCATGCTGCATATGGGGATATCGTAGTACCATGTATCGGTTGAATTCTTAAGAGTTTGATTTATGCCTACCGTACTGTTGTATTCCGGCGGGGTTGTGGTATAGTTGTAGGGTGTGCCGTCAAATGAGCTGTTGCACACATTTCCAAACTGGTCTAGAATTTCAATAGTTATGTTGTAAAAATCTCCCGGGTTTACGTAAATTGTTTTGGGGTTGGGGTCGATTACATTGATGCTTTTTGCGACATCGTGGTAGGCATTTATGTAGGAGGTAATGTCGGCTGGTTGCACATTATAACCATTGAGGCACAGTGTTGATGATGCTGAGAGAACCGTATATTTGCCAATATCTGCGGGTTCGGTAAATGTGACCCAGGCAATTCCATTGACATCCGAAAGTGTCGTTAGCTGCGCCGCACCCATGCCCGGAGGAGGAGTCGCGGGAGGAGTTACTGTAGCTCTGACGTTCTGAACTGGAGCTCCGTTTTTATCCGTCAGATTAACCGCAACTGTTACCTGGTGGTTAACCGCCTGTGCGAAATGTTGGTCTGGATTTGTTTTGAAATCATTTGGAGCAGAAGGGGCAGCAGCCCATGATATGTTGCAGTATAGTGGTTTTATCTCATAATTCTCTGGGGGTGCAACTGCGGGAGTGTACTCCCCCGTTGGGTCAGTTCCGCTGCAATACCATGAATATGTTCCGATAGTGGTGAATGTAGAGATATTCTGATACTCATGAGTGGCAGTCTCAGTGGCTTGAACGACGGGAAGCGGAACTCCAAAGGGGTCGGTGAGAAATATTTTAACATCCGCTCCAGGTATCTTGTTTGAAGACAAATCCGTATAGTTGCATGTGAATGTGACCGGGTAGCCCGGCAACTGGAATGAAGGCGGGCTTGCTGACTGCGTCATCTGCGAGGCTTGCACGCTAACATTCCAGAAAGTCGCTAGTGCCACAACTGTTTTTGAGCCGTTGTAGACAGTAAAATTCACCGCTCCTGCGGGAATGTTGATATACCCATAAGAATCGGGGTATACAGTGTCCCCAGTATCAAATACTACTTTTATGTTCGTCAAATCAGTGGAGTAGGTGAATATGCCCTGTCCAAAGTTTCTAGCTATTTGTGTGATATCCTTGCCATCAACCACTCTATCAGGGTCTATATCTGCCATATAATCCCATAGTGACATTCCCTCGGCAGCTCCAAATGAACGGGCAGCGACTGTAATGTCCTGACCATCAACCTTTGCGTCAGGCCAGTGACTGATGGTTGAATACGGACGGACCCCTCCAGTCTGATCGCCCACACTGCGGGAGCATCCACATATGCCACTTTGGCAGTCCGTGTCACTCATGTTGCACCACAGCTCTATTTTAATAACATGCAGATTCGGCACGTAGGCTGGATTAGGGATGTAGAGCTGCCCGTCAATGCCGCCCTTGAGTGCTGCAAGAGGCAATGAGACTGAGAATGTTGCTGGAGCAAGAAGATAGATTAACAATGGTAGGAGAAAGAGCTTTTTACAATACCCTCTAGCTCCACCCATATTATACCACGTACATTTGTGTTATATACTTATATTAATTATTGTATTATTTTAAACTTACGTTACCTACCAAGCATCTCACTGAAATTGCCTGGATGCAGGAGCTGTAGTTTCCCTATTCCTATTTCGGATTTGATGATGACGGCAAGCGAGTTGTAGGAGAGGTCTAGCTTTTTCACAGTCTCCTCCAGCTCCTTCTTGCTTTCAAACACTATGAAATTCTTCCCAGCCGCATTAAGCTCAAGCGCCCTTTTTAAAGTGCTCTCGCCAGTGTATATGTGGATATAGAAGCCTTCTCCCTTAACAGTTGCTAGGATATCGCAGTCCTTTCTCTGGTTCAAGTCTGTGAACGGTATTGCGTTGTTTATGAAAAAGTTTCTCAGCAGCCGGAACAGGGCGAGATACCTCATATCTCTGCCGCTTTTGGTCTCCCACGTCCTTAGGCCATGGAAGTTGAGAGCCTTTGCAACATCGCCGCTCTCTATAAGCTCCTCAAGTATCTTGTCCAGGTTGTAATCAGTTATGAGGATTGGCACGCCTTTGTAGGTTATCTTTCTTCTCATCTCATTCTTAAGCTCCTGGGGGCTGAGCGGCATGAAGCTCCACTTATACTCCTTATTCACCGAGTCGAACAGACTGAGCACAGAGAATTTTGAGATTGGAACTACAACTTTTTCAAGAGGAGGGAAATCGGGGACATCGAGTGTATACACCGGTTTCTCTGGCCTTCTCAATGCGATTGCAACCACTGCAATTAAAATTGTTATCACAATTATGGCGACATTTATTGGGTTGTCGAGCCATGAGGCAGGTTTGGAGTTGGTTTGGTTGATTATTATTATCTGCCTGCTTATGTTCACTTTGAATGTGTACAGACCATAATCTAGAGATGGGCTCTGTGCGAATGAGAATACTCCATCAGAACCAGATACATTCAAGTAGGGAGGGAACAGGTTCTTACCCGGGGTTTTGTTTATCGTTAAGTACGCAACTCTGTAAGTCAAAGGTGCTAATTTAGAAGATTCAATTGAATTTCTCGGTATGATGTACTTTGGCACAAGTGCAGAGAATCGGAAAATCTGAGGCTCCGAACTCCAGACTGTTGGAGCTATGGTTACATTTATTGGCGGAACGTTCAAGAACGACTGCGCGTATACATAACCGTCATCGTCCTCAGCCCGGAGTGTGTAGTTGCCAATTGGCAGGTCGACAATGAAGTAGCTTGAGAACAGGTACTCCGTCTTGATTTTTATGGAATGGGCGAATTGCTTCTCAAATCGCTGCATGTCCTTGTATACAACCACGCTTATGTTTACATCCCTTAATTTCGGGAAATCTTCGGAAAATTGGAAGTCTATGAGTATTTTGTCGTCCCCCACACCCTGCGGTATATGAATCATCTTTCCCTTGACTGGGTTGGTTATTTTCTTATCCGTGACGAAGTATATGGTACTGCCATTGAGCGTAGTTGCATTAACGAATATTCTCGTCCACCCCGAGTCGTTGGCGTAAGGTGCCATGAATATCATTGAAGTGTTGGAATTGGACTCATTGATCCTTTGCGCGAGTATGCTCAGCATGCCCGTGGTTAACGGGTCCTTCCATCTCATTTCGTATATAAGGCGCCCGACATCTTCCCCGGCGATTTGCCCATTTGCATTCCACCCTATGTCAATGCTTCTGGGGAGAACGAAGAGATACCCCTCTCCTTTCTGCACATAGGACATTGAGCATGCTACCAAACTTTCAAATTTAGCCGAAACAACAAAGCTGGGGTTCTGAAGTCTGTATCCCTCGCAGGTAGACAGGTCATCTCGATGTATATAGCTGATTCCGTACGACGTAAGCCGGTCCGAAGGTATGCGCACAACCGAACCGTTCGCGTAGAACGCCTCATCAAGGTCACGCCCTAGGAATATTACAACAAATCCCCTCTTCATCAAATCATTGAGGTCCGGACCGCTTTCCATGCCAACGAGCTGTGCAGGTATCTTTCCAGTTGGCACCACTATTATGGAGCGGCGAGTCAGCTTGTCCAGATGATTTATCTTTATCTGGTTGATTGTGGAGTTGGCTTCCAGCAGCCCATACTTTTTGATTGTTGCCTCTAGTGATTTCGTAAAGTCCGGCAGGCCATCACATTCTGTGCAGCCCGGGAAGCCTGGGCTGGAGTAGTCCAGAAGGTATATGTCGCGGGGCAGCTCGCTGTCATAAAGCTTGACACTTATATTTGCATTTGTGATGTTTCTTCCATTCACCCGCGTTAGCAGGAATATGACCTTGCTTGGAAGGCTTCCGGCCAAGCTGCCGTAGTCAAGTACTCCAGAATCCAGCACGTTGAGCTCCACGCTGGAGTTCATGATGGACGGGGGAGGGGGTGGAGGCAGGAAATAGAGGTACAGAAAAAGGCCGCCGGCGATTCCAAGAATTATAAGAACCGCGATGAGTATGAGTATAGTTCTCCTCCTCATCTTTGACCCTCTTTGACCCAGCCCAGCTTCTTGAACACCTCAGTAAATTTCTCACCCAGCGGATTCTGCTCCTCCTCGTATTTCTTTTTTATGACGAAGTGCTTTGTGTTCTGGAACCTCTTTTTTACAGCGAAGAGGTAAGTCTCTTTCTTGAATTGGGATTCTAGTATTTCATTGTTGGAAGTTTGCTCCATGGGCTCACCCGATGTACTCAAGATTGCCCTGGGTGACCATTGCATTTAGCAGGTGCTCTACCCGGGATTCCAGAACGTTGTATACCTTGGCGAACTCTGTTATGTTTATCTCGTTGTTATGCAGCTCAAGCCACTCCTGTATTTTCACCTTGAGGGTATCATCAGAGATTGATTCAAGCTCTTTTAGCCTAAGCACCAGCTCATCGTTTCTTGCTTTAAGCTCTATCGTCTCCTTTGTGACTTTGGCAAGAGAGGCGTTGAGATTCTCAATCTTTCTCTGGAAGGAGAGCGATTCGCCGTTCAGCACATCGTATTTTGCGTATATCTCATCGTATGTTGATGTGGCAAATTCCGTTATCTCAGTCAGGTAATTCCTTACAATCTGGTAGAACTGCTTGTGGTCTATTTCGTAGTTATGCCCTATGAGGGTCAGGATGTTCAGAAAGTGCTTGAGCACTTCTATGCTCCTCTTCCTCTTGCTGATTCCCGGGACGATCGTGTACACAATCTCTATTTCGCTAGGCCTGAAGTACACTGTTGAGAATAGATACGGGTTCTTCTTTATGTCCCTGCTCTCAACATTCAATGCAGCCACGTAATCTTGTTCTACGGCCAGCTGGATTGAACTTAGCAGGGATAGAGCGCTTGTTATCTCGCTCAAGTCCTTAATTCTCCTAGCTGGGAGTCTGAAGCCCGCAATCTGCGGTGCAGGAACCTCGTCCTTGAGTTCCTTCTTATCAACCGGCTTCTGCTCCGTCTTCTCAATCTTTGTTTCATCCTTTTTTTCTGCCATGTTCTTCAACTCTTGGGAAATACGATAAAAGCGAGAATAGTATGAATACCACTGCGGCTACAAGGCTGAAAAAGATAGACTGTAGTGTTTGGGATATCACAACAAGCATCACGAACAGCAGAGTTGCTAGGATTGCCCAGGTTGCCAGAGTCCTCTCAAACCTGCGCCTCTTCTCCTTTGCCTTGGGAATGCAATCATCGCATACCACAAGCGTGTTGTTCTTGGCAATGCCCAGCCGAGTCTTTATCTTTCTAATGGCCTCTAGGTATAGATCCTCCTCAACTCTTCTTCCCTTCTTCTCCTTCTTGCAAACTACGCAGATGGACTTTTTCATAGCATCATCCTTTCAGCACGACTTCCTGAACCTTTTTATCATCAACCCCGGCCTTCTTGAAGTCAGCCCGTGAGAACACGCTCATGAGCGTTGTTTCCTCTATTCCAAGGTCTTTAAGGAAATTGGAAATCTGCGCCCTTGTGACACCAAACTTCTCCAAGTTGAGCACAAACGCAATCACTTCCATGCGCTTGTTCTTCTTGTCAAAGAGTGTCATTATCTCCTCAAGATGCGCATCGCTAAGGCCGAACAGCTTGAGCTTCTTTCTCAGATCGCTTTTGTCAAAGGAATATGACTTTGCCATCCTTACCCTCCAACTCCTATTCTGTTTAGTATGTCTATTATCATCGAATCCTCCATTCCAACCGCCTTCAGGAAGGAGGTTATATTGCCCCTTGCAAGGTCGTTCTTCTCAAGAAATTCCACGAAGCTGATTATATCCATGCGCTTGTTATTCCTGTTGAACATATTTATCAATTCGGATGCGCGGATGTCGTCCATGCCAAACTCAGTAAGCTTGTTCTTAAGCTCATTTTTCTCAAAAGCATAGTTTTGCGGGATGTTCTCATCCGCCAGCTGAGCCTGGGTGAGTATGGACTGCACGTCCAGAAAATATTCCTCAAGGGGCTCTTCGCCATGAATTTTCTCAAGCAGGAAAGTTTCCGGGAATTTTGTACTAGTTTGGAATGCCATGTTCACTGCGCACTGGCCGACACCGAATTTGCTTATCTCGCCCCGCATATAATCGCTGAAGTTGAGGGAGCCCTGTATGTAATTAAGGAAATTCTGGAATTTCACCCTCATGATGAATGTTGTGCCAACATTGGAGAATATTGCCTCATGTACGTCGGTGGGGTTTTGGGAAGCAACTATGAGGCCGAAGTTGTACTTTCTTCCCTCTCTCACAATCATTATGGCATCGGACCTTTCATCCTTTGCTATCTTCCATGCTTCATCCAGAACAACAAGGACTCTCAGGCCCTTTGTTGCGGACCATCCGGTCGATCTCATCTTTTCCTTGAGGAATTGGAGTACGAAGAGGCCTGCCAGCCCTCTCATAACTTCATCTGGAAGCCCGCTCAGGTCAATGTCCACCAGCCCAACGTCTGTAAGCTCCTCCAGCTTTACAGTGCTCTGCTGCGCGAAATAATCCTCACCAGGCCTGCAGAAGTTCTTCAGGCGGTATATTGCATTCTCCAGTTCTGCCGGGAACTCATAGGCGCCTGACTTAAGCTTATCCTCAAGTATCTTCACAACTTCCTTCAGCGTGGGCGGGGGCAACGGCTTTCCGTCAGAGCCCTTGTGTTCAGTCTCATTGAGCTTGAAGCCAGCTTCAGTATATGTTTCCTCGAGAGCCTGCTCGGTGAGTCTCTTCTGCTCCGGGTACTGGCTTATATCTGTCAGTATTTCAAGAGTCCTTGTAATCTGCTTCACCCTGTCAAGAGGCTTCATCCCTCCAAGGTCCAGGAGGTTTATGAAATCCCCCTTTCCGAGTGATATGATTCTTCCTCCTGTCTGCTTGACCCATGCCTTATACTCGCCAGCCCAGTCAATTATTATTGCGTTGCTTCCCCAGACGAATGCAGCCCTGGACAGGAAGGTTTTTACGAAGTATGAATTATGCACGAAAATTCCACCGAATCCTGCAAGAAAGACCTCCTCCTCAACTTCGAGGTCATAAACGTGCTGACAACTGCTATCAATCTTTTCAACACGGGTTATCCTGTCCCACATTATATCAGAGCTCGCAAGCAATTTCAGAAATTCTATGTTATCCTCAATTGTTGGCTCGTACTCTTCCGAGGGAATATTGAACGTCGAAACCTGCTGTGGTTGCCAAGCACGCTCTTGTCTCAGACTCTCGATTTCGCCCAGTATATTTCCAACGTAATCTCTTGAAGGAGTTCTCAGATTGTTGACTATGGAGTAGGTCATCTGTGTCCTTTTAACAATTCCTTCTCTAACAAGATTCTTGACAACCGGTCCTATTTCCGGTATGAGGTCAACATTTGTGTGATGTTCTTTGGTTTTCGCGAGCAGTCTTGTGAATCTCCCCCTTTTTGTTTGTGACAGAAATCCGATCTCGGCAAACTTATCCAGATTATCTTTACTTGATATGGTGATTCTGTAGTAATATGCGCCTCCGTGGTTAGAGTTGGTGGCTCTCTTCCAGTGAGGATGAGCACGAGCGTTCACCCCGAATCTAAGGAGGAGGTAGAGCAAGTCGTTGGCAAGCTCCTTTGACTTTGTAGTCGCACAGACAGCATGATGCTCCACGCTTCCGTCCCCCTCGAAATATGCCTTGAGGTATTCCGCTATGATGCTCTTAGGGCATGAGAATATGAAGGAGGGTACAGACTTTTCTCCGGATTTTTTATCCAAGAGGAATGATTTCATGAGCTGTATGAGGGGTTCTGAGGCAATCCTTACACCTTTCTCAACCCTGAACGAAGTGCTGCCAAGCGACTTCGCACATGCCTCCACTTCTGTGAGAAACCCTTCGTCACAATTGCTGATATGAATGAAATCCCTTGCGATATTGCCCTCTGCAGTTATGAAGCCAAGCAGTTTTGCCAGTTCAGCAGTTATGGGGAGTATCGCGGGTATGCTGATTCTCCCATTCGCAGCCCTGATTTTCAGTTTTCTAATCTCCTTCATTCCCAAAGGAGAATGCTTTATGAGCTTTTTGAAGTATTTGATGGGAATTGCTCTCCCGCACTTGTAGAATCGTATATATTTGTCATACTGCGGGTCTATCGGCAAACTGGATTCAATTTTCCTCCATTCAAATTTTGTAGAGCTCAGTCCAGTCATATGGAGTTTATCTTCATCAAGCAGTTCCATCAGGTTGAGTTCACTTAGGTTTGACTCAGAGCTTATTGAGCGGGGTGCAGGAACGAAATCGCCAACGCGGGCCTCTGTTCCTCTGACAACCTTTATGCAGCCCTCCCTAAAAACAACAATATTATGGTCGCCGGTTGTCTTAACTTCCCTCCCGCTGCCTGTCGTGAATCGGTACAGGTATTGCGGAGCTTCCTTTCTGGCTGCCGTGAGAACCCTGCTCCATTTTGCTTTAAGATTACTACCAAACGCATATACTTTCACATCCGGATTCCTCACGCAGGTACATCCGTCTATTTCCTCAGCACCATGTTTTTTTATTATTGAATCGACTAACTCTCCAATCTTGACCAGCCTCTCGTCTTTCCCAGTCCTCACCAGAACCTTCTCATCCGGCGATATGGATTTTCCTGCTCCGGTTATCCCCACTATGCATATGTGTGGATTTGTCAGATACTGGTAGGACCAGTTGAAAGGCACGTGAAATATTTTCGTTTTTCCCACGTAGATTGAATTTGAGGGATCAAGGGTTAGGTACTCTGCAGGTGGCTCTGGGGGCCTCACAAAAAGGGGCCTCTTGGAAAGCTCATTGCTCATTATTGATTGTATTTTTAACACTCCCATGGATACACTTTTATATCGAGCCTTTTAAATCTTTAAGTGTTGAGGGGAATGCAATTTCCCAGTCAAAACATCTCTTCATGTCCTCCCCCTTCAATTCAAGTATTTCCACATTGAGCGCATTGGAGAAAGTCGCTTTCAGCTCATTTGCCTGCCCTTTCACAATAGCCGTGGCAGCATCAGGGCTAACTCCAATTGCGAGGGTTGTAATGTACATCAAAGTGCCCAATGGTTTCTCACCTGCCGAGAGCCTAGCGAGCAACTCATTCTGCTTGGCAACTTCCCTCTCCCATTTGTCTATGGTTATTGCATCGGGACGCGGCTTCTCCCTCTCCCTTCCAAGCCTCAACTGGGCCGCAGCTCTTCTCGTTTCAACATCTTCCCTGAATTTCAGGATATCCTCCAAGAAGGTGAGCACGCAGAACTTGAATGGAAAGTACACGCTTGCAACTGCTCTCTCCCACAGGTCCATGTAGGAGGACTGTTCATCCTGGACACCAACGCTTGCAGATTCATATAGACGTGCGTACATAAATTGTATTGCGTAGTAGACGCCGCCAACGTTTTTGAGTATGACGTCCTGGGAAGGTGGAATTTCGAAGCCTCCGGTTCTTATCTCCCTGACTTTTAGAATCCTGGTTATGAAAGGTAGGATAATAAAACCAACCTTGTAGACAACAGCATCTAGCAACAAGGATAGAATTCCTATTGCCACTATTGCTATTTGGAGCACGCCTAATCCACGCGCTTGGAAGGCTAGCAGTATGGATAGAAATGCGATGCCAAGCGTAGTAGCCGCAACTGTCTTGTCATTTATTCCTATAGTTATTGCTGGCATCTAAACAACCTGTTGGGCGCCTTCCTCCCTTATCGTAGGAGGCACCATATATTCCCATTCAAAACATCTCTTCATTTCGTCTCCTATAAGCACCGCGACCTCGGCATTGAGGGTGGTCGATATTGTGGATTTTATTTCATTTGCCTGGTTTCTCACAGCAGCCAGCGCCATCTCGGGTGTTGGACCCTGACCGGAAGTCATTATGTAGGTTATCTGCGTTATTGCATTTTCTCCTGCAGAAATTTTTGAGATCATGTTCTCCCACATGGCTATCTCTCTCTCGATCTTGTCCAACTCCGCATCGCTTGGCTCGGGCTTGCCTCGTTCATTTGCAAGCCTAAGCTGGGCTTCAGCTTTCCTGCCCTCAATTGTGCTTTTATACTTCGTTAAATCCTTTGCGTAGGACGATATGCAGAATTTAGTAACAAATTTCAAACCGGAGATTGCCTTCTCCCACAAATTCATGAAGGCGACCTTCTGCTCCGCACTTTTTTCAGTGGTGGATTCATACACCTTCACGTGAATGAACATTGAGGCGAAGTATACATTGCCGACCTTCTTTATGACTGCATCCTGCTGCGGGGACAGCGTGTAGGGCTCTTCTATAACATCTATCACCCTTACCCTCTTGGTGAGAAATGGGACTATCCAGTATCCATATTTGAAAAGGATCAGACCGATTGTTGAGAAGACGGGAGCTAACAGCAGAACCACACCGGTTATGGCTCCCAGATCACCTAAAACGAAACTAAGAGTTAGCAGAATCACTCCTATGCCGATGCAGGCAAGAGCTATGTTTCTTTCCATTTGCAGAAAGATCACCTACAGTATTTTTAAAATTCCCTGTCCTATCTCGGTTATATCCGCACCTAATAATGGAGCTATTGTCCTTATGAATGTGAAGGTTACTATCAGCACAAACATTGGATAGAAAAATATTTTCAGCCATACTCCGGAAACCCAGCCCAGAATCCATGCTGATGCGTTCCTGAGCTCTGGGGATAACGCCCTATGGGTAGCAACATCTGTCGCAGCTTCAAAATCAGTGGCGCACGCGCCGTAATCGCTAAAGTTGAAACCGCCTATGCTGTTGCCGAGCTGACTTGCCTTATTCTGAACCTCTGAGGGATTCTCTGACATTAGGGCTACGTATGTGAACATGATTGGGTATACTATTGCAAGTCCAATTCCCAGTGCTATGAGCAACCCGCCTGCGCCCCGGGTCCATGGGAATATCCTGAGAAGAACGCCTGCGGGTATGAAGAGCGAAAAGCCCGTGTTGTAGAAGAGGTGTATCAGAGCTTTTTGGGATGCCGCTGTGATTGTCGCGATGGCGACAACGTGGGCCTGGAAATGCAGCTGCTCGACAAGTGGACTGAGTATGAGTTCAAACGGAGCGAAATCAAGACCTGCTGCATTGAAGTAGAATGAGAAAGTTGTTAGGAATTCTAGCGGGAAATTTACAAGGTAGACATTCCTGTATATCGCATGGAGTGATGCTAGAACTTCATCAATATAAGAATAGGCTTTCCTGTATGGATTCATGCCTCCAATCATTGTCTGGACGCCTTGATTGAGCATTATGTCCATCATCAATAACAGGAATACTACCAAAACTGTACTTGCCAGAGCTTGGTAGAACTCCGCCTTTGCCCATTTTTTTAAACCATCAAGACTGAAAAAGACGCCAAGCATGTAGGCAATCGAAACTATGGCGAAGGCTACTGAAATTGCTATCATGGCTACCGGCTGCCATATATTCCAATTCCCCGTTACATCAACGGGGGCAGTATTCCAGGGTTCTGTCCACCACATTATTGGCGCTGCCACTATATCACCTATATGAGCCGCGTGAGGTTGCTCACGTCAACTTCCTCCCCAAGGGCCGCTGAGAGCCCTTTTATGGATACTATTAGGATCATGAACATTAACAGAGGTATGAAGATTGCACCCATTATAGCTTTTCCTATGAAGCCTACAAATGGGCTGAGCATGCCTCCAAACCAATTCGCGTCTCCGGGCGATGGCCCCGCATTACTGAATGCGTCTCCAAGACCTTGGTAGTCTTGGGTGATGGCGTCGGATATGCCCATATTGCCGCCAACTGATCCGTAGAAGAGCACTACAAGAAACGGGTAGAACAGCAAGAAGCCCAGTGC
>Ga0315281_10011307_pt1 | contig 12232 bp, 15 predicted proteins | sample YL17G07_0_MG_FD_204540 | JGI IMG/M metagenome (GOLD analysis project Ga0315281, IMG submission 204540) | Sediment microbial communities from Yellowstone Lake, YNP, Wyoming, USA - YL17G07_0 | ecosystem: Environmental > Aquatic > Freshwater > Lake > Sediment | place: USA: Wyoming | collected... | reverse complement strand
TCATCCCCATAGCAGTCCGAACGCCCACGTGAGACCGAGCACCGCGACCGCGAGCGTGATGCCGCTCGCGCGCGGCCCTGCCCCGCGCAGCACCATCGCGAACAGCGCCGCGCCCGCCGCGCCCGCCAGCCAGGTGTGCCCCGACGCGCCGCGCAGCTGCCAGCCGAAGGCGATCGGCAGCGCCGTACCCACCACGAAGCCGGCGAGCGGCACCGCGAGCCGCCCCGCGAGCCGCAGCCCCGGCACCTGCAGCGCGCCGACGACTTGCATGCCGCGGGCCCAGCCCGCCCGCAGTCCCCACACCCGGCAGGTCAGATGCGCGGCGTTGTAGAGCACCAGGAAACCGGCCGCGGCCCAGCCCCGCGCGCCGAAGGCCACCAGCACGAGCCCGATCGCCCCGCACACCGGCAGCCACGAGGCCCAGAACAGCCGGTCGCCGATGGACCCCAGCGGGCCGCACAGCGCCTCGCGCAGCCGCTCGATGCGCTCCGGCGCCTCGCCGTCCAGCTCGGCGCGCACCGACGCGCCCACGGCGAGGCCGGCGAAGTACGGATGCGCGTTGAAGAACCGCGCCTGACGGGCCAGCGCCGCACGATAGCGCGCGCCCTCCGGTCCGCCTTCCAGGGCGCGCAGCGCCGGCTCGGCCGCATGACCGAAGCCGATCCCCTGCATCCGCTCGTAGTTCCAGGCGGCTTGCAGGGTGAACAGCCGGGCCAGCACGCGGGCGAACCCCGGCATCGGTCGGTTCACCGCAACCACAGCGCCACCGCCCCCGTGCCCAGGCCGCCCGCGAACCACAGCACCCGGCGGCCCAGCCCGGCACGGCGCCAGCCGGCGTGCAGGGCGACCCCGACGCTCGTGGCGACCAGCGCCACCTGGGCCACGCTCTGCGGGCCGCCCCAGCGCCGCTCGAACAGCGCGGAAACGAGGTCGGCCACGGCGAGCGCGAGCGCCGTGAGCGCGAACGCGCGCAGGGCGTCGCGCAGCAACCCCCGGCGCTGGAGCCGGCGCAGCACCGCCGCGTCCCCCGCGTCGATGGCCGCCCGGGCCTCCATGACGTCCGCCGCGTTGGCACGCCGCACGAGGTGCGAGAACCAGCCGCCGGTCCATGCCGCCAGCACTGCCACCACGACGAGGCCGAGCAGCCCCGAGGCCAGGATGCCCTGCGGGTGCTCCCCCGCGAGCGCGCCCACGGCCACCGAGCCTGGCCCCCAGTCGGGAACACGCGACGCCCCGACCGGCAGCGTGTCCATGGCGAACAGCTCGAGGACCGCGCCGATCACCAGCCCCGGCACCGGCGCGCCGACGAGCGCGCCGCCGATCAGCCCCGCCACCAGCGGCCGCGAGAACATCGCCTGCGGAAAGCTCGCGACGTCGAGTCCGACGAGCGTGCCCGCGGCCACCACGGTCGCGGCCTGCAGCCCCGTCATCCGAGCAGCGCCGCCAGCGGCACGCTCGTGCCCGTCGGCACGTCCTGCGCGCTCACGTCCACGCCCTCCCGCGACAGGGACTCGAGCGCACGGGCCTCATCGTCACCGAGATAGACGTAGCGCAGGCGCTCGCGCCGCCCGTCGCGATAGTGGATGCCGCCGACGTTCACGCGGCGGATCGCCCCGTGCGTCGCCGCCACGAGGCGGCTCATCGTCCCGACGTCGCCGGTGAGCACGATCCCGCGGCGCGGGTCCGCCTGCCAGGCGGCGAGCTGCGCGGCGGCCTCCTCGGCGCTCGCGAACACGACGCTCACGTCCGGCGGCACGCCCATGCGGTAGAGTTCCTGCTCCCAGTCGTTCGCGCGGACCTCGTCGTCCACGAGCACGATGAAGGCGATCCCCAGCGTCTGGCCCCACCCCACCACGACCTGGCCGTGGATCAACCGGTCGTCGATGCGGAACAGCTCGACGCTCAAGGTCCGCGCCCCTGCGCCGCAGGCTCGGCGCCCACCGCGGTGATGGAGCCCTTCCCGGTGAGCGTGACGCGCGCGGCCGCCTCCCCCGGCGTCAGGCTCCGGTGGAACGCGAAGTCGAGCAGCATCGCCAGATTGACCCCGGTGACGACCGCCACGTCGCCGTGGGTGCGCGCGAACGCCGCCGCGCTGAACGCGCACGAGCCCCCGGGCATGTCGGCGAAGACCACCCCCGGCCGGCCCGCGAGCGCCGCCGTGAGGCGCGCCGTGAGCGCGGCGCGGTCGCAGCCGGTGTTCGACACCGCCACGAGCCCGTGGTCGGCGCCCGCGATGGACTCCACCGCCGACACGAGCGCTCCGGCCACCTCGGCGTGCGCCAGGACCACGCCCGTCAGCGGTTCATTCATAGTCCTCTTCCAGGTACTCGCGGAGCAGCTTGCGGTTCGGCTCCTCGTTCGCGCGCGCCGCGCTCGCCTGCATCCGCGCGATCAGCCGCTCGTTGAACTCGCGCGCCGAGTCGGTGCCGCCGTACCGGAGCAGATGCCGCATCGCCACCACCTCGGCGATCACCGTGATGTTCTTGCCGGGGTTCAGCGGCACCCGGACCTTGGGGAGCGCGACGTCGAGGATCTGCGTCTCCTCGCCGTCGAGGCCCGTACGGTCGTAGGGGCGGCTGCTGTCCCAGTCGTCGAGCTGCACGACGACCTCGATGCGCTTCTGCTGCCGCACCGCACGGATCCCGAACAGCGCCGCGATGTCGATCAGCCCGACGCCGCGAATCTCCATGTAGTGCTGCGCGTGCTGGTGCCCACGGCCGATCAGCACGTCCTGGCCGAGCCGCCGCACCAGAACCACGTCGTCGGCGACGAGCCGATGGCCGCGCTCCACCAGGTCGAGCACGCATTCGCTCTTGCCGATCCCCGAGCGGCCGATGAACAGCAGGCCCACGCCGTAGACGTCGGCGAGGCTCCCGTGGAGCGATGCCCCCGGGGCGAACGCGTCCTCCATGAACGGCTTGAGGCGGCTGTAGAACTCGTTCGTCTTGAGCGCCGTGCGCAGCAGCGGCACGCCCCGCGTGCGCGCCAGCTCGATCAGCTCCGGCGGCACCTCCTGCGACTTCGTGACGACGAGGCACGGCAGGTCGAACGCGAACAGCATCGCCAGCGACCGGCCGCGTGCCGCCGCGTCCAGGGTGGAGAGGTAGGCGATCTCGGTCTCGCCGAGGACGAAGACGCGGCCGCCGACGAACCGCGCCGTGTAGCCGGACAGCACCAGCCCGGGGCTGGACGCTTCTCCGCGGAGCACTTCGCGGTCGAGCCCCTCCTCCCCGGCCAGCACCTCCAGGGCGAGACGCTCGCGCTTCTGCTCGAGGAGGTCGCGGACTTTCAGCGGGCCGCCGCCTTTCGCGCGGCCTTCCGGGCCGGGTTCTCTTCACGCTTCATGAGCTGGCGCTGCACCTTGGCCGCGACGCGATCGAGGGCGGTGCGATGATCGTCCGCCTCGGCGCGGGCCACGAACACGGCGTTGCGCGCCGCATTGAGCACGATCTCGGCGCTGGCCACCAGGCGCGCCTGGTCGAACGTGACGTGGGCGCTCGTCGGGCGCTCGGCGCGCTTCGCCAGCCGCGCCAGCACGACCTCGGTACGCCCTTTCAGGTCCTCGGGGATCTCGCCATGACGGGCCGTGATCGTCGTCTGCATGTTCAAGGCTCCTGTCCGCGCGGCCCGACGGCCGCGACGGTCTCGAGATGGAGTTCGGTTTCCTGTGCGGTGCGCTCCCAGCCGAACGTCTCCGCGAACGCCCGCGCGCCGCGCCCGAGGCGCTCACGGAGTGCTGCATCACCGGCGACGCGCGCCATCGCCCTAGCGAGGGCCGCCGCGTCAGCGGTGGGGAAAAGGTACCCCGTCTCAGCGTCCCGCACCGACTCCCGCAGCGCGGAGTTGTCCGCCGCGAGCGCCGGCGTCCCGCACCCGGCGGCCTCCAGGTTGGTGATGCCCCACCCTTCCTTGAGAGACGGGAGCACCACCGCCCACGAGCGCCGGTACCGCTCGAGCTTCGCCGCCTCGCTCACGTAGCCGAGGAACTCCACCGCCGCGGCGACCCCGTGCCGGCGCGCCACCCGCTCGAGGCGCGCCCGGTCGTCCCCGGACCCCGCGATCCACAGCCGCGCGAGCGGCACGGTGCGGACCAGGATCGCCAGCGCGGCGACCGCCGTCTCCACCTGTTTATACCGCTTGAGGCGACCGACGTACAAGAAGGTGGGCGCCGCCTCGCGCGCCGTCACCGGGTCCGGCGTGAAGTGCGCGCAGTCCACACCCGGATAGATGACCTGGACGGCGTCGGCACGGAAACCGCGGGCGACCAGATCCTCCTTGGTGCTCGCGCTGATCGCCTGGACCGCACACCGGGCGTAGACGCGCGGCATCGGCCGCTCCGCCGCCCACACCAGCGCGGCGAGCGGCGCCGGCAGCTCCTCGAAAGCCGTCGTCCCGAACAGGTGCGGGACGAGCAGCACGAACGGACCCGGCCAGCAGCCCGGCAGGCCCAGCGGCACCTTGTTCACATCCTCGACCACGACGTCGGGGCGCAGCGCGGCGGCGAGCCGGCGGAACACGCCCCGCCCCGCCAGGGCGAAACCGTAGCGGGAGGCGACCCGGTGCACCTGGATCCCGTCCACGACGTCTTCGGCCAGCGAGCCGCGGTAGCCGCTGCACAGCAGGTGCACCTCGTGCCCCCGCGCGGCGAGCCGGCCGAAGATCGCGTGCAGGTGCACCTCCGCCCCGCCCGCCTGCGGATTCGTGCGGTCCTGCCAGTTGACCAGCAGGATCCTCACAGCCGCCCGAGATCGCGCGCCATGCGGTCCAGGACGCCGTTCACGAACCCCGGGGACTTGTCCCCGCCGAACCAGCGCGCGAGCCGCACCGCCTCGTCGATCGCGACCTTGGGCGGCGTGCGGCCGGAGCGGATCTCGCAGGCCGCGAGCCGCAGCACGTTGCGGTCCACGACGCCGAGTCGCTCGAGCCGCCACCGCTCGGCGGCGCGCTCGATGTGCGCGTCCAGTTCGGCACGCTCCCGCACCACCGCCTCGGCGAGAGCGAGGGCGCGTTCCTCGACGAGCGGCGCGGCGCGCACGAGCTGCAGCACACGCGACCACGTGCCGTCGGGGATGCCGGCGTGCGGCTGCCCGGGCACGTCCCACGCGTACAGCAGCTGCAGGGCGAGCGCACGCGACCGGGTCTCAGTGCGAATGGGCATCGCGCCGTCCGATCGCGGCGGCCGCGTCGAGCGCCGCCGCCATGGCCTCGTACCCCTTGTTGCCCGCCTCGCCACCCGCGCGCGCAACGGCCTGCGCCATGGTATCGGTCGTCAGCAGGCCGAACCCGATCGGCACGCCGAACTCGAGCTGCAGGTCCATCAGCCCGCGGGCCGATTCCCCCGCGACGAAGTCGAAGTGCGGCGTCTCGCCGCGCACCACGGCGCCGAGGGCGCACAGCGCGTCGTGCGCGCCGTCCACGAGGAGGGCGCGCGCCGCGACGGGCAGCTCCCACGCACCCGCCACCCACACGACGTCCACGCGGGACTCGTCCACGCCGCGCTCGGCGAGACACAGTCGCGCGCCCTGCAGGAGTCGCGTCGTGACGGACTCGTTGTACCGGCTGACGACCACGCCGATCCGGCCCGCGATGGGGAGCGCTCGGGCTTCGGCCATCAGTCGACGAGGAGGTGCCCCAGCTTGTCCCGCTTGACGTCGAGGTAGCCGGAGTTCTCCTCGGTGCGCGGGGACACGATCGGCACGCGTCCCGTCATCTGGAGACCGTAGCCCTCGATCCCGACGAGCTTCATCGGGTTGTTCGTGAGCACCCGGATCCGCGTCAGGCCGAGGTCGAGCAGGATCTGCGCGCCGATGCCGTAGTTGCGCAGGTCGGGCTCGAAACCGAGGTGCTGATTCGCCTCGACGGTGTCGTCGCCGTGGTCCTGCAGCTGGTACGCCATGAGCTTGTTGAGGAGCCCGATCCCGCGACCCTCCTGGTCGAGGTAGACGACCACCCCGCGCCCCTCCGCCACGATGGTCCGCATCGCGGACTGGAGCTGCCAGCCGCAGTCGCAGCGCGCCGAATGGAAGACGTCCCCCGTCAGGCACTTCGAGTGCATGCGCACCAGCACGTCCCCGGGGCCGGTGACGTCCCCGTGCACGAGCGCCACGTGCTCGGAGTCGTCCACGTCGTTGCGGTAGCCGACGATCGTCCACTCCCCGTGCGGCGTCGGGAGCCGCGCCGTCGCGACCCGGTGGACCAGCCGCTCGGTCGCCAGCCGGTAGGCGACGATCTGCGCCACCGTGACCAGCGTGAGATCGTGCGTGTGCGCGAACGTCTCGAGCTGCGCGCGGCGCGCCATCGTGCCGTCGTCGCTCAGGATCTCGCAGATCACGCCGGCCGGCTGGAGCCCCGCGAGCCGGGCGAGGTCCACGCTGGCCTCCGTCTGGCCGACCCGCTGCAGCACGCCGCCGGGACGCGCCTGCAACGGGAAGACGTGGCCGGGCCGGCGCAGGTCGCCCGGCACCGTCTCCGGGTCGATGGCGACGCGGATCGTGGTCGAACGGTCCGCCGCCGAGATGCCCGTCGTCACGCCGAAGCGCGTGCTCGCATCCACGCTGACCGTGAACGCCGTGGTGTGGGATTCGGTGTTGTTCTCGACCATCTGCGGCAGGTCAAGGGCGCGGCAGCGATCGGGAGTAAGCGTGAGGCAGATCAGCCCGCGCCCGTGCTTCGTCATGAAGTTGACCAGCTCGGGGCTCACGCGCTCCGCGGCGGCGACCAGGTCGCCCTCGTTCTCGCGCGCCTCGTCGTCGGCCACGATCACGAGCTTGCCGGCGCGGACGTCCTCGATCGCCTGTTCGACGGTGCCGAACGGCATCTAGCGCTCCAGGCGCCTCTTGGCGCGGTAGGGCCGGACCAGCGCTTGCACGAACTTGCCGATGAGGTCCGCCTCCAAATGTACCCGGGCGCCGACGCCGCCTCTACCCAGCGTGGTCACGTCGAGCGTGTGCGGGATGAGCGAGACCTGCACCACGCCCCGCGTCGGCATCGCGTTGATGGTGAGGCTCACGCCGTCCACGGTGATCGAGCCGTGCGGCACGGCCAGCGCGGCGACCGCCGCGGGGACCCGGATGTCGAGGAGGAGCGCGTCGCCGGCGCGGCGCTGCGCCACGACGGTCCCGACGCCGTCCACGTGTCCGGAGACCAGGTGTCCGCCGAGCCGGTCGCTGACCTTCAGCGCGCGTTCGAGGTTCACGGCGCGGCCCGCGCGGTAGGCGCCGAAGCAGGTACGGCCCCGCGTGGTCACCACCGCCTCGACGGTGAAGGTGCCCTTGCCCCGGGCCACCACGGTCAGACACGCGCCGTCGACGGCGATGCTCTCGCCCACGGTGAGCCCGCGATAGGGCGCGGCGATGGTGATGGCGAGCCCGCGCGGGGTCGCGCGGATGCGCCGCACCGTCCCGATGGCACTGACGATCCCGCTGAACATCTAGCGATCCAGTACGGTGAGAGTGTCGGCGCCGAGCGCCTTGCGGCCGACCGTGCGCCAGCGCTGCACGGCGTCGAGCCGCCCGCCGGCGAACTCGCCGAAGGCGGGGACGCCACCCCGCCCCAGCAAGATGGGCGCCGTGAGCAGGTACAGCCGGTCGGCGAGTCCCTCGGCCACCAGCCGTCCCGCGAGGACGCCCCCGCCCTCGACCAGGAGGCTTCCGATCCCGGCAGCCTTCACGGCGCGCAGCTGCCCCGAGAGCCCTGCGGCCGAGACGACCTCTACGCCGCGCCCCTGCAGCGCCTCGACCGAGCCGACCGGCGCGTCCGGGGCGGCGAGCACGAGCACCGGCGCCACGCGCGCCGTGCGGGCGAGGGCCGAATCGAGCGGCAGCTCGGCCCGCGCATCGAACACCACCCGGCGGGGCATCCGCGGCGGCAGGGCCTCGCCCCGGACCGTGAGCTGCGGATCGTCGCTGCGCACGGTGCCCACCGCCACGCCGATCGCGGCGAAGCCCGCCCGCAGCCAGTGGACCCAGTCACGCGCCGGCGCGCCGGTGATCCACCGCGAGCGGCGCTCATGATCGGCGATACGCCCGTCGAGGGACACGGCGAGCTTGATTGCGACGAACGGCCGGTCGCTGGCCGCGTGCGCGTGGAAGAACGCCGCGTTCTGCGCGCGCACATCGTCGGCGAGCAGGCCGCCGTCCACCACGACCCCCGCGCCGCTCAGGACCTGCGCCCCGCCCTTCGCGTGCGGGTCCACATCCGCCGCCCCGTACACGACGCGCCGGATGCCCGCCGCGACAATCGCGTCGACGCAGGGCGGCGTCTTGCCGCGGTGCGCGCACGGCTCGAGCGTGACAACGAGGTCCGCCCCCCGCGCGCGCGGCCCCGCCGCCCGGAGCGCCACCACCTCGGCATGCGCGCCGCCAAACTCGGCGTGCCACCCCTCCGCGAGCGCCGCCCCCCGCTTCACGACCAGGGCGCCGACCATCGGATTCGCGCCCACGCGCCCCCACCCGCGCCACGCGAGCCCGACCGCGCGGGCCATCCACTCGCGCTCGTCCGCCAGCACCGCTACCGCTCCCAGCGCACGGCGCCCGTCCCCGCCACCGCGCCGCCGATCACCCACGTCTCCACGCCCGCCGCGCGGGCCGCCGCCCGCACCGCGTCCACGTCGCGCTCCGGGCAGACCGCGATCATCCCGACCCCGAGGTTGAAGACGCGGCGCATCTCCTCCTCCGGCACGTCGCCACCCCGCTGCACCACGCGGCACGCTTCGGGGACCGGCCACGAGCCGGCGGAGATCACTGCGTCCACGTCCGCGGCCAGCACGCGGCCCAGGTTGCCCGGGATCCCGCCACCCGTGATGTGCGCCAGGGCGTGCACCGTGCGGCGCACCGGCCACACCGCGGCGAAATAGCTGCGGTGCACCGCGAGGAGCACGTCCGCCACGCTCGCCTGGGCGCCCGGGAAGCGGTCGTGCACGCCCAGGCCCATCTCGCCCAGCAGCACGCGGCGCAGCAGCGAGTAGCCGTTGGTGTGGAACCCGTTCGCCGCGTAGCCCACGAGCACGTCGCCCGCGCGCACGCGGTCCCCGTGCAACGCTTCGGCCTCGCTCACGATCCCGAAGATCGTCCCCGCGAGGTCGTACTCGCCCGCGCGGTATACGTCCGGCATCTCGGCCGTCTCGCCGCCCACCAGGGGCATCCCGTGGGCGCGGCAGCCGCGCGCCACGCCGCTCACGACGTCGGCGGCCACCGCCGGATCCAGCCGCCCGGTGGCGAAGTAGTCGAGGAACCCGATCGGCTTCGCGCCGTGCACCAGGATGTCGTTCACGCAGTGGTTGACGAGGCACTCGCCCACCGAGTCGTGCCGGCCCGCGAGGATGGCGACCAGCACCTTGGTCCCGACGCCGTCGGCCGAGGCGACGAGCACGGGCTCCGGCACGTCGGTCGGCAGGCGCACCAGGCCGCCGAAACCGCCCACCGCCCCGCGCGAGGCCGCGGTGCGCGTGGACCGCACCAGCTCGCCGATACGCGCCTTGACGCGCTCGGCGGCCGCGAGATCCACGCCGGCGGCGGCGTAGCGGTCGGCGGCCCCAGCGCTCACGCCGGATCCACGGGCGGCGGCTCGAACTGCACCAGATCGCGCGAGGCGAGCACCCGCGCCAGCACGTCCTCGGCGGTGATCTCGTCGAACCGCTGCACCGAGAAACGCTCGACCGCGAAGCTCCCCATCGCGGAGCCGTAGACCATCGCCAGGCGCAGGTTGGCATCCGTGAGCGAGCCGGTGCGGGCGATGTGCCCCATGAAGCCGCCCGCGAAGGCGTCCCCGGCGCCGGTCGGGTCGAAGATGTCCTCCAGCGGGAAGGCCGGGACGTAGAAGACGCGGCCGCCGCCCACGAGCACCGCGCCGTGCTCACCCTTCTTGATGACGACGTACTTCGGCCCGCGCGCGATCACCCACCGCGCCGCCCGGTGGATGTGCCAGTCGCCGGACAGCTCGCGCAGCTCCGAGTCGTTCACCATCAGGCAGTCCACGTGCTCGAGCAGCTTCATCAGCGCCGTGCGCTTGCCCTCGATCCAGTAGTTCATGGTGTCGCAGGCCACGAACCGCGGCTTCGCCACCTGGCGCAGCACGTCGAGCTGCAGCTCGGGATCGATGTTGCCGAGGAAGACGTACTGGCTGTCCCGGAACTCGGGCGGGATCGTGGGCTTGAAGTTGGCGAACACTCCCAGCCGCGTCTCGAGCGTGTCGCGCGTGCCGAGGTCGAAGCCGTAGCGCCCGGCCCAGCGGAAGCTCTCCCCGTCGGCCACCGTCACGCCCCGCAGATCGATCCCGCGCGCGGCGAGTGCGCGCAGCTTCTCCATCGGGTAGTCGCGCCCCACGACGCCGACCACCTGCACGGGGTGCAGCAGCGACGCCGCGCACGAGAAGAACACGGCGGACCCGCCCAGCGCATCGTCCGCCCTGCCGAACGGCGTCTCGACCGTGTCGAGTGCCACCGACCCCACGACGAGCAGTCCCACGGAGGATCCTCCCTGGCTACATGCGCTCGGGCGCGGTGAGCCCGAGCAGGCCGAGTACGTTCGCGAGCACGATCTGCGTGGCGCGTGCCAGGGCCAGCCGCGCGCGCTCCACGGCCGGCGCTTCGCCGAGCACCCGGCAGCGGTGGTACCAGTGATGCGCCGCGCGCGACAGATCCTCGGCATACGTGGTGATGCGCTGCGGCTCGAGCGCGTCCGCGGCGCGCTGGACCGTCTCCGGGAACCGCGCGAGCAACTTCAGCAGCTCCGGCTCGCTCGCATCGGTCAGCACGTCGAGGTCCACGCTGTCGGCCGTGACCGTCGCCGGGTCCACGCCGCCGACGCGGAAGATGCCCGCCATGCGCGCGTGCGCCATCTGCACGTAGAAGACGGGGTTCTCGTCGGTCCGGGACAGCGCCAGGTCCACGTCGAACGCGAACGGCGTGTCGGCCCGGCGCATCAGGAAGAAGTAGCGCGCCGCGTCGACGCCGACCTCGTCGACCAGGTCACGCAGCGACACGAACTCTCCGGACCGCTTCGACATCTTCACTTCCTCGCCGTGGCGCAGCACCGTCACCAGCTGGACGATGAGCGCCTCGAAGAAGTCGGCGCCGTGCCCCAGGGCCCGCATCGCCGCGCGCATCCGCGGGACGTAGCCGTGGTGGTCCGCGCCCCACACGTCAATCGCCCGGTCGAACCCGCGCTGGGCCTTGTCTTCGTGGTACGCGATGTCGGGGAGGAAGTAGGTGTAGCTCCCGTCCGACTTGCGCAGGACCCGGTCCTTGTCGTCACCCCATTGCGAGGTGCGCAGCCACAGGGCGCCCCCCTCCTCGAACAGCGCACCGTGCGAGGCCAGGGCCGCGAGCACGCGATCGATCCCGCGCTCGGCGTAGATCCGGCTCTCGTCGAAGAAGAGGTCGAAGCGCACGCCGAGCACCTCGAGGTCGGCCTGCTGCTGCGCCTTCAGCGCCGCCGCGCCCCACGTGCGGCAACGCTCGATGCCCACGCTCGCCACCGCGTCCGCGAACGCACGGCCGTTCGCGTCGAGCAGCTGCCGCGCCATGTCCACCAGGTACTGGCCGTGATAGCCGTTCTCCGGGATCGCCGCGTCGCGCCCGACCTCCTGCTGCACCCGCGCCCAGAGCGATTCGCCAAGGCGAGAGACCTGCACCCCGGCGTCGTTGACGTAGAACTCGCGCTGGACCGTGTGGCCCTGCCACGCCAGCAGCTCCGCGACGCAGTCCCCTAGCGCGGCGCCACGGCCATGTGCCACGTGGAGCGGCCCGGTGGGATTCGCGGAGACGAACTCGACATTGATGCGCTGGGGATACTCGGCCAGGGACCGGCCGTAGAACCGCCCCGCCGCGATGACGCGCCGCAGGGCCCCGGTCAGCTGATCCTGCGCGAGGCGGAAGTTGATGAAGCCCGGCCCGGCGATCTCGACCCCGGCCACCAGCCCCGGGGGGAACTTCAGGGCGGCGACGATGCGCTCGGCGATCTTCCGCGGCGGAGCCTTGAGCGGCTTGGCCAGCGCGAGCGCGAGGTTCGTCGCGATGTCGCCGTGCGACTTCTCGCGCGGGGTTTCGAGTTCGACCGCGACACCATCCGGTGCGCCGAGCATCGCGGCCACCCGCGCCAACTCGGCCCGAATCGCCTCGAGCGCCATCAGGTGTCTTTCGTGGGGGACGGTTTGGGCTTCGCTTCGGCCGGCTTGGAGCCGCTCGGCTTCTCGGGGGTCGCCGACTCGCCGCCCTCGGCCTTCCTGGGCTTCT
>Ga0315281_10011306_pt1 | contig 12232 bp, 12 predicted proteins | sample YL17G07_0_MG_FD_204540 | JGI IMG/M metagenome (GOLD analysis project Ga0315281, IMG submission 204540) | Sediment microbial communities from Yellowstone Lake, YNP, Wyoming, USA - YL17G07_0 | ecosystem: Environmental > Aquatic > Freshwater > Lake > Sediment | place: USA: Wyoming | collected... | reverse complement strand
AGACCGGCGTCCTCGTAGATCCGGAGCGTCCGAGGATGGACGCTGACGATGCCCGCTGCCACGCTGATGACGTAGACGGGTCGCTCCGGATCACGTGGGACGGCTCGGTGGATGGTGACTCGCATGTCACGAATGGTAGAAACCTGACAATGACGTTGTCAAGCATCCGATGCATTGCGTTTCCTGAATCAGCGGGTCGAGGCTCGACTGGTCGTGGCCGTCGAGGAAGCGCGCAGTGCCGCCTGAGCCGTTCGGTGTCACTGTCAGGCACACGATCACGATGAATCAATGCGGACGGTAGGCAGATTCCGCTGGATCCGTCGAGATTCACGGTTGACCGTGCTCATTCATGCGAAACGTGTGCCTGGTACTGGCGCGCCGTCAGGTCGGCGACCGGTCGGCGACCGGCGTCAGACGCGGCCTCAGGCGCGAGGTCAGGCGGCGACCGGCGACCGCCGACCGCCGGCACGCCCACGTGGCGACGACGGCGGTACCGAGGCGGCCATGCCCCGCCGCCCGGATCAACCCCCGATCGAGACCGCCTCGTCGATGGAGCCGATGAGCTGCTCGTGGAGGAGCGTCTCGCACTCGTTGGGGCCGATCGCGATCACCTTGTCGCCGACGCGGAGCGCCATCTCCGGGCGGAGCGGGGTCGCCACGCCATCGCGAATTACCGCGAACAGCGAGCAGCCTTCGGGCATCGCGATCTCGCCGACGGCACGCCCGATCGCGGGCGACCCCTCCTGGAGGTGCGCCTCGATGATCTCGAGCTCGCCCTCGCCGAGCGCGGCCAGGTGGAGCAGTTCGTGGACCGGGATGTCCTGCTCGATCGAACCGAGGATCATCCGGGTCGGGCTGATGATCTCGTCCACGCCGAGGTGCCGAAAGAGCGACTCGTTCTTGGGGTTGTTGACCCGGGCGATCGTCCGGCGGACATCGAAATGGTGCTTGGCCATCTGGCAGATCACGAGGTTGTCCTCGTCGTCACCGGTGACCGCGGCCACGATGTCGGCGCGGGCACAGCCGGCTTCGCCGAGGTACCGGCCCTCGCAGCCGTCATGGGCGACCACGATCGATCCGATCTCGTCGGCGATCTGGTCGGCCCGGGCGCGTTCCTTCTCCATGAGGACCACCTCGTGGCCGCTCTCGATGAGCTCCTTGGCGAGGTAGTAGCCGACCTTCCCGCCACCCACGACCAGGACGAACATGGGTCAGGCCTCCCGGCCGGCGGTGCCGGCGAGGGCGGGGGCAGCGCCGGCGATGCCGGCGAGGGCGGGGGCAGCGCCGGCGGTGCCGGCGCGGGCGGGGGCAGCGGAGCCCGCGTGCTCGCCCGTGTCGTGATGCGAGCTGGTCGGGGCGACCACCCCGACGCCGCCGGGGGAGGCGAAGCCGAGATAGGCGCTGATCGCTTCGGCCTGCAGCGTGGTTCGGCAGAGCGTGGCGACGCCGAGCTCGCCGTAGGCCGCCGCGCGGACCGGGTCGTTGATCTTCGCGACCACCTTCGCGACACCGAGATTCTCCGCGGCGACCTGGGCGGCCATGATGTTCCGGTTGTCGCCCTCGGTCAGGGCCAGGAAGACGTCGGCGTCCGCGGCACCCGCGCGGCGAAGGGTGTCCTCGTCCGTGCCGTCGCCACGGATGGCCTTGCCCCTGAACCCGGCGGGCAGCCGGTCGAAGGCGCGGGTGGAGAGGTCCAGGACGACGACCTCATGGCCGGCCCTGTCATAGGCCTCGGCGAGGGTCGATCCAACGCGGCCGGCCCCCACGATCACGATCTTCACGCTTGATCCTCGGGCATGGGCTCCCGCACCACCCAGACGGCGCACGGGGCGTTCTTCAGGACGTAGGGGATGGTTCGGCCGATCGCAAAGTCGCCGCCGAACCGCTTGCGATAGGGAAGACTGACGACGAGGAGATCGGCGTCCCGCTCCATCGCCTCATCGACGAGGGCGGCGCCGACGTCGCGGGCCTGGAGAAGCACGGTCTCGAGGCGCATCTTGTTCGACTCGGCAACGCCCTCGGCCATGTCGAGGGTCCGTTGCGCCTCGTCGGAGCGGCCGGCGACGTCCGCCTCCAGCGGGAGTGCCCAGCCGATCTCGACGACGTGGACGGCCACCAACTCCGCGCGGCCCGGACGACCGAGCTCGCAGGCAAGTTGCACGATCCGGGCGTCCCCGGCTGATCCACCGAGGGCGATCACCGCGCGGCGGAAGGCGGGCGTGCTGGGTTCGGACACCGGTGTTGCTGGCCGCCTTGGCTGGTGCGGGGCGGCTGGCCCCGCTCGAGGTGTTCAGGGCCCACGATTCGGGCCGTCGCGCCGGTCACGATACCACCACACGCCCGGTGAGTGGCTACCCGTGGGCGCCCTCGGGCGAGGGTTCGGGCGGCCGGGCCTGCTCGAACGCCACCGGATCGTCCCGCCGGTAGGGGACGCTCACCACGACCGTGTGCGGGCGACCGAGGAGCATGGCCTTGAGCCGACGCGCCGACTGGTTGTACAGCAGCCGCTCCCACCAGCTCTTGGCGACGTATTCAGGAATGACGACGAAGGTGATCGGCTCGGGGCGATCCGGCGGCCAGGCCCGGTCGAGGACGTCGAGATAGGCGATGAGCGGCCCGGCAAGGGCGCGGTAGGGTGACTCGATGACGACCAGCGGGATGCCCGGCACCTGTCGCTCCCAGTCGCGTCGGACCTGCTCGACTCGCTCGGGGTCCTCGAAGATGAAGACCGCCCGGACGTCCTCGGCGATCGATCGGGCGACATTGACGGCGTGGATGACCGCCCGGTTGATGCCGGGCACCGGGACGACCACGCGCTCCTCGCGGGTCCGCGACCCAGCGACATAGTCCGGGCTGAGGGCCAGCTGCCGCGCCGACCGGGCGTACTGGCGATGGATGAACATCATCATGGCGACGAGCGTCGGGATGAGGATCACGACGAGCCAGGCGCCGTCCACGAACTTGACGCTCGCGACCACGATCAGGACCACGAACGTCAGGACGCAGCCGACGGCATTGACCGCCGCCCGCCACGTCCAGCCGGGCCCCCGTTCGTCGAACCAGTGGCGAACCATGCCGGCCTGCGACAACGTGAAGCAGACGAAGACGCCGACCGAGTAGAGCGGGATCAGGGCGTGGGTGTCGCCGTGGAAGAGCGCCAGCAGCCCTGCGGCGATCCCCGCCAGAAGGACGATCCCCCACGAGAAGGCCAGCCGATCGCCACGGAAGCTGAACTGGCGGGGCATGTAGCCGTCCTCGGCCAGGAGCGCGGCGAGCCGGGGGAAGGCGTTGAAGCTCGTGTTCGCGGCGAGGAAGAGGATCAGCGCGGTCGCGCCCTGGAACGCATAGAAGAGCGGCGATTCGTCCCCGAAGACAGACGACGCGACGATGGAGACGACGGTCTGGCGGCCTTCGTGGGTCGGCAGGATCCCGAAGCCGTCCGCGACCACGGTGATGCCGATGAACAGGACGCCGAGCAGGATGGCCATCGCCACGAGCGTATTGGCCGCGTTCTTCGATTCGGGGGGCTTGAACGCCGGCACGCCGTTTGCGACCGCCTCCGTTCCGGTCAGGGCGACAGACCCCGAGGCGAAGGCCTTGAGCAGCAGGAAGATGCCGATGTCCTGGGTCCCCATCTGGACGGCGTCGGGCTGGACCACATCGATGGCCGTCCCGGTCGCCAATCGGAAGAGACCGAGGCCGACCATGAGGAGGGCGAGGCCGAGGAAGAGGTAGGTCGGGACGGCGAAGATGTTCCCCGACTCGCGCAGCCCGCGCAGGTTGGCGATCGTGATGAGCGTGATCGCGATGACCGCGATCTCGACACGAACGTCATACAGCGCCGGGAAGACCGAGTAGGTCTGGGCGATCGCCGAGGCGGTCGAGACCGCCACCGTCATGACGTAGTCGATGAGCAGCGCCGCCGCGGCCACCAGCGAGGCGACGGCACCGATGTTCTGTTTCGCCACGGCGTAGGCACCACCCCCGTTCGGGTAGGCGCGACAGACCTGCCGGTACGAGACGGCGACCACGGTGAGCAACACCGTGATGGCAATCGCGATCTCGATCGAGACGAGGACGGCCGCCGAACCGGCGAGGACGAGGACGCGCAGGATCTCCTCTGTCGCATAGGCGGAGGACGAGATCGCGTCGGAGCTGAAGATCGGGAGCGCCAGCTTCTTCGGAAGGCGCTCTCCGGCTTCCTCCTCCATCGCCAGCGGGCGACCGAAAAGGAATCCCCGGATGCGCGCCGTTGCGCGTCCCCCGGAGGTCGTGGGACCGCTTGCCGCCGCTTTCGCGACCATCTGGCCCGGGCCGGTGTACCGGAAGTATGGCGAATGGGGCCGTTCCACCCGGACGCGCCGATCCGCCAGCTTGCGGCCGCGGAGCGGTCGCCGCCCTCCGATCATCCTTCTCCCTGGTCCTGCCGCTGCCGAGACCGGGTCGCGCGATCAGCGATCGCGCCGGTACGGGACGTCGGCGATGACGGTGTGGTCGCGGCCGACGATGGCCGCCTTGAGTCGTTTGGCGGTCTGGTTATACAGCACCCGATCCCACCAGTGCTTGGCGACGTACTCGGGCAGCACGACGACGGTCACCGGTGTCTCGCGATCCGGCGGCCATGCCTCGGCCAGCACGTCCAGGTAGGCGACGATCGGCCCGATGATCGCCCGATAGGGCGACTCGACGATGACCAGCGGGATGCTCGGCAGCTGGCGCTCCCAGCGTCGGCGCATTGCGTCGCCCTCCGCGGGATCCTCGGTCACGTAGACCGCCCGCACGTCGGTCGCCATCGTCTGGGCGAACGTGACCGCCTGGATGACCGCCCGATTGATCCCGTTCACCGGCACGACGACGCGCTGTTCGCGGTGTGGGCCGGCGAACACGATGTCGTCCCGGACCCGGAGTTCCTCGGCCTGCGCCTGGTACTGGCGAAGGATGAAACGCATCAGGATCACGAGGCACGGGATCAGCACGAGCACGATGAGCGAGGCCGGCGCCTTTGCCGCGGTGACCACGACCGCCACGACCGCGGTGACCGTGCAACCGAGTGCGTTGATCGCGAGCCGGCGCTGATAGCCGGGCGGTCGCTCCCGGAGCCAGTGTCGGATCATGCCGGCCTGGCTGATCGTGAAGTCGATGAAGACCCCGACGGCGTACATGGGGATCAGCAGGTGGGTCTCGCCGTTGAAGGCCACGATCAACAACGACGCGACGACCGCGAGGGCCACGATCCCGTACGAGAACGCCAGGCGGTCACCCCGCAGGCCGAACTGGCGCGGCATGTGGGCGTCCGCGGCGAGGATCGCGAGCAGGCGCGGGAAGGCGTTGAAGCTGGTGTTGGCGGCCAGGAAGAGCAGGAGCGCCGTGAACGACTGGAACAGGAAGAACGGGATGGTCCCGTCTCCGTAGACGCGCCGCGCGACCTGGCTGATCACGGTCTGCTTCTCGGGCAGGTCGAGGTGGGTGATCCCGAAGTTCACCGCCAGGAAGGTGATCCCGATGAACAGGATCCCGAGCAGGGCGGCCATCGCGGCGAGCGTGGTCGCAGCGTTCTTCGCTTCAGGCGGCTGGAATGCCGGGACTCCGGTGGCGATCGCCTCCGTTCCGGTCAGGGCCACGGCGCCGGCCGCGAACGCGCGCAGTAGCAGGAGGATCCCGACCTGTTCGGGGATCCGGCCCGCGGCGCTCACGACCTCCGGCGAAAATGACGTCCCCTCCCCGCCGATGACGATCCGGAAGACGCCGATGGCGATCATCAGCAAGGCGGATCCAACGAACAGATAGGTCGGGATCGCGAAGATGTTGCCGGCCTCGCGAAGGCCGCGCAGGTTGCCGATCGTGATCAACGCGATGGCCACGATGCCGATGATCACCCGCTGGTCGATGAGGTCCGGGACCGCCGAGGTGATCTGCTCCACGGCCGAAGTCGTCGAGACGGCGACGGTCATCACGTAGTCGATCAGCAGCGCCGATGCGGCGATCAGCGACGCGTTTCGTCCGAAGTTCTTCTTCGAGACGGAGTAGGAGCCGCCGCCCGTCGGATAGGCCAGGCAGACCTGCCGATAGCTGATCGCGACGACGATCAGGAGCGCCGAGATCGCGATCGCGACCTGGAGCCCGAGCGCCAACGCGGCCACCCCGCCCAGGATCAGTACCCGGAGGATCTCCTCGGTTGCGTACGCGGACGACGAGATCGCGTCCGAGCTGAAGATCGCGAGGGCCTTCTTCTTCGTGAGGCGTTCGCCGATCTCCTCCTCCGACGCCAGCGGCCGTCCGAGGAAGAAGCGCCGGACGGCAGCCCAGGCCCGGCCGAGGCCCGACGTCGGCACGCTGGCCGCCGCCTTGGCGGTCATCACGCCCTTGCCGCTCCACCGGAAATAGGCCGCGTGCGGGCGCTCGACCCGGACGCGCCGGTCGCCCAGCTTCCTGCCCCGGAGGGGTTGACGTCCGCCGATCATCGGATGCCCGTCAGCGACCGACCGCGAGCCGGTCCGCGAGCTGCCCCGGAAGCCCGACCGCCCGCATGGCCGCCTGGACGGCCGCGATGTCGTAGGCGACACGCTGCCAGGTGATCGTGTCCGCGGCCCGGTCCAGGATCATGAACGCCGCGCGCGGGTCGCCGTCGCGCGGCTGGCCGACCCCGCCCGGGTTCACGAGGGCGCGGCGGCCGCGCAACTCCAGGGTCGACCCGTCGTCCGGACCGACGGCCTCGATCCTGCCGCCGTCCTCAATGAAGGCGACGGGCTGGTGGGTGTGCCCGTTCAGGCAGATCCGCGTGCCGAGCGCGGCCAGGCTCGCCTGAGCCACCGGCACGGAGGTCACGTATTCCCAGGTCGGGTCGCGCGGGCTGCCATGGACCAGGGTCACGTCGCCGTCCACGAGGGTCTCGGGCAGGGCCGCCAGCCACGCCCTGGTCTCAGCACTGATGACCGCGCGGGTCCACTCCATCGCCCGTCGGGCGTCGGGGTTGAACCAGTCGATTCCCGGATCCCCGGCCGCGGCCGCGTCGTGGTTGCCCTGGACGCCGACGGCCCCGATCTCCCTCAGCCGTGCCACCACCGCGTCGGGATCGGGACCGTACCCAACGATGTCGCCGAGGTGCCAGACGGCATCGACCGCTCCGGCCGCGGCGAGCACCGCCTCGAGGGCCGGGAGGTTGGCGTGAACATCCGAGATGACGGCGATGCGCATTGCCGGGCAGCGTAGCAGGGGCTCAGGCCACCAGAGGCTCAGGTCACCAGAGGATCAGGTCACCAGGGCGCGCGCTTCCGGGCGGCGGGATCGCGCGGGTAGGCGTGCGGGGTCGACGCAACCTTCTCGACCACGGCGAACCCGTGCCCGGCGATGCCGGCCGCCTCGGCCAGGTCGGGACGCACGGCGAGGAAACGGGGCTCGCTGCCCCCGAGCGCGGCCGCTGCCCGACCGGCCGCGGCCATCTCCTCCTCCAGCGGCCCGCGCTTCCATGCGATCAGCCGACCACCGCGCCGGAGGAGCGGGAGGGCCAGCTCCACGAGCTCGGGGAGCCCGCCGACGGCCCGCGCTGTGACGACGTCCCAGCGATCGCGCGGCAGCGTCTCCGCGCGCCGGTTCGCGACGACAACGCGGCCGGCAAGCCCAACGGCCCGCGCGGCAACCTCGAGGAACGCGGTCTTCTTGGCGACGGAATCGACGAGCAGGACCTCGGTCGCCGGGAGCGCGGCCGCGAGCGCCAGGCCGGGGAAGCCGCCGCCACTCCCGAGATCGACCAGGGTCGCGTGGGGGCCGGCGAGGAGGATCGGGAGCACCGCGAGACTGTCGATCACGTGCAACCGGGCGACCGCCGCTGGGTCCGTGATGGCCGTCAGGTTGATCGCCGCGTTCCAGGCCAGCAGGAGCCGGACGTGCCCATCCACCGCGCCGCGGCCCGCGCCATCGAGCGCGGAGTGCCCGAGCCACCGCGCGAGGGCGTCGAGGGCAGGCTCCAGGGCGGTCGCATAGGCGGAGGGCAGATCGGGCAGATCATCGACGCGCGTCGGGAGCGGCACTCGCCGGCCGGCCAGGCGAACCTCCATCGAGGCCGACCTGCCGCCGTGGGGAGCCGCCCCCGGCGACGACGTTCGTTGCGCATCCGCGGCCTCGGTCGTACGCGCCTCGTCCGGTTCGTGGCCGGATTTCTCCGTGCCCCTCGCGAGCCGCGCTCCCCGGTGCCGTACCGGTGCGGATGCCCGACGGTAGGCGCCGGGCCGGGGCTCGTCAACGGGGTTATCCACCGTGAATCGCGTTCCGTCGCACCTGGCGGTGGATAAGTCCCGCCGGCACGACCCTCAGGTCTTGCCGCCGGTCCGGACGGGCCGGCCGAGCGTCCGCCGGACGACGTCCACGACCTCATCGACGTAGCGATCGGCGTCCCCGTGCTGGGCCGCGGTTCGGACGCAGCCCTGGACATGGTCCTCGAGCACCAGGATGGCGAGCGAATCCACCGCCGCCCGAAGCGCGGATGTCTGCTGGAGGATGTCCACGCAGTACTCCTCGCGCTCGATCATCCGGGCGATGCCGCGGACCTGGCCCTCGATCCGGGCGAGGCGGCGCACCAGCTGGGCCTTGTCCTTCGAGTAGCTGTGGCGGAAGGTGTCCGCCCCGCTGCCGTGGCCGGCGTGGCCGTTGGTCTCGGGCATGGGGGGTCGCTGGCTCCATCGGGGCCGTCCGGACGGACGGCATCGCCCCGGCATCATACCCCCAGGGGGTATCCGCCACAAGCCCGGGGTCCCGCACCGCCGGACGCCCCGGCGACCCGTTACACTCCGCCTGCATGGATCCCCGCGATCACCATCGCATGCTCCTCGACGGCACGGCGCGTCCCGTCGGCGAGACTTCCGACCCCTCCGGGTCCGCACGGTGACCGTCGCCGGCGCCCTTCCATTCGATCCGCCGCCCGATCGCGCGTTCGGTGCCACGGCTCCGGCCTTCCCGGTGGCCGTCCCCTCGGCGCTCCCCCCGATCGGCACCGACGGCCGCGGCAGGCCGTGGCCCGTCTTCGCGCATGCCAGCGAGGCGGAGATGGCCCGGATCCTGGATTTCTACGAGGTCCGCTGGGAATACGAGCCGCGTACCTTCCCGATCCTGTGGAACCTCGAGGGCCTCGTGATCGAGAGCTTCTCGCCGGACTTCTACCTGCCCGAGCTGGATCTCTACCTCGAGATGACCACCCTCCGGCAGCGCCTCGTTCGCAAGAAGAACCGCAAGCTCCGCCGCCTCCGTGAGCTCTACCCCGACATCCGGATCAAGTTGTTCTACGCCCGCGACTTCCGGGCGATGATGCTCAAGTACGGACGCCTCGCCCTCGCCGACTCGCTGAGCGGGACGCTCGGCCAGGTGGTCTCGGACCGGGTGCGAGTGGCAGCGGAGTTGCTCGACGATGGCCCGGAGACCGAGCTCATCGAGCTTGTCGAAACCGGTCCCGAAGGTCCGCCGGTGGATCCGCCGGCCGGCCGGAGTCGGCGTCGCCGACGGCACACGAAGGATCTGATGGTCGCGACGCTCGCGGCCGGGGTTGGCAGAATCCCGACGAACGACGAGGAGGCAGGCGCCACGCGATGAGGAACAGCACGGATCTCGTGGCCGACATCGGCGAGGTGCTCGTTTCCGAGGACCGGATCGCGGCGCGGGTGCGCGAGCTCGGGGCGCAGATCAGCGCCGACTACGCCGGCCGCCGGCTGACGCTCGTGAGCGTGCTCAAGGGATCGCTGCCGTTCATGGCCGACCTGATGCGCTCGATCACCCTGCCGCTCCGGATCGATCTCATGGAGGTCAGCTCCTATGGCGGCGCCACGACCGAATCGTCCGGTCTGGTGCGGATCCTCAAGGACCTGTCGGCGAGCATCGAGGGCGAGGACGTCCTGATCTGCGAGGACATCATCGATACGGGCCTGACCCTCAACTACCTCGTCCGCTACCTGAACGGCAAGAAGCCGGCGTCCCTGCGGATCTGCACCCTCCTCGACAAGCCGGCTCGCCGACTGGTCGAGATCGACGTGGACTACACGGGGTTCACGATCCCCGACCAGTTCGTGGTCGGGTACGGGCTCGACTACGGCGAGCTGTATCGCAACCTGCGGTTCGTGGGCGTGCTCCGGCCCGAGGTCTACACGAACCCCGAATGAGCGTGCATCGGCGCCCGGTTGGGCGCGACCGCCTGGTTGCTGCGCTCGGAGCGCTGGTCGTCCTCGTCGGCTGTGTGCTGCCCTGGTGGGCCGTGGGCGGCGCCGACGGGTTACCAGCCCGGTCCGGCAACGCCTTTGACGGGATGGGCATCGTTGTCTTCGTGGTCGCCCTGGCGACGATCGCCCTCGTCACGCTGCCGTATGCGACCGAGCTTCCCATCACCGCCGACCGCTGGCCCGCGTACACGATCCTCGCGGCGCTCGGCTGGGCCGCCCTCGCCGTCCGGATCATTGACCTCATGGCCATCCGCGCTCTGGTCTTCCACGAGCCCGCCGATGTCGTCACGCACGGCCCCGGCCTCTGGGTCGTCGGGATCGGCCTGGCCATGCTGGCGAGGTCCGCGTTCAACATCTGGCGGGAGCCGCGCCGCTAGTTCGAGCGGGGCTTCGGCGGCGCGGAGCGGCCACGACACCGACCGGGGCCACGACACCGACCGGGGTCACGGCGCCGACCGGGGTCACGGCGCCATCCCGGCTCGAGGCCGGGAAACCCGACCCTCTCGGTCAGTCCTCGCCCAGGTAGGCCTTGCGGACCGACTCGTCCTTCATGACGTCCTGGGCCGGGCCGGTCAGGACGACCCGTCCGTTCTGCAGCACGTACGCCCGGTGCGCAATCGAGAGCGCCTGGAGCGCGTTCTGCTCGACGAGGAGGATCGTGGTGCCCTGGCCGTTGATCTCCCGGATGATCGCGAAGATCTGCTGGACCAGGATTGGCGAGAGGCCGAGTGACGGCTCGTCGAGGAGAAGCAGGCGCGGGCGCGACATCAGGGCTCGTGCGATCGCGAGCATCTGCTGTTCGCCGCCCGAGAGCGTCCCGCCGAGCTGATGGGACCGCTCGCGAAGCCTCGGGAAGAGGTCCATCACGCGGTCCAGGTCTGGCGGGATCGTCGACTGGTCCCGGGTGAAGGCGCCCATCATCAGGTTCTCGAGAACCGTCATCCGGCCGAAGATGCGGCGGCCTTCGGGCGCGTGCCCGATACCCCGCCGGACCAGGTTGTGGGCCGGCGTCTTCGAGACGTCCGTCCCCTCGAAGCGGACTGTGCCGCGGCGGGGGTGGAGGAGCCCGCTGATCGTCTTCAGGGTCGTCGTCTTGCCGGCGCCGTTGGCACCGATCAGGGTCACGATCTCGCCTTCGGCGACCGAGAGGTTGACCCCCTGCAGGGCGTGGATCTGGCCGTAGAAGGTATTGACCTCGTCGAGGACGAGCATCGGCTCGGCGGCCGGAGCGGTCGTGACGGCGGCGGTCATACGGCAGGTGCTCCGAGGTACGCTTCGATGACCTTCGGATCCCGGCGAATGTCCTCGGGCGTCCCCTCGGCGATCTTCTCGCCGTGGTCGAGGACGGTCACCCGATCGCTGATCCCCATGACCACCTTCATGTCGTGCTCGATCAGCAGGATCGTCAGGCCCAGGTCCGTGCGCAACCGGCTGATGAGATCGGTGAGCCCGGAGGTCTCGTTGGGGTTCATGCCGGCCGTCGGTTCGTCGAGCAGCAGGAGCACCGGGTTGGACGCGATCGCGCGGGCGATCTCCAGCCGGCGCTGGTCACCGTACGGGAGATTCTTGGCGAGCCCGTCTCCCTCTCCCGCGAGGCCGACGAGGGCCAGCAATTCCTCCGCCCTGGCCCGCGACGACACCTCCTCGGCACGATTCCGCGGGGTCGAGAGGAGGGCGTCCAGCCAGCCGGCCTTGAGCCGGGAGTGCATCCCGACCTGCACGTTCTCGAGCGCCGTCATGTTCTGGAAGAGCCGGATGTTCTGGAAGGTCCGACCGAGGCCGGCGACGACCATGTCGTTGGGACGTGCGCTGCGGAAGATCCCGAACCGACCGAGGAAGCGCTGGTAGGCCGGGCCGCGGGCAACCCCGGTCACGAGCGACGCAAGCAGGACGAGGACGGTTGCGAAGATCCCGATGATCACCGTTCCCTGCGGCATCCCGGCGGCGCCGGCAAGGGCGGTCAGGATGCCGACGAGGGCGGGTGCCGCCAGCCACAGGAGGGGCTCGAGCCCCGCCCGCACCGGGTGAGCGAT
>Ga0315281_10011305_pt1 | contig 12232 bp, 7 predicted proteins | sample YL17G07_0_MG_FD_204540 | JGI IMG/M metagenome (GOLD analysis project Ga0315281, IMG submission 204540) | Sediment microbial communities from Yellowstone Lake, YNP, Wyoming, USA - YL17G07_0 | ecosystem: Environmental > Aquatic > Freshwater > Lake > Sediment | place: USA: Wyoming | collected... | reverse complement strand
ATAATCCACAGCAACTTGGCCCTCACTCCCGGCACCCGTCTTGGCGTTTATGACGTCATCGCCCAGATCGGCGAAGGTGGGATGGGCGAGGTCTATCAGGCGAAGGACACCCGGCTGAAGCGGGACGTCGCGCTCAAGGTGCTCCCGGACAGCTTCGCGCAGGACGCCGATCGCCTCGCCCGATTCCAGCGGGAAGCCGAACTTCTCGCCACGCTCAATCACCCGAACATCGCGGCGATCTACGGACTCGAAGAATCGGGGGGTGTGCGGGCACTTGTTTTGGAGTTGGTCGAGGGGCCGACACTCGCGGAGCGGATTGAAGAGCTGAGAGCTGAGGGCAGAGGGCTGCCGATCGACGAAGTGCTCGCGATCGCGAGGCAGATCGCCGACGCGCTTGAAGTCGCACATGAGCAGGGCGTCATCCATCGCGATCTGAAGCCCGCCAATATCAAGCTGCGAGCGGACGGCACCGTGAAGGTGCTCGATTTCGGCCTCGCGAAACTTGCCGACCCGGCGGCGGCCTCGAACGTCAACGCGACGATGTCGCCGACGTTGTCGCTGCACGCGACGATGGCGGGGATGATTCTGGGGACGGCGGCGTACATGAGTCCCGAGCAGGCGCGCGGCAAGCCCGTCGACAAGCGGGCCGACATCTGGGCGTTTGGTGCGGTGCTGTTTGAGATGTTGAGTGGTCGGCGGGCATTCGACGGCGATGATCTGTCCATCACGCTGGCGTTCGTAATGACGAAGGACCCCGACTGGACCGCGCTGCCCGCGGCGACGCCCCCGGGGCTGCACCGACTCCTGCGCCGCTGTTTGGAAAAAGATCCAAAGCAGCGCCTCCGTGACATCGGGGAAGTGCGGCTTGCCCTGGCCGCTGGATTCGATGCCGAGCCCACCGCCGTCACACAAACACCGCCAGCGCCACAACAGCCGCTCTGGCGACGCGTCGCGTTCATTGGCGTACCGACGCTCGTGATCGGCACCGCGGTCGCCGTCGCCGGCACATGGCTTGTGAGGCGCCCGGCCGCGCTGCAACCGGTGCGCTTCGCGATCGTGCCGCCCGCGACTCAGCCGCTCACGATTCACGGGTTCCATCGCGACCTCGCCATCACGCCGGACGGCCGCCACATCGTCTACCGCACAGGGCCGGTGGGGACGCCCGCGGCTGCAAGTGTGGGCACGCAGCTGGCCGTGCGCTCCCTCGATCAACTTGACGCGCGGCTGCTGACGGGCATCATGGCCATCCGATCGCCGTTTATTTCGCCCGATGGGCATTGGATTGGCTTCTTCGGGGGCACCGGAGGAGGAGGCGAGCTCAGGAAAGTCTCGATCCTGGGCGGCCCGCCCATCGCGCTGTGCAAGTACACGGGAATCCCGGGCGAAGCGAGCTGGGGGCCAGACGACACGATCATCTTCGCGACCGGCGACGAAACCACTGGCCTCCTCAGCGTGGCGGCGGGCGGCGGCGACCCGAAAGTGCTGACCACACCGGACACCGCCCGTGGCGAAGCCGACCACATACAACCATTTATTCTGCCTGGTGGACGAGCGGTACTCTTTACGATCACCACACAAGGCCAGGCGGCCGACAACGCGCAAATCGCCGTGGTCGATCTGAAAACGGGCCAGAAGAAGACGTTGATTCGCGGCGGCAGCGACGCGCGCTATGTGGACCCTTCGACAAGCTCAGGGCAGGCGGGGTATCTGGTCTACGCGGCCGCCGGCACGCTGCGCGCCGTGCGGTTCGACCTCGGGCGCCTCGAGGTGACCAGCGATCCCGTGCCGCTGGTCGAACAGGTGACGATGTCCGGCCGGAACGGGTTGGCGGACTACGTCCTGTCCCAAAGCGGCACGCTCGTGTACGTGCCGGGCGGCGTCGGGGACGGCGGCGCGACGCGGTCGCTCGTGTGGGTGAACCGTCAGGGGCGCGAAGAGCCGATCAAGGCGCCGCCGCGCGTCTACGAGATCCCACGGATCTCGCCCGACGGCACGCGCGTGGCGCTCGGCATCCGCGATCAGGAGAACGACATCTGGGTGTGGGATCTCAAGCGCGAGGCCTTGACCCGCTCCACGTTCGATCCAGGCCGGGACGAGTCCCCCGTGTGGACTCCGGACAGCCGGCGCCTCTTCTTCAGTTCCGCGCGTGGCGGGGGCGTGCAGAATCTGTATTCGCAAGCCGCGGACAACACCGGGACGATTGCGCGTCTGACGACGAGCCCGAATCCACAGTTCCCGACGTCGATCTCGCCAGATGTCACCCGCGTGCTCTTCACGGAAACGGCGCCGAAGACCAACGCGGACATCGGGATGCTCACGCTGACGACCGGCGCGGCGACGGCCCCGCCGCCCACGCAGGCGCTGCTCCAGACCACGTTCAACGAACGCAACGCCGAGGTCTCGCCCGACGGGCGATGGGTCGCGTACGAGTCGGACGAGTCGGGGTTGAGGCAGGTCTATGTCCGGCCGTTTCCCAAGATCGACAGCGGGCACTGGCAGGTCTCGACCGGCAGCGGAAATAGACCCGTGTGGGCACGCAGCGGACGCGAGCTTTTCTACGCAGGCCAAGGTGCACTGTGGGCCGTGACCGTGCAGACGACAGAGACGATCTTCAGCATGGGCAATCCGACTAAGCTTTTTGCCGCTTTGCCGTACTACAACGGCTTGAATTTCCGGACCTATGACGTCTCGGCCGACGGCCAGCGGTTCCTGATGATCAGAAACGCCAGCGCCCAGAACGCGACGGCCGTGTCGCCCAGCTTGGTTGTCGTCGAGCACTGGACCGAAGAGCTGAAGGCGCGCGTCGGGACGAAGTAGACGACTATGGCATCGCTCGCCGATGTGTTCCGCGTTCTCGAAGCGATGCGCGCGGCGCGCGTGTTCGCCGACTACGCGATTGGTGGCGCAACGGCGGTGTTATTCTACGCCGAGCCCACTCGCACCTACGATCTCGATGTCTTCGTCTCACTTCCTTCCGGGATGGCCGAGCATGTCATGATCCATGGCGTGCCTGTTCAGTTCCTGCCAGCGCCGAACGCGCTGGCCGAAGAAGCGATTCGTGACGCGCGCGCTCTCGACTACGACGGCGTGAACGTCCGGGTGATCGATCCCGAGCACCTGGTGGCACTCGCGGTGCAAGCCGGGGGCGCGCGGCGACGCGAGCGCGCATGGCAATTGCTCGAGGCCGGCCAGGTCGATCGTGACCGGCTGCGAAAGGTGTTGTCGACCTACGGTATTAGCGCGAAAATCCCCGACGATGTCTGATCCACGCGTTGAATCGGCAGCACGGCAAGCCTTCGAGGCCAAAGCTCGATGGCATCAGGGGCAGGCCGCGCTTCCGCTCAAAGAGAAAGTCCGAATCCTGCTGCAACTTCAACAGCTCGATCTGCCGCTCCTCGCCAGGCAGCGCGCTCTGCGGGCGTGGGAACGCCCCTGGGCCGTCGAGCCATAGGGACTCGACTGTCCCTTCAACAGGGCCGGCCCTTGAAGTCGATTACAATGCGGCAGTTCGACATTTCGTCTTTGAGGGAGGCCGCCGTGCAACGCACCCGTCTGGCCGTGGCAGTCGCCGTCGTCCTGTTGGGCCTCGCCGGTTCCGAACGCGGTTCGAGCGCGGCCGCGCAATCGGCACCGCCCGTGCCTGCGCCAGGACAGGGCAGGCTGATTGTCTACGGCGACATGGCCATGTTTCTTCCGCCAGGCAATCCCGAAAACTGCCTGCTCAGGAATCGCTTCAAGCGGGGCGACCCGGTCGGCTTCCGGATGTTTGTGGCGGATCCCTCCACCGGCAAGCGCGAAGAATCCGCGCAGCTCGTCGTCCACTTGAGCGTCGGCGGCAGGTCGATAGACGTTCCGATGCGCTACCGTGCGACCGCCGCGCAGCCCGAGCGTGAGTTCTGGGTGGCCAAGTGGATAGTGCCGCAAGACACACCCACGGGGATCGTCCGCTACACCGTGACCGCGACGGACAAGTACGGACGCACGGGAGAATTCAAGCCGTTCGAGGTTCAGGCATCGCAACTGACGATCGTGGAGTGAGGCGTTTCAAAGTGTCGCGTGCTTCCCGGAACGTCGCGTTCGTTGTCCTGCTGGCGTCGCTCGGTGCAGCGGGCTGTCGCGCCCGTGCCGAACAGGCGTCAACGAAAAAGCCGGCCGCCGCTCCGGTCAAGACACTCACGCTCCGCCATTCGAATTCCGCCAAGCCTGTCGTCGGCACCGAGATCGACGCGGTCGCCGAAGGCCTGCCGCCCGGCCGCACGGTCGACTTGCTCTGGCAGACGGTCAAAGGCGGCTGGGTCGTCGAGGACTACTACCACTTTCGCGGGAAGAAGTTTGCGGAAACCTCGCGCTCATTGGGCCAGGCGCAGACTGACAAAGACGGCCGGCTCGCCGCGCATCTGAAGATTCCCGAAGACTACGGCGGCGTTCACGAACTGGTCGCGTCCGATCACGGCGTCCCGCTCGCCCAGGGCGGCATCGAGGTGAGCCAGACCTTCGAGATGTATCCCACCGAAGGACCCATCGGCACGCCGATCGAACTTCGCGTGAAGGGCCTCGGCTGGCGGACGATGGAGAGCACGTGGGTGATCAACTGGGACAACCAGGAAGTCGGCTGGGTCTCGGCGACTGACACGCACGGTACTGCGGTCGCGCGCTTTCGAGCCAGCGGGCCCGCCGGCGAACATCAGATCCACGTCTTGACCGGCTACATGGGGCAGGGCTATCTGAATCATGAGCAGGCGCCGAACGCCTACCTGCCGCGGCCCGCGTTCAAGTTCCGCGTCACACCAGGAAGCGTTGCGGCTTCCGCGTACGCCGAACCTTATCCCAAGCAGCCGGTCCCCGCGTCGGAGGCGGCGAGCAAGGACGCGAGTCTGAGCGTGACGCCGACGCAAGGGCCCGTGCTGGCGCGTGCGTCGCTCAACGCGCGCGGCCTTCCCGCCAACACACCGGTGTCGATCGTCTGGGGTACGCAGGAAGGCAGCCGCGTGTCAGGGAATGGCTTCGCGCCGAAAGAAGTCGAGATCCGGAAGCTGACAATCGGTGCAGACGGGCGACTCGACACGTCCATCGCCATCCCGGACGATCTCGGCGGCCGCCACTCGATTGCCATCCGGTCGGGCGCCAGCACGCTCGCGAAAACCTATTTCGTGGTCGAAACCAGCATCGTGAGCATCTCGCCGAAATCAGGGCCGGCGGGGACGCCCGTAACGATTCACCTGAAGGGTGTCGGCTGGACCGACTACGACAACATCTATATAGCCACGTACGACAACGGCTACATGGGCTACGCGTGCGGCTTCAACAGCCAGGGCGACGTGATCGTCAACTTCACGGCGGCCGGCTCTCCCGGGATCCACTTGATCGATTTCTATCCGGGGATTTATCAGGGTCCGGAGGGCAGTCAGCAGCTCTATCGTCTGCCGCAGCTCACGTACGCCGACGATCATCCAGGAAACCACATCCCGGCGTTGCGATTTGCGTTCGAGGTGACCGCGCGTTAGGATGCCGTCGGTATGACGATGCGTTCAAAAACGGTGTCGGTGTTGTCGCTGGTGGCGCTTGTGACGATCGCCGCCGCGTGGACGGTGTCCGGGCAGGAACCGCCCGCCGGACGCGGACAAGGACAAGCGCAGGGACGCGGGCGAGGCGAGCCGCCGCCCCCACCGCCGCCTCAGGCCGGGCACCCTACCGGCAAGCTCGTCATCTGGGGCGATCTCGCGAGCTTCGACGTTCCCGGGACGCTGCCGACGCATTGCATTCTCACCAATCGCTTCAAGCGCGGCCAGCGCCTCGGCATCCGGATGACGGCCATCGACGGCGGCTCGGGCGAGGTGGAGAACACGGCCGTCCTGACGGCCCATCTGACGGTTGCGGGCAACACGATCGACGTTCCCATGCGGTGGCGCGGTGTCGGAGGATTCCCGGCGTCTGAATACTCGCGACAGCCGTCCGAGATGTGGACCGGCGTGTGGACGGTGCCTGCCGACACCGCGATCGGCCCCATCAAGTACACGGTGACCGCGACGGATCGATTCGGCCGAACCGCCGCGTTCTCGCCGTTCATCAACTCGGCGTCGCAACTCGCGATCGTCGACCAATAGCGACAGCGGCCGAGCTGGTTACCGGGCTTTGCCCACATCCGGCCGGGGGTCCGCGACGAAACCGTCGCGGTTCGGCATCCTGACTTTCGGCAGGCTTCGGGCATCCATCACGCTGTCGCTGGCGATGATGCCGTTAAGGTTCAGGATGTACGCAACGACGGCGTAGACATCCGGCGGTTTCAGCAGGCCGGGCTCGTCGAATGGCATCGCCCGGTTGACGTAGTCCCACACCGTCGTCGCATACGGCCAGAAACTTCCCACTGTCTTCAGCGGTCTCGGCGTCGCGAGCGTGCCGCGTCCGCCCACGAGCGCCGGCCCCACATCTCCCTGGGCTTTTTCGCCGTGACAGCGGGAACAGCGCGTCGCAAACACCTCGCGGCCCGCGGCGACCGTGCCCGATCCTTCGGGCAGGCCGCCTCCGTCGGGCGCAATCGCCGCGCCCAGATCGCGGATCTCTTCCGGCGTCGCCGTCCGTCCGACTCCGGACGCCGGCGACTGTGCCGCCAGCGTGACGGCGCCGGCCCACGCCAACACGAGAGCGCTAAGCTTCCACATTGGTCACGGTCCCGTCGGCGTTCACGTTCCAGTACTTGATCCCGTTGAAGTGATAAATGGAGTTCGTCCCTCGCACGGCGACGAGCGCTTCGCGCGTCGGCTGGACGTAGCCGCTTTCGTCGATCGCGCGCGAGGCAATCGACGCCGGCCGGCCGTCGAAGCGCCACGGCAGCCGGAAGCGCGTCAGCGCAATCGGAAGCCTCGGCTCTTGCAGTTGCGCGTTGACCCAGCTCCGGCCTCCGTTCGTGGTGATCTCGACGCGCTCGATCCGCCCGCGTCCCGACCATGCGAGGCCGGTCAGCTCATAGAGGCCCGGACCCGGCAGCGTCTGTCCGCCGGAGGGAAACGTGATGACCGACTTTGCCTCCATCTGATACGTGAAGATCCGCGCCTTGCCGTCCGGCATCAGGTCCGAGTACTTCGAGGTTTCGTCGCGGGCCATGTAGGCCTGCTCGGTGAGCTTCAGACTATGAAGCCACTTCACGTTTGTGTTGCCCTCCCAGCCGGGGATGATGAGGCGCAGCGGATATCCCTGAGCGGGACGAATCGCCTCGCCGTTTTGTCCGTACGCGAGCAGGATGTCGTTCATCGCTTTCGTGAGCGGGATGCTGCGTTCCATCCGGCAGGCATCGGCTCCTTCGGCGATGACCCAGGCCGCACCCGGCCGGACGCCGGCCTGCGCGAGCACGAGCGACAGCGGCACGCCGGTCCACTCGCTGCAACTGACCAGACCATAGCTCCGCTGAACATCCGGTCCCGTTTTCGCCGCCCATTCCCCGGCGCTGTTGCCGCCGCATTCGAGGACCAGCGTGCGCGTCACCGACGGCAATCGCTTGATCTCGGCCATCGACAGCGACAGCGGCCGATTCACCATGCCGTGAATGACCAGACGATGCCGGGCCGGATCGATCGCGGGAATCCCCGCATGATGCCGCTCGTAGTGCAGAGACGAGGGCGTCAGCGTGCCGACGGAGTCCTGCAGGGGAGTGAAGCTGGAGCCGGTCTCCGGCGTCTTCGAGTCGCGCCGCCAGCGGACGGCCTTCTCGAACGGCGATCGTTCTCCATAAGGACCGAGCGGGGTTCCGAGTTTCCCCGGCGTGTCCCAGGCCAATAGTTTTTCGTGTCCGGCCACGAGCCCGGCGCCCATCGCCGCGCCCATCCGAAGAAGTTGCCGGCGGCTCGACCGTCCGAATTCTCTCATCGCTGTACCTCCACCACTCCGTACGTAGTGTCCGCCTTCAGGCGGACCTACGCCGTCCGGCTAAAGCCGGACACTACGTACGTAGTCCCGTCAGGGCAAGCTGAACGCCACGTACTCGGCCGGGTGCTGCCGCGACCCGATGGCGACCACGACGTACTGTTTGCCGTTGAACATGTAGGTCATGGGCGCGCCGGTCGTGCCGGCGGGAAATTCGGTCTCCCACAGCACCTTGCCCGTCGCCTTGTCGAAGGCGCGGAACTTCGGGCCGCCTGCGCCCGGCGCCAGAGCGAGCGGCATGCCCTGCGGCACGCGGTCCGGAGCCGCCATGATCGGATCGCCTTCGCCCACAAAGAGGAGCGTCTTGGTCAAGAGCGGCGACGCGCGGCCGGGATTTCCGAGCGGCGGCAGGTTGAGCGGCTTGAGCAGCGGATGATCGCGAGGTCCGTCGCCGTTGGCGACCATCCACACGTGCTCGCCTTTGTTGAGATCGATCGCCGTGATCCGGCCGTACGGCGGCTTGAGCAGCGGCAGCCCTGACGGAGATGCCGGATATTCCCGAGTGCCGTGGACGTACGCGAGATCCGTCTTGTCCGGGTTCCCCTTGATGATGTCGGCCACGAACGGGCCGGTGATGGAGTGGACGTAGAGGATGCCGGTTTCGGGATCGAACGCCGCGCCCTGCCAGTCGGCGCCGCCGACCGATCCCGGAAGCTGAATCGTCCCTCTGGTGTCGTTCGGTCCGTCTCCCTTGATCGACGGCGGCGTGAACACCGGACCGATGACGTAGCGCTTGACGATGTCGAGCGCCTCGGCCCGCAGCGCCGGCGTGAAGTCGATCAGGTCGTCGACGGTGACGCCTTGCCTGTCGAACGGCGGCGGCTTGGTCGGAAACGGCTGCGTGCGCGACGTCTGCTCTCCGGGCGTCTTCGACTGCGGCACCGGCCGCTCTTCGATCGGCCAGACCGGTTTTCCCGTCACGCGATCGAAGACGAACGCAAACGCCTGCTTCGTCACCTGCACGACCGCCCGAATCCTCCGGCCGTCCACGGTGATGTCGGCGAGGATCGGCGCCGCCGGCAGATCGTAGTCCCAGAGATCGTGGTGAACGAGCTGGTAATGCCACACGCGCTCGCCCGTCATGCAGCTCACGCACACGAGGCTGTCCGAGAACAGGTTGTCGCCCGGCCGCTGCCCGCCGTACATGTCGCTCGTCGGGCTCGTCAGCGGCAGGTACGCATACCCGAGATCTTCGTCGGCGCTGATGAGCGACCAGAGATTCGCGTGGCCGGTGTACTGCCACGAGTTGTCCTTCCAGGTGTCGACGCCGAATTCGCCCGCGCGTGGAATCACGTGGAAGGTCCATCTCAGCTTGCCGGTGCGCACGTCGTAGGCGCGGACGTCGCCGGGCGGCGCCTTTTTCACCCCGGGCGAGTCGGTCATCGAGGAGCCGACGATCACGACATCGCGGCACACGCGCGGCGCGCCGCTCCACCCGTAGTTCATCTTGTTCTCGGGATCGAATTTCAGATTGACGACGCCCTTGTCGCCGAAGTCCGCGTACGGGCGTCCGGTTTTCGCGTTGAGGGCGACGAGCAGCTCGCCGCGCTGCACGAACAGCCGTTCGTCGCCGCCGCCGCGCCAGTACGCGAGACCACGCGTGCTCGTACCCGCCAGCCCCTGCGGGCCGGTCGGACTCTCCTGAATCCAGAGCGTCTTGCCCGTGCCCGGGTGGAACGCTTCGACCAGCCCGAGGCCGTTGGGGCTGTAGAGCACGCCGTTGATCATCAATGGTGTCGCGCGGAAGTTGTTCGAGAAGCGGGGTCCGGAATTCCCGGCCAGCAGCTGCGGATCGACGGCGGGCCGCCGCCATGCGATCTTCAGCGTCCTGACGTTGTCCTTGTTGATCTGATCGAGCGGCGCGTACTTGTGGCTCCCGGGATCGCCCGAGTAGCTGCGCCACTCGCCGTTTTGCGCCCCCAAGGGCACGGCGAGCGCGCAGGTCGCGGCGACGGCCCAGAGCGTGGCGGCGGAGAGTCGCGGCATGACGCGTCCTTTCGGGAGGGTTCGAGGCCGTTTATACTCCTGCCCGCCCGACGCGGCAATTGGAATCGTTGGAGAAGATTCGAATATACTCGCCGCCGATGCCCGAGCCTTCCGGCGCCAGCACGCTCGGTCCAGGCGCGCAGCTTGGCCCCTACGAAATCCAATCCGCCCTGGGCGCAGGCGGCATCGGTGAAATCTACAAGGCACGCGATACTCGACTCGAGCGCATCGTCGCGATCAAGGTGCTTCCGCCCGATTGGGCCGCCACTTCCGAGTCGAAGGAGCGCTTCGAGCGCGAAGCCAAGGCCATCGCTGGCCTCAGCCACCCGAACATCTGCACGCTTCACGACATCGGCGAAGCGCCGGATCCCAGCGTGCCGCTTCCAGCGTCCGACTCCGAGCTTCCAGCCTCCGACCAGCCCCCGATTCATTTTCTCGTCATGGAATACGTCGAGGGCCAGACGTTGGCCGACCGGCTGGCCAGGAAGGCCGGCACCAAAGATCCCGCGCTCCGGACCGACGACGCCGTGAAGGTCGCCATCGAGATCGCGGACGCGTTGGAAAAGGCGCACAGCCAGGGCGTGATCCATCGCGACCTGAAGCCGTCGAACGTGGTCTTCACCAAAAGCGGAACGAAGCTGCTCGATTTCGGATTGGCACGACTCACGGAGGTAGGGACGGGCGCGGACGTCGCGGCGGATGCGTTGACGGCGCTGCCGACGAAGACACACGTCGCGATGGCCGGCCCGGCCGCCGGCACGCTGCAGTACCTGGCGCCGGAACAATTGGAAGGACAACCCACCGACGCGCGTACGGACATCTTCGCCTTCGGCGTCATCGTCTACGAGATGCTGACGGGCAAGAAGCCGTTCGAGGGAAAAAGCCGGGCGGTGCTCATTGCTTCGATCATGACGTCGGATCCCGATCCGCTGCCGAACCCGGCGCTTGACCACATCGTGCAGCGCTGTCTCGCAAAAGACCCCGACGACCGTTGGCAGACCGCGCACGACTTGCTCATCCAACTCCGGTGGGTCGCCGGAGTCGGCAGCCCTGGCGGTTCGCTCGCGACGGCCACGGCTTCGGAGCGACGGCGGGCAACATTCGTTCGTGCGCTGCTGCTCGCTGCTGCGGCGCTGGTCGGTGCGGTCGCGGCGCCGGCGGCGCTTTATCTTCGTGGCCCCGCGGAGCAGGACGCATTTCAATTCAGAGCGCCCATCCTCGGCCTGAGCAACGAGCACATTGCGCTCTCGCCCGACGGACGCTCCATCGCTCTTGTGGCCCGGCCCAACGGCGGGGAGCCCTCGTCCCTGTTCGTTCGTCCGGTCGGGTCGGTCTCCACTCGCAAGCTCGCGGGAACCGACGATGCGACGCAGCCGTTCTGGTCGCCCGACAGCCGCTTCATCGGGTTCGTCGCCGGTGGGAAGCTGAAAAAGGTCGAAGCCGTCGGCGGACCTCCGCAGTTGATTGGCGACGCGCCGGACTTCGCAGGCGGCGCGTGGAACCGCGAAGGCACGATCGTCTTTGGCTCCGCCAAGGGATTGTTTCGCGTCTCCGCCGAAGGCGGAAAACCGGAGGTCATCACCACGCTCGATCAAGGTGGCGCCGGGCACTTCTGGCCGTACTTCCTACCCGACGGACGTCACTACGTGTACCTGGCGTGGTCCGCACAAGGGACCAATCGCGCGGTCTTCGCTGGCACGCTGGACTCGAAAGAGAAGAAGCGGCTGATGCCGGCCGAATCCAACGTCGCGTACGCGGCACCGGGCTACTTGGTGTTCCACCGCGAAGCCACGCTGTTCGCGCAGCCGTTCGATGCGAAGAAGCTGACCTTCACGGGAGACGCCGCACACCTTGCCGACGGCGTGGCATTCAACCCCGCGAGCGGACGCGGCGATTTCGCCGTGTCGCGGGACGACGCGCTGATCTACTTTCAGGGCGCCACCGGCGGCGGCGGTGCTACGGGCCGCGGACAGACGGCGGCGATCGTGCAGTTCGGGTGGGTCAGTCGAAATGGTCAGCAGCTGGCACTCGCCGGCGAAGCAGGTGCGTACGGAGATATGGACGTGTCTCCTGACGGAAAACTGGTCGCCGTCACACGGCAAGAGGCAGGCGCGCCTGGCGGGGACATCTGGGTGATCGATTGGCAGCGGGCGGGCGTCGCGACGCGATTGACGCTCGACCCGGGCGATAACATCAACCCCGTCTGGTCGTCGGACGGGACGCGCGTCGCGTTCACGACCTTCCGGAAAGGGAACGCGGATATCTACGTCAAGAACGCCAACGGCGTCGGCGCCGAAACGCCGATTCTGGAATCCTCGAGCAACGAGAT
>Ga0315281_10011304_pt1 | contig 12232 bp, 11 predicted proteins | sample YL17G07_0_MG_FD_204540 | JGI IMG/M metagenome (GOLD analysis project Ga0315281, IMG submission 204540) | Sediment microbial communities from Yellowstone Lake, YNP, Wyoming, USA - YL17G07_0 | ecosystem: Environmental > Aquatic > Freshwater > Lake > Sediment | place: USA: Wyoming | collected... | reverse complement strand
CCGATCGGCTCAGGATACATGACGGACCCGATCACAACGGCCTTCCTGGAACACTACGTGTCCGAGCACAAATGCTGCCCTCCACATACTCGCATGTCCTGGGAGCCCGCCAAAAACCTAATGATGTTGAACTCTCTGCGGAAGCTCGACACATTCGAGGGATGAAGTTGGTCGAAGAACTCCTGAAAGAAACCATCGCGAGGTTCAACAAGAAGGCCACCGAGGATCCGAAACTCAGTGCGGAACTTCAAGGCATTAGGAAAGCCATCCAGGTCGAAATCACGGATGGAGAAACCTACAATTTCGTGCTGGAGAACGCGCACGTCGGCGAACTCAACAAAGGCGCGACTCAGAACCCTGATATCAGGATTATCGCGAGCAAGGATACTCTGTTTCAACTGAGGAGCGGTGAGCTCAGGGTGATGAAGGCATTTGCCACGAGGAGACTCCAGGTGAAGGGGTCGATAGAGGATGTGCTCAGACTGAGGAAATTCTTTTGAAACGATTCTCTGCTCTGTCACACGGATACTTTTAACTATACCATCGGCGTTAGTCGGGGACAGCGGGGTGGGGTAGCTTGGAAATCCCATCAGGCTCATAACCTGAAGATCGCTAGTTCAAATCTAGCCCCCGCTATTGGAGCTCTAATATAAAAATGTCAATATTATTATTTTCTCTGCAGAGCAGATCTTTTCGCTTCTTGTTTCAAAAGCCCGATTTGCAGAAGCCGCTGGGAATCCTCCGAATCGAAGTATGAAATCCAGATGCAGCTCCAGTATCCATCATCTTTGTAGCGAAGGCCCGTCATGTAGGTTCTAGGTTTCAGCCCCAAGCGCCTGAGAAGTGTGTTGACGTCGTCAAGGACTTCGCTCCTGAATAGCGTTTCGCAATACTGGATTGCCGGGAATCCATAGACTAATACGTTCGAAAGGACTCCTCGAGGAACTGATCGACCGATCTTGGAGGCAAGGGAATGTGGGACTATCACGACGTCCAAGTCAGTGTGTCTAGACTGCGAGAACGAGAATCGTTTCCCGTTTACTCCGCCTTCGCCGTCGCACCATGGCTGGGCGGCCGCGATCCATGTGGCACTATCCTCTGAGTCCATTATCCAAGACGGGAGTCTTAGCCGCCGCGACGATTTGTCGCCTGGCAAGACACCATTCGTGATAAGCCATTCTGCGACAAACCGGGAATAGATGAATCCTCTTATCGCAACCGCTCCGTTTCCTGGCTTCTGGGGTTCTCCTATGTCATAGAGAAATACATCTTTGCAGAGCGACCGGAAATGGTTGTACAGATCCGTTTCATGTGCGGCGAATGTGATATTGACGGCGCATTCTCCCCATTTCTGCTTCTGAAGCCATACGGATCCCTCTGCCAAAACGTACGAAATTATGGCGGCTGCCTTCCTTCTGAGTTCTGCATCTTTTTCCAGCTCATCTCTCGTCGGCAGTCTCAGTCTATCGCGGCATATCTCGCGGAAAACGCTGATCGCAAATTCATTCGCCCATGTCCGGTCCTTGGTTATTCCACGGCCAGCGATCCTCTCTTCAAGGCCATTGTCTCCTGCGATCTGGAGCATCTGGTTGAGCACGGAAACCGGCATCGTGAGTCGTCCGATTCGATAATAGTGGACCGACGATTTCGGTATGTTCAGGTGTTTGGCAAGCTCTTGGCAGTTGCCGTACTTCGCTGCTGCCTTCTCGACCAATTCCTTCTGCAGTTCCGGTGGGAGTGCGATCCTGTCTTCCTTTCTGTACGCGCCTCTGGTCCCTCGAGTTTTCATGGTATCCAGAGGAGTCATTTCTGCATAGCCAGATAGTAGCCAGCACTGCTTGTAGGCTACATCTAGATGTTGAGAAGACCGGAGCTGCCCAATGCTAACCTTTCTCAGGGGAAATCATCGAGAACGCCGCTGCAGACTCTTGGAACCGTTCTCCCAGGTACATTCGAGTCGACGAAATCCCACTCGCGAAGCCAAGGTCCCGGGCCAGCCTCACGGCCTTTCTATTCACCTCTGGTACACACATCCTGAGTTTCTTCTCGGGACCAACAGATCCTATCAAGGTGGTTATCAGTTGACGTGCAATTGAATAGTCTCCCCCTTTCGCAACGCAGGGGCCAATTTGGACGCGTTCTTCACCTTCGCGTCCCAAGGTGTATCCCGAGATCCCTCTGGCCTCTTTTGTGCAAAAAGCCAGACCGGGATTGTCTTCGAAAATCGCCTGAAGAACTCGACCTCTGTCGATGCCAACGGCAGCTCTGTCAAAAGCCACAATGCTTCCCATGTCCGACGGTCGAATCTCTTCGGCCACTTTCGGAAATGAAGCCCCGTCTATGAGATATCTGCGCGATTCAAATTCCTCAACGAATCCGAGACTCCTGTAGAACCCCTCGAAGCCGTGAACGCTGTCCAGCTTGATACATGGACAGCCAGTTTCTCTAGCATTGGCAATGCATGTTTCCATCATGACTTTGCCAATCCCTCTTCCCCTGAACTCTGGAAGAACAATAACTGAGTGAATCCAAGAAACATCCTCGTACAACAAAAATCCCGCAATGCCGACGTCACGGCCATCCAGTTGTGCTTTGATCATGCCCAAAGGTTCTATGTGCAGCAGACGATTCCAATCGGCGATTGTCCGGCGCCATCCCTCCAGGTCAGTCAACATCTTCCCGAATGGGAGATCATTGCTCGTGAACTTGGCAATCCTGAGTTGATCCATTTACTGGTCTGCAAGTCATCTCCTTTCCAGCCTTTGACCTTTTCTAGGGGGAAATTCTGATATATCGGGTAAGACACATACGAGGCCCGTGACTTCTCATCCAACCTGCAAAGGGGGCAAGAATGAGCGGCAGTTGTGCCCAGTGTGCTTGTCTTGGGACCCGCGGCCCGAGGAGGGCACTGGGCCTGGATTCGGCTACTGCGTGAAGAAGGACATGATGACTCGTATAAGGTGCGAGTGCGCTGTGTTCGAGGAGGCCACGCAGATGAAGGTCGAGGCTCGGAACCGGAAGATCTATGGTCAGATCAACGAGGAAGGCGAAGAGGAGGAGTGAGTGCTACCCTTAGTGCGCAACCATTAAGTGGCGGCAACCATGTAGGTTTTTTGTCGGTGAGTTTCTTATGAAGGCGGTAGTGCTGGCTGCGGGGGAAGGCATGAGGCTTCGGCCGCTCACGGCGTCGGAGCCGAAGGTGATGATACCCATCGCGAACCGGCCTATCCTGGAGTACGTCGTGGATTCGCTCGTGAAGAACGATGTCCACGATATCATCATGGTTGTCGGTTACCGCAAGGAGCGGATAATGTCCCACTTCGAGGACGGGAAGAAGTTCGGGGCGAAGATAGAGTATGTCGTTCAGGAGAAGCAGCTGGGGAATGGCCATGCCCTTGCGTGCGTGAAGGACCGGATGTCCGGCGATTTTCTGGTGCTTCCCGGGGACAACGTCATCGACAGGCGCGCGGTCGGCGACCTGTTGAGGGCCGGAGCATGTCCGAGCGCGCTCGTCGTCGAGAGCGAGAACCCGTCCAAGTACGGTGTGGTGACCCTGGAGAAGGGCTCGATCAAGGGAGTCTACGAGAAGCCTACCGAGATGATCTCCAACATCATCCTCACAGGCATGTACTGCCTTAGCGACAGGATATTCCAGTTCATAGACCAGTGCATCGCCATGGGCGAGTACGGCCTGAGCAACGCGGTCCAGGCCAGCTTGGGGCACGAGCCGCTCACGCCCGTGTTCTCAGACGGCCTCTGGATCGACGCCGTATATCCGTGGGACCTTCTCGAGCTGAATGCAGCCGCTCTCGAGAACCTCCCCGTGCGGACTGCCGGCAAGATAGAGTCCCAGGTCGTCATCCAAGGGCCTGTCGGGATCGGTGAGGAGACCGTGATAAGGGCGGGCACGACCATCTACGGGCCCGTGCTGATAGGCGACGGCTGCGACATCGGGCCCAATGTCACGATCTTCCCGTCCACGAGCATCGGCAACAGCGTCACAGTCGAACCATATTCCGTGATCAAGAACAGCGTACTCATGAGCAACTGCAGCATCGGGGCGCAATCGTATCTCTCGCATTGCGTTCTCGGGTACGGTGTGAAATCGCAGTCGCACCTCATGGGCGCAGGCGCTGAGGCATATGTCAACATCGGGGACGAGTTCTACAAAGTCCCTCACATAGGGTCGATCATGGGCGAGGACACGTCGTTCGGCACAGGCGTCATGATCGAGCCAGGCACTATCGTCGGTGCCGGGTGCAAGATATCGAGCGGGTCGAAGATCATCAGGAACCTGCCTAACAGGTCGCTCGTGACCTAGAGGTCATTTCGAATGTGTGGCATAGTTGGTTACGCGGGGTGGCGTGATGCGCAGCCCATCCTTCTCGATTGTCTGAAACGGCTGGAGTACAGAGGCTACGACTCGGCCGGGTTGGCAGTTGTCGACACGGAGCTCCAGCTCTTCAAGAGCAAGGGCGAGATTGCGGTTCTCGAGGCCACGATGCCGGAGATGAAGGGCTCGATCGGGATTGCGCACACGAGGTGGGCCACACAGGGCAAGCCGACCACCGTCAATGCTCATCCGCTCGCTGACTGCTCGAACAGGCTGGCCGTCGCGCACAATGGCATCATCAGCAACTTCATGGGCGTCCGGGAGGAGCTGCAGAAGAACGGTCACAACTTCACATCTGACACCGACAGCGAGGTCTTCGCGCACCTAGTGGAGGCCGAGCTCAAGGACGACCTCGTCAAGGCAGTCCAGAAGGCACTTGAAAAGGTCGACGGAACGTACACTTTCGCTGTTGTCTGGGCTGGATCCGGTCAAGTCGTCGCGACGAGACGCGAGAGCCCGCTCGTTGTCGGACTGGGCGAGGGCGAGAACTTCATCGCGAGCGATGTCACTGCGTTGTTGAAGTTCACCAACCGCATGATATACATCCAGGACGGCGAGGTCGTCAGCATCACCAAGGACTCAGTCAAGATAGTCGACAGCAATGGCAACGAGGTCCGAAGGGAGCCGCAGAAGATCACTTGGAGCCTTGAGGATGCCGAGAAGGGCGGATACCCGCACTTCATGCTCAAAGAGATATTCGAGCAGCCCGATGCGATCCATGATTCGCTGCTGGGCAGGATCGAGTCGGTCGAGTCAGAACCGTTCTTCCAGAACGAACATTTCTCGAGCGTGAAGATCGTTGCCTGTGGGACTTCGTACTATGCTGGCCTTGTTGGCAAATACATCATCGAAGAACTTGCGCGGATCCCGACTACGGTCCAGATATCTTCCGAGTACAGGTATTCATCCGTTTCGAGGGAGAACCCGCTTGTTGTCTTGATCACTCAGAGCGGAGAGACTCTGGACACCCTAGGCGCAGCGAGGGAGGCCAAGAAGCGGGGGAACAAGACGATAGGAATCGTGAATGTAATTGGATCCGCGATGACGAGAGAGGTCGACCACACAATCTTCACGCGCGCTGGTCCCGAAATCGGCGTCGCTGCTACCAAGACCTTCACCACGCAGCTCGTAGCTCTGTATCTCCTGGCCATGGAGCTTGGGACGCAGAACAGGTCGTTGACGGCCCAGGCCAAGCGATCCCTTGTCGGGACGCTCAGAAACCTCCCAAGGTCGGTCCAGGATGTCCTGAACCAGGCTTCGGAGATCGAGGCATTGGCGAAGAAGTACTCCTCAGCCAAGGACATGTTCTTCATAGGCAGGAGCATCAACTACCCCATAGCTCTCGAAGGCGCCTTGAAGACCAAGGAGATCGCCTATATCCACGGCGAGGGATTCCCCGCGGGCGAGCTCAAGCATGGGCCTTTGGCGTTGATATCGAAGGACTCGCCCATCATGGCGATCGCGGTCAAGGACCACACATATGAGAAGATGCTCGGGAACATAAGCGAGGTATCAGCGAGGGGAAGCCCGGTCATAGCCATTGGTTTTGAGGGAGACACGGAGCTTCCAAGGTACGTGGATGACGCCATATGGATACGGGAGACACCTCCGATGTTCTCGCCTGTGCCGGTGGTAGTCGTGCTGCAGTTGTGGGCCTACTACCTTGCCAAGGCGCGAGGGTGTCCGATCGACAAACCGAGGAACATCGCGAAGACAGTGACGGTCGATTAGCGCTTCACGCTAGTCTTTCTGGGCAGACTTCTCTCCGAGAGCAGTTTTTGCACTTGCCAGGCCTTTCATGATTCCTGTGCGCGTCGCCTGTCTTCATGATCGTCCGCATCTCATCGAGCTTCTCCAAGAGCACCTTCTTCAGATCTTCGTTGTACTCGATCTCGTGCTCGTGCTGCGGATATTTGACGATGCCGTATGGTGGCAGCTTGCCTGTGCCATCTTCTATCAGCAAGCAGTATGCTGCGATCTGGAGTATGTGCGAGAACAAGGGTCCTCGCGGAGTCCGTCCGGTCTTCTCCTCCACAGGGATGAGATTGTCATTGACCTTGATTATGTAGTCCGGCCTTCCTGATAGACCGTACTTTTCCGACTTGAACACCTTCGCGGAATCCATGTCGATGTACTCGATCTTCCCTCTGACCCTGAACTCCCTCCGGAGGGACTCGATTATGCCTGTGGATCTCAGAGTCCTGTACATGAAGAACGATGCTCCGACGAGCCATACGATCGCCACGATCTCCAGGGCTTCGGCCAAGCGCACGTTCGTTATCAGGAAAGCCACAGCGTTGACCGCGATCAGCATCGCGATGATCGCGAATGTGAGTATGAGCTTCTCGTAATTGACAATTGTGCTCTGCATTGTGGTCTTGGTCGCTTTGTAGAGGAAGTACGTGGCTGCTAGCATCCAGATGAGCGCCACTACCCCGAGGACTTGGCTCAGAGTGAACGCATTCTTGACTGGCAGGACCTCCAGTCCTACGACGGACATGACCGTAGCAACGACCGCCCACCAGAAAACCAGGGTCTCGGACTCGCGCGCAGTCTTCTCCCCAGAGTCGATCTTCCACAGGGACCTGCCGAGCTTCTCATGCCCCTGTATTCCCTCTGAGAGTTCCTGGGTGTCCCCTTCGAACTCTTGGCTCAGCCACCAGCTCAGCGGGCAATAGCTGTACTTCTCCAGATCTCCAGCCGAGATGAGCTTGCCCGGGACATGCGCCATATGCGAAATTATAATCGTCAAGAGTTAAAAATGTTTCCCAGGTACGTGGTCCCGTTTGTGGTTGTCGAAGAACGTGCCTGGAAGCAGCATGACGCCCTCGGGTGGCTCGACGCCCTCGAGGAACCCGAACCAGTAGACGACGGCTCCCGTGCCGAACATCTCCGTGTACGGTTTGAGCTGTCTGCGCGCGTTCTTCCTGAGTTCTATGTCGTCCCCGAACGAGGCTTTCGACTCGATCCAGTGGATCTTCATCCCGTCGATCTGGATAGGCTTCTCGAGAAGGCAGTCCGGGGTCTTCTTGTGAGTCGCCCTGAGCTCGACCTCTGTCCTGTACTTCAGCTCCCTCTTGTCCAGCCATTCCTGGAGCTGCTTCTCGCCCCAGATACCTCTGTCTGTCTGGATCTGGGCTCCTCTCGGAGAGTAGATCATGTCCTCTTCTGCGATCTGCATGAGCTCCTTCCTGAGCCGCTTGTCGTGGCACGAGTCTGGATTTCTGATGTACTTCCAGAACTGCTTTCTTGGCAGGTCTATCTCCGCTCCCAACATCAGCCCGAGGAGCACAGGCGGGAAGTTGATGATCCTGGCGATCCTTGCCATCGATGTTCCGCTTCGCCACTCCTTGGCGATCTTCTTGATGTCCTTCTTGACGACGTAGAACCTTCGGGTGGCGTCCCTGACGGTCCTTTGCGTATAGAGAACAAGGAGGAATTCCCGGTCTATGCCGAGCCTCTCCGCGAGATGGTCGATGTCCGAGGGTTTCTTCAGCTGAGAATATATGTTCTTGTAGTCTTCGTACTTCATTAGTTCACTGTCCAGCAAGCTGCTGAACGAAATGTTCAATTCGCTTGATTCTGCGGGTGCGTTATAATCTCAGTCTACTTATGTCTTTGTGGATTACCCTATCTTTCTCAGGCTTTCCAGCGGTTGGACCCCCATCTGCACAACCTTGAAATGTGCATACTGCATCGGTGTTCACGCGACACGAGAGTTTTGAGAGGTGCGTTACCTGCCAGAGAGCGGCACTAGGAAGATGATCCTGCCATCGAAATACGTCCAGGGTGCGGGCGTGCTGAACCAGCTGGGAACTTATGTCAAGCAGTACGGCGAACGGCCTTTCGTCGTGAGCGGACGAACGAGCTTCTCGAAGGTCAAGGCACGTGTGCAAGCGAGCCTTCTGTCCGCTGGGATCCCGTTGGTCGGCTACGTGGACAGCGTCACGGAGTGCACTCGCGCCAAGATAAACGAGATATCAGCGAAGGCCGAAGAGATCGATGTGGACATCGTCATCGGTTGTGGTGGTGGCAAGGCGGTTGACACGGCCAAGGCAGTCGCTGAGAGGCTTCATGTGCCGTCGATTTCAGTTCCCACTCAATGCGCGACGAATGCTGACGGTATGGCCGATGCGGTGATATTCACGGACGATCACAAGTTCGAGGAGGACCTATACCTGAGCAGGCCTCCGGTCTTGGTGCTCGTCGATACAGAGATAGTCGGAAGAGCGCCTCCTCAGTACATCGTTCAGGGCATGGGGGATGCTCTGGCATGTGCCTTCGAGAAGCCAGCCTACGCTGCGTCTCAGCGAGCGAAGAAAGCGGGCGATCAGGCAACGACTGCAGCCATCGATGTGAATCTGAGATGCTTTCAGACGCTGATGACCCACGGCCTCCAAGCGAAGAAGGATGTCGAGGCTGGGAAGATCACCGAGGCCGTCGAGGCAGTGGTCGAGGCAATCAAGCTCCAGAGTGGTTTCGGATTCGGGGGAGGGGGCTGCGCGGCCGCTCACGCCGTTCATAACGGCCTGACGAGCTTGCCTGGAATCGCGCGGAAGCATGGCGAGATCGTGGCTTTCGGCACGCTTGTCCAGATGGTCCTCGAGAAACGCCCTATGGGCGAGATTGAGAGGGTCATGCGGTGGTGCAAATCGATGGGTCTCCCGATACGGTTGCAGGAGCTCGGGCAGCTCGACAGAGCCCAACTGTACCTAGCGGCAGACAAGGCGTGCGATCCCAGCGATTCGATGGTTTGCATGCCATTTCTCGTGACGCCTAAGATGGTCCTCGACGCGATGGAGGAAGCAGACAAGCTAGGGAACGCGCTGTCTTAGCTCAGCGTGGAGACCTGGGGTGGATGCTGGCCAATACTAGATAAGCCTATATATGGCCATCACGATTATTGAGTGAAGCCGCCTTCAGGGCGGCGATAGAAGGGATGATTTAGAGGAGGCACTCGCAAATGAACAGTCCAATGGGCACAATATTCGCTCACGGAACCACCCCGCCGTGGCTTCCGCGAGAGGTCGCGGAAGGCCGCAAGTTCGCGTGGTGGGCACAGATAATGTTCTTTTTGACAGCGGTCCTATGGTTCATGTTGGCCATAGCTCTCATCGCGTTCTACATAGCCCGCGGCGGCACCGGGACGCTCGTAGTGGGCGTGTTCGGGTTCTTCGGGATGCTCATCTGTTTCCTGGCTGCCGTGTTCATGAAGAAGACGGTCATCGACGCGATAGACCAGGGCAGATTTCATGACGCGAAGAACGACAGCCTCATATGGGTCATATTCGGCCTTGTGGGGTTCGTCATACCTGCGCTGTTCCTGATCCTGACATACGCCAAGCTCGGGGATGCCCTCGTGACGCAGGCACCCGTTGGCTACCAGCCATATTCGCCTGGCGCCGTTGCGGTACAGCAGCCCGCGCCCTATGCGCCTCCACCCGCACCGATCCAAGGGCCCGCGCCGGTACAGCCGGTTCCGCCTGGAGCTCAGTACCACGCGCACCAGACCCCGATGGTCAGGTGCAAGAACTGCAGCGTGCAGTACCCGGTGTTCATGCATTCGTGCCCGAACTGCGGGGCTCCAAAAGAGTAAAACTATTTCTCTTTCCATCCTTTTCTGTTTTTCATCAGATAGTGTGAATCATGACCGAAATGCTGTACATGAAGGACGTGGAATCGAACTACATCAGGGAGTTCGACGCGAAAGTAATCGAACGCGGTTTTGACTATGTGGTCCTTGACAGGACGGCCTTCTATCCACTTGGCGGCGGCCAACCTTCTGACACAGGCTCTCTTGTCTGGTCAGGCGGGACGGCCGAGGTCAAGGAGGTCACGAAGAAGGAGGGAGTGAGGCATCACCTGGTTCAGAACCCCGACATCGTGCCTGATGCCGTCCGGGGCGTGCTCAATTGGGAGCGAAGATACGCTCACATGAGAATGCACACTGCGCAGCACATACTATCTGGAGTCGTCTACGACATCTGCAAGGCCCGAACGGTTGGGAATCAGCTGTATCATGATCGGTCTCGGATAGATTTCGCACCCATCAAGTTCACCGACGAGATGGTCGTCGAGGTTGAAAGGCGCACGAATGAGGTCTTGGCGTCGGGGGCCAAGGTCGAGATATGCACTGAATCCCGCGCTGAGATAGAGAAGAGTGTGGACGCTCAGAGAGCCAACTTAGACCTTCTCCCCAAGTCCATGCAGGAGCTGAGAGTGGTCAAGGTCGAGCAATACGACGTCTGCCCTTGTGCCGGAACCCATGTCCGCTCCCTCTCGGAGGTCGGCAAGATCAAGGTCATCAAGCGTGAGAACAAGGGCAAGGATCGGGAGCGAATAACCTACGAGCTCGTCCAGGCATAGATTCCTAGGCAATCCAGCCTAACCCTTAAGTACACAGCCGTGAAATATTCGCCTCAGGGGTCAAATGGTCGAAACACAAACCGCAAGCGAAGTATCAAGGATGTCAATCCAGCTCAGCATGGTCTTCGCCGTCATAGGCGTGTCGCTGCTCTATCTTGCCATCGCGATATCCGACGCATCCGAGATGGTGAAGGTACTCTGGGCGAGCGGTCTTTCGCTGACCATGGCTTTCACGTTCCTGATCATCTGGACTATGGCCAGAGACTCGATGAGGGTTCATGAACGCGAGTCCAGAAGAAGAATATCGCCGTGATCAGCATCAAACCCTAGGTTGGTTTCTTGATCTGTCCATTGTTCTTCTCGATGTCTTGAGCTGAATCCAGAAGAAGCTCCATCAGGTCGACGACCTTCATCCCTGGTATCGTCCTGAATTGCGTCTCGCAGAATGGGCACGAGGTCACGAGCGTCGTCGCGCCTGTCGCCTTCGCCTCTGCGATCCTTTTGAATGCGAGGTTCTTGGACAATTTCGGAAATGCGGTCTGAAGGCCTGCCCCGGCTCCGCAGCACCTCGATTCGTACCTGTTGTTGGGCATTTCGACGAGAGTGGCGACGGATTCCACGATCGTCCTTGGGTCGTCGAAGACTCCACCTAGTCTCCCGAGATGACACGGGTCGTGATAGGTCATCCGTTCGGTCGACTTCTTGACTTTGATCTTGCCGTCTTTGACAAGTTGTGCTATCTCCTGCGCAGCGTGGGTCACCTTGATCGTCGACCCCGCTCCCTCAAGGGACTTCTTCAGCGTGGTGTAGCATCCTGGGCACGCGGTGACGATCTTCTTGATTCCGAGAGCCTGGAACTTCTTCAGATTTGCCGCGGAAAGCTCGTTGAACGCGTCCGTCTGTCCGACCCGCAGCAATGTAGAGCCACAGCAGGGTTCGTCCTGACCCATTGTCGAAAACTTCACGCCCGCTTTCTGGAGGAGTCTCGCAGTCGCCACTAGGCTTCGGTTGAGCGGTTTCGTCACGGCGGATGTGCAACCAGCGAAGAACAGGACTTCTTGCTGTCCAGGCGCGGCTTTCGGGATGTTGAGTCCTTTCGTCCACCTATTCCTTGCGCTCCTCGGCTGGAACCACGGGTTGCCATAGTTCTTGAGGCTGAGGGCTAGGGAGGAGTGCTCCTTCATCGGCTCCACGCCGTGCTTGAGGAGGTATTCTCTGAACGCCTGCGTGTGGTCGGTGTTCTTGAGCGCGCACCATCTGTCACAGTTGCCACACAGCGTGCACTCGAACGCAGCTTGGACCACTGCTGGCGTGATCTCGAACTTGCCCTGGAGGAGGCCCAGCATGGTCCTGTTCCTGCCTCTCATGCAAAGCGTCTTGACTTTCAGGTCCTGGTAGACCGGGCATCCTCTCTCGCAGAACCCGCAGGATGTGCCGAAGCAAATCTCAAGCTCTTCCTTGAACGCATCGAGG
>Ga0315281_10011303_pt1 | contig 12233 bp, 11 predicted proteins | sample YL17G07_0_MG_FD_204540 | JGI IMG/M metagenome (GOLD analysis project Ga0315281, IMG submission 204540) | Sediment microbial communities from Yellowstone Lake, YNP, Wyoming, USA - YL17G07_0 | ecosystem: Environmental > Aquatic > Freshwater > Lake > Sediment | place: USA: Wyoming | collected... | reverse complement strand
TGCGCCCTACAAGGTCTTCGCGAATCCGCCGTTCGACATCACCTCAGACCTCATCGCCAAGCTCGTTGGTTCGGCCAACCCGCCGGAGGACATCTTCCTCGTGATGCAGCGCGAGGCCGCGGCCCGATACCGGGGCGTTCCGAACGAGACCCTGATCAGTCTCCTGCTCAAGCCGTTCTTCGCGCCCGCCGTTATCCATCGCTTTCACCGGGATGACTTCGTTCCGGTGCCGAGCGTGGAAGTGGTGATGCTTCGGCTGCGCAAGCGGGCTCCGCCGCTCGTCGCCCTCGAGGATGCCCAGGCGTACCGCGACCTGGTCGTTTCGGGCTTCACCGCCTGGAAGCCGACGATCGGTGACGCACTGGCTGCGTCGTTTGGCCGCAGGGCGGCGCGTCGGCTCCTCGCCACGAGCGCCGTGGACGCCACGCTCCGACCGGCTCAGGTCCCGTTCGACGCATGGCTCCGGATCTTCGCGGAGTTCGTGCGCATGCCCCAACCGCTACGCGATCGCATCGGCGGCGCCGAGGCGCGACTCCGCCGCCAACAGTCCCATCTCCGAAAGCAGCATCGCTTGCGCGCCCCGCGCGATGCCCTGGGGTCAGCGCGTCAGGATCGCATCGTCCTCGTAGTTCTCCTGCCATGCTGTCTCGGTGACCGATCCAAAAGCGCGCAGTTCTGATGGCTCACGCAATCCAGCGGCGGGCTACTGACCCCCACGTTGACCCCCACCAGCGATGGCGCCGAGTATTCCCGCGCGGTGCTCGTCGATGTGGCGCGTGACGAGCTTCACGACCCAGGCGATGTCGCGCCGAGCGTCACGGTGGGCGAACCCGATCCGGTCGAGTTGCTCCGCTGAGAGTGACCGCACGAGGGCGCTAAAGTGCTCCGCGGTCACCTTGAGGAAGCGCAGCGTTTCGTCTCGCGGTGGCAGGCCGAGCCGAGCGCTCCGACGTCGGTTGAGCTCGTGCGTGACCTCCCAGTCGAACGCGAAAGGCTCCTCGCCGACAAGCACCTGCTCGATCCAGCCGCGCGGGCGGACGATGCCCTGACCGATATGGTGCGCGACGTACCCGACCGGCCAGCGCTCGCCGCCGCAGGGCAGAGCCCACTGTTCAGCGGTCAGGGACGGCAGAAGCTGGTCGAGCATCGCGAAGCGCTCTTGGAACTCGTCGGCGAGCGCCGCGGGATCGCTCACACTCACGAGCCTAGTGCCCGGTCGAGCGTGCCAACCGCCTCGCGGAGGTCCTCGTCGTAGGCGTGGAGGTAGCAGCAGCGCCGAACTAGAGCTGTTTGTCGCATGGCGGCTTGGCTTGCCCAGCAACTGCGCTAGGGCTCCGCCCAATCTGCTCGAGGCATGAACGCCGCACCACCGACGTGCGCCCCTACGATTGCGTTGTGCGCACACCGCGTGCGCTGCTCTTCGATCTCGACGGCACTCTGCTCGCTGGGAGCGGCGATCCTGAGGCTATCCGACGCACGTGCGTCGTCCTAGCTGAGGCGCAGCCCGCGCTGGATGCGAACGCGCTTGTCAGGATCAACGCAGAGGTCTGGGCGCGGTATTGGCCGACCGTGGAGCAGGCCTGGACACTCGGTCGCCTCGCGAGCGACGCGCTCGGCATGGAGGTGTGGCGCAGGACGCTGCGCGCCAATGGGCTGGACGACGAAACGCTCGTCCGCCTCGCCCGGTCAACCCACCGGAAGTTCCAGGCAGCTGCGCTGCATTTCTACGATGACGCGCGGGCGCTTCTCGACGCCCTGCCTAAAGCTATGCGCATCGGAATCGTCAGCAACGGCGCCTCGGATACGAAGCGGCTCGAGCTGCAGGCCCTCGGTATGGAGCGCCGTGTCTCAGCCGTCGTGATCTCTGGCGAGGTGGGCGCCGCCAAACCCGACCCAGCAGTGTTCCGGGTTGCCCTGGATCAGCTCGGTCTTGCACCCGAGGATGTGTGGCACATCGGGGATAGCGTCACAACCGATGTCCTCGGTGCGCTGCGCGCGGGCGTCACCGCCATTTGGTTGAACCGCGAGGGTGCCTCCTCGGAGCGGCGCGGAATCGTTCCCGACTTGGAAATACACGCCCTAACGGAACTCGTTCCAATGCTGACGCACGGCTTCGCGAAATGATCGACACGTGGAGGACTCGGCATTGCGCGATGGCGAACACGAACCGTTTCATGGGCCCGCATCGTGCATCCCGGTTGCCTTGATATCCCCGCGCATGAGTTCCCGTATCAGGCCACCTAGAGGCGACCAGAATTCCGCGGTGAGGCCGCCGATCGGTCTCGAGTCCGTGATCGCGTGCCACTCGACCGCGAAGACCGTGTCGCCGTCCACCGCCGGCTGCGGCCCGCGGGTCTCAGTGTCCAGCGGCGCGGCGAGTACGAACACGTGCTCCGGACCCACGCCTGTGATTCCCGGGGGTCGCGTGAGGCGGCGAACCACGCGGATCCGTACTCCCGTTTCTTCCCAGACTTCCCGGACGGCCGCGTCTTCGATGCTCTCGCCGTTCTTGATCCCGCCACCTGGGATGAACCAGAAGTAGGAGCCGTCAGTCCAGCGATGCTGGACCAACAGCAGCTTGCCGTCGCGCAGGCAAAGGACCCGGACGCGACTGTACGACCCGGTCGGGTCAACGCTCATGGGCGCAGTGTCTCGCACGAAACAGAACCATGTCGCCCTGCCTCGCAGTCTCTGACCCTTGAGTGCTCGGCCAAGGTCGACGATCCGCTGGCTCCGGGACTTCGCCTAGAGCTGCAGGGCACTCCTCAATAGGAGAAGTGCAAGCGCCGCCGCGGCTGCCAGGGCAGTCAGAACCAAGCCCATCACGAACTTCTCGATGGCACTCTGCATTCCGCGATAAACCGGATCGGTCAGAAACTTCACGAGTCGCTGCGGCGTCGGTGGGTCGATGCGTGTGATCTGGCCGTGCTCCAGCTGATCCCACGTCGTCCGCTTGAGGTCTCGGTACGTCGGTCCCAATAGAGGCTCAGTTGCCTTCATCGGTTCTGTTGCTTTCTCGAGCCAACGCTGCGCTTCTCTCGGAGGCTCACCCTCACCGGAAGCCTGCTTACTCATGGGAACCCGAACTCTTTCGCCGGGAAGGCGTTCACTCGGCGGAGCAATGAGATCCTGCCGCTCTTGGGCTGTGAGCTCCGGCACGATCGCCGGTTTGACCGTGCCGAGATAGCTGCCGGTTCCAATCAGTCGCGAGTTAAGTGGCTCGTACCCGAACAAGTCTGAGTACGATCTCCTCGGCTCCGCCCATGGAATCGTTGCTCCACACGGCTTGTGAAAGTTCTCGTCAAGGTCGCTCGGGTGGTAAACGGGACTTGAACACTCGCTGTTGGGGCATCGCCTGAGGTACGCCTCACCGTGGGCACCACAGACCTTGGCATTCGGCAAGGGTCCCTGGGCTTTGTACTCGATGACGTCAGACGTCGTTCCGTGCGGACACACCCATATCGCGACGTCCTCATCTCGAAGCAGCGGCATCGTTCCGAAGGATAGGCGGCCACTGAGCATTCCTGAGCCCGCTGAGACGATCGCATGCGGTCGAGGTGACCGATTCCAGCTGACCCGTGCGTCAGGTGGAGATGGCCACCATGGAGCTGTCGCGCATCCCATCCGTACCCGGAATAGAACTCTGCGGTCGCGAGATCGAGCTCGCGCGACCCGCATCACGCGCCATTCGTCTTCAGGCGGGCGCTCCGGCGCCAGAGGTCTGCCCGTCGTAGAGGTCGGGAACCCGTACGAGTGTGGTGCCCCGCATGGGGCTGTAGCTCGCATGGCGGATGCTGCGGCTGCGCGCAACTAGACCGCTTCCTGCGCTCAAGTGGTCAGGACGAAGGCGCGAGCCATGGATCGGCAACCGGCGAGGGCCATGGCGACGAGAGCCGCCGGCCCCGCTCATCCTCCTTCACTGGGTGAATCAGCCGGTTTTCGCGTCGCGAGCGCGTGAAGTCGGAACACAAGGATCCGGTCGACCAGCGCAAGCGCGCGCTGGAGCGTGTTCCGATCGATCAACGTCCGGCCCTTTCCATGCAGGATGTCGTTTCTGGCGCTCCGGATCTGGCCCAGCAGATCGCGCTCGTCCTCGCTCAGCTCGAGACGGTCGCGGGCGAGGGCGACGTTGAGCCGAACCATGAACGGCGCGTCGTTAAGCCATCCAACGAGTTGCTCCAGTCGCTGACTCTGGTCATCAAGCCAGAATCCCTCGAGAGCGACTCTGATCTTGCTCCGCTCATCCTCTGAGAAGAGCTCCGGTACGTCGGTGCCGGCTACGTAGAACTCGAGTGACTCCCCCATGGCCACCATGGCGGATGCTGGATCGACGGCCTTCGTCGCGCGACGCCAGGCACCAATCGCTTCCTCGAGGCGCAGATCAACGGGCGCGTCCGCAATCGCGTGAAGCGCACTTCGGGTCTCCGCGGAGGCAATGAACGCCAGGCCAGGATCGACAAGACCGCGCAGCCAGAGGCGTCCGCTTTTGAGGCCATGAACTCCGACGATGGGAATCACCTGCAGGGTCTCGCCCAGCTGCCCCCGGGCGAACGAGCGTATGCGGCCGTCGGGACCAGTCGAAAAGCTGTACCGGGTGGTGAGCGCAAGACGGTCGATGGCCTGGACGATCCGCCTGAAGCCCGCCGCTTCGGCTTCGAGGACGAACGCTTCAACCACATCCGTGATCGCCCAGGCACCGGCACCCCGGAACTCCTCGATCCAGGGGGCCGAATCGAGTCGCCAGCCCTTCATGAACGACGCATCCGAGACGAGCGTGACCACTCCGAGCGCGAGTGGCTCATCTATCTGGATTCCGCTGATAGGAGCGACGACCAGCATCGGCTCTGCCGTCGGTGTCCACTTCTGGTCCGCCATGACGTCGATCTGCGCTGGATCTAGACCCGCCATCCTGGCCATCGACCAGACGCCCTCGGGCGCCGATACCCCGAGCATCGCGAGCCCGCCGGTTCGCTGTTCTTTCCACGGGACCATTGCCCCGGCTCGGATCCGCGCGCCATCCTCGATCGTCTCGAACGCAGTGATGTGACCGGTGAAGATCACGACACTTGCTGGCGGTGCGGGTGTGGTGCTGCCCGTCCAGACCCGCATCGGCGCTGCCGCGTCGATCGGCGCGTCGGCCAATTCGACGCTGGAGACATCGATAGCGACGAGCAGATCGCCGCCGTCGCGCCGGTACTCGGAGAGCGTTCCATGCACCCAGCGATCCCCCACGCACGCAACGACTCGGTTCCCGGGCCGGACCGGCGGATCCACGCGCCTCGGCGCTCCGGGGCCGACAATCAGGTCAACGGGTGTCGCCGGCACCGTTTGGCGCTGCGCTCGTCGCCGCGCCTTGTCGCGCTTGCCACTCATGTCGGCGACGCAGCGATGACAGGGATGACGCGTCGCTTGGAAGCGCCAACCATCCGGGCGAGATTTCGCCTTTCCGTCGATTCGCCACACACGTGTGTCAGCATGACATCGCCGGTCGAGATCGAGCGTGCCCGCAAGACGTAAGCGCGTACCAGTTCGGCGCGATTCCCCCTCGCGGGCGCCACACCTCCGGAACGCCTCAGGCGATCGCCGCCGCCTCCTCGCTGCAGAGTCCGTTTGTAACCAGCGCGGTCGCTACCATTCGTTGCTACCGGGAGGTGTCGATGTCCCGCGAGAGCGACTTCGAGCCCATACGGCGGTTCTTGCGACCGGGCGAGGCGCCACGACGGCGGGTGCGCTTCGTCGAGGTGAACAAGGCGCGCGGAGATTTCGTGCTGACCTCCGAACGGATCTTGTTCATTCAGAAGAACCTGCTGGGCAGCGCCGTGGAGGAGATTCCGTTCGATCGGATCGATAGCGTCTCGCACCGGATCGGATTGCTCTTTGGGGCGATTCAACTGATGCGCACGAACGGACGCGTGGCAAGTTTCGACCAGTTCAATAAGAAGGACATCCCTGAATTGGTAGATGAGATCCGGGGCGCGATCGCAGCCAGCCGGGCTGGAAACGGTGATGTCGGCGAGCTTATCCGCCAACTCAAGAGCCTTCACGATGACGGAGTGCTGTCGAGCGACGAATTCGAGCGTGCCAAACAACGCTATCTCGGCCAAGGTCCCGACGACCGACAGGCGATGGTCCGGACCCTCAGCAGCTTGAGCGAACTACGCAAGTCGGGCGTCCTGACCCAGGTGGAGTTCGACATCAAGAAGCGGGACGTCCTAGCCACCACGCGCTAGTCGTCGGCGCGGCTCGCAATCAACGATTCTGGCGGGCGCCCCCATGGCCATCTCGTGTACTTCTTTGAACGAGAGCCGACCCGAATCGGAGGTGTAGAGCGATTCGGAAGTATCTCGAAGCAGCGTGGAGTCAAGCGACCGCGTTCGTGATCCGGTGGCGTCGCTACTCACCGTCGTGATGGCCCTCAGGAGGATCCTCGCGTTCTCGCCACCTAGCGATCTAGTGTGCGTTTTCGACCAAACGGATACGCAGGCGGCTCGTCGTCACACTCCACGACATACCCCATAGGAAGAGGTGGACGGTGAAGGCAATAGTGGTGACGGACCAGGCTGCGGGCACGGCCGGGATGAAACTGGTGGAGCGGCCCGCGCCGCAGGCAGCGATAAATGACGTCGTGGTCCAGGTTCATGCGTCGGGATTTGTAGGGACTGAGTTGGCGTGGCCCTCGACCTGGACCGATCGCCTTGGCCGTGACCGAACACCGTCGATCCCCGGTCATGAGCTGGCCGGAGTTGTCATCGCCTTCGGCTACGGCACGACGGGGCTGTCGGTCGGACAGCGGGTATTCGGCCTCACTGACTGGACTCGCGACGGCACCCTGGCTGAGTACGCGGCCATCGAGGCGCGCAACCTCGCGCCGCTGCCGAGCGACGTCGACTTCACTGTGGGCGCGAGCCTGCCGATCTCGGGCCTGACCGCGTGGCAGGGACTATTCGAGCACGGTCGCCTTCGGGCAGGGCAGAGCGTCATCGCGCACGGAGCGGCGGGCGCAGTCGGGTCAATGGTGGCGCAACTCGCACGATCCGCGGGCGCCTACGTCATCGGCACCGGACGCGCGGCCGACCGCCAGAACGCGCTCGACTTCGGGGCGCAGGAGTTCGTCGACCTCGAGAACGACATCCTCGAAGACGTCGGCGGCGTCGATCTGGTGTTCGATCTCATCGGCGGCGACATCGGGAAGCGGTCCGCGCGCCTGGTTCGAGCCGGAGGAACGCTGGTGTCCATCGTTGGGCCGTCCGAGGCGCGGCCCGCCGACGGCCTGGCGGTCGACTTCGTTGTCGAGTCCGATCGTACCCAACTCGGTGAGATCGTCCAGCGAGTGCGGGACGGACGACTGCGGACGAACATCGGCATCGTTTCGACTCTCGACGGCGCCGTCGCCGCCTTCAACTCAACCGAGCGACGCCCGGGAAAGACGATCATTCGCGTTCGCTCGTGAGAACCCCGAGCCGCGCCGATCCGCCGCGCTCGCCGCGTTCCTCGTCGACGAAGCCATGACTCCCGAAGGTTTGGCGACGGTCTCCGCGATGGTCGTCGCTCTCCTCCTCGTCGCCCTGCTCGCCGCATGGGCTGCAGGGTGCCGAGCGTTACGGCGATGGTGAGCACTTACGTCGATTCAGGCAGCGCCAAGTCGTGGTCGAACCGTGGCGGTAGCCGGCATCCCTGGTGCGACTGACGGAGCACGGACGCGACTTCGGTGCGCAGCTGCCGGGCCGCCGCCGCGGTGACGATCCCGGCCAGGCCGGCCCGCGGAGTGCGGTAGGACTGAGAACTAGGTTCCTCAGCCTCGCGAAAGACCGGCTCAACGGTGATTGGCTGGTCGTCTTCAGACGGGGGCGAACAACGGTAGTCACCGCGCGGCGCAGTGACCCGCCCGCGGCTCCCGAGTGTGGCATCCAGCCGCGCTGATTGCGCGACGCTTGAGCTCTTCTTGGACGCCTCCTGCGACTGCATGAGGCGCCCACTTGCGATACTCAGAAGCAGGAGGACCGATGCCGCCGAAGCCCTCACGCGAGCCAGAGCTAACAGCCGACCGCGACGGTAATGCGCCGCGTCAGCTCAACCTGACGCAACGGGAGTCGGAGGTGCTCTTACGGGTCCAGCACGGATTCGAGAACAAGACGATCGCTTTCGAGCTGGGCGTATCGGAACAGTCCGTGAAGGAATATGTCTCGGTGTTGCTGCGGAAGTTTGGGGTGCCCAACCGCGCCGCCCTCGCCGAGGCCGGCTCCCGACTGGATGTGATCGGCGAGCCCATCGACCGGAGCTGGTTTCCGCAAATGTTCCGCGCTGCCAGCGTCCAGATCGCGGTGACCCGCGGTCCAGAGCATCGGTACGTCGTTGCCAACGAGGCTTTCGTGCGGAGGGTCGGCCGCCCTGTCGTGGGTAAGACGATGCGCGAGGCGTTTCCCGAGCTCGTGGATAGCCCCAACCATGAGCTGGCGGATCTCGTGTACCGCACCGGCGAGTCGGTCGTAGGCCATGAGATCGCCGGCGTCTTGGACCATGGCGGCGGCTCGGAGGTGATCTACGCCGACGGGGTCATCCAGGCGCTCCGCGGTGAAGACGGCACCATCGAGGGCTTGGTCCTCTTCATGATCGACGTGACCGAGCAGGTGCGGTCGCGATCGACCGAGCCGGAGCGGGCGAAGCCTAGGGACCGCTCCCGAGGTTGACCCTTAGGGAACCGACCGCTTCATGAACTCCAGCCTCCAGTCGATTGGCCGGTCAGCGGAAGTCGGTGAGCCAAGCCGTTGATCCGAGCCTGCGAATCTTCAGTAGAAGCAGAAAAAGTGACCCTACGAACGTGGGTCCTCGCGTTCGCAGCATACGAACGTAGGTCACCCGATTTCCTGTAAGGGCTGCTGGATTGAGCCCACCCAACGAGGAAAGGCGAGGCTCGGATGGCAGTGTCCCAGTCGAGAGCAACCCGTGTGCTGATCGGAGACGACGATGCCGTGATCGGCGTCTCCTGCGCGGTCTGCTCGAACGAGAGCCGGACCTCGAAGTGGTCGCCGTTCGTGTCTGATGGGGCGCGAGCACTCGCGCTGGCACGCATCCTCGATCCTGATGTGCTCGTGCTCGACGAGCTGATGCCCGGAGTGCGCGGTTCGGAGGTCGCCCGGGCGTTGGCCAACGAGGGCCCCTCGGTGTGTGTGGTCATCTACACCGCCGACGAGTCAGCGCACGACCGGGTGCGGGCAGTTGCCGCGTGAGCGTCGTCGCCACGGAAGCGAAGTTTGAGGTCCTGTCGGCTGCGATCAGACCTGCGGCATGGGCTTCGGTACGAGCGAAGTGCGTTCAGTGAGTGTCCGGTGCGGGATCACCTGTGCAGGTGTCAGTTGGTTGTTCCCTGCATTCGTAGGAGTGTCAGCCAACTGTCGCGGCTGATTCCATACCCCTGCATGATTTCGATCGCAGCACGCGATCGCACGATGTCCGCATGGGAACACCGAGCAGGGTCGCGAACCGCGAGGGCATCACCCAATGAGCGCATCACAAGTCGGCGGTCGCGCACGCACTCCGAGACAAGGGCCAATGGGACACGCCGTTGGCCAACCGCTCCGGGTACTCAGCGTCGAGGACGAACCCGACTTCACCGAGCTCGCGCGGCGGGTCCTCGAGCGTGAGGGTTTCGTCGTGACGATCGAGCGGGTCGCGACCCGGCCGGACCTCGAACGCGCGCTTGATCGCGCGACCTGGGACATCGTCTTGTCCGATCAGAGCATGCCCGGCCTGACTTTGCGCGAGGCGCTGCACACCGTGCAGACGCGGGAGCTCGACCTGCCGTTCATTGTCCTGTCGGCGCACATCGGCGAGGACGCGGCGGTCGAGGCGATGCGCGATGGAGCACACGACTACGTCCCGAAAACCAGCCTCGCCCGCCTCGGGGTCGCCACGCGACGCGCCCTCAACGATGCCGCCGAACGCGCTGCATCGCGCCAGCGCGAGCGGGACATCGAGGCGCTGCTCGCCGACGCCCAACGGGCGGCCAACTTCGACGCGATCACCGGCTTGCCGAATCGCTCGTCCTTTCTTCGCAAGCTGGGCGAGCAGGTCCGCGAGTCGGCTGCCCGGGGCACCACGTTCGCCCTCCTGTACGCCGACTTGGACCGGTTCCGCGAGATCAACGATGCCTTCGGCCACGAGGGTGGCGACGCGGTGCTCCGTGAGCTTGGCGTCCGCATCGCCTCAGCTGGACCGGAGACCCTGAACCGCGTGGCCCGGCTGGGCGTCGACGACTTCGCGTTCCTGCTGCCGGCCGGTAGCGGCGTGGATGAGGCCAGACGCGCGGCAGAAGACGGGGTCGAGTTTCTGCGCGAGCCATTCACGCTCAGCGAGCAGCCGGTCCATCTTTCGGCGAGCATCGGCATCGCCGCCTTCCCCGAGCACGGGCCGAGCGCCGAGGAGCTCCTCCGGCACGCAGAGGCGGCGATGTTCGCAGCGAAGCAAACCCAGACCCGATACGCCGTCTATGGCGTCGCGCTCGATGCCCACAGCCAACAGAAGATCGCCCTCCTCGGAGATCTCCGGCGCGCGCTCGAGACGGACGAGCTGACCCTGGACTACCAGCCCCAGGTCGACTTCAGGACGAAACGGCTCGTGGGCGCGGAAGCGCTGCTGCGCTGGCGTCACCCGGAGCGGGGCATGGTGCCGCCGCTGCAGTTCATTCCGGTGGCCGAGGAGACCGGCCTCATCCACCAGCTGACGCCCTGGGTCCTCAAGCGCGCCCTGCAGCAACAGTGCGCCTGGCACCGCGCGGGGCTCGACCTCCAGCTGGCGGTCAATGTCTCGATGCGCAACCTCCGCGATCCCGAGTTCCTCACGGTGGTCGATGTCCTGGTGGGGACCTCGGGCGTGGATCCCGCCTCGATCACACTGGAGGTCACCGAGGCGGCGATGATGCTCGAGGCCACGCGAACCCTCGACGCGCTGCGACGGATCCGCGCTCTCGGGGTGAACATTGCGATCGACGACTTCGGTACCGGCTACTCGTCGCTCGCCTACCTGAGTCGGCTGCCGGTGAACGAAGTGAAGATCGGCCAATCCTTCGTGATGGACAGTGCCACGCCGGGTTCGCGGGCCATCGTCCGGGCCGTCATCGACCTCGGCAAGGTCTTCGGCCTGCGCGTCGTCGCCGAGGGCGTGAAAGACAAGGCGACCTGGAAGCGAGTCCGGGACCTCGGGTGCGACATCGCGCAGGGCTATTACCTCAGCATGCCGCTCGCGGCAGCTGATTTCGCGATGTGGGCAGCCCGGCACAGGTAGCGCAGTCGGCACTTGCCCGATGATCCCAGAGGGTCCGCTGAGACAGTTCGACCCGCCTGCGACAGGCCGTCTGGACCTAGAGCTACGGCGCTCGTCCTATGTATGGTCCGTCCCGATGCGCACATTCGGCGTCTGTTTGAGCTGCCCGACGTGTGGCCGAGTGACCGACACCGTTCGGCTGGAACTCAACAGCGTTCGATCCGATCTCATCAGTCACGCGTTCGAGGCGCTCGCCGACGCCACGGACCCGCGTCCGCGGTGGGACTCCCGCGATCGTCCGCGCTGTCCTCGCTGTGACGGCCGACTTCGCCTCGCGCGGACCGAGGTCGTCGGCGCGACAGCATCGGGTCGCCGATGACCTAAGGCTCCAGCATCGCCTCTCGCTGACGACTCGCAGCGTTGGCCTGCCGCGCTGGCAACGGCATGACGGTGCGCCTTCGCCACACTTCGGAGCTCGCGCGAGCGGCGAAGCCGATCCCGGGTCCACGTGCCGACTACTTCGAGTGGCGTCGCTCCGCGTCGGTTGAACTCGTTGCCGCCTCAGGCGAGCGCATTTGCAGCAGGAATGCTCGCATGTACTCGGCGGGGGGAAGATAGTTGGGATTCTCCTTGAGCCAGTCACCGATCACGATGATCGGATGGGACTGGAGGCCACCCATGATGAGCGCCTTGTCCGGCAGCCGCGATACGTCGTACGCGCACAACATGATCGTCCTGGTCCCCGCAACCATGTTGTTCAACCGTGACTCGAGCCACAGCGCATCCTCGGGCCAGGGGAAACCAGGGGCACCCCATTGCACATCACCGAAGAGTCGAATGAGGGTGCTGTGGCGCGCCTCCATCGTCTCGAGCGCGGCTCTGATGTTCTCGAGCAACTGATCTGGATCTTGATCCGATTGCACGACCAGAATCCGGCCACTCTGGAACTCGCTCGCGAGGGGTCTGCCGAGGTC
>Ga0315281_10011302_pt1 | contig 12233 bp, 13 predicted proteins | sample YL17G07_0_MG_FD_204540 | JGI IMG/M metagenome (GOLD analysis project Ga0315281, IMG submission 204540) | Sediment microbial communities from Yellowstone Lake, YNP, Wyoming, USA - YL17G07_0 | ecosystem: Environmental > Aquatic > Freshwater > Lake > Sediment | place: USA: Wyoming | collected... | reverse complement strand
TTAAGTAAAGACGGAACGATTACAGACATTAGTGATGGTTGGGTATGCAAGGATATTAAAGACGCCAATGCAGTTCGGTCCGTAGTAGAGCCAATGGTATCCTATAACTCTCGGTATGCTGATTTCGTAAGGTCTCAAAATGTGAGAATTAATAATGCAGAAGAGGCAGGTGAATTTAATAAACTAACCGATATGATTAGCTTCAGATGGCCTGTTGATGGATATCTATATAGTGCGACTAAACAAGATGGCTATTGGGATGGTAACTCATCAGCTCATGCAACAACATGGATACTTATTGTAGATAAAGAAAATAAGATTAAAGATATTTTTACTTCCAATTCCATGTTCGTTGACATAGCCATAGAAGATTATTTTAAGAAGTAAGGATAATATGGCATTCTTCAAAAGAAACGAAGATTGGTATATAGACTACTACACTAACGGTAGGCATAAATAATTTTCTTTTACCTCACCCGCCCCCAAAGTAAAGGCTCTTTTTAGTCCTAAAGCGAGCGAAGCCGAGTCGAAGGAAGCAGTTTAAATAGATTTTTTACGGGTGGCTTGGGTGTTTTCGAAGCCGCGTGATGCGGCGAGAAAATACCCAAGACAGGACCCGTAAAAATTACTATTATATAAAATTATGAAACTATTACTCCATACTTGCTGTGCGCCGTGTGCGATTTATCCGGTGAAAAAATTGAAAAAAGATGGCCTTGAGGTAACCGGGTTCTTTTATAATCCCAATATTTATCCCTTAGATGAGTATCGAAAGAGAAGAAGGGCATTAGTGGATTTTATCAGCACGGATAATATGGAGATTATTTTCCCTGAATATATTCAATCGGAGTTCTTAAATGTAGTGAAAGAAAAACAAGAGAAACCAGAAAGGTGTGTGATGTGCTGGTCTCTGCGGCTCAAGAAAACAGCCCAAGTTGCTAAATTAAATGGATTTTATGCCTTTTCTACTACCTTGTTAGTTAGTCCTTATCAAGATCAGGAGTTACTTAAAAAAATTGGCAATGAAATTTCACAAGAAGAAGGCGTATTTTTTCATTATGAAGATTTCCGGCCGGGTTTTAGAAAAGCCCATGATGAAGCAAAAGCAAAAGGAATATATTGTCAGAAGTATTGCGGATGTATTTATTCAATGAGCAGACGATTTACGGAGCACGAAGTGCGACATAAATCGTAGGACGAAGTCCGTCTGCGAATTGACCCCCGCTGATTCGCTTTGATGAGCAAAGCGAATCAAAGCGGCGGGGGCTCATTAGAGATGCAAGAAATCGGTAAAACCTTAATCATTTTTGGGGCTATTTTAATTGGTCTCGGCCTATTATTAACTTTTGTCAATAAAATACCCTTTATTGGTAGGTTGCCCGGGGATATATACATTCAAAAGAAGAATTTTACTTTTTATTTTCCTGTAATGACATCTATAATAATCAGTATTTTCCTTTCCCTAATATTTTGGCTATGGTCTCGCCGTTAAAAAAAAGATTCCACAGATTTAAAATACAGATTACACAGATTATTTTATTGGTTATTGGTTATTGGTTATTGGTTATTTCCTGTTCTGCCCAGTCATCAAATTATGTTCGGGTTGCTGTTTTACAAAACGTCGCCTCTTTAAGACTTAAGATAAATGGATTTTACGAAGTAATTGATTCAGTAACTAATAAATCTTTATACCGCGGGAATCGTCTAAATACAACAGTTGCGGCGTATAAATACGGCATTTTACTCGGGCAGATAAAGGCCAATACAGATAAGTTGCTGATTAAGTCCGAAGGACCCGAGGCAGTGATTATCAATGGCCGTAAGTTTCGGGGCAATGTTCAGTTTATCAAAAATAATTCTGAAAAATTTTCGGTTATTAACCATATTGAATTAGAAGATTACATTAAAGGCATTTTATATCACGAGGCTTCGCATTTTTGGCCGATGGAAGCACTGAAGGCGCAGGCAATAGTATGCCGCACTTATGCGGTTTATCAGATGCAAGAGAATAAGCTTAAAGACTACGATGTCACTTCTGACATATATTCTCAGGTCTACGGCGGCAGAACATCCGAGCGTTATCGTACTAATAAAGCCGTCGAAGAAACAAAGGGGTACTTACTGGCTTATCAAGGTAAAGTTTTTCCTGCTTATTACCACGCTACTTGTGCTGGCTACACCGAGGATGCCTCTTTACTTTGGAATACAGATATCGCGCCCCTAAAAGGGGTGGCTTGTGATTTTTGTAAAGATTCTCCGCATTTTAGCTGGCATTATGTATTAGGATTAGAAGAGCTCAAAGATAAATTGGCAGGCACCGGTTATAAAATAAAAGGCGAGATAAAAGATATAGTAATAATGGGCAAGGATAAATCCAGCCGGGTTACAAACTTGAAAATAATAACCCCGGAAAAAGAAGTAGATATTTCGGCCAAAGATTTCAGGAATATAATTGGGCCCAACATCATAAAAAGTACTAATTTTACGCTAAATGTGGTTAACCATGATGTGGTGTTCGAAGGTTTTGGCTGGGGCCATGGCGTAGGTTTATGTCAGTGGGGCGCCTATTTTATGGCCAAGACAGGCTATAATGCTGAACAGATTCTTAAATATTATTATCCTGGTTCGGAAATCATTCATTAATTAAGGCATTGAGAATAATATGAAACTTGCAGATTTTGATTACGTTTTACCTAAAGAATCAATCGCGCAATACCCCTTGAGAGAGCGCGATACCGCTAGGCTTCTGGTTTTAAACCGCCATCACGGCACAATAGAGCATTGTAGCTTTAGGAATATCATCGAATACCTGCACAAAGACGACCTCTTAGTCTTGAATAATACCAAAGTTTTACCCAGCCGCCTGAAAGGTCAGCGGTTAACCGGAGGTCAAGTCGAGCTTTTGCTCTTAAATCGTAAAGCCGGATTGACTTTTAATACCTTAATCAAACCTAGCCGGGTAAAAATCGGCGAGAAAATAATTTTTAATGGTAATAAATCTTACGCAATAGTAAGCGCAAGAAATGAGATTATTTTTTCCGCTCAAGATATAAATGCAGTCTATAAACTAGGCCAGATGCCGCTTCCGCCTTATATCAAAAGGGAACCCGAGGATTTAGATAATATTTATTATCAGACTGTTTATGCGAAGGAAGAAGGAGCAGTGGCTTCTCCTACAGCAGGGTTACACTTCACTGAAGAATTAATCAAGAAGTTGCCATCTTCAGGTATAAATATCGCTTATATTACCTTGCATGTGGGGTACGCCACCTTTCATCCGGTCAAGTGCGATGATATTACCCAGCATAAGATGGAACCGGAATATTTTAAGATTAATCCCCGGACCAGCCGCCTTATCGAAAAGGCACAGAGGCAAAAGGCGCGTATATTTGCTGTAGGCACGACGAGCTTGCGGACATTAGAAACTTATGCCTCGGGAATAAAAAAAGGATATACGGATTTATTTATCTATCCCGGATATAAATTTAAAATGGTTGATTGCCTGCTGACTAATTTTCATCTACCGCGCACAACCTTATTTATGCTGGTCTGCGCCTTTGCCGGCATAGACTTAATCCAGAGGGCCTATCAGGAAGCAATAGATAAAAAATATAGATTTTATAGTTATGGCGATGCCATGCTGATCATCTAGGTATTAAAAAAAATTGAAACTTTTTTGATTTTCGTGCGTTTAAGTAAGTGGAGAAAGGAAAAGGCGTTATATGCAGGGCTTAAGGGATGAAGAGGTAATGCTAAATTACCAAAAAGGCGAGGTAGAAGCGATGGATGAACTGCTAAGACGGTATAAAAATCCGGTTTACCAATTTGCTCTTCGCTTGAGCGGCAATGCCGCTGAAGCTGAGGATATTGCGCAGGAGGTTTTTTTACGGCTCCACCAGTATAAGGATGAATACCGGCCTTCCGGCAAGTTCTCTACCTGGATATTTAGCATTACGCATAATTTGGCCGTAAGTCGGTTGCGTAAGAAGAAGTGGTGGGCAGTTTGGCCAAGGAGGGATGACGGCTCCGAGGCGCTAGTAGAATTCCAAAGCCCGGATCCTTCTCCAGAAGAGATAGCTTCAGAAAATGAGCTATCCGGTATTTTGAAAAAATGCATACAAGGCCTTCCCTTTCTCCAAAGAGAAGCTTTGATTTTGCGGGAATACCAGAATTTAGATTATCAGGATATAGCCAAAATTTTAAAAAAATCCCTGGGCACAGTCAAGACTTTAATCCACAGGGCCAGGCAAAATCTAAAAACAAGACTTCTTCCCTATTTAGAGGAAGTTAAGGGAGGGGTATAAATGTTTAGATACCATGTCTTACGGGAATTGAGCGGTTATTTAGATAATCAACTTTCAGATAAACAAAAACTTAAGGTAGAGAGGCACCTCCAAGGTTGCCAGCTTTGTAGCCAAGAACTATCTAAGTTAAGGTTGATTTCTCAGAAACTAAAGGCATGGCAGGCGCCTGAGCTAGGGCCCTTTTTTGAGGATGCGGTTAAGAAAGAGATTGCGCACCAGGGGTTAGAAAAAGGGGAGGTTAAAATGAAAAAGAAAACTTTAGCGATTTTAGTTCCCTCAGGGGTATTGGCGGGAATTTTAGTTTTTGCTTTTCTGGGTAGTCTATATATCCAGAGAGGTGTAGTGGGCCGTTTGCGTAGCGGAGAGGACAAGATAGGCGAACAGTTTGACCCATCAAAGAGGGATAAGCCTTATTATGTCCCTCAATCGAAGTTTGACGCGCGATTGTCGAGTAAAGACCAAGCTCGATTTATCTACAATGGTATGCCTGAAGTTTTGAAGGCTATGCCTAATAAGACCTCTTATTGGACTGGAACTCAGGAATTTGCGCAAGGTGGCGAAAACTATGAGCCATATTATATTAATGAAGGAAGATATGCAAATAGAATAGATAACACCGTATCTATTCGCCAATCAGCCATGGGCAACGTCAGGGTGGCTTCAGGCGGACCTACGGCTCCTATTTTACCTATTACTCCTAGCGAAGGTTCTGTGATTGTGATTCAACCGGTTCTGCCAGCTACAGGCGAGGGTGAAAAGATAATCCGCAGCGCAGAAGTAAAATTAGAGGTAGAGGATGGTAAAGCCACCTATACCAAAGCTAATGAGATTTGCCAGGAATTGGATGGATATTTAGCCTCTTCTAATTTCTATAAAGATAAAGAAGGAAGAGAAGCTGGCACCATTACGATGCGCATACCTAAGGATAAGTTTTTAGCTGCTTTGGAGAAATTAGCTGCCTTGGGTAAAGTAGAAAGTAGTTTAACAAACAGCCAGGATGTCAGCCAGGAATATGCGAATCTCAAGGCACGGTTGGATGCAGCCATGGTAGTCTATAACAAGACCCTGGAGGCTTTACAGAAAAGACAGACCACCATACCCGAGGCCATGAGATTAGAATCAGAGTTGACTCCGATATTGCAGCGCGTTGAACAACTAAAGAACCAAATTGAATATCTGAATAATGCCGTATCCTTTACTACTGTTACGCTTCGTTTCCATGAGCCTCAAGTTTCGGCTAAGGTTTTAGAAGAGAGCAAAAACTCTATTAAAGAGAGTTTATTGACCGCAGGTATTAATGGTATTAGATTTTTTGCCCAAGCCATACCGGTGGTGATTGTGGCAGTTTTATGGTTAGGCATTATTATTGGCGTAGCTTTCTTGGTAAAATATTGGATTCTCCGCATTTTTAAGCGCGGATAATTCTGGATAAGGCTAGAGATTTTTATGATAATTTTTTACTGCTCTAGCCTTATTTTTTTTCACGTTGCCACCCATAGTTCTTTATGGTAATATAAATATGTTTTTAATTAACTCTAATCTTCATGAATCCCTTCACGCTAACTCATCAAAATAAAAATAGTAAGGCGCGATTAGGAAAATTAGTTACTGCCCGCGGAGAAATTGACACGCCCTGTTTTATGCCGGTAGGGACTCAAGGTACGGTCAAGGCCTTGTCGCCTGCGGAATTAGAAGAGAGTGGCGCGCAGATTGTTTTATCCAATGCCTATCATCTTTTTTTGCGGCCGACAACAGAGGTAATTAAAAAGGCCGGAGGATTACATAATTTTATAAGTTGGCAAAAACCTATACTCACTGATAGCGGTGGTTATCAGATATTTAGTTTAGCGCTTTTAAGAAAAGTAAACGATGAAGGCGTGGAGTTTCAATCTCATATTGATGGCACCAAGCATTTTTTAACGCCTGAGGAGGTTATCCAGATTCAGAAAGATTTAGGTTCGGATATCCTGATGCCCCTGGATGAGTGCGTGCATTATCCTTGTGCCAAGGATTACGCCGAGAGAGCGATGAGAAGGACAGTAGATTGGGCAAAGCGTTCGAAAATGGCTCATGGCTCCTGCCTGCCGGCAGGCAGGGCATGGCTTCCGCCACAGTACATGGCGGACCCGCCAAGATTTTTGGCGGGCATGGCTCACGGTAGATTATTGTTTGGGATTGTGCAGGGTGCAACCTACGAGGATTTACGCAAGGTTTGTACGCAGGCATTAATAGAAATTGATTTTGACGGTTATGCTGTGGGCGGAGTTTCAGTTGGCGAACCTCGGAATTTAAGATATAATATTGTAAATTTTGTTTCCGGATTATTGCCGCAGGATAAGCCGCGTTACCTTATGGGCGTGGGAATGCCTGAAGATATCATTGAGGCAGTAGAATTAGGTATGGATATGTTTGATTGCGTGGTTCCTACACGTTACGGCAGAAATGGCACGGCCTTTACGAGCGTTGGGAAGTTAACCATTAGGAATTCTCCCTATATTGAAGATTTCCGGCCTTTAGACCAAATTTGTTCTTGCTACACCTGTAAGAATTTCAGCCGGGCGTATCTGCGCCATTTATTTAATACGGATGAAATCTTAGGTTTGCGCTTAGTTTCCTTGCATAATATTCATTTCTATTTAGAGTTAATGCGCCAGATTAGAGAGGAAATCCGTCAGGATAGATTCGCGGAGTTCAAGAAAGAGTTTTTGAGTAGATATCTTAACGAAGAAGAATATGCGTATTGATATAATCACTATCTTCCCTAAAATGTTTGCGCCGGTTTTGAATGAATCCATTATTAAGCGGGCGCAGAAGAAAAAGAAGGTTCAGATATACCTTCATGATTTACGCGATTATTCCGAAGATAAACACAAGAAAGTCGATGACCGGCCTTTTGGCGGCGGTTCAGGTATGGTGATGCGGCCAGAGCCTATATTTAATGCTGTAGAAGCCTTAATACACAAGGCACAAGGCACAAGGCATAAGGCACAAGTTGTATTATTATGTCCTCAAGGGAAAAAATTAGACCAAAAAGTTGCTAAAAGACTGTCTAAGTGTAAGCACCTGATTTTAATTTGCGGGCATTATGAAGGTATAGATGAACGGGTTAGGCAATACTTAGTAGATGAGGAGATTTCTATCGGCGATTATGTCTTAACCGGCGGAGAGCTGCCGGCGATGGTTTTAGTTGATGCTTTAGTGCGGCTCATTCCTGGCGTATTAGGCGATAAAAATTCCTTGAATTTTGAGTCATTTGAAGGTAATCTATTAGAATATCCTCAGTACACCAGGCCCGCGAAATTTAGAGAGATGTGCGTCCCCAAGATTCTCTTATCAGGTGACCATAAAAAGATAGAAGGCTGGAGAAAAAAAGAAGCGATAAAAAGAACAAGGCAAAAGAGGCCAGACTTATTAACGGAGAAATAAATATACAAGTTTAATAATTAGTAGGAGGAGATAAGTTTTTATTTTTAAACCAGTTAAACGAGAGAGGGCAGAATGGATAAAATGAGACTCATTGAACAAGAATACACCAAAAAAGAAATCCCTAAATTCAATGTAGGCGATACCATAAAAGTTTTAGTCAAAATTCCCGAAAGTCCAGATAAAGCGCGGCTGCATCCTTTTGAGGGCGTGGTGATTGCCAAACAAGGTTCAGGGATTAGGGGGAATTTTACGGTGAGGAAGATTTCTTACGGCGAAGGTATCGAACGTGTCTTCCCGCTATATTCACCCAGCATTGAGCGTATTGAAGTTATCCGTGCGGGTAAGGTAAAAAGGGCAAAGCTCTATTATCTGAGAGGTAAAGTCGGAAAGCACGCCACTAAAATTGAGAGTCGGAAAGAGAAAATTGAGGTTAAAGACGCAGCCAAGGCTTAAGTAAGTACTTGACCTTAACCTTAAAGATAAGTGCTCTATTACGAACGAAAACTTAAAAAGAAAGGGTATGATTTAATCATCGGTGTAGACGAGGTAGGCCGTGGCCCATTGGCAGGGCCGGTGGTGGCAGCAGCAGTGGCCCTTAAAAATACCCGCTTTAAGAATCGCATCGATGACTCTAAAAAATTATCTGCAAAGGCCAGGGAAAAGGCTTTTGGAGAAATCACTGAAAAGGCGATATTTGGTTTGGGTATAGTGAATGAAAAAATAATTGACCGCGTAAACATCTTAGAAGCCAGCCGTATGGCGATGGAAGAGGGAGTTGGCGCGCTCATAGATAAACTAAACCCCCGTAGGCGTAGGCGTATACACATTATTGTAGATGGAAATGTAAGGCTCAATGTCGCTTTTCCTTACACAAACATTATTAAGGGTGATTCCAAGTCTAAGAGCATTGCCTGTGCCTCAATTTTAGCCAAGGTTACCCGTGACCGGATCATGTCTTTATATGACTTGGTCTACCCGAAATATGGATTCTTACGGCATAAGGGTTATCCCACAAAGGCGCACAGAAGGGCCTTAAAAAGATTCGGTCCTTCTTTAATCCACAGAATGAGTTTTAACGGTGTCTAAACAACATATATATTTAGGTATCCGGGGAGAAGAAACAGCGGTTAATTTATTAAAAGAAAACGGCTATAAAATTCTGGTAAGAAATTATAAAACCAGGCTGGGTGAAATAGATATTATTGCTAAAGATAAAGATACGTTTGTATTTATCGAAGTCAAAAGTAGGCATTCTGACAGATTCGGTTTACCTGCGGAGGCTGTATCGAGGCATAAACAAAGACAAATCTCTAAGGCGGCTTTAAGTTTTCTTAAAGAAAATAATCTTTTAAACAAAAAAGCAAGATTCGATGTTATCTCGGTGATTGATTCAGAGGGCATGCCCAAATTAGATTTAATCAAAAATGCCTTTGAATTAGGGCAGGATTTTACCTATTGAAAGGGAGGGCAGCTATGCTGTCGGATATTGAAATAGCCCAAAAGGCAAAGAAAGAACCCGTAGAAAAAATAGCTAAGAAATTAAAGATAGATAAAAAGTATCTTATTCCTTACGGAGAACATATCGCCAAGATAGACCTGAAGATTTGGGAGAAGATAAAAAATAAATCTAAGGGTAAATATATTCTCGTCACTGCCATCACGCCTACACCCTTAGGCGAGGGAAAGACAGTTACTACCATTGGACTTTCTATGTCATTAAATAGATTAGGAAAACTTACTTCCACCTGTATTCGGCAGCCTTCTTTAGGGCCGGTCTTTGGCATAAAAGGCGGAGCCGCAGGCGGCGGATATTCTCAGGTGTTACCGATGGAGGATTTTAATTTGCATTTTACCGGTGATGTGCATGCCGTGGGCCTTGCCCATAATCTGGCCGCCGCATTTTTAGATAATTCTTTATTTAAGGGTAATAAACTTAATATTAATCCGGAGAGGATATATTGGCGCCGCGTCGTCGATGTCAGCGACAGATTTTTAAGAAATATAACGGTTGGTTTAGGCGGTAAAGAAAATGGTATTCCGCGGGATACAGGTTTTGATATCACCGTGGCCTCAGAAATTATGGCCATATTAGCCCTGAGCACGAGTTTAAAAGACCTGCGCCAGCGTCTGGGTAGGATTGTTTTAGCAGATACAGTTGATGGTAAGCCAATAACCAGCGTGGATATAAAAGTTAGTGGTAGCATGGCTGCGTTATTAAAAGATGCAATTAAGCCCAATTTAATTCAGACCATCGAAAATACGCCTTGTTTTGTGCATGCCGGTCCTTTTGCGAATATTGCGCACGGTAATAATTCCATTTTAGCCGATAAAATCGCCTTAGCTTTTTCAGATTACGTGGTTACTGAGGCAGGTTTTGGCGCTGACTGCGGCGCAGAGAAATTCTTTGATATAAAATGCCGGGTAAGCGGCCTTAAACCAGATGTAGCCGTGATTGTCTGTTCTATCCGCGCCCTAAAGGCGCACAGCGGTAGATTTAGCGTGGTTGCTGGTAAGCCTTTAGATGAGGGTTTAGTCAAAGAAAATATCCCGGCGATAGAAGAGGGATTATGTAACTTGGCCAAGCATATAGAAAATGTAAAGGATTTTGGTATACCAGTAGTCGTTGCCATTAATAAATTCAGTTCTGATACAGATAAAGAAGTGGATTTCGTGAAAGAGAAAGCCATTGAATTAGGAGCGGATGATTGCCAGATTAGCGAGGTCTGGCTAAAAGGCTCAAAAGGAGGCCTGGATTTAGCTAAAAGTGTAATTCGTTTAGCCTCCAACCCCAAGAAATTTAAGTTTCTTTATCCTTTGGATATACCCATAAAAGAAAAGATTAAAATTATTGCTACCAGAATTTATGGCGCCAAGGATGTGGAGTATTCAGATTTAGCCGAAGAAAAGATTAAAATATATACTGAGCGCGGATGGGATAAATTACCTATATGTATGGCCAAGACGCATCTATCTTTATCTCATGACCCGACATTAAAAGGTAGGCCCCGCGATTTTATCTTGCCGATAAGGGATATCCGTGCTTCCATTGGCGCCGGATTTTTATATCCTTTATGCGGCACCATGCAGACAATGCCGGGTTTACCCAGTCATCCGGTAGGTGAAAAGAGTGATATTGATGATGAGGGTAATGTCGTCGGGTTATCGTAAAACCATGAACTATGAACTATGAACTATGAACTATAAAGAATCTACCCTCACCAAATATTTAGACGATTTAGCAGCAAAACTACCTGCGCCTGGCGGTGGTTCAGCAGCGGCCCTGACTGCTGCTATGGGCACAGCGTTAATCAGCATGGTGGTTAATTTTACTTTGGGAAAACCCAAATACGCCCAATATGAAAATGAACTGAAGGTAATATTAGAGAGCTCTGAGAGGCTAAGGGGGGAATTTTTGAATTTGGTAGATTTGGATGTTACAGCTTATAAAAGTAAAAATATAAGAGATGCCTTAGATGTTCCTTTTGTGGTTTGTCGGCTCTGTTTTGAAGGGATAAAATTATGCCCTGACTTAATAGAAAAAGGGAATGTAAATCTAATCAGCGATGTGGCGGTAGCGGCGATTCTCTTGGAGTCTGCTTTTACCAGCGCAAATTTTAATGTCGAGATAAACCTAAAGTCGCTGGCTGATGATAAATTGGCCAAGGATATAAGAAAAGAGTTGACAGATAAAAAGAAAATGATAAAAAAGGTAAGATTACAAACGGAGGCTAAAGTTGGCAAAATTATTAGAGGGTAAACCCATTGCAGAGAAAATAAAGCAAGAGATAGGGCAGCAAGTCCAAACTTTGAAAAATAAACCTATTTTAGCCAGTATTATGGTGGGTGATAATGCGGGAGCAGAGGCATATGTGAAATCACAGAAAAAGGCCGCAGAGGGTTTGGGTATAGAATATCAATTCCATAAATTAACCCCAGACACCTCAGAAAGTTCCCTGGTTGAATTTGTACAAAAATTAAATTCTGATAGAGCTGTAAATGGCATCATTATCCAGATGCCGCTGCCAAGCCAGATAGACTATAAAAAGCTCAGCCAGTTTATTTTACCGGAAAAAGATGTAGAAGGAATGCATCCGGCAAATATAGGTAAGATATTGTTCGGTAAAGCCAAGATATTACCTTGCACTCCCGCAGCAGTAATGGAACTTTTAAATAGCACTGGTGTAGATTTGTATGGTAAAGAAGTGGTGGTGGTTGGGCACAGTGAAATAGTGGGTAAACCTTTAGCCCTTTTATTATTGGATAAATTTGCTACGGTTTGTGTCTGCCATATTGGGACATCTAAGGCAGGAAAATTAGAAGAACATGTAAGGCAAGCTGAAGTTTTGATTGTGGCCGTGGGTAAGGCGGGTCTTATTAAGGGTGATTGGATTAAAGAGGGCGCAATGGTGATTGATGTCGGCATAAATAGAGTGGGTGATAAAATTGTCGGGGATGTGGAATTTGAAACTGCAGAAAAACGCGCATCCTGGATTGCGCCCGTTC
>Ga0315281_10011301_pt1 | contig 12233 bp, 14 predicted proteins | sample YL17G07_0_MG_FD_204540 | JGI IMG/M metagenome (GOLD analysis project Ga0315281, IMG submission 204540) | Sediment microbial communities from Yellowstone Lake, YNP, Wyoming, USA - YL17G07_0 | ecosystem: Environmental > Aquatic > Freshwater > Lake > Sediment | place: USA: Wyoming | collected... | reverse complement strand
ATGCAATCTGGCGCGATGCGCTGGACACTTCCGACCGCACGGTGGATACACATATCAAAACCCTGCGCGCCAAACTCAAGGCGGTACGCGACGAACTCGATCCCATCCTCACCCATCGCGGCATGGGTTACAGCGTGAGCAACGGTAACGGATCATGAGTATCACGCTGCGCCTGCTGCTGGGCTATTTTCTGATTGTGGGACTAGCCGCCTGGTTTGTGCTCAACAGTTTTTCCGAAGAGGTGAAACCGGGCGTGCGCCAGACCATGGAAGAGACGCTGGTGGACACCGCCAACCTGCTGGCCGAGCTGGCAACCGAGCACAGCCACAACGGCAAACTGGATACCCGAAAATTTGCCGCCGCATTTGAGCGCTATCAGGCACGCGAACCCCGCGCCAGAATTTGGGAATTTAAAAAGGATGCGGTCGATCTGCAAGTCTATATTACCGATGAGCAAGGTATCGTTGTTTACGATTCAGAAGGCGATACCATCGGTCAGGATTACTCCAAATGGAACGATGTTTATCTCACGCTGCAAGGACAGTACGGCGTACGCAGCACGCCTGCCGACCCGGATGACAAAGCCAGCAATGTGATGCACGTGGCTGCGCCCATTTATCACGGGGAGAAAATGACAGGCGTACTGACGGTGGCCAAACCCACCCTCAGCGTACAGCCTTTTATCGACAGTAGTCGCCGTAAAATTGCCAGCGCTGGCTGGTGGCTGATGGGCGGTGCATTAGCCATAGGCATGTTGTTTACCTGGTGGCTCACCCACTCGATTGGCCTGTTGCGCCGCTATGCGCGCGAAGTGAGTGCGGGCAAAAAAGTACAGGCACCCGAGTTGGGCAGCGGCGAACTGGCCGAGCTGGGTAAGGCGCTGGCCGAGATGCGCGAAAAACTCGACGGACGGGAATACGTCGAGAACTATGTTCATCATCTCGCGCATGAAATGAAAAGCCCGCTTACGGCACTGCAGGGTGCGGCCGAGCTACTGGATGAGAACCTGCCACAACAGGAACGTGCACTGTTTACCGCCAATATCCGCGAACAAAGCAGCCGCCTCAAGGACATGCTGGACAAACTGCTCGCACTGGCCAAACTGGAACATCGCAATGAGCTGGAAGAGACCAGCCGTATCAACCTGCGTGAGCTTACCAACACGGTGATTGCGGATCATGCAACACGCTTGCAACAACACCATATCAACTGCCACAACGCTATACCCGAGGATGCTTTTACCAGCGGCGAAGCTTTCCTGTTGCGCCAGGCACTGGCCAATTTGCTGGATAACGCCATTGATTTTTCAGCGGATGGCAGCCGCATCGAGTTTTCTCTATACACTGAAACTGGCAAACATCATCTGCTGGTACGCGATCACGGCAGCGGCATTCCGGAATTTGCTCTGCCGCGCATCTTCGAACGTTTCTACTCGCTGGCGCGCCCTGCCACGCAACGCAAGAGCACCGGCTTGGGTCTGCCCTTCGTGAAGCAAGTTGCGCTGCTGCATGGGGGAGACATTACGCTGGCCAATCACGCTGAGGGCGGCGTGGAAGCGCAACTCACACTAACGGCAACGCATTGAGATTTTCATAAATTAAAGCCTAAAGTGCTATAACAAAAAAATTCCTCCTAGCCTTCCTTTGTCAAAGGGAGAACACTCTCCGATCTAAGCCAGGCTAGTTTCCCACTTTGACAAAGGGGGGGTAGGGGGGATTTAAAAGCGTCAAAATTTGCGCCAAGTTTAATTGCTGCCACCACACATTCAACACACACAGCGCCATTCTCTGCACATAAACGACAGGCATCCTGCAATCTCCCTCAACACACAAGGAGACGATCATGCCCTTTACCCCGTTTCACTTTGGCCCCGGAATGCTTATCAAGGGGCTTATTCCCAAACAGTTCAGCCTATCCGTGTTTGCGCTGGCAAATATTGCGATGGATGTGGAGCCGCTCTATCACAACCTGCGTGGCGACACTCAGTTGCACGGCGCATCTCACACCCTGCTCGGCGCGGCATGCATCGGTGCAGCTACCGCGCTGCTCGCACCCAGTGCCATCACTCGCACCTGGCAGTGGTATCAAAAATTTCATGTCGATGCTGGCAGCCCCGTACAACTCACCCGGCAGCAAGCCTGGATGGGCGCGCTACTGGGAACCGGTAGCCATCTACTACTGGATGCCACCATGCATCGCGATATGCGCATGCTGCTACCGTTTAGCGAAGCCAACCCGCTACTAAAACCGGAATGGACGCAGAACGTTTACCTCGCCTGCGTGCTGGCTGGAATGGCAGGCATGCTGATTTCCTTATTACGCATGCACCGGCAATTTAAACAACCCCAATAACCTAAACTTTATCAAGGAGAAAACCATGCTAAAAAACCCCCTCACCGCAAAGATCATCATGCTGGCCATACTTGCATTGCTGCTGCTCATACCTCTGGGCATGATTCAATCCAAAATCAGCGAACGCCAATATCTGCAGCATCAAGTTCAGCAGGATATTGCACACAGCTCTTCCGGCCCTCAAACACTGGAAGGCCCCAGCCTGGTAATCAAATACAAATTGCGCGAGCGCTATACCACCAAGGACAAGGATGGCAACGAGCGTGTCACCATTAGCGAGTCAAACTTGCAGGAGCTGGTCATACCGCCGCAAAAATTGAAAATTGATGGCGATGCCGATGTAGAGACCCGTAGTCGAGGCATATACAAGGCAAATTTATTCAATCTGCATGCCAGACTATCTGGTGATTTTGTTGTACCCAAGGGCTACGGTATCAACAGGGCCATCAGCGATATTATTCCGGTCTCGGCATTTTTTGTTTTAAATGTAAGTGATTCGCGCGGCATACATAACGTGCCCGTGCTTACCCTGAATGACAAGCAACTGGAGTTTGCGCCGGGCACTATCGAGCCTTTAACAGGCAACGGCATCCACGTCCGCCTTGAAACGCTCGATGCAAGTGAGGCGCATCCCTTCAAGTTTGACTTCCCGCTTGAGCTGCAGGGCATGGATACGCTGTCAGTCTTTCCTTCCGGCAAAAATACCGATATGACGTTGAAGTCCTCCTGGCCACACCCGTCATTCAACGGTGGCTATCTGCCGCATACCCGCGTCATTAACGAAAACGGTTTTAGCGCGCAGTGGCTGGTAAGCAATCTGGCACGTAACAACGCGACAAATGATAATGTGGCCCGACAAGTGCCGGAAACCCTTTCGGTGGGGTTTATCAATCCGGTGAATATCTATCTGCTGTCAGAACGTGCGGTGAAATACGGCATCCTGTTTGTGGTGCTGATTTTTACCGCATTCTTTATCTTTGAAATTCTGCAACGCATGCGCATCCACCCCATGCAGTATCTTCTGGTGGGAATGGCCATGGCAGTATTTTTCCTGTTGCTGATCAGCCTTTCCGAGCACCTATCCTTCCTTCTTTCCTATCTTATTTCAGGAGCCTCCTGCATCGCGCTGATTGGCGTCTACCTGATCGGCGTGCTGAAAAAACGCAAGCAGGCACAGTCGTTTACAGCCGGTATCGCGTTGCTATATGCCGTGCTGTATGGCGTTCTTCAGTCTGAAGATAATGCCTTACTGATGGGCACTCTCATCATGTTCAGTGCCCTGTCAGCCGTGATGCTCCTGACACGCAACATGAACTGGTATGAATTGAGCAGCCCGGTTACGAACGAATAAGTTTTTATAAAAATAAAGCGTTTGCCAGGCGAAGGCGGACGCTGTTTTTACATTGTCTGGCACACTATGCTTACTGCATAATTGGATCGAACCGGGAAATTGCTTTCTATCGCCACAGGAATGTTAAATACATGAAGTATCTTTTAATTATTCTGGCATTAACTACAGGGTCATTTCAAATGAAAGAACAAGACCGGAAAAAAATAAATAAATTATTCAGCCACTACGGCTCCAAATGGAGCAAAGGCATTGAGCAAATTGAAAAAGATTACGATGTCGTCATATCGAGAACAAACCGCGAATATAGCCTTGAGATAAGCTCAAAATTACCTCCCGCCCTGAAGTTAAGCATGCACCTGGGTGACGATGAAAAAGGCAATCCTACTTTTACCTTTGACCCCGGCTTTACCTACCCGCCGACACCTGAACTGACAAAAGATGAGCTTAAAGCAGTTGATCAAATATTAAAAACCCGCAAGCAAATCTGGATGGTAACCCCCGGCAATCAATATCTACAGGTTTTTGATCTCAGCTCCGGTCTGCACAGTTTTGACAAACAGAGGTTTGAGGAAGTATCCCGGCATAAAACCGGCAAGCCCATTTCTTATAAACACACGTTGGTTACGCGCAAAAACGGGCAATTTGCCGTGCTCTATCTGAAATATTCTGAGTGGTGGGATAGTGTGTTTTGCATCTGGATTGATCAGGATAAAAAAATCATCGCGGGTGCAAACTGGATCGACGTTCCAATGGGTAGGGGTTTCCTGTTGTCTGTTGAAGACTTCAACTTTATCGATCAAGCCTTGCGCAAAAATGGCGATTTTGGCGTCTATGGCAGCGTTACTGAGGGGCTCTTAGCATTAAGCAAGCACTTCCAGATTCAGCTCAGTGACAGTAATGAGGGAAACTGGTGGCTGCACATTACACCTTTTGACGGTCATGGCCACTTTCTTGGTTTCAGTATCGACAAGGCCACAGGCAGCATAGGCTCGCCTTTAGCCGGTCATTAAATGTAAGATTAGGCAAGTAACTCGTTGATATTTGGTTTGGATTCAAAATCCCACGAAATAAAAATTTACTGCCGAATGTTGCATGTGGCAAAATAAAACAATCATTCAGCAAAAAAATCTGTTTACCCAATAAAGCGAAAGCCCACCTTCAATATAATAAGTAGAATGAAATGAATTTTGATGTCATCGTTGAAACCCTTCGTGCAGTAGTGACCCTTGGTCTTGTCCTGTACCTGTTGTACATAGGTAAACGCGAGAAACTCAGAAAGCAGAAGGGTTGGCGCCTTATCCTGTCGGGATTTATTCTTATTTTGTTTGCCACTGTGCTGGATATTACGGACAATTTTCCCGAACTGGATGAATTCATCGTTATTGGCAAAACCCATACCGAATCTGTACTGGAAAAACTGCTTGGTTACCTTGGCGGGTTTATCGTCCTGTTTATTGGCTTTACCCAGTGGATTCCGATTGTCGCCAAATTGCGGAAGCGTGAAGCGGAATTACGCAGCATTACAGCCGAACTTGAGTCGATTGTGTTGCACAGAACCTCTGATCTACTCAACAAAAACCAGGAACTTGAAGAAGAAAAACAACAGCTTGCCGAAGCGGAAAGAACAATTAGCCGCCTTGCGTATTTTGATGCGCTGACCTCTTTGCCCAACCGCCATTTACTGAATGACCGTATTGCGCAGGCTATAGCAGCCAGTTCACGCAACCATTTTTACAGCGCCGTTATATTTTTGGATCTGGACAATTTCAAATCTCTCAATGATGTGCGTGGGCATCATGCGGGGGATCTTTTGCTGATCGAAGTTGCCCATCGTCTCACCCTTTGCGTTAGGGAAATGGATACAGTCGCCCGCTTTGGTGGTGATGAATTTGTACTGGTTCTTAATGAGCTTTCCAAGGATATCGATTTGGCAACGAAAAAAGCCGAGATTGTCGCTGACAAAATTCGTACCTTGCTGGCTGAACCATATTATCTGACGCTTGAACAAGAGGGGAAGAAGGCACTGACCGTAGAACACCATTGCACATCAAGTATCGGAGTCATGTTGTTTACTAACGAATACTCTACCCAGGAAGAAGTATTAAAGTGTGCTGATACAGCCATGTATCAGGCAAAAGCTGCAGGCCGGAATAACATTCATTTTTATAAGCGTTAAGTTTCCTATAGCGATACCACGGAGAATATTTGAATGTTGATAGAAATCGTGAAACGTACGCCACTTTGGGTATTTTTGCTTTTTTTTATACTCCTTGGGATGGGTTATATACAGAGCAGAGACAGATCAGTCCGGCGAGGAATGGTCGCAATACTCCCTGTTGTGATGATTTCGCTTTCGCTATATGGCGTAGTTTCTGCCTTTGGCTTTGTTACAACAGGGGTCGTCCTTTGGATACTAGGCGTTAGTATCGCCTTAGGGTTTGGTATTAAAATTGCTACCCCAGAAAATGTCACCTTCATTGCTGACACTCAAACTTTTGTTGTACCCGGAAGCTGGGTTCCATTGATTTTAATGATGGCCATTTTTTTTATGAAATACGCAGTGGGCGTAATCCTTGCACGTCAACTTCTAATTGCCAATGAATTGGTTTTTGTTAGTCTTGTCAGTTTATGCTACGGCCTGATGAGCGGTGCGTTCCTTGCGCGTGCAACTGTAATATTAAATTCTAAAACTCAATTGAGGGCCTGATCACCAAAGTTAACAGGCTCTTGTTCTGATTAAACAGTACTCCTGAGTATTCATTGGGGCTGGCCCATACGACACCCACCCGCAGGTTAGGCGTGTAATTTTTGTTTTCCATGGGGTATTTTTTCCCAACAATCGCCTCAGCACGAACCAATTGCCCGTCAGTTTGCGAGTAGTGCACCTTCACATCAAGCACGGCATTATTAATCCAGCTTAAAAAAGGGTACTTTGAATTCAAGTTACTGCGGCTAATGGCAACATAAACCACGTCGGCAATTTCCGGGTTTTCGTGAAACTTGCCACCCACCCGAAAGCTCCATTGCATTTTGTCATGCTTAAAATTACGCTTCCCCTTGATTTTCCATTCCAGTTCATACCAGTTATCGTTTATAAGCTCATTGTCCTTGATGTGTTTGCTGCCAGCGCTAAGCAGATAGCCGGTGTATCCAAAGTTGCTGCCCTTGCGTGTCTCACCCGGACGAACCAGTGTGGCAATATTGCCAAAAAATGCCGATACAGCCCAGGGTTCCTGGAATCCGGCTGTTGCGGACTGGAAAAAATTTACGCCGCTATTGCCGATTCTCCCGTTACTATAAAAATCTGTTTCATTTCTCTTCAAGTAAGTTCCCAACACCGGCATGGGATAAACACTTGCCTCCAGTAACATATAGCGTGGGATGGCAGAACCCTGAACAAGTTTGCTGAGAATTTCTATTTCACTGTCTGAGGTAATGGTTGGGATGGGCTCACTGGTAAGCGGTTTGTACCAACCGACGTTGCTGTAATAAGGGTCAAACTCCCAGACTACCTCTGCCAGATTCCCCTCCTCCAGGCCTGGGGATGCTTCTGTTGATTCTTCCGCAAATGCGTTGCCCAACGTTAGGCCGCACAAGGTTATCAACACCACATGCAGGCAATTCCAGTTCCAATTAGATAAACGCATGAGGTGAACAGCAAAAAATTATTAACAAAAAATTATTGTAACGATACTAAATGATGCACTTCAAGGCTAAGCCCGGGAAATATTATTGTCCCGCTTTGATCCTCGCATCATAAAGCTGCTGGCATTCCATCTTTGCGGCCTCCAGGATTTTTACAGCCTCGGCTTCGACAGCCTGAGGGATAACATAGGGCCCGCGCCTGTTGCTTACCGCCCTGGGAAAGAGATCCATAAAGTCCTTTTTTCCCTTGTCTGCAGCCGCTTTGCAAATATTCAGATCTGTCAGCAACTGACTTTCGAAATTGGCTTTGCCCTGAGCCCTCCTCTGCGCCTCAGTGCGAGCTTTTTCTATCTCAACACGTGCTTGTTTGGCACTTCCCTGCTCATGTTTGCTTAAACAATCCATATATAGCCAAGCGCCCCCGGCAAGGCAAGCTATCACAATAGCGAGCATCTTTTTCATCATACCAATCTCCCCGAAATATCGATTGCTGCAACGGTGCATGCATTGCGACAGATCGCTTGCAGCAAGTTACATGATTATTATGTGATACAAAATCCGATGGCGTAATATATCTTATATTTTTCATCAGGCATACTATTATGAAACAGCATTCCACCGGGGAACATAGTGGATAAATCACGTCACATATCGCAGCGTCATCGCCTGCAACGCTATCTTGTTGCGGGTTACGCCTTGTTTATCGTTTATGTAAGCCTGTCTCCCTTTACCGGTTGGCAGGAGCAGGGGCTCTATTTTATTGACATGCTGACAGCCCCGCTGACGCAAACATTTACCTGGTTTGACGCGATACTGAATGGATTTGCTTATGTGCCGCTCGGTTTTCTGATTGCCTATATGCTGCGCAATCATTTGCCCGTAAGTTTCATTTTACTGATTGCGACCCTGACGGGGCTTTCGTTATCCACTTCCATGGAATTTGCCCAGATGTATTTACCATCACGTGTCAGCTCCAATAGCGACTTGTTCAGCAACAGTATCGGCTCATTTTGCGGAGCAGCAATTGCGCTAGCGATAGCGAAATATGACTGGTTTGAACAAATTGAAATATGGCATGACAAATGGCTGCATCACGGCAAGTTTAGTGACTTTGGCCTGGCACTTTTGGCACTGTGGATTTTTGCGCAGATCAACCCTTCTCTACCCATGCTCGGGAGCGTATTTATTGGTGCGGCTGCACGCTGGCCATTCGATATCGTCCAACCTGCGCCACTCAACTGGCTGGAATGCGCCGGGGTGGCACTCAATCTGGTGTTACTGGGCATCCTTCTGTCAACGTTATTGCGCGACCGTCACCACACGGTAAAAGGCATGTTACTGGTTCTGTGCGCGGTTACACTGGCAAAATTCATAGCCGCAGCGGTATTGTTAAAATCGTGGGCACTATTCCTGTGGATGAATAGCGAGGCCATGCTCGGCATTTTGGCAGGATTAATTTTATTGATGTCAGCACTACGCTTGCCACGTCACTGGCTGTTTGCTTTTGGTGCGATGGCCGCCACCCTGTATCTTGTGCTGGTGCAAAACCTCTTGTTTGGCACACCCTCCTCCGCTGTTATGCGCCTGTATCATTGGCACTATGTGCATATGCTTAACTATAACGGGCTGTCGAAATTTATCATCCTCCTGTTCCCCGTACTGTTCCTTGCGTATCTGATGCGTACCAGCATGAATAGAAAGTAGTAAAATCTCAAAATTAGTCCTGTCTTCTATAATTCTTTCTCGATTTACCAGCACAAGCGCTATGAGCCATTTCGCCAAGCATGTTTTTTTCTGCACCAACCAGCGTGAGCCCGGCGAAGCGTGCTGCAACAATTTCAATGCGCAAAAAATGCGCGACTACGTCAAAAGCAAAGTTAAAAAAATGGGAATTTCTTCTGATGAAAACCGCATCCGCATCAATTCAGCGGGCTGTATGGACAGGTGCGACTCCGGCCCAGTTCTGGTGGTTTATCCCGAAGCTGTCTGGTACACCTATGTGGATGAAAATGACCTCGATGAGATTATTGAAGAGCATTTAAAAAATGGCCGCATAGTCCAGCGGCTCAAAATAGACCCGTAAAACAAATGATAGGCCAGCATAAATTTTCCATCCCCGCTCCTTCAGGTGTGCTTTACGGGGTCGTACACATGCCGAAAGACGAACCCAGAGCCATTGCCATTGTGGCGCACCCGCTGCCCACCATGGGCGGCACCATGGATAATAAAATCGTCACAACGCTGGTTAAAACCTTTGCCGACCTGGGTTTTGCGGCGTTGCGCTTCAACTTTCGCGGCATAGGCGAAAGCACAGGTGTGTTTGACGATGGCAAAGGCGAAGTTGAAGACGCGCTGGCAATTGCACACTATGCAATCGAAGCGTTTGGAAAACTGCCGCTGATCCTTTCCGGTTTTTCTTTTGGAGGCTATGTGCAGGCACGCGCTGCGGAACAATTACACCCGAGCAAACTGGTGTTGATTGCACCTGCTGTTGGTCGTTTTGAAATGCCTGAGGTGCCGGCCAACACGCTGGTGATACACGGCGAGATGGACGAAGTGGTGTCTTTGGGAGACATACTCAACTGGGCTCGCCCACAACACTTGCCCATCGTGGTGGTGCCCGAGGCGACACATTATTTTCATGGTGCGCTGCACCAGATCAAGGCGATTGTCAGCCAGCATTTTATCGGGCACGGACTATGAGCGCGATTATCGAAGTACACAACTTGCACAAATCCTATGCAGGACTGCGCGTCGTTGACAATATCACCATCCGCATCCAGCGCGGCGAGTGTTACGGCCTGCTCGGCCCCAATGGCGCCGGCAAATCCACCACCCTGCGCCTGCTGCTGGGGCTTACCGACCCGGATGGCGGCACAATCACGCTGCTCAATCAGGAAGTGCCACGGCTTGCCCGTGAAGCGCGCTTGAGGATAGGCGTTGTGCCGCAAATCGACAACCTCGACCCCGACTTTACCGTGGAAGAAAACCTGCTGGTGTATGGACGCTATTTCGGCATGAGCGAAAGGGAAATCGAAGCACGGCTGCCCATGCTGCTGGAGTTTGCCAACCTCACCGGCAAGCGCGAGGCAATGGTGCCTACCCTCTCCGGCGGCATGAAGCGCAGGCTGAGCCTGGCACGCGCGCTGGTGAACGATCCCGACATTATCTTTCTCGACGAGCCCACTACCGGCCTCGACCCGCAGGCTCGCCACCTTATCTGGCAGCGTCTGCGCGAGCTCACCTCACAGGGTAAAACGCTGATGCTGACTACTCACTTTATGGAAGAGGCCGAGCGGCTGTGCCACCGCCTCGGCATCCTCGACCATGGCCGCATGATCGCCGAAGACACGCCGCGCGAAATGATCAGGAAAAATATTGAACCGCAAGTGGTGGAGGTCTTCGGTGATCAGGTAGAAACCTGGGCACAAGCTTATGCCGCACAATTTTCACAGCGATTTGAAGTCAGCGGCGAAACAGCGTTCTGCTATGTTAATGATGCTCAACCGCTGGTGGCGCATTTGCAGGATCGCCCAAAGTTTCGCTATATGCATCGCCCGGCCAACCTTGAGGATGTATTTATCAAGCTTACCGGACGGGAAATGAGGGATTGAGATGAATCTGATCTTTCGCCTGCTCTACGTCTACATATACTCCCTGTTTCGGGAACGCCTGTCCGTAGAACGTTCAAAAAGTGTGCTGAATCTGATGGTGCTACCCAATGATCTCGACCTGAATATTCATATGAACAATGGCCGCTACCTGACAATATGTGATCTCAACCGGGTTGATCTATTTATCCGTACCGGGTTGCTCAAAAGCATGCGCAAGCGCAAATGGTTTCCGGTAATTGCCGAACACACTATGACTTACAAAAAATCATTGCACCTCTTCGAACGATATACTGCAGAATTGGTTGTAACGCACTGGGACGACAAATATTTTTACATGGCACACACATTCACCGCCAAGGACAGAATAGTCGCAACCGGCACATCTATTGGCGCAATACGTTCTCGCAGCGAGGTAATCAAACCCGCCGAAGTTATTCTTGCGGTGGAGCAGGACAACATATGAAGCGGAAATTTTTTGCACTCCCTCAGCTCAGCATGCGTTTCCTGCCAATCTGGCAACGTCATCTGCTGGTGTGGAAAAAAGTGGCCATCCCTTCTATCCTCGGCCATCTGGCCGACCCGCTGATCTATATGCTCGGCCTGGGCTTCGGGCTGGGAACCTTAATTCCTGAAATGGGCGGAACCTCTTACTTGCTGTTTCTGGCCGGTGGCACGCTGTGCTACAGCACAATGAACAGCGCCTCGTTCGAAGCCCTGTATTCAGGCTTCTCGCGCATGCATCACCAGCGCACCTGGGACGCCATCCTCAATACGCCGATCACCCTGGACGATATTGTCGTGTCGGAAATACTGTGGGCTGCCACCAAAAGCTTGATGTCGGGAGCAGCGGTACTGCTGGTGATCTGGTTACTGGGCATGTCGCACACCTTGCTTTCTCTTTGGACGATTCCACTGGCGCTGCTGATCGGCCTGTGTTTTTCCGCCATCGGCCTGATCATGACTGCCCTCGCGCCCAGCTACGATTTTTTCATGTACTACTTCACCCTGGTGATTACACCGATGATGATGTTGAGCGGGGTGTTTTTCCCGGTTGACCAACTACCCCTTGCTTTGCAGGGCGTTTCATCCCTGCTGCCGCTGACCCATGCCATCGATCTGGCAAGGCCTCTGTTGATTGGCAATATTCCGCACAATATCCTGCTGCATTTGGCCGTGATACTGGCCTATACTTTGGCCGGATTTTATTTGTCGCTAGTGCTGTTCCGTAACCGGCTCTCAAAATAGCACCTTTGTAGGAGCGCAGATTTTCT
>Ga0315281_10011300_pt1 | contig 12233 bp, 11 predicted proteins | sample YL17G07_0_MG_FD_204540 | JGI IMG/M metagenome (GOLD analysis project Ga0315281, IMG submission 204540) | Sediment microbial communities from Yellowstone Lake, YNP, Wyoming, USA - YL17G07_0 | ecosystem: Environmental > Aquatic > Freshwater > Lake > Sediment | place: USA: Wyoming | collected... | reverse complement strand
CCCATCGTCTAGAGGCCTAGGACGCCACCCTTTCAAGGTGGAGATCAGGGGTTCGAATCCCCTTGGGGGCACTCCCAGCAACGAGGCGGGCGCGATGGTCACGCTCGGACGAGCGCTGCTCCTGGCGGTGGGCCTGCTCGATGCCGCGGCAGGGGCCGCCTTGCAGCTGACACCACAGTGGTTCTTCGACAATATCGGGCGGTTCCCGCCGTTCAACCGTCACTACGAGGGCGACGCCGGCGCCTTCCTGCTGCCCATCGGCGTGGGCCTCCTGATAGCGGCCTGGCGTCCGGATCGCTACCGCGCCCTCGTCTGGCTGGCCCTCGCTGCGAGCTGGCTTCACGCCGCGAATCACGTCGTCGACGCGTTGGCCACCTCCGCTCTCGGAGGGGCCTCGCTCCTCGTCGCGCTGGAGATCGTGGGCACAACCGAACACTACGGGTCCGTCTCGAGCTGAGCGTTCGCCCGGCCCCCCGGCTGGCCCACGCCTAGGTCGTGGCGATGGCGGCGGCGTATCGCTCGGGCGTGACGTTGCGTCCGGTGACGATGACGACCAGGTGCGAGGTGGTCGGCACGTTGCCCGCCAGCACGGCGGCCACGGCGGTCGCGCCCGCTCCCTCGGCCACGATGCCGTGGTTGACCATGAGCCAGCGCATGGCGGCTCGGATCTGCGCTTCATCGACGCAGGTGAAGCGCGCCGATGCAAGGAGTGACGGCGTGACCGATCCCGGCTCGATGTTGCCGGCCAGACCGTCGGCGAGCGTGTCACCGTAGGCGATGGGCACGACGCGGCCGGCCCCGACCGCTGTGGACACGGCCAGCGAGACACAGGCCTCCACGCCCACCAGCTCGACGGCGCCACGCCGCGCGGCCCACAGGGCGAGACCCGCGAGCAGGCCGCCGCCGCCCACCGGCGCGACGATCGTGAGCGGCCCGGACGTCTGCGTGTCGAGCTCGCGGCCGACGGAGCTCTGGCCGGCGATGACCATGGTGTCGTTGTACGGCGACACGTACGTCGATCCGGGACCCACCAGCGTCGGCGCGTAGTCCTCGGCGTCGTCCGCGTCGCCATGGAGGATGAGCTCGATGGGATACGTCCGCAGCATGGCCACCTTGGCCGGCGAGGCCTGCTCGGAGACGACCACCGTCGCCTCGAGCCCGAGCAACGATGCCACCCAGGCGATGGCCAGTCCATGGTTCCCGGCGCTGGCCGTGATGACCCGCTGTCCCGCCGGCAGGCGCTCCAGCGCCGCTACCGCGCCGCGGATCTTGAACGAGCCGGTGGGTTGCATCGTCTCTAGCTTCAGCCATGCGTCCGTGCCCAGCGGGCTGGCCACCAGGGGCGTCGGCTCCAGGCGCGCCGATACGATGGCCCACGCCTCATCGAGGTCGGCGTCGGTCGGGGCGCTGACGCGGCGGATCTTCGTCATCGGTGCACCTGATCATTCCCTTCCTGTCTGCGCGGACCGATCACAGCGGCATCCGGGCTCAGCCACGGGCGCCCGTGGCCATTGTCGCCGCCCCCGCAAGCGGGCGACCCGTGCTGGTCGGTGCTACCCACGCCGGGAGCGACCGTTACAATCGAGAGCGTGGCGAAGACCTTCCGCGGCGGCTCGATCATGGGCATCCGGATCCCCACCGTCTTCAGCGAGACGGACGCGATCGTCTGTGCCGGCTGCCGTACGTCGATCACGGTGACCCCCTTTCGCGTCTCGATCATGGACGCGTTCTCGGTCGAGTCGCCGCCGAGCTGGGCCACCTGGGCGCCGCTCAACCCCGGCCCGCATCAGTTCCATGCCGACCCGGCCTGCTTCTGGACGTGGGCGCGCGAGCGCGGCTACTTTGCCTGTCGCCTCGCGGTCGTGCGCGAGGTGATGCGGCCGGTCCCACTGCCGGGCGAGACCGTGCGCTGGGGCCTCTGCGACGGCGACCACCACGAGGCCCACCAGTTCGTGGCCGCGTGAGCAGCACGCCGCCGCGTCAGGCAGGCCGGCTGCGGCATTCAGCATCGGACGGATGAACGGAGAGGGATCGACATGAACACGCTGCTGCCGGCCGCCACTGCGATCCTGGCGATCATCTTCGCCATCGCACTGTTCGACCAGTGGCGCGAGCGGCGGCAGAGCTATCAACTGGTCTGGGCCATCGGGATGCTTTTCTACGGCATCGCGGCCGGCTGCGAGGCTCTGGGTGCCGGTCCGGGCTGGAATGACCTGCTCTATCGCACGTGGTATCTCGTGGGCGCCATCTGGACCGCCGGCTGGCTGGGCCTTGGCACGGCCATGCTGCTGAGTCGGACCCGCTTCGGCTATGCCTTCGCCCTCTGCCTGTTGCTGGCGGGCCTCTTCACGTTCCTTACCCAGCGACGCTACGACTACCCGGGCGCGGGCAGCGCGCCGATCCTCTACTTCATCGGGGCGGGCATCCTCGCCTTGGCCGTGGCCGTCGAGACCTACTTTGCCAACGAGCGCTGGCCGCTCCTCGCTGCGCTGGGCGTCGTGGGCGCCACCCTCTTGAGCATCGTGCTGATGGTGACCACGACCATCGCGGCACCCGGCTTCGCGCTCAGCCCAGCCACTGGCGTGCCGGTCGGTGACCTGCTGCCGGGCACGCTCCGACTGCTGACGCCGTTCCTCAACATCACAGGCGGTCTTGCGCTCGTCCTCGGCGCTCTCTTTTCCGCCTATGTCTTCATGCCCAAGCGGCGCGTGCTCGCCTACTCGCTCGACCCAGGCCAGAAGTTCGACCACTTTCTCTTCAACGTGCTCATCTCCGTGGTGGCCATACCCGTCAACTTCGCGGCGTCGGTGCCGGGCGCGTTGCGCGCGTTTCGGGCCGGCCACCTCCACAGTCGCGTGCCGGCGACGATCCTCATCGCCGCGGGCGGCCTCCTGGCGGGGTACGCGGACGGCCTGAACCGGCTTGGCTCGACCGACTACTACAGCATTCTGAAGTTCCTCACCATCGTGTTCCTCTTTGTCGGCTTCCTGGTCTCGATCGAGGTCTTCCGGGAGATCCGCGTGCCCTTCACCCGGATCGTGCTGCGCAGCCAGCGCACCGAGCGTGTCGCCGCCTCGAAGCCTGCGTGACCCGCGCCGACGGCTGACCACATGAGCGGTCCGGCCAGCCGCGGGCGGCGGCCGCTGCCGGTCGGCTCGCTGCTCACGGGCTCGCTGCTGGTCGTCATCGCCGCGGCCTGCTTCGGGACGCTGGGGCCCGTCTCCCGCTTCGCCTACCAGGCCGGCGTGACGCCGCTCGGTTTCGTGGCCTGGCGCTCGCTGGTGGGCGCCGTCGTGCTCGGGTCGTGGTTGCTGGCGCTGCGCCGCCGGGGGATGCACCTGGTCGACCTGCGCCGCATCCCGCGGCGCGAGGCCGTGGTCCTGGTCGGTGCCGGGATCGCCAGCGCCGGGCTCAATGTGGCCATCTTCATCGCCTTCGAGCGCATCAGCATCGCGCTCGCCCTGCTCGGTCTGTACACCTATCCGGCCATGGTCGGCGCCATCAGCGCGGTCACCGGGCGCGAGCGGCTGGACGGGACTCGGCTGCTGGCCCTGCTGTTTGCACTCGGCGGGATGGCTCTCGTCGTGCTCGGCCAGATCGGCCCCGAGGGAGGCGCCACGCGTCTCGACATCCTCGGGCTGGCGTTGGCACTGCTGGCCGCCGCCTGCAACGTCGTCTACGTCCTCAGCGCGCGCGGCGGCTATCCGTCCGTGCCGGTGCGGGAGGCGACGTTCGTGGTCTTGGTCGTCAATGAGATCTGCTTCGTTGCGATCGCGGCGGCTACCGGCGGGCTGGCTCGGATCACAGCGCCGCTGGATCAGCCGGCGGTCTGGGCCGGGCTGCTCTTCGCGGGTACCGTGGGCGCAGCCATCCCGACGGTCCTCTTGGTGTCAGGGGTACGCCGCATCGGCGCTGTGCGCGCGTCGATCCTGATGCTCGTGGAGCCGGTCGTTGGCGCCGTCCTCGCTGTGCTGCTGTTGCACGAGCGGGTGGTGGCGATCCAGATCGCGGGTGGCGCGCTGGTGCTGGCCGGCGCGGCGCTGGTCCAGCGGCGCTCGACCAACGTGGCCGACAGCGGCGTCGGGCCGGCCATCGCCGAGACCGGCGCGGGCTGAGCGCCTGGAACACCGGGGCTCGCTCGGGCCGAGCGGCGCGGACCCAGGGGCTGGCTCGGGCCGAGCGGCCCGGACGCCGAGACCGAGACGCTTCCGATCATCTATCCATGGGGTGACTGCAGATCGGGCCGCCTGGCCGATCTGATGACAGATATTCGCAGCACGAGTACGAGAGCGACGACTGCGACCATCCTGGCCCTCCGCAACGGTCGATCGCGTCGAGTCCACGCTCAGCAACGACGCCAGGAACGCCGTCGACAGCCTTGCACCCTGTCAACGGCCGCGCCCGAATCCGCCCGGTGAATATCTGGCATCAACCGGGGCCCGGGTCGAGGCGGGCCTGGGCCGCGGCCCCGCGACGAGGCGGGCCTGGGCCGCGGCCCCGGGTCGAGGCGGGCCCGACGCGTCTGAGCGAAGCGCTCCGCGACGAGACGCTGGAACCCCGGGCTATACTGCGTGCCGCCGTCTGGCCCCACCATCGGGACCCGCCACGCCAACGCGACCAGCCGCCCCGCCGCAACGAGGTCCGATGCGCGTCCGCAAAGCCGTCTTCCCCGCCGCCGGCTGGGGCACACGCTTCCTGCCGGCAACCAAGGCACAGCCCAAGGAGATGCTGCCGCTGGTCGACAAGCCGATCATCCAGTACGCCGTTGAAGAGGCGGTGGCGGCCGGCATCGAGCAGATCATCATCATCACCAGCAGTCAGAAGCGTGCCATCGAAGATCACTTCGACTCCTCCCACGAACTGGAGCAGATCCTCGAGGCGCGGGGCGAGATCGAGGCCCTGCGGCGGGTCCGTCACATCAGCGACCTTGCGCAGATCAGCTACGTTCGCCAGAAGGAGCAGCTGGGCCTCGGGCATGCCGTGCTCATGGCTCGCGAGCTGGTCGGCCACGAGCCGTTCGCGATCCTCCTCTCCGACGACGTCGTGGTCTCCGGGCGGCCCTGCATCGGTCAGCTCATCGATGCCTACCTGGAAACCCATGCCTCGGTGGTGGCGGTGATGCCGGTGCCCCACGGTGACACCGACCGTTACGGCATCATCGAGACCGATCCGGACAAGGACGGGCACGAAGACCCGCGCCTGCATCGCCTTCGGCGCCTGGTCGAGAAGCCCGCGCCGCAGGATGCGCCGAGCGACCTGGCCATCATCGGCCGCTACGTACTGACCCCCAAGATCTTCGAGAAGCTGGAGCAGACGCCGCGCGGCGCCGGCGGCGAGATCCAGCTCACCGACGCGATCCAGGCGCTGATGCAGGAACAGTCGGTCTACGGCTACGCCTTCGAGGGCGTGCGCTACGATGCGGGCACGACCATGGGCTGGTTGAAGGCCTCCGTGGAGCTGGCCCTGGAGCGCCCCGACGTCGGCCCCGAGTTTCGGCGCTATCTCGCCACACTCGACGTGCACTGAGGGACCGCGTGCCGGAGATCGGAGAGCTACTCGGAGACCGTTACCGCCTGCTGGAGCTGCACGGCGAGGGCGGCATGGCCACCATCTACCGCGCCCACGACGTCAAGCTCGATCGCGACGTCGCGCTCAAGCTGCTGCGGCCGGAACTCGGGCGCGACGAGGCCTTCGTGGCCCGCTTCCGCTTCGAGGCACAGGCGGCGGCCTCGCTGGCTCATCCCAACGTCGTGCCCGTACACGACTACGGCACCAGCGACGCCGGTCCGTACATCGTCATGGACCTCGTCGAGGGCCAGGACCTCGGCCGCATCCTGCACGATCGCGGCTTCCTGCCGGCGCCGGCGGCGGCCCGTATCGCGATGCAGATCGCCGACGGACTCGCCGCCGCCCACGCCATGGGCGTCGTGCATCGCGACATCAAGCCATCGAACGTGCTGCTCAATATCTCGGGACAGGTGCTGCTGACCGACTTCGGCATCGCCCGGGCGCGCTCCGAGGCGCAGCTGACACTACCCGGCCAGACGCTCGGCAGCGTGCGCTACCTGAGCCCGGAGCAGGCGCGCGGCGAGAGCGTGACCACGGCCTCGGACATCTACTCGCTGGGCCTGGTGCTCTTCGAGATGCTCAGCGGCCGGGCCGCGTGGCAGGGTGACACCGCCGCCTCGGTGGCCATGGCCCGCCTGACCGGCGACGCTCCCGTCCCGTCTTCCGTCCGCGCCGATGTGCCTCCGGCCATGGATGCCATCGTGCGCAAGGCGCTGCAACGCGACCCGGCCCTGCGCTTTGGATCCGCGGCGGCCTTCTCCGACGTCCTGGGCCGCTTCCTCTCCGGGCTGCATAGCGGGACGGCGGCAGGCATCAGCGCCGGCGCTGCGGCGGCCGGAGCGGCGGGCCGGGTGTCCGCGGACGCGACGGTGGCGGGCGCGGCGCGGCGATCGGCCGGCGTCACGGCGGGGCCGCCTCCGACCGGGCGACGTGCGGCGTCCGGCGGGATGGGATTCGCGGGTGGCAGCAGCGGGATCGGCGGCAGCGATGATGATGACGACGATGAGAGCGGCGGCCGCGGCCCCGGCGTCTGGGCCTGGGCGGCGGCTGGGCTGGGGGTCGTGCTGCTGATCATCGTTGGCGTCGCCGTCGTCATCCTCCTCGGCGGGAGGGGCGGTGGCCACGCCAGCCCGTCCCCGAGCGGCGCGCTGGTGAGCGTGCCCATCGTCGTGGGCCTGCCCAATGCCGTGGCCCGTTCCACGCTCGAGACCGTCGGCCTGGTCATGGTGCTTCTCGATACCGTCCAGGACGCGACCTTGGAGCCCGGTACCATCGCCGTCCAGGACCCCAGCGCGGGCACACCGGTCGTGCTCGGCAGCACGGTCAAAGTCACCGTGGCCACCGGTGCGGCGACGGTGCCCGTCCCCGACGTCCGCGGCAGCACGGAGGTGCAGGCCATCACCATCCTGGTCCAGAAGAAGCTCGTCGCCGGCGCCAGGACGGAGGCCTTCGACCCGATCGTGCCCGACGGCCAGGTCATCTCGACCTCGCCCCAGACCGGGATCCCGGTGGCCGAGGGCACGCCCATCGATTACGTCGTCTCCAAGGGCCCCCAGCCGTCGCCCAGTCCGAGCCCGACGACGGCGCCGACGCCGAGCCCGACGACGGCGCCCACGTCGAGCCCGGTGCCCGATCTCAACGTCGGTGACTACGTCTGCCTGACGCGCACCGAAGCCGAGAACTTCATCGTTGCCGACGGATTCAAAGTGGGCAACCTCAAGCCGGCCGACGCCGGTCCATCGTGGAAAGTGGTCGCGCAGAACCCGGCGCCGGGGACCAGCAAGAAGGCCGGTTCACGGGTCGACCTGGACCTGGCCGACGCCCCCTGCCCGGCCCCGTCCCCATAGGCTGACGTTCATGGGCCGTGCCCTCGAGGTGACGGACGCCTCCTTTGCCGACCAGGTGCTGGCCGCCGAGGGTCCCGTGCTGGTCGACTTCTGGGCGCCGTGGTGTGGCCCCTGCCAGCTCGTTTCGCCCATCGTCGAAGCGCTTGCCGAGGAGTTGGGCGGCCGCCTCGCGGTGGTCCGGCTCGACATCGACCAGAACGGCGTCACCACGGGCAGGTACGGCATCTTCTCCATCCCCACGCTGGTGCTCTTCAACGACGGACGCGAAGTCGAACGCGTGATCGGATTCCGGCGCAAGGCGGAGATCGCAGCGAGACTGTCACGCCACCTCCCCAAGGCCTGACCGTCCCGCCGCGAGAGGCCGGCGCGGGGTGGACCGCGGCCGCAGCAGATCGACGTGCAGGCGCCGCCTCGCGCAGCTACACTGCGCCCACATGGCGAACTGGCGCTGTCCGCACTGCGGCACGCCCCAGCCGGAAGCGTCCCGCTGCTGGGTTTGTTCGCGCTCCTCCACGTGCTGTGCGACGTGCCTTCACTTCCGGCGTGGCGTGGCCGGCGATCTCGGCGTGTGCGGCCTCGATCCGCACGGCCGACCGGTGCGCGGCACCGAGATCCTCGCCTGCTGGGTGGCCCGAACGGCCGTCGCCGCACCAGTGGACGGCCTCTTCGAGCTGATCCCCCCGCGACGCTGACGGACTGCCCTGGGGGCGCTCCTTAGATCACGGAGAAGCTGGCCGACGCGGTCTCGATGCGACCATCGAGCAGCACCACGCGCGCGATCACGAAGCCGGCGTCCTTGGTCGTGCCGGCCTTCGGGATGGGCACCGACCACTTGGCCACGCCGCCCGCCGTGACGGTCGTGAACGTCTCGGTCGGCAGCCCCGGCGGTGAGATGCTGAAATCGACCTTGGCGCCCTCGACGAGGACTCCACCGGCATCGGTCACGGTGAGCGTGATGACCAGCCGCTTGGGCAGCGCGGACTGGGCGATCTTCACCTCCGAGAGGGCCAGCTTTGCCGCCAGCTCGCTTGCCCCGCGACTGACCGCCACGACCTGCGTGGTCGCGTTGCCGGCCGGGTCGGTGGCGGTGATGCTCAGGACGTTCGTGCCGTCGCCCACGTCGATGGCCACCTTGAAGCTGCCACTGGCCGCGGCCAGCGTGTTGGCGGAACCGCCGGTCAGTGCGTTGCGCACCGCGATGGTGGACGCCGCCTGGGTCGTCCCGCTCACCGTGGCCTGCTCGGCGGTGACCGTGCTCTTGTCCCTCGGTGCGCTGATCTTCAGCGCCGGCGGCTGATCGTCGAAGTTGATGCGGATGACCGCGGAGCGCGGTCCCTGGCCGTTGGCACCGAGGATGGCCGCGCTGATCTCGTTCCAGCCCGGCTGCAGGGGCACGGCGGGGACCACGAAGTCGACCGTCGCGGGCACGGGCACCTGGGCCACCTGGTCCGCACCGACGAAGATGCGCAGTTGCAGGGTGGCCGAACCGGCCGCGCCGCTGGGCAGCAGCCCGCGCACGTCCCACGCGGCGCTGTTCGTCCACGCGCTGACGGGCACGTCGAGGCGTGGGGAGCCCCCTGGCAGGGTCAGCGCGGACGATCCCGGCGAGGCTGTCTGTCCGGTGATACCACCGACGAGTCCGCCGACCGAGTGACCCAGGTCAGCGACCGCGCCGCCCAGTCCGCCGGTGATGGCGAGGGCGACCGCCCCGGCCAGCGCGATGACGGCGACGAGCAGGATGCCGCGGGCCGCCGCGGAGGGCCCGCCCGACTTCCGCCCGGCATCCTTGATGCGCATCAGGCGCTCGGCGCTGGGGGGGGCGTAGCGGCCCTGGATGGGTGAGCGACGTGTGATCGGCGGTTGAGGGCGGCGCGACGTCGCGTGGCGCGGATCGACGCGACGGGGTCGCGGAGTGCTGGACGGCATGCTCCCGCATTCTCGCACGGTCCCGGTCGCTGTACCCTTTGGGGCGTTGCCCGGGGCGGTGCCGTCGAGGTCAGGCGGCACGAATGGAGGGTTCGATGGAGTCGCCGCTGCGCAAGCTGGTACCGGTGCCGGTGGGAGGGCCTGGCCGGCGCCGCCCGCCGCCGCCGCCGCCGGGTCCATTCCTGCGCGCCACGCCGGCGGCCCTGGGCATCCTCGTCGCCAGCCAGCGATCCCCCTTCCCCCTCATGCCGCGCGTGGGCTTCGGCCTGCCCAACCTGCGGCGCAACATCTGCCCTCACTACTACGTGACCAACGCGCGCGGCGCCATCCCGATCCAGGCGCCGCATCTGCTCAAGGCCCTGCTGCGCCATGAGGCCAACGTCAGCCGCTGCCAGCTTCGGGCCGGCGTCCACCTCGAGCAGAACTACGTGACCGACGTGTGCCTGTCGGCGCGCTTCAACCAGTGCGTCTTCTATGAGGACGAGCTGAGCCGCCCCTGACGGCGTGACGCACCTCCCCGCCCTCCCCTCCCCGTCGAGCGACTACGCGACGACGCTCGCAGCTTTGCAGGCCCGCGGCCGCTTCGGCATCCACCTGGGCCTGGGACGGACGCGTGCACTGCTGCGGGCGCTGGGCGATCCGGACCGCGACGTGCGCGGCGCGCTGATCGCGGGCACCAACGGCAAGGGCAGCGTGCAGGCCATGGTGGCCGCCTGTCTGACCGAGGCCGGGACGCGAGTCGGCCAGACCCCGAAGCCGCACCTGGTCAGCTACCGCGAGCGGATCCTCATCGAGGGTCGGCGGCTGCCTGCTGCCACCTTCGCCGGCCTGGTCGGCGAAGTCCTCGCCATCGCCGACGGGCTGTCCCGGCGACTCGGTCCAGCGACCGAGTTCGAGGTGCTCACCGCGGCCGCCTTCGCCGCCTTCGCGCGGGCAGGGGTCGAGGTCGGCGTCATCGAGGTCGGGCTCGGGGGCCGGCTCGATGCCACGAACGCCTGGGACGGCGGCGTGGCCGCGGTGACCAACGTGGGGCTCGATCACGTCGATCGTCTGGGCTCGACCATCGAGGCGATCGCCCGCGAGAAGGCGGCCATCGTCAAGCGCGGCGACCGTGCCGTGACCGGCGCACGGGGCGCCGCACTCGCGGTCGTGCGCCGCCGTGCTCGGCGACTCTCGGTGCCGCTGCGCGAGGTCGAGCCGCTACCGGTGTTGGGCATGGACCGGGGCGGGTTGCGCCTCGTGACGCCCGAACTGGGCGAGCTCCGCCTCGGCCTGCTCGGCCGGCACCAGGCCGCCAACGCGGCCGTGGCGCTGGGCATCCTGGCCGCCCTCGCGAAGGCCGGCATCGCCGCGACCACGGCCGCTCACATCCGAGCCGGCTTCGAGTCGGTGCGCTGGCCCGGCCGCCTCGAGCTGCTCGCCTTGACCGGGACCGATGGCGCTGCGGGGACCGATCGCGCCGGGCCTGCCCGCCTCGAGGCGCCGGATCCGGCCGCACCGGACCTGCTGCTCGACGGCGCCCACAATGCCGACGGCGCGGCCGCCCTCGCCGCGGCGCTCGACGAATTGCGCCCGTCGCTCTCGCCGGGGCGCACGACCCTCCTCTTCGGAGCGATGCGCGACAAGGACGTCGTGGCCATGGCCGCGAGCCTGGCCGGAGCGGCCGCGCTGACCGGCGCGCGTATCATCACGGTCCGGATCGACGCCCCGCGTGCGCTCTCGGCGGCCGAGCTGGCGACGATATGGCGCACGGCATCGCCCGGCGGCGGACACGAGGTGAGGCCGTTCGAATCGCTCGATGACGCCCTCGTGACGGCGATCGCGGCGGCCCGCGAGTACGGTGGCCCTCTGGTGGTGGCGGGCTCGCTCTACCTCGTGGGTGCCGTGCGTGGTCGTCTCGTCGTCAACGATGATCTGCGCCACGATGAAGGGACCTGAACCACGACCATGGCCGACACGACCCCCTTCGTGATGCTCCCCGCCGACGCCGATGCGGGCATCGTGCCGTCCCGCCCGGCGCCGATGACGATCGGCGGTCGCTCGTTCACGTGGGGCGCGCGCACCTACCTGATGGGCATCATCAACGTCACGCCCGACTCGTTCAGCGGCGACGGCCTGCTGGCGGATGCGGCCGAGGACCGTGCCGCCGCGTCCGCGGGCGGAGCGGCTAGGTCCGAGGGCGGGGCCGACGCGACCGCAGGCGCGCTGGCGCTGGGCGGGCGGATGGCGGACGAGGGCGCCGATCTGCTCGATGTGGGCGGCGAATCGACGCGACCCGGTCACACCGTCGTGGACGAGGCCGAGGAGCTGCGGCGCGTGGTGCCGGCCATCCGGGCGCTGCACGCGGCACTCCCCGAGGTGCCGCTCAGCATCGATAGCCGCAAGCCCGGTGTCGTTGCCGCGGCGCTCGAAGCCGGGGCGGCCATGGTCAACGACGTGGCCGCGGTGAGTGACCCGTCGGACGCGGTCTTCCGCGTCGCGGCCGAGCATGGCGTGCCGCTCGTCCTGATGCACCATCGGCACGAGGCGCGCTACGGCAATGTCGTGGCCGAGGTCCTCGCCGATCTGCAACGTGCCATCGAGCGCGCGGTCGCCGCCGGCGTCGCCTGGGAGCGGCTCATCGTCGACCCGGGCATGGGTTTCGGCAAGACCGCCGAGCAGAACCTGGTCCTGCTCCACGACCTGGCCGCGCTGCGGGTGCTGGGCCGGCCGATGATGCTGGGCATGAGCCGCAAGTCGACCATCGGGCGCGTGCTCGACCTGCCCGCCCCGGAGCGCCTCGAAGGCACCCTCGCCACGACCGCGCTGGGCATCGCCGCCGGCGTGGACATCGTGCGCGTCCACGACGTCGAAGCCAACCGCCGGACGGCCGCCGTCAGCGACGCGATCGTG
>Ga0315281_10011299_pt1 | contig 12233 bp, 8 predicted proteins | sample YL17G07_0_MG_FD_204540 | JGI IMG/M metagenome (GOLD analysis project Ga0315281, IMG submission 204540) | Sediment microbial communities from Yellowstone Lake, YNP, Wyoming, USA - YL17G07_0 | ecosystem: Environmental > Aquatic > Freshwater > Lake > Sediment | place: USA: Wyoming | collected... | reverse complement strand
AGCGGGGGTGGAGTTCTGAGCGAGCACGAACGGACCGGCCGCGGTCAGTCCGAGGCCGAACAGCAACGTCGTTGCGACACGCACGGAGCCTCCTTGTATTGAACGCGCTGATTATAGCGACGGGCGCGTTGGGTCGCTATGTTTCTGCGACGTGCTGCTGGGAGCCAGCGGTCTCCTCAGCCGACGCGATGCGGGAGTCGGCCGAAGCTGCCGCGGACGGTGAGCGGTGCCGGCGGCCAATCGAGGCCCTTCCCCGACTCGACGTTTTCGCAGGTGGCGAGCTCGACGAGGAAGTGGCCGCTGAAGTCGGCGGCGTCTGCCGGCGTGGTGATGCGGAGATAGCCGATGCGGCGATCTGCGGGTCGGCAGCGCAGTGTTACTTGCCTGCCCCCGAGTTCCAGCGGGAACACGAGGTGCGTCCCGGGAGCGACCCGCCCTTCGCCGTCGATCTCGATGGCGAGATCCCAGCCCTCGGCGCGGAGCTCGATGCGGTCGTGCCCGACCCGGCCAATCGCGGCGCCACGGCTCGCGTGGTCGAACCCCGGAATACCGGCCGGGATGAGGCCGAAAAGTCCGAAGAGGGGCAGGGCGGAAGGAGGCTTCTCGACGCGCACCTCGAACGACGGGCTTTGGGACGCTGATGTGCTCGCCGCGGGCGGCTCGTCCGGTCGCACGCCGATCACGACGAGGCATGCGAGCAACGCCAGCGCGACGATGATCAGCCACGTCCTCATGCCGCCCATATCGTCGCAGATCGTGTCTTGCTACTGGACTCGCTTTGCGATTCGATCCCGCCCATTGAGATTCACCACGACCGCAGGGACGGCACCGTTCGCCACGGTGAACGTCATCGTGACCTCAGGAGTGTCCGAAAAGAACCGCGTGTCTGATTCCGGGGTCAACTCGAACTTCCAGGGGCCTGGGAATTCGGCGAAGAACGTCGAGCCTTCTCTCGAGATCGCGAACAGTATACCGTCTTGTTGGCCCCGTCGTTGCTAGTGGCTGCGAGCATAGACCAGTGCCGTGTGTGAAATGTGCGTAACGAGAAAGGCAAGCGCGAGCGCGAGGTACATCCACCAGCGATAAAACGTGCCCCAGAACAATTGACGGCCGAGCAACGCTGTGCCAAGAAGCCAGAGGAATGGCGTATACGCCGGCGCAGCAAACCCCAAAGCGCTCGTTGACCACGCTGAGGCCGGAAACAGAATAAGCATGAGCCAGCTTGCGAAGTAGACCAACGTACCGACAACGAAGACAAGCAATGCGCGCATGCGGCCTGGCGCTGCAAGGTCGAGGGGCATAAAGAACGGAAGGACGAACACGGCGACTCGCAAACTGTTTTCGGCTAACGCCAACGGCGCAGGAATGTCCCGCCAAAACTCGGCGGGAGCGAAGGATGGGGGCAGGCGCTCAGCGAGCGCGATGTTCCAAAGGCTCGCCGGGACCAAGAGCAGGCCACAGGTCAGCGCATAACGTCGAATTGCGGCGAATGTCATTCTGGGATCCAAAGGGGCTAACACTTAGTCAGTGGACCGCAGACCTGCTTCGCGCGTAACCAGGACGACTGGCCACATCCAGGCAAATGGAATGCGGACTAATCAGAGTCTCGGTGTCGTCACGCGAAAAACGCTCGGCTGAAAGGCTCGCGCGACACAATGAAGAGCCGCTCGGCTGAAGCCTCGCGCTACGTCACGGTACTCGCAGCGCGACGATGGGATCGACGCGGGTCGCGCGGAGCGCGGGGATGATGCTGGCGACGAGCCCGGACGCCACGAGCAGCGACGACACGCCCGCGAAGACGATCGGATCGAACGGGCTGATGTTGTACAGCAGGGCGCCCATCGCGCGCGTCACGGCCATCGAGAACACGACACCGAGCGCGGCGCCGCCGCCGACCAGCATCATGCTGCGGCCGAGGACGAGCCGCAGCGTCGCGCCCGCATCCGCGCCGAGCGCCATGCGCACGCCGAGCTCGCGCGTGCGCTGCGTCACCGAGTACGACACGACGCCGTAGATCCCGACGACCGCGAGCAGCAAGGCGGACACGGCGAACGCGCCCAGCAGCACCATGCTGATGCGCGGCAGGAACACCGATCGCGACACGACATCGACCATCGTGCTCACGTCGAAGATCGGCTGCTCGGCATCGACCGCGAGAATCTCCCGCCGGATCGATTCGACGAACGACTTGGGATCGGACGTCGTGCGCACGACGAGCGCCATGCCGTTGAGCGGCTGCTGCCACGCCGGCATGAAGAGTTCCGCGCGCGGACCACCATCCAGCCCGTAGTGCTTCACGTCGCCGACGATACCTACGACCTCGCCCTTGCCGTGCGGGTTGCGGACGATCTTCCCGATCGGATCCTCGCCGCCGAAATATCGGCGCGCCATCGTCTCGTTGATCACGACCACGCCGGGCAATCCGGGCAGATCGTGATCGTTGATGAAGCGCCCCTTGCGCAGCGCCATCTTCATCGTCTCGAAGTACCCGGGTGAGGCGACGCGGATGTCCGCGCGCGGCTCCTCGCCGTTGGTCGGCGCCGCCTGGCCCTCGACGGTGAACGGCAGCGCGTAGTCGATGCCGACGGGGTACATCGGCAGCGCGCTCACGCCGGCGGCGGACGTGACGCCGGGCAGGCGGCCGACGCGGTGCAGCGCGGCCATGTAGAAGCGCGTGCGCTCGACGGCGTTCTTATACTTCGTCGTCGGCAGATAGATTTGCACCGCGAGGAGATTGTTCGGCTCGAAGCCGGGCGAAACGCGCATCAGTTGCGCGAAGCTCCGCGTCATCAGGCCGGCCGCCACCAGTAACGTCAGCGCGAGCGCGACCTCGACGACGACGAGCGCGCCCAGCAGGCGCGTGCCGGCGCTCTTGTTCGTCGTGCCCGAGAACGCGCGCATCGTGTCGCGCATCCCGCTGCGCGACGCCTGCAGCGCGGGGACCAGTCCGAAGACCAGCGCGACCATCACCGAAATGCCGAGCGCGAACAGCAGCACGCCGCCGTCCAGCCGGACATCATTCATCCGCGGCAGGCTGCCTTCCGGCAGCGCGTGAACAAAGCGCACGCCGGCCCACGCGACGAACAAGCCGAGCGCGCCGCCGATGCCTGCGAGCAGGAAGCTTTCCGCCATCACCTGGCGCACGAGCTGCCAGCGTCCGGCGCCGAGCGCCGCGCGGACGGCGATCTCGGTCTGCCGCGTCGAGAGCCGCGCGAGGATCAGGTTCGCGACGTTCGCGCAGACGATCAGCAGCAGGAATCCGACCGCCGCGGAAATCAACGCGAGCGCGGGACGGACCGTCGTCACCAGCTGCTCCTGCGCCGGAATCACACGCGCGCCCCATCCGGCGTTGCTGTCCGGATACGTCGTCGCGAGCCGGCTGGCGACGAGCGTCATCTCCTTTTGCGCCTGATCGATCGACGCGCTGTCGGCGAGACGGCCGACGACGTTCAGCGATCGCCCCTTGCGCGAGCGGCCGTGCATGTCGTTCGGATCGAAGCTGAGCGGCGTCCAGACGTCGATGTTGCCGCTTGGCGGAAAGTCGAAGACCGCGGGCATCACGCCGACGACGGTGTACGGCTGCGCGTCGAGCTGAATCTTGCGGCCGATCACGCCCGGCGATCCGCCGTAGTGCCGTTCCCAGAAGGACTGGCTCAGGATCGCGACGTGGTCCGCGCCGGGCTGTCCCTCTTCCTCGAGGAACGCGCGGCCGAGCAGCGGGTTCACACGCAGCAGGGAAAACACGTTCGGCGTCGCGCGGACGCTCGGCACGTCGAGCGGCTGGCCGTTGCCGGCAAACGCGTAGCGGAGGCTGCGGTACGCCGCCATCGACGGCAGCGCCTTCGACTCGGCCTTCCAGTCGCCGTAGGTCAGCGGGGCCACGAGGTCGGTCGCGCCGGTCGGGTTCTGTTCCCACAGGATCACGAGTCGTTCGGGGTCTTGATAGGGAAGCTGGTTGAGCAGGACCGCTTTGATGACGCTGAAAATCGCCGTGTTCGTGCCGATGCCGAGGACCAGCGTCAGGACGGCGACGGCGGTAAACGTCGGCTGGCGCAGCAGCGAGCGGAACGCGTAGCGGAAGTCGCCGAGGAGGTTGCCCATAGTTGCAGTCCGGCTAAAGCCGGACGCTACGAAATGCGCCCGGCCCGAGGTACGTAGCGTCCGCCTTTAGGCGGACCGGGTCACTCTAGCGCATCAGAGACGGCCTGCGCGACGTAATCGATCTGGGCGTCGCTCAGCTCTGCATACATCGGCAGGGAGAGAATCCGCTCCGCGGCGGCCTCGGTCGCGGGGAACATCCCGGGCTTGCAGCCGAGGTACGCCACGCATTCCTGCAGATGCGCCGGCACCGGATAGTGGATGCCGGTGTCGATGCCGCGCGCTTTCAACGCGTCGCGCATCGCGTCGCGGCGATCGGTTTCGATGACGTAGAGATGGAAGATGTGCTCCGCATCCGCGGCGGGCACGGGCGTGTGGACGAGAGCCTGCAGCCGCGCGGTGTAGGCGGCGGCGTGGCGACGCCGCGCGGCGTTCCAGCCGTCCAGATGCGGCAGCTTCACGCCGAGGACGGCGGCCTGCGCCGTATCCAGCCGTGAGTTCGTGCCGGAGATCGAGTGGTAGTACTTCACGCGCTGGCCGTAGTTGCCGAGCAGCCGCATCCTCGCGGCCGCCTGATCGTCGTTGGTGGTGATCATTCCACCGTCACCGTACGCGCCCAGGTTCTTCGCGGGATAGAAGCTGTACGCCGCGGCGTGTCCGGACGTGCCGACGCGCGTCCCTTTGTACTTCGCGCCGTGCGCCTGCGCCGCGTCTTCGATGACCAGGAGATTGTGACGGCGCGCGACACCGAGGACGCCGTCGAGGTCGACGGACTGGCCGTAGAGATGCACCGGCACGATGGCGCGTGTCTTCGGCGTGATCGCCGCGGAGATCGCCGCCGGGTCGATCGTGTAGCGCTCGCGGTCCATGTCCACGAACACGGGCGTCGCGCCGACCGCGGTAATGGCGAGCACCGTCGCGATGAACGTGTTGGCGGCGGTGATCACTTCGTCGCCGGGCCCGACCCCGAACGCGCGCAGTGCGATCTCGATCGCGTCGAGTCCCGTGCCGACGCCGATGGCATGCTTCGCGCCGATGTACGCGGCGTAGTCGGACTCGAACGTCTCGACGGCGGCGCCGAGGATGAAATCGCCCGTGTCGAACACTTTCAGGACCGCAGCGTCGACCTCGGCCTTGATCGAGTCGCGCTGGGCTTTGAGGTCGACGAACGGGACTTTCGTGAGAGGGGCCATTCCCGCTATTTTCTCAGACCGAGGCCCAGATAGACGACGGGTTTGAGAATGCTCCACCAGTCGACAAACGGGCGCATCTTCGTGTAGCCGAGCTCGTGCTTGGGGTAGATCTTGGTGACCGGGACTTCGCAGTGGCGGTAGCCGAGCCTGATCGTCTTGAGCAGCAGGTACGGCTCGAGCTCGTAGCGATCCAGCCACGGCTGGCGCCAGTCGATTCGCGCGTCCTTCAGCAACTCGACTTTGAACGCGCGGAAGCCGTTCGTGCTCTCGGTCACGCGCTTGCGCGCCGCGATCGAGAAGACGAGCGGGTGGACGATGCGCGTCGCGAACATGCGGTACGCCGGCATGTTGCCGAAGTTGCCGCCGCTGACGTACCGCGAGCCCTGCACGAAATCCGCCAGGCCGGCCGCGATCGGCTCGAGCAGCCGCGGGATCTCCAGCGGATCGTCCTTGTCGTTACCGGCCTGAATCACGAGGACGTCGTACTGCTTGTCGATCGCGTACTGGAAGACGTCCTTCATCGCGGAGCCGATGCCGCGGTTGGTTTCGTTGCGCAGGACGATGATGCCGGGGACGCCCGCGTCGATGCCCTCCAGCGCGCGGTCTGTCGATCCATCGTCGAACACGAGCAGGTCGTACGCGCGCGGGCTGGAATGGCGCGCCAGCGTGCGCCGGATCTTGTCGCCTTCGTTGTAGGCGAACGTGGCGGCCAGAACACGCATCGGCTACCGCGGCGTCTTCGGCGGGAGCATGACGGGACGCGGAAGCGGCGCGACGGTGGTCCACTCGGGCCGTCGCCGCACGTCGAGGCCGTGCTCGTCGTACGGGATGACGATGCCGAACGGGCACTCGACCTTGCCGACGGGGCCGAGAATGCGCGCCGGGCTCCCGGCGACGACCATGCCGGCGGGCACGTCCTTCGTCACGACACTGCCCGCGCCTACGAGCGCGTTCTCGCCGATCGTGATCAGCGGCAGCAGCGTCACGTTGACGCCGATGCGCGCGCCGCGCCTGATCGTCGGGCCCTGCATGCACTTGGTGCAGATGGGGTGCGGGTCGTTGGCAATCGACACGCCCGGCGCGAGAAAGACGTCATCTTCTATCGTCGTGTACTGCGCGATGTAGATGTTGCAGTGGATCCGCACGCGGTCGCCGATCACGCAGCCGTAGTCGATCGTCGAGTTGTTCCAGAGCGTGCAGTGGCTGCCGATGCGATTGTCTTCTCGCACGATCGCGTGATGGCCGGTCTCGAAATCCTCGCCGATGTCGGCGCCGGCGTAGATAATCGTCCCCGCGCGCACGCGCGCCCCGCGCCCGAGCCGCGTCGGGCCGAACGTCCCCGGACGCCCGGGCGGGTAGCTGAGCAGCACCCCGGGATCGATCACGCAATCCGGTCCGACCTGAGCTTCTGCGGGCGCTGTCACGTCTGCCTTCTACCTCTTTCCTTCACACGTCTACCGCCGCGCCCCGGGCGCGCACGGATCTTTCGATCGCGGCCAGCGCGCGAATCACTCCGCCGCCGAATCGGCCGTTGGCCAGCGGCGTCGCGCCGGTCGCGATCGCGTCGACAAACGCCAGGCACTGCGCCTTGAGCGGCTCGCTCGGTTCGATCTTCGGGCTGATGATGTCACCGTCGCGGACGAGCAGCTTGAACTCGCCGAACGTGTCGGCGACGGGCTCGGACGCGGACACGCCTCGCTCGAAGACGCGCACGCGCTCGACGTCGTTGAGGTCGTTGAAGACAACGCGCCGGCGGCTGCCGACGGCGACGACCTCGCGGACCTTGTTGGGATCCGCCCAGCTGACGTGAATGTTGCCGACGACATCGTTCTTGTAGCCGAGCGTCGCGAACGCGATGTCCTCGCGATCGTTCTTGAGCACGCGCGTGCCAATCGCGGAGGCCCACAGCGGCTGCTCGCCGAGCAGGTAGTTGAAGATCGCCACGTCATGGGGCGCGAGATCCCAGATCGCGCTCACGTCCTGGCGGATGGGTCCGAGGTTCGTGCGTGTGGCGTGCAGGTAGTACGCCTGGCCGAACGTCTCGGGCGCCATGCACTCCTTCATCTTCCTGACCCCGGCGTTGTACAGAAACGTGTAGCCGACCATGAGGACGCACTTCATCGAGTCCGCCAGGTCGGCCAGCGTGTCGCAGGTGGCCCCGTCGAGCGCCATGGGCTTCTCGACCAGCACGTGGCGTCCGCTCTCGAGCGCGACGCGGACGATGTCGCTGTGCGTCGATGCCGGCGTGGCCACGACGACGGCCTCGATGTCGGGCCGGGCGAGCACCTCCGCGATTGATGCGACGGCCTCGACGGAGGGGTGGCGCTCGCGCACCTGCGCGAGCCGGTCGGCGCGCCGATCGCAGACGACCGTCAGCTCGACGCCGGGCAGGTCGTGAAGCACGCGGGCATAGTTCGGTCCCCAGTACCCGAAGCCAATCAACGCAAGTTTCATCGACGGTTCACAGTAGTCCGGCGCTGCAGGTGAGTCAACCGCGGATCGAGCGTCCGCGTGAGGCGGACGCTACCGATCCACAAGCCTGAGCGCGCGCGTCCAGTTCGTGATCACGGTGACGCGCGCGGCCGGCTCCGGCCCGGTCACGGTGTTGATCAGGAAGCGCTGGCCGTCGGAGGCCATTGCGTACTCGTACCGCGCGTCGGCGGCGCGGGACACGCGGGCGTCAAACAGACGCCGCGGACCGCCGGCGTGAAAGCCGCGCTGCGTGTCGACCGCGGCCGCCGCCAGAAATCGACCGTCGACGACGAACGCAATCTCGCGTCCGTCGGCACGCCAGCGCGGCTGTTCGCCGCCATCGTCGGACACGGTCCATCGCTCGCCGGTCCGCGGGTACGGCTCGACGTACACGCTGCGCACGCTGCGGCGCTGCGGGTCGTCGGCGCTGTACGCGATCCAGCGGCCGTCCGGCGAGAACTGCGCCTGCGCCGCGCGGAACGCGTCCTGAAACACCCGCACCGGCGCGCCGCCGTCGACCGGGACCGCCCACACGCCGACCACGTCGCCGATCGTCGTCTGGTACAGCAGGACGCGGCCGTCCGGCGACCAGCTCGTCGGCGTCGTCGCGGCGGGCAGATTCGCGACGATGCGGCGTCCGGCTCCGCCGCCGGCGGGCTGCGCGTGAATCTCGAACGGTCCCGTGTCGATCGGCCGCACCGTGACCGCGATCTGTCGACCGTCGGGCGATTCGACGCGGCCGATCGCGCCGGCATCGGCGGGGCGATCGATCGGATCGCCCGCGCGATCGTACCAGCGGGCACGCGTGGCCCCGGTGACATCCCGGAGAGGCGGACTCGCCTGCGCGAACGCGATCGCATGCGCGGAGGCGGCCATCGCCGCGCGGCTGAACGCGGCCGAGACGGCGATCGGCAGCACCGTCGGTCGATCCGTCGGGAACAGCGTGAGCCGCCGCAGGTCGAACGGCTGCACGCGCACGGATCCCTCGCGCGCGAACAGCACGAGACCGGGCTTCACGTAGACGGCGCCGTACGCCTCCTTCAGCAACCGGCGGCTGTCCTGCGACCCGATCGCGCCCAGTCGCATCGCGCCTTCGCCAAGGGCGGGACCGGTTTCCGTGAACAGAAAATGCTCGCCGTCCGGGAGCATCTGCGGCCACCGATGCGACGCAGGCGGCTGCGAATCGTCCAGTGCGGTCGCCGGTGACACCGGTCCGCCCGTCACGGCCACCTGACGCAGCGGGGTTCCCGCACCCGCGGCAAACACGATCGTCCCTCGCGGCGCCCACGTGCCGCCGTGCGGCTCGGGCGCGTCGGCGAGGATGCGCACCGCTCCCGTCGCGACGTCGACGCGTTTCAACCGCCCGCCGGAAAAGAATCCGACCTCGCGGCCGTCCGGCGACCAGAACGGGGCGGTCGCGCCCTCGGTGCCGGCGATCGGGTCAGATGCCGTCGATCCGGCCGTGCTCAGCCAGAGCTGTGTGGCGCTCGAGCCCCCGCCGCGTCCCGTGAAGACGATGCGCGCGCCGTCCGGCGCCACGGCGATGCCCGGCGCGCCGGCGTCGTCGACGGCGATGAGGCCGGACGGCGGCGGCGCGAGCGTCGATGGCGTCGCGGCGCGCGCCCTGACGAGATCGCGGCCGGTCGCCGCAATCAACAGCAGGGCGATCGCGACGACGCCCGTCGCGGTCCACCAACCGCCGGCCGGTTCGGGCGGTGCAGCGCTCGCGCGATCGCCCGGCGATGGCGGTAAGCCTCTCCATCGCAGCCACACGCAACACGCCGCGAGGGCGAAGACGAGGGTCAGGATGATCGGCATGCGCGGCAACCACGTGAGGGTGGCGCTCATGCGGAGCGTGAACGCGGCGTTGGCGACGAGCACGGCGGCGACGAGCGGGCCGGGCAGCGGCGCGAGGTACACCGCGGCGGGAATCGCCATCGCGAACGGGAACGACGTGATGGCGCGGTTCGGTTCCTGGTACAGGCACAGGAACACGATCGCGGGCGCGGCGGCGGCGGCGATCGCGCGCTGCCGTCGATTCGCCACCACCAGACCGAACGCGCCGAAGATCCAGCCGGCGCCGAAGGCGCTGAACACGTACAGGGCGGCGATGAACGCGTTGTGGGGCCATGGGCCCAGCAGACTGACCCAGTAGCCGATTGTCGGCCACTGCACGGCCATGGCCGTGTTCGCCCCGCTCGTCATGCTGGAGGCCGACGCCGCGCCGGCCGGCAGGTAGTCGAACGCGACGATCAGGCCGCGGCGCGCGAGCGCCCACGCCACCAGCGGCGCGACGATGAGCCCCGCCAGCCACAACAGCCGTCCGCGGATGCGCTCTCCCGCAAGCACCAGATACGCCGCGTAGATCACCGGGACGAGGACGACGCTCTCCTTCACGCCGGCGCCGACCACCATCACCGGAAGCGCGGCGGCATACCGGCGCTCGAGCAGCAGAAACAATCCCGCGATCACCCAGACGACCTGGACCGGATCCGCGATCAACATCGGATCGCGCAGCGCCGGCAGCGGCCCCCAGCACGTCCAGAACAACGCGGTCGTGAGCAACGCCACGCGCCGCGATCCTCCCAGACGTTCGGCGATGTGCCACAGCAGCGTGCCGGCCGTCACCTGGCACACGAACCCGGTGACCATGAACGCATCGACGACCTGCAGCGGGAGGAACGACGCCAGCATCGGCGGCACGAACCTGAAGCAGTGGAAACTGGGGCAGCCTGCGTACGGGAAAACGAGGCTCATCATGTAGTACAGATAGCGCTCGCCGCCTTCGGCGAGCGTGGTCGGCACCATCAGGCGGCACGCCGAGGCGATGGCGAGGTTGACGAGGAGCGGCGTCAGCCGGCGCAGACGAAGCACGCATCATTATTAACTGTGCGAGGCTCGAATTCGGTGGTGCCCGCCTTCAGGCGGACTTGTGCGAGGATGACGGCACAGACGGGGAGGGGCCGATGCGCACGATGATGCTGGCGATGGGGGTGCCGGGGAAGATGGTCATGATGGTCATGATGGTCATGGCGGGCATGACCGGCCGGGCCGACGCGCAGGATCGCATGCCGCCGATTCCGGCCGACAAGATGACCGCTGCGCAGAAGCAGGCGGTGGCCGAGTTCAAGGCGGCGCGGTCGGTCGACATTTCCGGACCGTTCGTGCCGATGCTGCGCAGCCCCGAGGTGATGAGCCGCGCGCGCGCGATGGGCGACTACCTGCGCTACAAGAGCGCGCTGCCGCCGCGGCTGAGCGAGTTCGTCATTCTGCTCACCGCGCGGCGGTGGACGCAGCAGTACGAATGGCACGCGCACCAGGCGCTCGCGCTGCAGGGCGGCCTGCGCGCGGACATCGTCCAGGCGATCGCGGACGGACGGCGGCCGGACACGATGGCGGCGGACGAGGACGTCGTCTACGCCTTCTGCGACGAACTGGCGCGGACGCAGGCGGTGAGCGACGCCACCTACGCGCGCGCGATCGCGGCGCTCGGCGAGCAGGGCGTCGTCGACACGCTCGGCCTTACGGGCTATTACACGATGCTGGCGATGGTGCTGAATACGGCGCGCACGCCGCTGCCGCCCGGCGCCACGCCGGGGCTGAAGCCGCTGCGATAGATCGCGCGCCTGAAAGGCTCGCGCTACAAAGCGTGCCCGAGGGCGGCGCGGATGCGGCGGCGGAGTTCGGTCGGCGAGAACGGCTTTCGCAGCAGGTTGACCGGATCCGTCAGCCCGCTGACGCTGAGCGTTTCTTTCGTGTAGCCCGACATGATGATGACGGGCAGGCCCGGGCGTTCGGCGACCATCGCGCTCGCGAGCTCGATGCCGCTCTTGCCGGGCATGATCGCGTCGGTCAGCAGCAGATCGATGGGGCCGCCGTGCGCGCCTGACACGCGCGCGGCGTCTTCGGCCGACGTGGCCAGCAGCAGCCGGTACCCTTCGTTGCGCAGCGCGGACGCCACGAAATTCCTGACGGCCGTTTCGTCCTCGACGACCATCACGGTTTCCGGACCGCGACGCGATCGCGCGGTCCCGACCTCCGGCCCGGTCGCGACGGCCGGCGCGACCGCGGGCGGGAAGTAGAGCCGGAACGTCGTCCCGCGATCGGTCGCGCTGTCGACGAACACGAAGCCGCCGATCTGCTTCAGCGTGCCGTACACCATCGACAGCCCGAGCCCGGTGCCCTTGCCGACGTCTTTCGTCGTGAAGAACGGCTCGAAGATGCGCGCCTGCGTGTCGCGCGACATGCCGTGGCCCGTGTCGGCGACGCGCAGCGTGACGTAGCGTCCCGGCTTCATCGGCACGTGCGCGCGCGCGAACGTGTCGTCCAGTTCGTCGAGCGAGGTGATCAGCTCGAGCCGGCCGCCCTCCGGCATCGCGTCGCGCGCGTTGACGGCCAGGTTGATGATCGCCTGCTCGACCTGGCCCGGATCGCCGGTGATCGGCGGCAGCGAGGCGGCGAGTGTCGTGC
>Ga0315281_10011298_pt1 | contig 12233 bp, 10 predicted proteins | sample YL17G07_0_MG_FD_204540 | JGI IMG/M metagenome (GOLD analysis project Ga0315281, IMG submission 204540) | Sediment microbial communities from Yellowstone Lake, YNP, Wyoming, USA - YL17G07_0 | ecosystem: Environmental > Aquatic > Freshwater > Lake > Sediment | place: USA: Wyoming | collected... | reverse complement strand
CAATCTTCTGGCGCGCATCCCCGTATTCCATCGCCGCGCGCGGCGCAGTCCGGAGCGATGCGCCACCAGCACGTAACACCCATGTCCAGCGACATCGCCGGCGCCGACGCCTGAGTGCGGACGTGGCCCCGATCCGCAAGGGTGCGGATGTGTGGGACGCGTGCGGGAGGACACCCATCACGCGCCCCACAGTGGAGAAAGTGGCGGGGCGGCGTCATGCCGCCCGCATCACTCGCACATCTCATATAGATTGGAGCGCTCAAACGATACGGGGGCTCGAACGAACTGACCGGAAATCCAGCGACGTCAAGTACTCCCGCCACTAACAGCCAGCAACCTGCCTCTAGCGCTCCGACCTCCGACCTCCGACCTCCAGCCTCCAGCCTCCAGCCTCCAGCCTCCAGCCTCCAGCCTCCAGCCTCCAGCCTCCAGCACGTCGCCTGCTATGCTGAGCGTCAACCTATGGCGACTACCACCACCACAGCCCCCGCCGCCGCATCGCGCTTCCGCCTCCGCCTGCCGGAGGCGCTCTCTGCGCTCGCCGAACGCGACTTCCGCGTCGTCTGGACCGGCCAGGCGATCTCCATGGTCGGGACGTGGATGCAGATCGTCGCCCAGGGCTACCTGGTGCTCAAGCTCTGGGACAACGCCTTCGCGCTCGGCGCCCTGAACTTCGCCAACGCCATCCCCGGCCTGCTCGTCATGCTCTTCGGCGGCGTCCTCGCCGACCGCGCCGACAAGCGCCGCATCCTCATCTGGACGCAGGGCGTGATGATGGTGCTGGCGTTCTCCGTCGGCCTGCTCGTCCTCGCGGACCAGGTGCAGTACTGGATGCTGCTCGTCGTCACCGTCATCCTCGGCATCGCCTTCGGCTACGACATGCCCGCCTACCAGGCGCTGATGCCCGAGCTTGTCCCGCCCGAGAAGATCGGCCAGGTCGTCGCGCTCAACTCGTCGACGTTCCACGGGACGCGCATGCTCGGCCCCGCCGCGGCCGGCATCATCATCGGTCTGTTCGGGCTGGCGACGGCCTACTTCCTCAACGCGGCCAGCTTCGTCGCCGTCATCCTCAGCCTGCTGGTCATCCGCTACCGGTCGAAGGCGCACGGCGGCGGCCCGCAGATGTCCGCTATCGAAGGGCTGAAGGAGGGCCTGCGGCACGCCCGCGGCCGCCCGAACCTGCGCGCCATGCTGCTGCTGACGGCGCTCAACACCACCTTTCTCTTCCCCATCGTCGCCGTGCTCACCCCGTTCTACGTGAAGGACATCCTGCACGCCGGCCCTACGGTGCTCGGCGTCATGTGGGCGGGTTCCGGCGCCGGCGGCATGGCCGGGGCGGTCGTCCTCATCTGGTGGGCCAACTCCGCCCGCGTGGCGCGCATCTATCTCGGCGCCGTCATCGCGCCCGTCGGCCTGGTCATCCTGGCAGTGACGCGCCAGCCGGCCGTCGCCGTCATCACGTCGGCGTTCATGTCGTTCTCCTTCTCCGCCCAGCTGGGCCTGATCCAGACGATGATCCAGGAGTCAACTCCGGGAGCCTTCCGCGGCCGCGTCATGTCGCTCCATGGCATCACGTTCAACAGCACCATGCCGCTCGCCGCCCTCGCTGCCTCCGGGGCCGCCGTCTACGCCGGACTGCCCGCCGTCATGGTCGCCTGCGCCGCCATGTACGCGGCGTCCGCGTTCCTCGTCCTGCGCTTCGCCGGCGGCGGCATCGCGCAGGTCGTCGCCGACTCCCGCGCCCAGTTCGACGCGATCGCCGTCGAGGGTGCGGAGCGCGGCTACCGGCACTAGACTACCGGCGTGACCGCAACTCCTACCCCGGGGCCACGATCGCCAGCGAGAGCGCGCGCGGTCATCGCGACCGCCGCCGCGGCCGGCGTGCTCGTGCTGATCGGCGCGTTCTGGCTGGCCCGCCGCGACAGCGGCGACGACGTCGCCCGCTTCTTCACGCTGGCCACGCCATCCGTCTGCAGCGCCGGCGAGCTCAGCATCGATATCGGCGACGCGCGATTCGCAGCGTTCCTCCCCGCCCGCCAGCCGGAGCGGCGCGGCGACAAGTTCCTCTCCGTCGACGTGTCGATGCGGAACGCCGGGGCCGCGCCCCAGCCCGTCGACTTCGCCCACTTCACCGTTTCCGACCGGCCCGGCCGGACGTTCGCCGCCACCCCGGCGGACGGGCAGCAGACGAAGCTCGCGGGCCCGTTGGCCCCCGGCGAAGCCGTGTCCGACCGCATCGCCTTCAGCCTGCCGGCGTCGGTCGGCGCCGCGAAATTGACATACGACGACGGCTGCACCCGCCAGGAGTGGCTCGTCCCCTAGCCGCGCTCGATCCCATCGAGCGGCCCCCGCTCGGCGCGCCGCAAGAACGGGCCGGCGCGATCTGTAAAGGAATTACCAAGAAAGCATCAAAACCGATTGACACCGGCAGGCGCCTCGCCCATACTCGCCCTTGTAAGCCCATCTCCGCTGAGAGGGTCCCCGCTTACACTACCCCGCTGGCGTTCGTATCTGGCGCAGTCTGCGAGGGCGTTCCACACCCATGGCAAGAATGCCGCATGCCCATGGCGGGTCGCGGGGCCGTATCTCCGGGCTGCCGTCCTTCGGACGGCTGTTGCTCGTCGCCGCTGCCATCTTCACCGTCGGCCTGATCGGCCTCTGGCGCATGGCGCCGTCGCCGGCCGGCGCCGCGCTGTTCACCGTCACAACCGATCAGCAGGTCTACTCGCCCGGCGATCTCGTCCTGATCACTGGGGCGGGCTACACAGCCGCCGCGTCATACGACGTCGTCGTGCTGCGCCCCGACGGCCTGACCGTCACCGGCGCTGCGACGAATACGCCCGGCTGGGACACGGCGATCGCCGACGCCTCGGGCAACATCAGCGACGCCTACCAGCTCCCCGCCGACGCGCCCTCCGGCGACTACTTCGTCACCGTCTACGACAGCGCCGATACCGCACACGCGTTCGCGCTGGCCACCACCTCCTTCTACGACGACACGCCCTACCCGCTGACGGTCACGCAGACGACCGCCGGGCTCACCGTCACCGTCTCCGGCACCTGGAAGTGGGACGGCTGCGTGACGAAGGCGAACTCGATCAAGCACGTTGGCATCGGGATCGACTGGGGCGACGGCACCGGCATCGCCAACCCGTCGCCGCCGCCGGCCACGTCGCGCGATGGCGTCTACCCGACCAGCGGCACGACCTGGGTCGCCTGCGCACCTCCCGGCACCGGCTCGTGGGGGTCGCGCTCGCACACCTACGCGGTCTCGGTCAGCAGCGCTCCCGTCTGCGTGATCACGTACGACGTGCAATACAAGTCGCCTGCGTTGCCGCCCACCACGGGTAACCACTCCACCAACCCGTGGCAGAACACCGACAACTCGTACGTCACGTACGCCAGCACGCCGGCGAAGAAGCAGCAGTGCGTCACCGTGCATCCTGCCACCGCGACGCCGACAGCAACGGCCACAAACACGGCGACCGCCACCGCAACGAAGACCAACACGCCAACGGCCACCGCCACCAATACCCCGGTCCCCACGGCGACGAACACGCCGGTGCCGCCGACCGCCACCTACACGCCGGTGCCGCCGACAGCGACGAACACCGCCACCAACACGCCCGTGCCGCCGACCGCCACCAACACGGCCACCAACACGCCGGTGCCGCCGACCGCCACCTACACAGCCACGAGCACCCCCGTGCCCCCGACGGCTACAAACACGCCGACGGCCACACCCACAAATACACCGACCGCGACGCCGACCAATACGCCCACCTACACGCCGGTGCCGCCGACCGCAACCTACACCCCCACCAACACGCCGACGAATACGCCCACGCCGGTGCCGACCGCGACGAACACGCCGACCAATACACCCACCTACACGCCGGTACCGCCGACAGCGACCAACACGCCCACCAACACGCCGACGAATACGCCGACGCCGGTGCCGACGGCGACGAACACGCCGACCTACACCCCGACGGTAACCAACACGCCGGTGCCCACGGCCACGAATACGCCGGTCCCGCCGACCACAACATTCACGTCGACGCCCACGAATACGCCGGTCCCGACGGCGACCAACACGCCTGTGCCGCCGACCGCCACCTTCACACCAACCAACACGCCGGTACCGCCGACCGCTACCTTCACGCCGACGAACACGCCGGTGCCGCCGACTGCCACCTTCACGCCGACGAACACGCCGGTACCGCCGACTGCCACCTTCACGCCTACGAACACGCCCGTGCAGCCGACCGCCACCTTCACGCCGACGGCCACCAACACGCCGACAAGCCCGCCGACCCTGACGCCAACGTTGACAAGCACCCCTGTGCCTGCCACAGCGACCGCGACCAGCACCAACGTGCCGCCGCTGGCGACCGCGACGGGAACCGCTAATCCGAACGGACCCGACCTTGTCGTCACGCAGATGTCGATTGAGTGCAACTACATTTCATTGACAATGGGGCTGTTTGTCACGGTTCAGAATCAGGGGAGCAGCGCGGCCGGCCCGTTCGTTGTTGATGCGAATGGCTCGCCGCAGACGGTGGCCGGCGGGCTGAGTGCGGGCGCGAGTTGGAACCTCTTCTACCATAGCTACCTGGCCGGCCTGAATACCGTGTTCGCTGATTCGACGTTCGTCGTGACCGAGAGCAATGAGACAAACAACACGCTTTCGCAGCTTGTACCGGTCCCGACGTTGCCGCCCGCGGCGTGCCCCCCGACGCCCACTCCGACGCTGACGAATACGCCGTCGGTGCCAACCGCGACCTTCACGCCGCAAGCGACCGCCACGGGCGGCCCCGGCATCGTCAAGGTGCCCGAGGGTGGCGGCTCCAACGTGAACCTCAACGTCCCCGCGGCGAACCTCTGGCTCTGCGAGAGCATCGCGTGTGACAACGAGATCGGTGAAGGCCACCTGCTGGTGGTCGAGCATGCGTTCGGCGTCACCACCAACCCGCCCGGCCTGGGCCTCGGCGCCTACGAGTTCCAGGTGGAGTTCGACCCGTTCGTCATCCAGTCGGTGAACCCGGCCGACATCGTCTTCTCGCCGGGCGGCGCCGGCGCCGCACGTGGCCCCGCGAACTGCAGCTTCTCCATCACGTCCGAGAACTTCGTGCGCTTCGGCTGCACCACCACGGGCCAGCTGCCGGGCCCGACGGGCGACTTCGACGTAGCGCAGCTCGACCTGATTCCGGCCGCCGACGACGTGAAGGACACCTTCCCGGGCAACGACAACGGCATCAACACGATCGTCAAGGACAACGGCTGCGAACTGGCGGACACGCTGGGCCACCCGGTCGTCGGTACGATCGGCAACGCCGGCCAGCTGCCAGTCTGCGGCGACCTCGCGGTCACCATCCGTATCCTCGAAGGCGACCTCAACCTGGACTGCAAGGTCGACGTCCTCGACGAGGCCATGATCGCGCAGCACTACGGCTCGACGTTCGGCAGCGCGCTCTACGACAAGTGGTTCGACGTGGAGCCGAAGTACCACGACCTCGACGTCGACATCAAGGACCTGCAGAAGGTGTTCGGCCGCGACGGCAGCAACTGCCAGAACCCGATTCCGCCGCAGCCGCCCATCGTGCCGCCGTTCCCGATGACGCCGTAGCAGGCGCGCAGCATCCGGACGAACAGGAAGGCCGCGGGCATCTCGCCCGCGGCCTTGTCTTGTCTATATGATGCCCCGATAGAAGATCGCCAGCGGCCACTACCCCAGCAGCTCCATCACCACGTCGTTGATCAGCCGCCCGTCCGCGCGCCCCTTCATCCGGGCGATCGCCGCGGGCATCACCTTCGCCTTATCGCCGGGTCCGCTGGCGCCCGTCTCGGCGATGATCTCTCGCACCTGCGCCGCCACTTCGTCACGCGTGAGCTGTTGCGGCAGGTAGGCGGAGAGGATCGCCAACTCGGCCTCCTCCACGTCCGCCAGGTCCGCCCGCCCGCCCTTGCGAAACTCCTCGATGCTCTCCCGGCGCTGCTTGGCCTGCTTCTGGATCACGTCCAGCACGTCCGGGTCGGTCAGCTCCGTGCGCCCGGCCGACTCTGCCTTCACGTTGACCCGCGCAATCTCCGTATTGCTGATCGCCGTCAGCAGGCCGCGCAGCACATCGCGCCGCCGCGCGTCGCCGCTGCGCATCGCGTCCTTCAGGTCGCCCGAGAGTTGTGCCTTCAGTCCCATCGCCGCTCGCCCCTCTTCGTCTGCCCTGCACGGTCTCGCCGCCATACTACCGCGATGCCGCCCCGCGTGCCCCGCTGCGGCGGCCGGCCGATTCGTTCGATTTCGAAGCTTCTCCAGGTTCGCGGGGTAGCTCCGGCAGGGGTACGGGAGCGCGCGGCGCCTGCCGAAGATCCCTCTGTGGCCTGTTGAGACGGCGCCTGTCCCCTCCCGGGGGCGCATTGGCCCTCGCCGGCCGAAAGGGAGCGAACTCTATGTTCAAGCGGATGCTCGTGCCGATCGATGGCAGCCACGGATCGGCCACGGTTGTGCCCTACGCCAGCGCGCTCGCCCAGCGGCTCGGCTGCCATGTCGACCTCGTGCTCGTCGAGCCGACCAGCAATGCCCGGCTCCCGCACCCCGACCACCACCGGCCCGGGCCGCGCGTCGAGCGGGGCGAGACCGGAGCGCTCGCCATCGCCTCCACGACGTCCGAACTCGTCCGCAGGGCGAATGAACGCTACGTCGCCCGCCACGTCGAGGAGTTCGAGGCGCTTGGCGTCGAAGCCTCCGGGCAGGTCGTCTGCGGCGAGACCGTCGACGAGATCCTGCGCGCCGCCCTCGAGTTGCGCTCCGACGTGATCGCGATGGCCACCCGCAAGATGAGCAACTACGCGAAGAAGGACACCGGCAGCATCTCCGAAGAGGTGCTCTGGCGCTCGAAGTTGCCGGTGCTGCTCATCGCCTCGCGCTGACTCGTTCACCGCGCCCGGAGCGGCACGCCGCGCGGGACCATCGTCCCATCGCCCGGCACCAGGCTCGGATTTCGCCCGCAGCGGAACAAGCGTCGGCCTTCCGTCGTCTACCTGACGGCGAAGCGTCCGGTACGGGGCGCCCGCCGGCCGCATGATGCGGCTGTCCGTCGTGCCACGGCCTCCCGCCCATGAGGAGGCGCGGCCGATCGGACGACGTGAGAGGGAGCGCCCGGCCGGCGCCCAGGCGGTTGTGATGAACCCTTGCCCTGCTGTCTGCCGCCTGCCAACTGCGCCCGGTATGTGCGTCGGCCGGCGCGCTCCGCCTCACTGATCGGAACGCTCGTCAATCAGCATCAACGCGTAGGGACAGGTCTTTAGACCTGTCCGCCCCGCATCTCGGACTTGAGATCCGCGCCTCAGCCGAAGGGCCAGGTCTTGTCGAAGCGTCGCCGCGGCGGGCTATCCCTCGCGCTGTGAGAGCAGCGCCGCCACGCGGTCAAGGATCCGCCACGCCACCTCGTACTTCGGCAGCAGAGGCAACTCGTCCACCGTGCCGTCCGCGGCGATGATCGAGACCAGGTTGGTGTCGGTGGCGAAGCCGGCCTGAGGCGCCGTGACGTCGTTCGCCACGATCAGGTCCAGCCCCTTCTTCGCGATCTTGGCGTGCGCGTTGACCATCACCTGCTGCGTCTCAGCAGCGAAGCCAACCTTCACGAACGGCCCGCGCAGCCCGGCGAGAATGTCGTCGCTGGGCACCAGTTCCAGCGAGAGCGCATCGCCCGTGCGCTTGATCTTCTGATCGGCCGCAGCCGCCGCGCGGAAGTCCGCCGGCGCCGCCGCCATCACCAGCGCGGCGCAGCCCTCCGTCGCCCGCGCCACCGCCGCGCCCATCTCCGCCGTCGTCCGCACGTCGATGCGCTCGACGCCGTACGGCGTCGCCAGCGCCACCGGCCCGGTCACCAGCGTCACGATCGCGCCCCGGTCGCGTGCCGCCTCCGCAATGGCGAAGCCCATCTTCCCCGACGACCGGTTGCCGATGTACCGCACGGGATCGATCGGTTCCTGCGTCCCGCCGGCGCTCACCACGATGCGGCGCCCCGCCAGGTCGCCCTTCGCGCCCAGCGCCTGCCGCAGCGCGCCGATCAGGTCATCCGTCTCCAGCATCCGGCCCAGCCCCATGCGCCCGCTGGCGAGCCGCCCCTCCGCCGGGCCGGCGAAGATCACGCCGCGCTGTCGCAGCAGGTCGGCGTTCGCGCGCGTCGCCGCGTGTTCCCACATCTGCGCGTCCATCGCCGGCGCGACCACCACCGGCGCCGTCGTCGCCAGCGCCGTCAGCGCCAGCATGTCGTCGGCCAGGCCGTGCGCCAGCCGCGCCAGCGTCGTTGCGCTCGCCGGCGCGATCAGCACGGCGTCCGCGGCGCGCGCCAGCTCCACGTGCTCCTCGGCAAGCGGCGACTCCGGATCGAACATGTCGGTGAACACCGGCCGCCGCGTCAGGCTGCGGAACGTCAGCGGCGTCACGAACTTCTGCGCCGACGCGGTGAGGATCACGTCCACCAGCGCGCCCGCCTGCGTCAGCTTGCTGGCGATGTCCGCGGCCTTGTAGCAGGCGATGCTCCCGCAGACGCCGAGGACAACGCGCTTGCCGTGCAGTGGTCCGCCTTCGATCATCTCAGTCCCGCCGCGTATTCATGTCGTGGATCAGCCGCAGCCCCGTCAGCGTCAGGTTCTCGTCGACCGCATCGAAGACGTTCGTCTCGCGCGCCAGCCGCTCCGCCCAGCCCCCCGTCGCGATTACCCGCGCCTTGCCGCCAAGCTCCTTCTGGAACCGCGCCACCATGCCTTCGATCAGCCCCACGTAGCCGAAGAGCGTGCCCGACTGGATCGCCGTCACGGTGTTCTTGCCGATCGCGCTCTTGGGCCGCTCCAGTTCCACCCGGTACAGCTTCGCCGCGCGCTCAAACAGCGCCTCCGACGAGATGCCGATGCCCGGCGCCAGCGCGCCCCCCAGGTAGTCGCCGTCCGCGCTCACCGCGTCAAACACCGTCGCCGTGCCGAAGTCCACGATGATCAGCGGCGGCGGCCCGTACAGGTGCATCGCCGCCACCACGTCCACGATGCGGTCGGCGCCGACTTCGCGCGGATTGTCGTAGAGGATGCGGACGCCCGTGCGCGTGCCCGTCCCCACTACCTGCGGCTCGATGCCGAAGTAGCGGCGGCACAGCTGCTCGAAGATCGGCGCCAGGTCCGGCACCACGCTCGCCATGATGCCTTCGGTGATCATCTCGACGGCGATGTCTTCCGTGCGGAGCAGCCCCAGCACCATCACCGCATACTCATCCGCGAGCCGCTGGTTGTCGGTCGCCAGCCGCCAGGTCGCGCGGATCTGCTCCCCATCGAAGATGCCGATGGTGACGTTCGTATTCCCCACGTCGAAGGCGATGAGCACGTGTCCTCCCGATTCGCCCGAAGTATATCGCGACGCCAGCGCGGGCCCGCGCCCCATGCCGCGTACTGCCCCCCAAACTCGCCTTCTGCTTCCTCTATTTGTTCCCGGCCGTACGAAACCGCCCTTTGCTGTTCGCCGCCCTCCACCCTCCACCCTCCACCCTCCACCCTCCACCTTCCACCCTCCACCTTCCACCTTCCACCCTCCACCTTCCACCTTCCACCCTCTGCCTTCTGCTCTCTGCTCTCTGCTCTCTGCTCTCTGCTCTCTGCTCTCTGCTTTCAACCTCCCCTGCGGTACCCTCCCGGCATGAGCGCGCCCGCCGCCCCCGGCCCACGCATCGCCAGCGGAGAGCGCAGCGCGCAGCTCGTCTGCCACATGGGCTTCCTCTCCGGCCGCCACGGGCGCAACTCGCTCGAGGCCATCCGCGAGTGCTTCGACGCCGGCGTCGGGCGGATCGAGATCGACATCCACTCGCTCGACGGCCCCGACTACATCGTCTCCCACGACCGCCACCTTGAAGCCAGCACGACCGGCAGCGGCTCCATCGGCCACGCCACGCCAGCCGATGTCCGCGCTCTGCGCTACACCGACGACGCTGCGCGCCGCCCGCCGCTGCTCAGCGAGATCGTGGAGTTGGCGCGCGGCTGCGCGACGGAGGTGCAGCTCGACTGGAAGGACTGGCGGCTCATCTCGAATGACCGCCTGCGCGCGCTGATCGACACCGTCGCCCCGGCCCGCGATCGCGTCATCGTCTCCAGCGGGCAGGACTGGAACCTGCGGCGGCTGCACGAAGCCGATCCGCTCGTGCCGTTCGGGTTCGATCCGGGCCACTATCTCGACCATGCCGTCGAAGGCAGCCCCGTGTTCCTCCCGCGCACCATGGGCGGGTATGGCTACCGCGACGACCACCCGCTCGCCATCGGCCGCCCCGAATCGGCGCCCGACTACCTGGCCGCGCGCATGGAGGCGCTGGCATTGCAGGCCCCCGGCGCGCGCGAATACTTCCTGAGCTTCCGCATGGTCCTGCAGATGCTGGACGACGGCTTCGACGTCGCCGGCTGGCTGCACGCGCGCAACATCGGCGCCAACGTCTGGACCCCCGACCACGTCGGCCCCGACTCCGTCCGCGACCTGGCGCGCCTGATCGACGCCGGCATCGACCGCATCACCACCAACACCGCCACCGCCTGGCAGCAGGCGTTCGCAGCAAGGTAGGTCACGCCCGAGCGCGCTCTATCCGGCAGCGATCCGGACTGCGCACGATCCCGGCGCGAGCCCCTCTCCGCGGCGTACAAGGGGTGGCCGTCGAAGACTCGCCGTGGCGAGCGTGAGGTGCGGGTGGCTGCGGTCGCCGCCCTTGCCGTCCAAGTGCACGCATGGAGACTGCGTCATATAGAATTGCTCGTGTCGGAATGACGGAACACGAGGGCTGATGATGTGGCGCCCCACCATCGAAACCATGGAATTCGTCCCGCTTGACGGCGGTGGCACGCGAGTCGAGCACCGCTTTCGCGCAGAGAACCGAAGCGGGATCTCCTTCCTGTTGTATCGGGCGACGATGCTGGGTTTCCGCGCCGGCGGCCGGGGTACCGTGTCGACGCTCGGGACGATCCTCGACGAAGACGCGGCGCCGCTCGATGCGACGGACCTCCCCGGTGGCGACACGCCGTCCCGCACGCCCGACACGCCAACATCGACGGCACCCGCGACCGAAGAAGGAGCGACACCATGACGAAGATGCGATTCGGCATCCAGACCAGCCTCAACAACGTCGAGTGGCGCGAGATCGAGGACATGTGGCGCTTCCTCGACCGCGACACGCAGTTCTACAGCGCCTGGACCTTCGACCACGTCCTCCCGCCGGGCCCGGGACAGGACCCCAACGCCAACTGCTTCGAGGGCTGGAGCGCGCTCGCCGCCCTTGCAGCGATCACGACGCGCGTGCGGCTGGGCTGCCTCGTCACCGGCGTCACGTACCGCGAGCCCGCCATGCTGGCCAAGATGGCCGCCACCATCGACCACATCAGCAACGGCCGGCTCGAGCTCGGCATCGGCGCCTCGTGGCACGAGGGCGAGCACCGCATGTACGGCATCCCCTTCCCGCCCGTGCGCGAGCGGCAGGACCGGCTCGAAGAGGCGCTGCAGGTGCTGCGGCTGCTCTTCGACGGCGAGGGCAAGCGCAACTTCGACGGCAAGTACTACCACCTGCGCGACGCCGTCTTCGTGCCGAAGACGGTGCAGCGCCCGCACCCGCCGATCATGGTGGGCGGCGGCGGCGAAAAGCGCACGCTGCGCACCCTCGCGCGCTACGGCGACGTGATGAACGTCTTCGGCACGCCGGACATCGTGCGCGCGAAGATCGCGGTGCTGGAGCAGCACTGCCGCGACGCCGGCCGCGACCCGGCGGAGATCGAGAAGACCGTCGCGGCGACCGTCATCGTCAGCGACAACCAGGGGCTGATCGACCGCCTGGCCGGCCTCTTCGGCGCCGGGCAGGGGCTCTCGGCCGACGAGGCGAAGAAGCTGCTGCCCATCGGGCCGGCGGCGCACGTGCGGGGCATCATCGAGCGCTACGCTGAAGCTGGCGTAACCGGGGTCATCACCCAGACCCAGGGTCCATGGAAGCGCGAAATCTACCAGCGCCTCAACGATGAGGTGGTGGCGCACTTCGCCTAGGTGGACATCCCGGTCAATTTGCGGCTTTGGATTGTTGCAACCCGCTTCACAAAGCTGTTACTGTAAGCCGTCTAAGAGTAAGTTTCCCGTCCGAGTCCGCCGCGACGCCCTTCGCTTCGCTCCGCCTGACGACAAGGAAACGTTCAGTCCAGGAGGTCGTCAGGTGCCCTACACC